>ENA-UOYA01002388-UOYA01002388.1-activated-sludge-metagenome-genome-assembly--contig:-NODE-2388-length-18139-cov-5.749558_pt1 | contig 18139 bp, 17 predicted proteins | sample MGYA00238163_ERZ764804 | MGnify/ENA primary metagenome ERZ764804 (study PRJEB28919, sample SAMN05720223) | activated sludge metagenome | isolation source: Anaerobic digester | place: Hong Kong... | reverse complement strand
GGCGACCTGCGGCACGCTGCCGACGCGGCACTGCGCCGGCGCGAAATGCTGCTGCGCCACCGCGATGGCGCGAGCCACTGGATCGACCTGGACGTGGTGCCCGTGCGCGGCAAGCACGAGCGCGTCACGCACTGGGTGGCGGTGGGGCGCGACGTGACCCAGCGCAAGCAGGCCGACGCCAAGATCCACCACCTGGCCTTCTATGACGCGCTGACCGACTTGCCCAACCGCCAGTTGCTGATCGAACGCCTGCAGTCCGCCCTGACCGTCAGCGAGCAAAGCCGCCAGGAGGGCGCGCTGATGTTCATCGACCTGGACAACTTCAAGGTGCTCAACGACACCCTGGGGCATTCGCGCGGCGACCTGCTGCTGCGCCGCATCGCCGAACGGCTGACCGGCTGCGTGCGTCGCACCGACACGGTGGCGCGCATCGGCGGCGACGAGTTCGTGGTGCTGCTGCAGGACCTGGGACGCGAGCGCAGGGGCGCCGTCGACAAGGCGCTGACGGTGGCCAGCAAGGTGCTGGCGCGCATGCGCGAGCCCTTCGATCTGGACGGCTACCAGCACTACAGCACCGTCAGCATCGGCGTGGCCCAGTTCAGCGCCGCGCACGAGGGTGTAAGCGAGCTGCTCAAGCAGGCCGACATGGCCATGTACCAAGCCAAGAACCTGGGGCGCAACACGGTGGCCTTCTTCGACCCTGCGCTGCAGGCCGCGCTGAGCGCCAGCGCAGCCCTGGGCGCCGATCTGCGCGCGGCACTCCAGGCGGGCGACCAGTTTCTGCTGTACTACCAGCCGCAGTTCGATCGCGCGCGCCGCGTGGTGGGGGTGGAAGCGCTGCTGCGCTGGAAGCACCCCGTGCGGGGTCTGATCGGGCCCGATGAATTCATCCCGATCGCCGAAGACACCGGGCTGATCCTGCCGCTGGACCACTGGGTCATGCAGCAGGCGTGCCAGCGGCTGGCCGCATGGGCACAGCGGCCCGAGACGCGCGAGCTCGGCATCGCCGTCAACATCAGCGCGCGCTGGTTTCGCCACCCGGAGTTCGTCGATCAGGTCATGGCCGCCATCGTCGCGCAGGGCGTGCCGCCGCGTCTGCTCAAGCTGGAGCTGACCGAAAGCCTGCTGGCCGACCGCGCCGAGATCACCCTGGCCAAGATGGACACGCTCAAGCGCGCCGGCGTGACGCTGGCGCTGGACGACTTCGGCACCGGCTATTCATCGCTGGCCTACCTCAAGCGCCTGCCGCTGGACCAGCTCAAGATCGACAAGGGTTTTGTCGACGACGTGCTGACCGATCCCAGCGACGCGGCGATCTCGAGCGCCATCATCGAGCTGGCGCACAGCCTCAAGCTGTCGGTGATCGCCGAAGGCGTGGAGACCGAGGCCCAGTACCGCTTTCTGGCCGACCGCGGCTGCGAGCTGTTTCAGGGCTTCCTGCTGGCGCGGCCGGTGCCGCTGGACGAGGTGGAGCGCTTCATCGAGCGGCAGGCGCGCGAAGCCCCGGCGCCTGGCGCGGCGACACCGCAGTGACGCGCCGGCGAAGCGCCTGCATTGGCCGGATGGCTCGCAGCGCACGGAGCGCGCGATCGTTCACCAATGCATCCATCGCATCGGGAGCGCGCTGGCACTCGACACCCGTCGTGGGATGAACGATCGACCCCGCCGCGCCAATGAAGAAATGCCCATCCGTGCACAACGCGCTGCGCACCTCCCCTTCAGGCGCTACCACGCATCGACAAAACGGGGGCGGGCCAAGCCTGTACGGGCCCCGGCGAGCCCGCGCGCCAGCCAGGCGCGGGTCTCGGCCGGGTCGATCACCGCGTCGATCTCCAGCGTGGTGGCCATGTTGATGGCCTCGCCGTGCGCGTATTGGCGCGCCAGCAGCTTGGCAAACAGGGCATCGCGCTCGGGGCCCTCGGGGGCGGCCTCCAACTCCTTGCGAAAACCCAGGCGCACGTAGCCTTCCAGCCCCATGCCGCCGAATTCGCCCGTCGGCCAGGCGACGGTGAACACGGGCCCGTGAAAGCTGCCCGCGGTCATCCCCATCGCGCCCAAACCATAGCCCTTGCGCAGCACGACGCTGAAAAACGGCACGCGCAAGCTCGCGGCGGTGACGAACAGGCGGCTGACGTGGCGCACCTGCGCGGTCTTCTCGATTTCGGGGCCGACCATGAAGCCGGGCGTGTCGACCAGGCTGACCAGCGGCAGGCCATGCGCGTCGCACAGCTGCATGAAGCGCGCGGCCTTGTCCGCCGCCGGTGCGTCGATGGCGCCGCCCAGGTGCAGCGGGTTGTTGGCCAAGAGGCCCACGGGGCGGCCTTCGATGCGCGCCAGCGCGGTGTGAATGCCCACGCCAAAACCCGTGCGCAGCATCAGCAGGCTGCCTGCATCGACCAGGCCCGCCATGGCGGCGCGGGTGTCGTACACGCGCAGGCGGTTTTCGGGCACCACCTGGCGCAGCAGGCGTTGGTCGGGCTCTATCCAGTCCTTCACGCGGCCCTGAAAGAACGACAGGTAGTGGCGCGCCGCCGCCACCGCTTTGGTCTCGTCGTCGGCCAGGATATCGATCACGCCGTTGCCGTGTTGCACGTCACTCGGGCCGATGTCCTCGGGCTTGAACACGCCCAAACCACCGCCCTCGATCATGGCCGGCCCACCCATGCCGATATTGCTGGCACGGGTGGCGATGATGACGTCGCTGCAACCCACCAGCGCGGCGTTGCCGGCAAAGCAGCGCCCGTGCACGATGCCAACCACCGGCACCTGGCCCGACAGCGCGGCGTAGGCGGCAAAGGTGTGCACATGCAGGCCGGCAACCACGGCGGTGTCGGTGTCGCCGGGCCGCCCGCCGCCGCCTTCGGCAAACAGCACCACGGGCAGTTGCTGCGCTTGCGCGATGCCCAGCATGCGGTCGGTCTTGGCGTGGTTGCGCATGCCTTGCGTGCCGGCCAGCACGGTGGCGTCGTAGCTCATCACCACGGTGCGCGCTTTTTCTGCCCCGAAGATCGCGCCGTTGACGCCGCCGATGCCCGTCACCATGCCGTCGGCGGGCGTGTTGGCAATCAAATCCTCCATCGTCCGCCGGCGCGTTTGCGCGGCAATGGCAAGCTGGCCGTATTCGATGAAGCTGCCCTCGTCGCACAGGTCGGCAATGTTCTCGCGCGCGCTGCGGCTGCCTTGCGCATGACGCTTGGCCATGGCCTCAGGCCGGGCGGCGTCCAGCGTGTGGGCGCGGCGCTGGGTCACGCGCTGCAGGTCGGCGCGGATGTGGTCGGGGTCGTGCGCCGCGGCGTCTTCCTTCTTGGCGTGCGCCTCGCCCTCGATGGGTTCGAGCACCAGCAGCGGCTGGCCTTGCGCCAGATACCCACCGGGCACGGCCAGCAGGCGCGCCACGCGGCCGGCGTGCGGCGCGGTGATGACGTGCTCCATCTTCATGGCTTCGAGCACGGCGATCTCGGCGCCGGCGGGCACCTCGTCGCCCTCGGCCACGCTGAGCTGCACCAGGCGCGCGGGCATGGCCGCGAGGATGGCGTGGGGCGGCGCGTCGGTCGCTGGTTTTGAATGATTTTGGCCTGTGGCGCTTGTGGGGAACGCGCTGACCGCTATATTTTTTGAAGCATCGAGCAGCTCGGGCAGAACGCTTTCAAGCCAGCGCGTGTGCACGGCCTGGCTGGCCATCTCGCTGCGATCGGCCAGCGCGCGCAAGAGCGGCAGATTGGTCGCCACACCGTCGATGTGAAAGTCGGCCAGCGCCCGCCGCGAGCGCCGCAGCGCGGCATCGAAGCCGCCGTTCGCGTGCACGATCAGCTTGGCCAGCAGGGTGTCGTAGTGCGGCGAGGGCGTGGCGCCGGCAAAGCCGTGCGTGTCCACGCGCAGGCCGGGGCCGGTGGGCACGTCAAAGCGTGTGAGCTGGCCGCTGCCGGGCGTGGCCTTGCTTTGCGCGTCCAGCGTCTCGGCGTTGATGCGCCACTGGATGGCAAAGCCTTGCGGACGGGGCGGCGCGGCAGGATCGAGGCCGAGCTCTTGCAACGTGCCTCCCGCCGCCAGCCGGATCTGCGCCTGCACCAGATCGACGCCAAACACCTCTTCGGTGATGGTGTGCTCGACCTGCAGGCGCGGGTTGGCCTCCATGAAGACGAAGGGCAAATCACTGGACGCGGGATCGACCAGGAACTCGAAGGTGCCCAGGTTTTGATAGCGCACGGCGCGCGCCAGCGTCAGCGCGGCGTCGATCAGGCGCGTGCGCAAGGCATTGGTCAGCACCGGGCTGGGCGCAATCTCGACCAGCTTTTGAAAACGCCGCTGCAGCGTGCAGTCGCGCTCGCCCAGGGCGATCACGTCATGGCCATCGCCCAGCACCTGCACCTCGATGTGGCGCGCGCTGGCCATCAGCCGCTCGACGTACACCTCGTCCACGCCAAAGGCGGCGCGCGCCTCGCCGCGGCAGCGCTCATACGCCGCGGCCATTTCATCGGCCGAGCGCACCGCCCGCATGCCGCGCCCACCGCCGCCGCTGACGGCCTTGAGCATCACGCCCGCGCCGGCTTGTGCGGCCAGGAAAGCCTGGGCCTCGTCCAGCGTGACGGCGCCGGGGCTGCCCGGCAGCACCGGCACGCGGCAGCGCTGCGCCAATGCGCGCGCCTGCGCCTTGTCGCCCAACACGTCGAGTTGCTCGGGCGTGGGGCCAATGAAGCGCACCCCGGCAGCCGCGCAGGCGCGGGCGAAATCGGCACGCTCGCTCAAAAAGCCATAGCCGGGGTGGATGGCGTCCGCGCTGTGCTCGCGCGCGATGGCCAGCAGGCGCGCGCCGTCCAGATACGCCGACGGGCCAGTCATGCCCAACGCAAGCGCTGCGTCAGCGGCGCGCACGTGCGGGGCCTGGGCGTCGTCGTCGGCGTAGACCGCGAGGCTGGCAATGCCGAGCTCTTGCAGGGCGCGCACGATGCGCAGGGCGACCTCTCCACGGTTGGCGATGAGGATTTTTTTAAACATCGGGTCTCTCGTGTCGGTCAGACTCCTTCCCCCACTGGGGGAAGGCAGGGATGGGGGCAGCCGTTGCCGAGCCATGCGCCACGCTTGCGTTTGTGCGCCGCTGGCCCCCACCCCAACCCTCCCCCAGCGGGGGAGGGAGCAAGTCCACGGCTCGCCCCATCAATCCAAATCCTTCAACATCCGCCGCAGCACCTTGCCCGCGCCGGTGGCCGGCAGCGCGTCGATGAACCGCACGTGGCGCGGCGCCTTGTAGGGCGCCATGTTCTCGCGCGACCACGCGATCACGGCTTCGGCCGTCAGCTCGGCGCCGGGCTTTTTCACGATGAAGGCCTTGACCACCTCGCCCTTGTCCGCATCGGGCTGCGCGATGACCGCCGCCTGCGCCACCGCCGGGTGCTTGATCAGAATGGTCTCGACCTCCTCGGGAAACACGCTGTAGCCCGAGACCTTGATCATCTCCTTGAAGCGGCCGATGAAGGTCAGATACCCCTCGGCGTCCAGCTTGCCCATGTCGCCGGTGTGCACCCAGCCGTTCTTCAGCGTCGCAGCGGTGGCTTCGGGCTTGTTCCAGTAGCCACGGAAGTTGCCGGGCGACATCAGCGTGATCTCGCCCAGCTCGCCCGCCGGCTGCTCGGCGCCGGTGTCGGGGTCGATGATGCGGATGGTGACGCCCGGCATGGGCTTGCCATGCGTGCCCCAGCGGATGGCGTCAAACGGCATGCCGGTGTCCATGGTGTGCGTCTCCGACAGGCCATACGCAGCCTCGCAGCTGATGCACGGCCCGCCGGTGAAGGCCTGCCATTTTTGCGCCAGCGCTTCAGTGAAGGTGATGCCGAAGCTGGTGACGGGATTGCGCCGCAAGCTCTTCAAATCGTAGCGCTCGGCACCCGGCACCTGCATGCAGGCGCCGTTCATCGGCGCGATGGAGTACCAGTGCGTGACCTTGTATTGGGCAATGGCCTGCAAGACCGCCACCGGATCGAACCGGTACAAGAGCACCTGCGTGGCGCCGGCCAGCACCGGCACGTTCACGCCCATCAGCATGCCGGCGATGTGGTAGAGCGGCGCCACCGACAGCGCCACGTCATCGGCGCCGATTTCGGCGCTTTGCACGGTGACGGTGGTCTTGAACAGCGCATTGCCGAAGCTCAGCATGGCGCCCTTGGGCAGGCCCGTCGTCCCGCTGGTGTAGGTCATCAGCGCGACGTCATCCATCGACACCGACACCGGTACGGGCCGCGCATCCGTGCGCACGACCGCCTCGAAGTCCTCGCAGCCCGCGGGCACGGCGCGCGGGGCCTGGCGCGCGGCGGTCAATTCGGCGGGCAGGTCGATGGCGGGCTGCTCCGGCAGCCAGTCGGCATAGTGCACGGCAAACACGTGCGCCAGCGTGCTGCCGGCGCGCACCTGCTCGACCACCGGCAGCAGGTCACTGGCAGCGACGATCACGCGCGCCTTCAGGTCACCCACCTGGTAGCCCAGCTCGTGCGCCTTGTTCAGCGGCCCGCTGGGGCAGACGATGGCGCCGATCTTCTGGATGCCGTAGTGGGCGACGAAGTACTGCGGGCAGTTGCTCAGAAACAGCACCACCGGCTCGCCCTTTTGCACGCCCAGCGCCTGCAGGCGGGCGGCAAAGGCGTCGCTGGCGCGGTCCAGCGCGGCCCAGCTGATGGGCGCGCCATACCAGATGAGGGCCGGCCGATCGGGCCGGGTGCGGGCGTGCTGGCGCAGGTGTTCGTGCAAGGGTTGCATGGGGTTGGGCCTTTGAAAACTTCGAATACCGGACGCAGAGGACGCAAAGGATTCGCAAAGGACGCAAAAAACCCATTTTTTGGATTTCTCCTTTTGCGTCTTCTGCGTATTTTTTTCGTCCTTTGCGTCCGGCTGTTCGCGACATCGTGCCGCAAGCCCACCACACGCGCCAGTGCCTTGGCGACACCCTGCCCATCGATAATGGTTTGCATGCGCCGGTTCGGCGTGCAAGCTGGGGCTGAACATGTGGATGCTGATTGTCGGACTGATCCTGTTCCTGGGCGCGCATTCGGTGCGCATCTTTGCCGAGGGCTGGCGCACGCGCGCCATCGCGCGCCTGGGCGAGATGGGCTGGAAAGGGCTTTATTCGGTGGTGTCGCTGATCGGCTTCGGGCTGATCATCTGGGGCTTTGCGCAGGCGCGGATGCAGCCGGTGGTGCTGTGGAGCCCGCCGGCCATGCTCAAGCACCTCAACTCGCTGTTCACGCTGCTGGCGTTCGTCTTGCTGGCGGCGGCCTACGTGCCGCGCAACAGCATCCGCGCGCGGCTGCATCACCCCATGGTGCTGGGCGTCAAGCTGTGGGCCTTTGGCCACCTGCTGGCCACCGCCACGCTGGCCGATCTGGTGCTGTTTGGCGCCTTCCTGCTGTGGGCCGTGCTGGACTTTCGCGCCGCCCGCCAGCGCGACCGCGCGCTGGGCACGGTGTACGCGCCGGGCAAGCCGGCGCCGACGTTGCTGGCCGTGGTGGTCGGCGCGGCGGCCTGGGCGGCGTTTGCCTTCTGGCTGCACGCGGCCTGGATCGGCGTGGCGCCGATCGCGCGCGGCTGACAGCGCTCAGGCGGTATCGCGTCGCTCGAAAACGCTGAAGGCCTGCCCGGGCGCGGCGCTGACCTGCACCGCACTCACCTGCGCGCGCGGCGGGCCTTGGTGGGCCCAGTCGATCAGCGTTTGCACCGCCGCGGGCTCGCCCTGCACCACGGCCTCCACGCTGCCGTCTCGCCGGTTGCGCACCCAGCCCGCCAGGCCCAGGCGGCGCGCCTCGTCGATCAGGCTGGCGCGGTAGAACACGCCCTGCACGCGGCCTTCGATGCGCAGGTGACGGGTGATCGGCTCGGCTTGCATGACACGCCATGATAGGCAGGCACGGCACGGCGCGCCGCGCGACAATGCGCCCATCATGAAAGCCCGCGGCCTGGCCCTGCCCCGGATCGACCCCGACCGCTGCACCGGCTGCGGCTGGTGCGTGGCGGTGTGCCCGCCGCATGTGCTGTCCCTGCACCCGCGGGGCGTCGTCAAGGTCTCGGCGCTGGACGACGCGCCCGGCTGCACCGGCTGCGCCCTGTGCGCGGTGCGCTGCCCGTTCGACGCCATCGCCATGGTGCGCCGCCCGGCCCTCGTCGAGTCCGCCGATCGAGTATGATTTTGATAGCTGCTTGCGCTTGATACAAGCGCGCAGCAAGCCCATTTGACCCAGATTTCACCATGCCCGAATTCGAAGCCCCCAGCACCCAGGACAGCACCCGCATCGACGACGTGCGTATCGGCGCCGTGCGCCCGCTGATCACGCCCGCGCTGCTGCAGGAATGGCTGCCGGCACCCCAGACCGCCATCGACGCGGTGGAGGCCAGCCGCGCCGCCCTGGCGCGCGTGCTGCACGGCCAGGACGACCGGCTGATCGTCGTCGTCGGCCCCTGCTCCATCCACGACCACGACGAGGCGCTGGAGTACGCGCGGCGCCTGAAGGCCCAGGCCGACGCGCTGGCCGGCGAGCTGATCGTCGTCATGCGCGTGTACTTCGAAAAGCCCCGCACCACCGTGGGCTGGAAGGGCTACATCAACGACCCGCACCACGACGGCAGCTACGCCATCAACGAAGGCCTGCGGCTGGCGCGGCGCCTGCTGCTCGACGTGCTGGCGCTGGGCCTGCCGGTGGGCACCGAGTTTCTGGACCTGCTCAGCCCGCAGTTCATCAGCGACCTGGTGAGCTGGGGCGCGATCGGCGCGCGCACCACCGAAAGCCCAAGCCACCGCCAGCTGGCCAGCGGCCTCTCCTGCCCGGTGGGCTTCAAGAACGGCACCGGCGGCAGCGTGAAGATGGCGGTGGACGCCATCGTCGCCGCGCAGGCGCCGCACGCCTTTCTGGGCCTGACCAAGATGGGCCAGGCCGCCGTGTTCGAGACGCGCGGCAACCCCGACTGCCACGTGATCCTGCGCGGCGGCAAGCAGCCCAACTATTCGAAGGCCGACGTGGACGCCACCGGCGCGCTGCTGCACGCGGCGGGCCTGCGCGAGCGGGTGATGATCGACTGCTCGCACGCCAACTCCAGCAAGCAGCATCAAAAACAAATCGAGGTGGCGGGCGACGTGGCCGCGCAGGTGGCGGCGGGCGACGCGCGCATCATGGGCGTGATGATCGAAAGCCACCTGCACGAAGGCCGCCAGGACATCGTGCCGGGCCAGCCCCTGAAACCCGGCGTGTCGGTGACGGACGCCTGCATCAGCTTCGAGCAGACGGTGCCGGTGCTGCGCACGCTGGCCGATGCGGTGCGGGCGCGGCGGCGCCGCTGAAGCGCCAGGGAGCGCGCTCGACCACGGCCCCTCGCGCCCCCGTGCCGCGTCAGGGCTTGGCCGGCGCGGTGGCGGCCACCGGCGGCGCGTAGGTGGGCGTCTGCGCGTACTGCGCCGGCACATCCCACATGCGCGCCGCATACCAGACGGTCCAGGCCAGCACGAACAGGCACAGCACCCAGACCCAGACGGGAATGGACGAGCGCGCCTCGGCGCGCCGGGGGTCGAACGGGTCGTCGGTACTGAAGGCGTCGACCGTCAGGTGCAGGGTGCCGCCGCGCGTGGCGCCCGGTCGCAGCCCCGACACCAGAATGTCCGGGCCGTTCTGCACCCGAAACGCAATCTCTTCGACGCCTTCGGCGCCGCTCTGGTCCTCGGCGCGTATCACCAGTCGGTGCGGGCCATCGGCCAGCTGCCGCGTGTCCAGCGCGAGCGTGGTCGGCAGTTCGTGGTCGATCAGCGGACGCGGGCTGTCGTCCACGTACACGCGAACATGCGGTTTCCTGTGGGCGGTCATCGTGCAGGCTCCATCAGCGATCCGGGCGCAGGATGTCGTACTTGACGTGGCGCGGGTCGTGCTCGCCGGGGCGCAGCAGCATCCAGAACGCGGCGACGAAACACGCCAGTGTGATCACGCCCGTGACGGCGATGATCGCCACCATGCCCCAGAAGGGCCCGCTGGCCATCGTCATTGGTCCGCCCCCGCTGGCTTGGCGCGCACGGCCGCAACCTCGGCTGGCGTGACCGGCTTGGCGCTGTTGCCCCAGGACGTGCGCTCATGGTTGGCGATGTCGGCAATCTCCGGATCGCTCAGCTGACTGGCGAATGGCGGCATGGCGCTGCCATAGGTCGCGCCGCCGATGCTCTTGCCGTGCGCTCCCTCCAGAATCGTCCTGAGATGCAGCGTGGGATCGGCATCGAGCACGGCCGCATTGCCCCGGAGTGGCGGGAAGGCCCCAGGCACGCCCTCGCCCGACGCCTGGTGACAGGCCGCGCAGTTGGCAGTGAACAGGGCCTGCCCCTTGGCCTGACTGAACACGTAGGCACCGGCAACGGCCGCGGGCGCGCCAGATGACCCGGGTGCGGCGGGGGCTGCGGCGGCCGGCGCGGCGCCCTTCATGTCGTAGCCGGGAATGCTCGACTGCTTGAGTGACAGCAGGTAGGCCACCAGCGCCTTGGCCTCGGGCGTCGGCACGACCACGCCATTGGCAGGGGCGAACGGTGCGGGCACCGGGATCGCGGTCTCGCCCGCGGGGGCCTTGGCCATGACGCGGAACAGAAACTTGAAGTCCGGCATGATCGATTGCGGCACCAGCGCGCGCGGCTGATACAGGTGGATGTACTGCCAGACGTCGCTGCCCTTGCGCACGCCCACGTTGCTCAGGTCCGGGCCCGTCCGTTCGGAGCCCAGCAGCTCCGGCGTCTGGAAGGCAAAGTCGCCCGGCGCCGAGGGGCGGCCGAACTCCTTGTCCTCGGCCAGCGGGCGCACCTGCTGCGTGTGGCAATACGCGCAGCCGTTGGCCGCGAACACCCGCCGGCCTTCGGCCTGCACGGGCGTCAGATCGACCACGCCGGGGCCCGGCGGCACGCGCGACAGCTCGATGGCCGGGATCACGGCGATCGCCAGCACGATGAGCACGTACACGAGCAGCGCGCCGCCGGCGATCAGAACCAGCTTTTTCATGCCGCCGCTCCTGCCTCGGCCGGAGCCAGGATGGGCGAAGCGGCGTTGCCCGCGACGCCCGTGGTCATGCGCCAGACGTTCCATGCGAAGACAAGGTGCGACAGGAACATCAGGATGCCGCCCACCCCGCGCCAGACGTAGTACGGCGCCATGTCCGTCACCGACTCGATGAACGGCTTGCCCTGAACCCAGTCGAGGCCTTGCACCGTGCCGCCGATCGACAGCGAGATGACGTAGATGAAACTGCCCACCAGCGCCATCCAGAAATGCAGCGCCAGACCGAAACGTCCGGCGGTCTTGCCGGTCGCCAGCGGCAGCAGGGCGTAGAGCCCGCCCCAGATGGCGAAGTTGACGAAGCCGTACATCGTCAGGTGCGAATGGCCGATGGTGAAATTGTTGAAATGCCACAGTGCCTGCAGCGAGCGAAAGGCCTCCACGGTGCCCTGCGTGGAACCCACCAGGTAGCCGATCACGCCGACAAAGATGAAGGCCAGCGGATAGGCGTGCGTCAGGTCACGCAAGCGGCCACGCATCGTCAGCAGATAGTTGGCGCTGCCACCCCACACCGGCACGATCATGGCGACCGAAAACACGATGGCGGTGGTCTGCAGCCACCACGGCAGCGGGCTGAACAGGAAGTGGTGCCCACCCAGCAGCGGGTAAAAGCACAGATTGGTCCAGAACGCAAACACGCCGAGCGCGTACGAATAGATGGGCCGGCTCATGATCTTGGGAATGGCGTAATAAAACACGCCCAGCGCCAGCGGCGTGAACCACATGCCGACGGCGTTGTGCATGTAGTACCCCGAGATCGCCACCTGCCCCAGCCCGTGCTGATACCAGGGCAGGATCGCCACGACGGCGATCACGCAGGTCCACAGGAGCGCGCCCATGGTGTACCAGTTGGACAGGTAGATGTCGTCCGAAGTCCGCCGGGCCACGGTGCCGATCAGGTTCCAGGCGGTCACGATCAGCGCCGCCAGGAAGATCAGGCGGATCGGCCACGGCCACTCGCGGTATTCGAGATCGCCCTCGTTGTAGCCCAGCTCGAGCGCGATGGTGCCGGCGACCGCCGCGATGTTGAACAGCCACAGGCCGATCCAGGCCAGCCGCGTGCTGTACAACCGTGTGCCGCAACTGCGCGCCGCGACGTCATACGCCAGGCCGACCAGCGCGATGCTGGCCCAGCCGTAAAACGTGCCGTTGGTGTGGATCGGCCGCAGGCGTCCGAAGGTCAGGTACTTCGCGGCCCAGAAATCCGGGGCGCCGAACTTGAAGGCCAGCAGCAAGCCGATGGCGGTGGCAAACAGCAGCCACAGCGTGGCGGTGATGGTGTAGGCGGAGAAAATCGCCGTCAGCTGGCGGTCACCGTCACCATGGCCGTGCGCTCCGGCCTGGACGGCCGCATCGTTGGACATCGTGGGTACTCCATGTCCCTCCCCGGCATTTGTCGTCTCTTCGCTCCGCCATCCGCCACCGGAAAGCAGTCGCGCGACCGATGGACTATTGCACGAGCGCGATAGCTATGACGCCGATGCAGGCATAGGCGCTGCACGGCGTCCGTGAAGTCGGTGCAAGGGCGCGGGAGCCGGTGGCTCTGGCAAGGACGCTGGGTCAACCCACGACGGCGGTATCGCGTGGCTCAACGGGCGTCGACAGCCGCTCGCACGCTTGGGTCGGCGGCGCCGCCTGCCGCTGGGTTCGCGCCTCAACCCAACCCACCAATACTCTTGTTTTCATAGCTGAACGCGCTTTCCCACCAAGCGTCAGCAGCCGAGAAAGCTTGGGTTCAACTGCCAAGGCCCTGCACGCGGCCCGCAGCACATGAAACCCAAAGAGCCGAAAGGCCGCAAAGCAGGCCATGCCCGCGATCGCCGTGGTCAGGGTTTCCCCCGTCACTGGCGATGCATTCTTGAGGGGTTGGGTGCAACAACGCGCAGCACATGAAACCCGACGTGTCGGTGACGGACGCCTGCATCAGCTTCGAGCAGACGGTGCCGGTGCTGCGCGCGCTGGCCGATGCGGTGCGGGCGCGGCGCGCGGCGCGCTGACCCTCAGCGCAGCGGCACGAACGCGTAGAAGCCGTGTTCGCTGCGCTCGATGCGCATGCCGCGGCGGCGCACGCGCAGCATCACGCCGGCCACCGGGATCACCATCACGCCGCCCTCGCCCAGCTGCTCGACCAGGGTCTGCGGCAGAACCTCGGGCTCGGCCGACACCAGGATACGGTCGAACGGCGCCAGCTGCGGCAGGCCGAGCACGCCGGGCTCGGCGGCCACGATCGAGGCCCAGGGCTGGTCGGTGGCGGCCAGGTTGGCGCTGCCGAAGCGCACCAGCTCGGGTTCAAGCTCGACCCCGTGCACCGCGCCGCTCGGCCCCACCAGGTGGGCCAGCAGGGCCGTGGTCCAGCCCGAGCCGGCGCCGACATCGAGCACGCGCATGCCGGGCGCCGGCTCAAGCAGGCGCAGCATGGCTTCGACGGTGCGTGGCTGTGAATTGGTCTGGCCGCAGCCGATGGGCAGCGGGCCATCGTAGGCGGCCTGCGCCCGCTCGGCGGGGCGCAGAAAGGCGCTGCGCGGATGGGCCCGGAACGCCGCCGCGACGGCGTCGCACGGGGGCGGAGCGCCATCGCGCACGGCGGCCCCTGGACGCCGCGTCAGCGGCGCCGGCGCTGCGGATTGCCGCCCGTGGGTGGCGGACCGCGGCGCTCCAGGTGGCGGAAGCTGATGCGGCCCTTGGAGAGGTCGTAGGGCGAGAGCTCCAGCGTCACGCGGTCGCCCGCCAGGATGCGGATGTGGTTCTTGCGCATCTTGCCGGCCGAATAGGCCACCAGCTCGTGGCCGTTGTCCAGCGTCACGCGAAAGCGCGTGTCGGGCAGCACCTCGTTGACGATGCCCTGCATTTCAATCAGTTCTTCCTTGGCCATGTGAATGCTCCTTGTGCGTCCGTGCGTTGGGGTTTGCGGGTTGCGCGGCAACTCCCGGTGACGGCGAAGGCATGGCGCCAACGACTGACCCCCAGTCGGTTGAACCCAATATTTTAACGCGTGCGGCCGTTTTTGAGCATGCCCCCGCAGGACTGCGGGCGCCGTCGCCCGGCGGCGCACCGCGCTCGCGGGCGGGTGATCCACCGGCACGCCGGTGTTGGAAATTGTCAGGTGAGTGTGCATTCACACCGTTACAAGACCAACGGGGGCGCCGTGGTTGTAACAGCAAATGAGGGCAAACTGGATTCCGTGTTCAACCGACCGAAAGGAAGCTCGGAGATGACCAAGCAACTTGTCCGCAACGCCGCCGCCGCCGTGGTGATGACCACCGCCATGGCATGGAACGTCCCGGCCTTCGCCCAGATGCCCATGCCAAGCCGGACTCCGGCGGCCAGCTCGCCGCGTGCGGCCGGCACCGCCCGCCCCGCGACGGCCACCAACGCGACCGCGCCGGCCGCCCCCGCCAGCGGCGCGGCGTCAGCGCCGCCGCCGGCGCAAAGCAACTTCGGGCCGAGCGCCGGCCCCGAGACCAAGCCGCGGCCCTGAGAACCAGTCCACGGCCAAAGCGCGCCCTGGCCGCGTCAGCGCCGCGGCTTGGGCGTCGCGCCCGGGTTCTCCGTCAGCACCTTGCGCGTGGCGCGCTCGCTGGGCGCGGCCACCGTCGCCGGCTTGGGCAGCGGGGCACAACGGCCCTGCTCGCTCTGGCCGCGCAAGGTGCTCAGGCGGGTCGAGATCAAATCGATCACCGGCGGCGGCAAGGGCTGGCGAAGCTCGTAGTCCAGCCGCGCGATTTCGGCGGCCAGATAGTGGCAACTGGCGTCGTGCAGGCTGGGGTCTTCGCCCGCGTCAAAGCGGACGGCCTGCCGGAGCTCGGGGGCGGCGGCAGCCGGCGTCGGCTCGGGGTTGGAGCCGGCGGGGCAGGCCTGGTTGGTAAACGTCAACTGCCCGTCGGGCTGGATGCAGCGGCGGATCGCCTCGCCCGTCACGGCCGGGGCCATGGGCTCGCCCGAATCGCCCCGCGCGACGGCGACTGAAGGGGCTGCGGCGGCAGGCGGCGCCGACGCCGCACCCTCGGCACCGTCAGCCGAAGGCGCCGCCGGCGCCCGGCCCTCGGCCACGGCGTGGCGCTGGGCCACGTATTCATGCAACCAGCCCCAGCCGTGCCACGCGGCCAGCGCCAGGGCCAGCAGCGCCACCAGCAAGCCCGCCCAGCGCAAGGGACTGGTCTCGCGCGCCGGCTCGGGCGGGCGCAGGGAGGCTTCAGTGGGGTCGTCGGTGGGGGCGGGGCTCATGGCGCGGGGAGACATCCTGCGCGCATGATACGGCGCTCACGCTCCGGGATCCGGCTGCGGCGGCGCGCGTTCCAGCAGCTCCCACACCTCCAGTGTGGTCTGGCGCCCGCGCAGCGGCACGGCGCCGATGGCGCGGGTGGGCAGGCGCTCGCCCAGGGCGCTGCGCGTGGTGTCCGAGATCAGGATGCGCGTGCCCAGTGCGCGGTTCAGGTCCTCGACGCGGCTGGCGACGTTGACGGTGTCGCCCAGCGCGGTGTAGGTCAGGCGGTCGTCGGCGCCCAGCACGCCGGCGACAACGGGGCCGGTGTGGATGCCGATGCAGGTCTCGAACGCCGGCAGGCCGGCCAGCGCCCATTCGGCGTTCAGGGCGTCGAACGTGCGCTGCAAATCCTGCGCGGCGCGGCAGGCCTGCAAGGGGGCGTCGGCCAATTCCACCGGCGCGCCCCACAGCACCATCAGCGCGTCGCCGACGAATTTGTCCAGCGTGCCGCCGTGCTGCATGATCACCTGCGAGGCGGCGTTGAAGTAGCGCGTCATCTGCGCCACCAGTTGCTGGGCGGACACCGATTCGGCCATGTGGGTAAAGCCGCGCACGTCGGTAAACATGACGGTGAGTTCGCGCGGCTCGCCGCTGGCCGTGAGCGCGTGGCCCTGCGCCATCAGCTGGCGCACCACGTCCACGGGCACGAACTTCATGAAGGCCTGCAGCCCGCGCGCGGATTCGGCCAGCGCCTGGTCGAGGTGCTGGATCTCCAGCAGGCGGCTGTCCACGCGCGGCAGCGCCTGCAATTCAAGCCGGCCGATGCGCCGCGCATTGCGCGCCAGCCGCTCCACCGGCCGCGTGATGCCGCGCGCCATGCGCAGCGACAGCAGCAGCATCAGCGTCAGGAAACCCAGGGCCATGACGAAGCCCCACACCACGGCGCCGCGCACGCCGCCCAGCACCTTGTTTTCGGGCACCCAGCTCAGCAGGGTCCACCCGGTGGCGGGCAGCACCGAGGACTGCACCAGGTAGGCGTGGCCGTCCAGGTCCAGCGTCTGACTGGACAGCCGGGCCGCCGGGCCCGACAACTGCGCGGCCAGCGCACCCAGCACGCCGCCCTGGGGCGGGGCCAGGGCTTGCGGCACGCCAGGCGCGTCGCTGCGCGCCAGCACCCGGCCGTCGCTGCTGAGCAGGGCGCTGTCGCCGTAGCCGGAATGGCTGAACTGGCGCACGAAGTCGGACAGGCGGCCCAGCGTGACGTCGGTGGCCACCACCAGGGTGTGCTCACCCTGGGCCGTGGCGCGCCTGAGCGGGATCGCATAGGTCACGCCCAGCTCGTGCGCGGCGTCGAACACGTAGGGCGCGGTCCACACCGGCTGCCCGCTGCCCACCGCCTGCTGGTACCAGCGGCGCGCCAGCGGGTTGTACTGGGTCTGGCGCTCGTCCGTGCGCTGGGTGACATAGCGCGAGCGGGCGTCGCCGCCTTCGGAGTCGGGCAGCTTGAAGTCCCAGCGCTCACGCGTGACGCCGGCCTCGCGCACGATGTGGCGCACCGCCGGCTGCGGGTAGCGCAGCACCATCAGCATGCGCGCGCGTTCGTCGGCCACGTAGACGCTGTCGAGCTCGGGCGTCTCGGCCAGCAGCGCCCACATCAGCGCGGCCGATGGGGCACTGGCGGGCCCGGCGGGTTCGAGCTGGGGCGCGGCGGCCATGGTGCGGGCGACGGCCACACCCTTGTCCAGGAAGGCGCGAATGCGGTCTTCCACCCGCTGGTGGTCGGCGCGGTGCACCGAGGCGGCCAGCGTGCCCACGATGCGCTGCGCGCCCCAGTAGCCCAGGCCGATGAGCAGGGCCGCCTGACCCAGCACCCCGACGGTGATGATGGTGCCCAGGTCCACGCGCAGACGCCGCAGGCGCGATACGGGGGGCGCAAGTGGGGTTTCGGGCATCGTGTGATTCTGGGGCTTGCACGGACCGCCCCGCATCACTCAAATCAACTGGCGTCCATATGCCGACGATATACCGGCATCGTTCACGCCACCGACGCCAGGCAGCAACACCGATGCGGCCAATCCGGCCCCCCGACCCGCCGCGCATGCGCCCAGGCCCATGCGCGGCGTGGGTGCTTCAACCCGTCTGCACGGCCAGCTTGCCGGGCTTTTCGGGCTTCTCGGGCAGCTCGATCTTGACCTCCAGCACCTCCAGGTCGTCCTGGCGCTCCAGGTTGACCTTGATGTCCTTCGGGTCGATCTTGACGTATTTGCTGATGACGGCGATCAGGTCGCGCTGCAAATCGGGCAGGTAGTCGGGCTCGCCGGCGCTGCGGCCGGTGCGCTCGTGCGCCAGGATGATCTGCAGGCGCTCCTTGGCGACGCTGGCGGTCTTTTTCTTCTCGCCGAGAAAAAAGCTCAGGAAGGACATGGCTCAACGCCCCCCGAACAGGCGCTTGAAGAAGCCGGGCTTTTCGGCATCGATGTAGCGCATCGGCTTGTCGACGCCAAGAAACCGATCGATCACGTCGGAATATGCGCCGGCCACATCGGTGCCCTTCAGGTGCACGGCGGGCAGGCCCTGGTTGGAAGCCTGCAGCACCGCCTCGCTCTCCGGAATCACGCCGATCAGCTTGATGCGCAGGATGTCCTGGATGTCCTCCAGGCTCAGCATCTGCCCGTCGGCCACGCGATTGGGGTTGTAGCGCGTGATCAGCAGGTGCTCCTTGACAGGGTCCTTGCCGTCGATGGCGCGCTGCGTCTTGCTGCCCAGCATGCCCAGGATGCGGTCGGAGTCGCGCACGCTGGAGACCTCGGGGTTGGTGACCACGATCGCCTCGTCGGCGTAGTGCATGGCCATCAGCGCGCCGGTCTCGATGCCGGCGGGC
>ENA-UOYA01002387-UOYA01002387.1-activated-sludge-metagenome-genome-assembly--contig:-NODE-2387-length-18157-cov-10.023920_pt1 | contig 18157 bp, 17 predicted proteins | sample MGYA00238163_ERZ764804 | MGnify/ENA primary metagenome ERZ764804 (study PRJEB28919, sample SAMN05720223) | activated sludge metagenome | isolation source: Anaerobic digester | place: Hong Kong... | reverse complement strand
TCGGACACATAGGGCAGAAGGGCGATATGCCTTGCCTTTTTGATGGCGACGGTCAGCTCCCGCTGATGCTTTGCGCATGTGCCGGTTACGCGCTTGGGCAGGATTTTGGCGCGTTCCGAAAGGTATTTGCGAAGCTTGCCGGCATCTTTATAATCAATGAATTCGGCTCTATCGATACAGAAGGCGCATACCTTCTTTTTCTTTCTGCTGCGAGCAGGTTTCTCCATGGATTTCCCTCCTTTTTACGCCTGGTTGCCGCCGCGCCCTTAAAGGCGGCGCGGGGAAAGCAGGCGTTGCTGCGCCTTGCGCGCATACCCGGCGGGACGTGCGCCCGCCGTTTTTTGTTTCAGAACGGGAGCTCCTCGTCGGGCCCTATCTCCTCAAAATCCGATACGGGAGCGTTGCGGAAGGTGTTTTCACTGCTGCCCTGGCTGTCCCTGCGGGATTCGACGAACTGCAGATCGTCCGCCACCACCTCAAACGTGCGCCGGTTGTTGCCCTGACTGTCCTTCCACGTGCGCAGTTGAAGGGAGCCGCTGACAAAAATAGGGCTGCCCTTTTTGAAAAAGCGGGTCACGAACTCGGCCAGCTGCCGCCAGGCCACAATGTCGATAAAATCGGCCTGGGATTGCTCGCCTGAGCGGGTCCTGCGGTTAACCGCCACAGAAAAAGAGGCGACCGGGATATCCGAGGTGGTGTGCCTCAGCTCAGGGTCGGCGGTAAGGCGCCCGATAAGCAGCACCCTATTGAGATTCGCCATAAAAATCACCCTCCCGTCATTGCTTGTGAACTACCAGAAAACGCAGTATCCCGTCGGTGATCTTGAACACGCGCTCAAGCTCGGCGGGGGCTTCGGGACCGCTTGTGAAGGTCGTCAGCACATAATAGCCCTCTGTCAGGTCGTCGATGGGGTATGCCAGCCGGCGGTTGCCCCATTCCTCAACGCTGTCGAGGGTGCCGAGCGAGCCTATCAGGGCGGAGAATTTTTCCACGAGCGCCTTGATATTGTCTTCGCCCAAAGCAGAGTTTATGATATAAACGCACTCGTAGACAGCCGTTTTTTCTGCCACTGTCAGCACCTCCTTTTGGACATAAGGCCCTTCGTCAAGCGAAGAGCAAGGAATAACAAATATATTCTATATCAAAGCCCAAGGTTTTGTCAACCATTATTTGCTCGCGCCGGCAGCGGTGATTGCCGGGGAAAACTGTCCTTGCCGTAACCGCCGGCCCATGCCCCGTGTCATAGCCTGGGCGGGGCGGGCATATATATAATGGGTAAGGGAAAGGGGAGAAGCTCCGATGCGAAGGCGGTCGTGCCGGGTCATACGTCTGAACGTCGGCCGCGTCCGCAAAGCTGCCGCGGCCGTGCTGGCCTTGCTGTGCGGCGCGCTTGTGTGCGGCGCGCTGCTGAGCGCGCTCACCGAAAACCCCGAGATGACGGCCTGCGCGGCGTTTTACAGCGGCGGCGGCGTGATGGATAGCCTTAACCGGAGCGCCCTTTCGCCGGACATTCTTCTCCTATCTAACCTGCCCATGCTGAGCGGGACGGTCTACACCCTGAGGTTCGGCTATAAGCAGAGCTATCTTGAGCACTTTTTCGGAGGGTTTTCCCACGACCCGGTTGATATCGACGAGCAAGCGCCCTCCGGAAAGCCCGCCAATGCAAAGCCTGTCGTAGCGGTGAGCCTGTCTCCCGTAATCAACGAGAACAGCCTCATATTCGAAAGCGTGATAGCCAAAAACGAGGGCAAGAAAAGCATAAGCCTTTCAAGTATAATGAAGACAAAGCTTAATCTCCAACTCAAGCCTGCCTCCGAGGGACCGCAGGTGCTCATAGTGCACACCCACGCCACCGAAGCATACAGCCCTACCGGCGAATACTACGTGAGCGACGAGAGCCCTCGCTCCACCGACAACTCCAAAAACGTCGTTCGGGTGGGAGAGGAACTGGCCAAGGCCCTGGAAGCCGGCGGCATACGAACGCTGCACGATAAGACCCACCACGACCACCCCGCTTACAGCGGCAGCTATTCCCGCTCGGCGAACACCATCGAAAAGTACCTTAAAAAATACCCCACCATCCGCGTAGTGCTCGACGTGCACCGCGACAGCATCATCCGCAGCGACGGCTCCAAGGTCAGGGCCGTCGCCAACGCGGACGGCAAAAAGGCCGCGCAGGTCATGATACTCGTGGGCGCAGGCAACGCAAGCCTTCCAAACAAGCACTGGAAGGACAATCTGCGCTTCGGAGCAGCCTTTCACAACCGGCTTGAGAAGGACCATCCCGGGCTTTGCCGCGTTCTGCTCATCCGCGACAGCAATTACAACATGAGCCTTAGCAAGGGCGGGCTTCTTCTTGAAATAGGCACCTGCGGCAACACGCTTGACGAGGCCCTTTACACCGCCCAGCTTACGGGACGGTCGCTGGCGGAGCTTCTCAAGGCGCAGGAGCCGGCAAGCTGACATAGCGGCGGCTGGCAAAACCGTGCGGCCGCCATGTGAAACCTCCCGCCTAAAGGAGAGGAAAGCCGGTGAAAGCAAAATGGCTGACTATCGCCTATATCGTAGTCGCGGCGCTTCTGATACTATACCTCGTATGGACGCTGACGCCCGGCAAAAGGGCGGGACGTACCGCCTCCCGCCCCGCGCCCGCCGCGTTCGCATCCTTCCACGAACCGGGGCCTGCCGCGGCGCCGGTAAAAATCTTTGCTTTAGATAATCAAAATTAAGCCGTAAGCCGCTTGGCGGCTTGGCTTTCGGGCTGTGCAGCAAAACAAGTGTCCACATTTTCCAAAACGGATTAAATGTGGACACTGCTGGTTTTTACCGGATGTTTATTTAATACACTCTATTTAAAGGACTCCTCCACCGCTACGGCGACGGCGACGGTCGCGCCGACCATGGGGTTGTTGCCCATGCCGATAAGGCCCATCATCTCGACGTGGGCGGGGACGGAGGAGGAGCCTGCGAACTGCGCGTCGCCATGCATGCGGCCCATGGAATCGGTAAGCCCGTAGGAGGCGGGGCCGGCCGCCATATTATCGGGGTGCAGGGTGCGTCCGGTACCGCCGCCGGACGCCACCGAAAAGTACTTCTTGCCGTTTTCGTTAGCCCATTTCTTATATGTCCCGGCGACAAGATGCTGGAAGCGCGTAGGGTTTGTGGAGTTTCCGGTGATGGATACATCCACGCCCTCGCTTATCATGATGGCCACGCCCTCCTGCACGTCGTCGGCGCCGTAGACGCGGACCTTGGCCTTGTCGCCCTTTGAGAAGGCGCGCTCGCCGACTACCTTCAGCTCGCCGGCGCCGTAGTCGTATTCCGTCTTCACATAAGTAAAGCCGTTTATGCGGGAGATGATGTAGGCGGCGTCCTTGCCAAGGCCGTTTAATATTACGCGAAGCGGCTGGCGGCGCACCTTGTTGGCCGTGCGTGCTATGCCTATGGCGCCCTCGGCGGCGGCGAAGGATTCATGCCCCGCCAAAAAGCAGAAGCAGGCGGTCTCCTCTCGGAGCAGCATAGCGGCCAGGTTGCCGTGGCCTAAGCCTACCTTGCGGTTTTCCGCGACCGAGCCGGGGATACAGAAGGTCTGGAGCCCCAAGCCGATCGCCTCGGCCGCCTGCGCGGCGGTTTTGGCGCCCTTTTTGAGGGCGATGGCGCAGCCTAATGTGTAAGCCCAGACGGCGTTGTCGAACGCTATGGGCTGCACGCTGCGGACGATTGTCTCTACGTCGATGCCTTTTTCAAGGGTGTAGGCCTTCGCCTCGTCGAGGGAGGAAAAGCCGAATGCCGGCAATGCGGCGTTAATCTTGTCTATTCTCCTGTTATAGCCTTCAAACTGTGCCATATCGTAGCCCCTCCCCTACTGCTTGCGCGGGTCGACGTAGCGTACCGCCTCGTCGTACCTGCCGTATGTGCCGATATTCTTTTCATATGCCTCTTTGGGATCGATGCCGTTGCGGATCATTTCCATCATCTTGCCGAGATGTACGAAACGGTAGCCGATGACCTCGTCGGCCTCGTCTACTGCCAGGCTCAGGACATAGCCCTCCGCCATCTCAAGGTAGCGGACGCCCTTGGCCCTTGTCCCGAACATGGTTCCTATCTGCGAACGCAGCCCCTTGCCGAGGTCCTCGAGCGAGGCGCCCACGGGCAGCCCGCCCTCGGAAAAGGCCGTCTGGCTGCGCCCGTACGCCAGCTGCTTGAAAATCTCCCGCATGGCGACGTTTATGGCGTCGCACACAAGGTCGGTATTCAGGGCTTCCAGGAGAGTCTTTCCCTGCAGAATCTCGGCCGCCATAGCCGCCGAATGGGTCATGCCCGAGCAGCCCAAGGTCTCGACAAGCGCTTCCTCTATTATGCCGTCCTTGACGTTGAGGGTGAGCTTGCAGGCGCCCTGCTGCGGCGCGCACCAGCCGATGCCGTGCGACAGGCCGCAGATATCCTTGATTTCATAGGCCTTGACCCATTTGCCCTCCTGCGGGATGGGCGCCGGGCCGTGATGCGGTCCCTTGGCGAGAGGACACATGCTCTCGACTTCATGGGAGTAATTCATACTGCTACCCCTTTCACTGCTGAGTGAGTGTGTTAAAAATAAAACAAAACAGTATATATTATAGCGTTAAACCGGCAAAAGCGCAAGAAAAATACGGCATTTTTTTGACCGTAAGGCCATTTTGTGCTTTTATGCATAGAAAAAATCAGCCGATTGACACAATGTTCAACCAGACCGATAACTGTTCGAAATATAATTTGCATCGCCAGCGAAATCCGGCAAATTTCAGCCCTTTTTAAGTGTATTTTCGGGAAGTTTTTTGTTTTTGGGTTATGATTGTTGATTTTTGTCAAAAAAACTGGTAAAATTCGAAAAAGGGGACATATAAAGAGAGCAGGAGGGTAATGCATGGATATAAAAAAGAATTTCAAGGATGTGTTTAACGGCCTTTTCAGTTTCGCAGGGGCGGGCAGTCAAACGGACGGAAATAACAATGGAAAAAACGGCTTGTTTCCCGGTTTATCCAAAGAGCCGGCAGCTTACGTAAAATCCGGCGAAAAGACGCCCCGACCGACCGACGCCCCCTCGCCGATAAGGGCCGCGCCGGCTTCCGTTACCGCTTCGTCAATACAGACCACGGTCATCGCTCCCGGGACCTTCATTGAGGGCGCCGTCAGCTCGGACGGCCATATCGAGATAAAGGGCCGCCTCAAAGGCGACGTAAAGGCCAAAGGTAACGTGCACATAAGCGGCAAGGTTGAAGGCGATATTTACTGTGACTGCGCGAACCTTGTGTCAAGCGAAGTAGCAGGCGATATCCATTCTGAAACCAGGGTAACCCTGGACAACGGTTCCAAGCTTTCGGGCAACGTGTACGCGTCCGATTTGATCTCCGACGGCGTAATCAACGGAGACCTTGAAATCAGAAATTCGGTAGTGCTCAAGAAAAACACCGTCCTAAACGGCAATATCTCCACGAAATCCCTTTCGGTGGAAAGCGGCGTCGTCCTCAACGGCACCGTGGAGGTGCAAAAGGAAAGGCAGACGTAGCGGCCCGACCGGCATCAAACTGACAAAGCGCCTTGCCTTGCAAGGCAAGACGCAAGGTTTTTGCAAACGAGGGCGCATACTTTGTGTATGTACCCGAGGTCCGCAGAACATTGCAACACGGCAAGTAAAAACACGCTGAAAGCAATTTTTACGTTGCGGGGTTTGTCGGCACTCCGGTACGCATCCGCTTGTCTTGCGGATGCGTATTTTTTGCGGTCAGCGCAGCGCCTGCCGGAAGCTTTTGATGTTTTCGCTTATGCGCCCGTCCTCGAATACGGCCGAGCCGGCGACTATGATGTTCGCCCCGGCGTCGGCTATGCTGCGTACGTTTTGGAGATTGACGCCGCCGTCGACCTCCAGGTCCACGCTAAGGCCGCGGCGGTTTATCTCGGCGCGGAGCTCTTTTAATTTGTCATACGCCGAGGGGATGAATTTCTGCCCGCCGAAGCCCGGCTCTACCGACATCACCAGCACCATGTCGACTTCTGCAAGATACGGGAACACGTCCTTGGCCGGCGTGCCCGGCTTTATGGTGATAGCCGGCTTTACGCCGCGGCTGCGGATGCGCGAAAGGGTTTCGCCGACCCTTTGCGTACTCTCGATGTGGATGGTCAGGTAATCGGCTCCGGCGTCGGCAAAGGCGTCGATGTAACGCTCCGGTTCGACTATCATGAGGTGGACGTCGAAAATAATGGGAGAGTGGGGGCGCAGGGCGCGCACGACGGGCGGCCCTATGGAGATGTTGGGAACAAAACGGCCGTCCATGACGTCTATGTGAGCCATGTCGGCGCCAGCCTTCTCCAGAGCTTTCAGCTCCTCTCCCAGCCGTGAAAAATCCGCCGACAAAATGGACGGGGCAAGCATTATATTCATTGTCCATACTTCCTTTCGGGGACTGTGTGTATACATTTTGAGGCATTATTTGACGCAACAGTTTTAATTATGGCACAGAGCTTATCTCTGTGTCAACCCTCGGGCTTCGACATAAGCTGTAATGCGTACAAAAGATACGCGCCGAGGGCTTGCATCCGGGCTGCCATGTTCCGCAGACACCGTTGCCTCAAGGTCCCGGCGCTTGAGATATAGGGGAGCCCTTGCGCTAAAGCCGCGGCAAACGGCGCGGGGCTTCGCGGAACATATCCTCCGGAAGACGGTCGCCTCGCCGCCCCGTCTTCCGGGCATTTTTTAAAGGAAGGCAATCAAACACCGCCTCCGCTTTAGCCTCTCTCCCCGCCTTCCGACCTCTATCCGACCTCCGACCTCCGACCTCCGACTTCTAATTCACCCCATCCCCGCCGGCAGCTCAACGATAATGGTGGTGCCCTTCGACAGCACGCTTTTTGCCGTGATGGTGCCGCCGTGAGCCTCTACGATATGCCGGGCTATGGAGAGCCCTAAGCCGAAACCGCCCGTCGCCTTCTCGCGGGACGGGTCCACGCGGTAAAAGCGGTCGAAAATACGCTCCAAATGCTCGGGCGCCATGCCTATGCCGGTATCCTCCACCGTCAAAAGCACGATGTCTTTGCGCCGCTCGCCGGAAAGGGTTATGACGCCGCTCGTAGGCGTGTATTTGACGGCGTTGTCCAGCAGGATGATTAAAAGCTGGCGGATGAGCTCCCTGTCGCCGTACGCGATAAGCCCGGGCTCCACCCTCGAGACTATTCTGTGCGTGCTCCTCACCATTTTAAGGCCCTCGATAATCTCGGCGGCAAGCTCCTCGAAGTCGAAATGCTTGTATTCGACGGAGAAGCCCTGACCCTGCGCGCGTGTTAGAAACAGCAGCTTTTCCACCAGCGCTTTCATGGAGCTGCTCTGCGCGCTTATGGCGTCTATGGCCTCGTTGAGAACCACCTTGTCCTCCTTGCCCCAGCGGGACAGCATATCCGCGTAGCCCTGGATGATGGCCACCGGCGTGCGCAGCTCGTGGGATGCGTCGGACACGAAGCGGCGCTGCTTCTCATAAGCGTCGGATATATTGTCGAGCATGCGGTCGAAGCTCACGGCAAAGTCCTTGAGCTCGCCGCGGATATGCTCGTTATCCAGGCGCATGGCCATATTGGAGGGCGATATGCCGCGCACCTTTTCGGCCATGGCCGATATGGGGGACAGCAGGCGGTTGGACACAAGGTATCCTGCGACGATGCTCGCCGCCAGCGCGATGATGGTCCCGAAAAGCAGCGTGTTGTTGAGCAGCGAATACAGGGTGTTCTCCCAGACGAGAGGCCGGGAAACATGCAGATAGTACCGCACGCCGTCCTTTTCGATGGGGCGGATATAGCTGCGGAAATGTACGTTGACGGCGATGAAGTCGTAATGCTTGTTATAATAGGCCTGAAAACTCGGATAAACCGGGCTTGTCTGGCTCCGTACGGTGAAAACGGTTTCCACATAAGGCTTTTTATCGCCCGGAAAGGCAGGCAGCAGCGAAGGCTCTTCCTCCAGATTATCGGGTCTCTCCTTCTCCTCGTAAAGGGTGACGACGCAGGTTATCTCCTCCGACGCCCGCCGCGCGTCCTCCTCGCTTGGAAGCTGGCCCTGCGGGGATATCATGCTAAGAACCCTGTCGATATCCTCATCGGCCCGTCGGACAAAGAAGGTCCGGAAATTAACGAGAATAAAGACGCCCAAAAGGATGAGGGCGACGGCGAAGACGACGACAAAGGTCACCGTTATATTGGACGCCAGGGAAACCGGCTTTTTTTTGCCGGGACGCCGCAGCCGAAGCCTTTGCAGCCATTTCACAGGTAGGCACCGTCCTTTCAAAGCGCCGTTGACGCGCGCTTCCGACCGGCCGGCGGCCGGCTTGTCACGTTGCCTGGGACGGCGGGGGCTGCTTCATCATATACCCTACGCCGCGCATGGTGTGGATCAGCTTCACCCCGAACGCGTCGTCTATCTTGCTCCGAAGGTAGCGCACATACACGTCCACTACGTTGGTGTCGCCGTAATAGTCGAAGCCCCAGACCTTTTCCAGCAGCATCTCGCGCGTTAGTACGGCGCCCAGGTTGGACGCCATATAGACGAGCAGGTCAAATTCCCGCTTGGTCAGCTCCACGGGCGCGCCGGCGTAGGTGACCTCTCTCGACCGCTTGTCTATGACAAGGGAGTCGACCCTAAGGACCTCCCTCAAAGCGCCCTCGTTTTCTCTGCGGCGCAGGGCGCAGCGCACCCTCGCCAACAGCTCCTCCATGGCGAAGGGCTTGGTGATATAGTCGTCGGCGCCGGTGTCGAGGCCTGTCACCTTGTCCATGATATCGTCGCGCGCGGTGAGCATGATGATGGGCGTGTCCAAGCGCTTTCGGACGCGCCGGCATATCTCTATGCCGTTGACGCCGGGCAGCATAAGATCAAGCAGTATGAGATCGTAGGAGCCCGACAGCGCCTGGTTGAGCCCCTCTTCCCCGTCGCAGGCTATGGTCACGTCAAAGCCCTCGCGGGAAAGCTCAAGCTCGACGAGCCGCGCCATCCGAAGCTCGTCCTCCACGATTAAAATTTTTGCCGCCATCACGGGCACCTCCAACCAAAGGCTTACCCGTGTATCATACCACAATTTTCTGATTTTAACAAGGCTTTGCATCCCGTATGTTTCCGTCGGACGGATGCGAAGGCCCGCCGTATGACGAAAACCGCGCGCCGTCTTATCCCCCGAAAAAGAGCCGCACCGACGCCACCGATACGATAAAGGCCACCATGTCGGCGCACAATGCCACCGGCAGGACGCCGCCCGTCTTCCTGACGCCCGCGCCGCCCATATAAAGCGCTATGACATACACTGAAGTCTCGGTGGACGCGCTCATGACAGCCGCCGCCCGGCCTATAAAGGAATCCGGGCCGTGGGCCTGCATAAGCTCCTGCAAAAGCGCAATGGAGCCGCTGCCCGACATGGGCCGTATTGCGGCGACAGGCAAAAGCTCCACCGGCAGCCCCAGAAAATCCGCGGCCGGCCTAAGCGCGAGGGCTATTATATCAAAGCCCCCGGAGGCGCGGAACATGGCCATGGCCGTCAAAAGACCGACGAGCACCGGAAAAATGCGGTAAATTACCGCCAGTCCCTCCTTCGCCCCCTCCACGAACGCGTCGAACACCGGCACGCCGCGCAAAAGTCCGGTTATGAGTATACCCGCTATGACGGCCGGCACAAGCAGCTGAAGCAGCATGGAAAAGCCCCCTTGCACTGCCTGGCGCAATTTCGCCCGACCGGGCAAAATATGCGCGAGCAAGCCAAAATCGAAAACAGAAAATCGCGGTCTTTTAAAAACACATTATGTATTAATATTGGTAAGCGCCGAAACCCGGGCTGAACGCCTGCCGGCCTTCCGCTTGCCGCTTTTAAGTCCGCTTGCGGTGACGCAGGCCAAAAGCACGCCGAACACGGCCGCGCTTAAGGAGGTCACCCACACGGCGGGCAGGATATCGAATGGCGACGAAGCGCCGGCCGCAGCGCGCAAAGCCGCGACCGTCGTGGGCAGAACCTGCACCGAGGCCGTGTTCAGCACCGTGAAGACCACCATGTCGCGGGTGGCCGCGCCCTGACAGGGCGAACGTTCGGCCATGTAGCGCATAGCCTTGAGGCCGTAAGGCGTCGCCGCGTTGCCGAGCCCAAGGATGTTGGCGGAGACGTTCATGCACACCGCACGCTCGCCCTCGCTGCCCTTGCCGAGGGAAGGCAGTAGCCGTCTTAAAACCGGGCTGAGGGCTTTCGACAAGAGGGATGTAAGCCCGGCCCTTTCCGCCACCTTCATGACGCCGCTCCACAGGCATATCGCCCCCGCCAGGCCGACGCAGACGGTTACGGCGTCGCCCGCGCCCGTCATGACGGCCTGCGCCGTTTCCGGCACCCTTCCCGAAGCGGCGGCGAATATTATGGAGAGCAGCACCAACGCCGCGAAAAAATAACCCAGCACGGCAAATCACGCTCCTTTTAATGTGGTTTTAAGGCGGAATTGACGCTTCCCATGCCCCGCAAGGCGCAGGGGCAAAGCGGGGCGAGAAAAGCGCCTGCCCTGCAAAGCCGCATTATAGATAATTATGATTTGCATCGCGGTGTTATGCATATATTACAATTTATTACATAACTTCAAATTCTTTTAGTCGACATTTTTTAGCAAAAACTATTGTTTTCTGCCTTTTAGTATGTTACTATGTAGTAAGACGACGTATGTATTTGGGGGGGGAATCATATGAAATCTACAGGCATTGTTAGAAAGGTGGACGAATTAGGGCGTGTTGTATTGCCTATTGAACTGCGCCGTACAATGGACATCGCCGAAAAGGATCCACTGGAAATTTTTGTAGACGGCAGCATGATCATTTTGAAAAAATATGAGCCGGCTTGTATTTTCTGCGGTAGCGCCAAAGATGTTATCAACTACAAGGGGAAAAACATCTGCCCTTCATGCATCCGGGACATGACAAAATAGGTCGGCTGTTCTCTTGACACGGACATAATGCATCTTTTCCGGCTTTCATATCCATTATAAGGATTAACCAAAAACCGGGCATTCTCCAATGTGTCGCAAATCCACGACAATGTATACGCATTGCCGTGGATTTTTTTCGCAAGGCAAAGAAACAAGAGGCAAAAGACAAAAGCCGGAGGTCTTTAAAAGATATTGTCGAAGGAAAAATTTTCGGAGGTTTGTATGGTTTTAAAGAGTTGCCGCAGCTCCGCCAAATCCATGAGTAGGTTGCTTTTGCTCTCTATGTCAAGGCACACGCGGGCGCGCTCGGCCATGACCTCGCACTCTTGGATTATGCCGTAGTCCACCGTCGCGCACAGGTACGCCTGCCGGCGCGACAAAAGCTCCAGTATCTCCTGCGCCTTAGCGCTGCTCGTCGCAAAATCGCCGGCCTGGGCCGCCTCGTGCGCCTGATCGGTGAGCGCTATAAAATCGTCCATCTGCCCTTTCAGCACAATACTGTGTACAACGATGCCGGCGGTAACCGCCAGCAAAACGGAAAGCGATACGGCAAGACCTCTCATGGTTTGCCCTCCTTAGGCAGTACAAACACCCCGCCGTAAGGGTCCACCGTCATAAAAAAGGCGGCCTTAACGCCGGGGATGTTGCGCTCGCGCAGGCGCTCCGCTATCCATTCCATGTCGAGCCCCGTACCCGGAAGATTTTCCTTTAGCACCTTGCCGTCCAGTATGATAGGCACCGGTAGCGCGCTGGGAGGCGGCTCCAGGTTGAGGTCGGCAGCCGTGACGGGCTTGTTCTGCGGCTTTAAAAACACGCTTAGCTTTCCGTTTGTCTCCATTATGGCGTCCTGCACCTGTAGCAACGAGCTGATCTGCCTCTGCCGCAGCTCCTCCATGAGATCCTCCATCGTGAACCGCAGCCGGCGCATATTGTTCTGCTGCAACACGCCGTTTTTTATCACATAGACGGGATGCCCCGTAAACAGGGAGCGCAAGCGGACGCTCTTCATCGACAGGTGCGCCACGAGCAGCTCCAAAGAAATAAGCAGGAGGATGGGGATGACGCTGTACGCGAAGGGGCGGTAGTTGTCCTCTATGGCGATGACGGCCAGGTCGGATATGAGCAGCGTCACCACAAGCTCCATAGGCTGGAGGTCGGCGAGCTGGCGCTTTCCCATTATACGCAGGGCGAACATCAAAAACATATAGATCATTATCGTCCGGACGAATACGATTCCCATAACATCACCGCTCATAGTGTCTGCCGCCGCGCCCGCTTTATACCAAACACAGGGGCAGATACTCACGAAACGGCGATACGGGCGGTGTCAAATAAAGCGGCACATGGCGCGCCGTGTCAGGACAGCATGGCGAGCGTCACTATAAACGGCACCGTCAGAATGGAGGCGAGGGTGGAAAGGGTTAAAACGCCCGACGCATACTGGGCATTGGCGTTGTACCTTTCGGCGAAGATGACGGTATTGCCCGCCACGGGCATTGCGGCCGTCAGCACGCAGATGCCCAGCATGGGACCGCGAAGCCCCAGGACGAGCAGCGCGCATAGCGTGCACAGCGGGATTATCAGGTTGCGTATAAGCACAGGCGGCAGCAGAAGCCTGTCTGTAAAAAACTCTCTAAGGTTAGACTCCGCGATGCGCACGCCTATGATAACCATGGGCAGCGGCGTGTTCAAGGCGGCCATGTGCCCCACTGCGCCGTAAAAGGGTTCGGGCAGGCGTATTTTGAGCGCGAACATAGCGAACGACGCGCCCACCGCCAGTATCGCGGGGGACAAAAGGACCCGGCCGAGCGACTTCAATGAAAAGTGCTCGCCGCTTATAATCATTATGCCGTGGGTGAACACTAACAGGTTGAACACGATGATGTACATGGTGCCGTAGACAATGCCCTCGCCGCCGAAAATGGCCTCCAGCAGCGGCAAGCCCATAAAGCCGCAGTTGGAGTACACCGACGCGAATTCCATCAGCGCAATCTTGGACGTACTCCGGCCGGACGCAGCAGCGCTGCGCGCCGCCCCCCTCCCCCGCCGCGACCGCAGACCCGCGAAAGCCAGCCTGAACAGCAGAATAGGCACGACCATGCTGCCGGCGGCCGCGGCCACGGCTATAAGCAGACGGCCTATATCGGCGTTTTGCATCTGGCTTTGGAAGGCGTTAAGTATCACGCACGGGGTGACGAAATTGATTACGAATTCAGACAGTCCCTTTGATACCGACGAGCTTATATACCCCAGCTTAGCGCATGAAAAGCCCGCCGCTATCAGAAGAAACAGCACGCCTACCTGGGCGCTCACGTCCATAAAGAGTTCCATATATGCGTCCTTTCAGAGTCCGGCCGACCCGCGTTTTCCCGTAAAAACGCCGCCGCCCGCCCTTGCGGCGCGGGCGGCTAAACATATCCTGCCTCTTCTATTGCGTCAGCACTCACTCAGCGCCTTTATCGCTTCCTCTGTGTTTTTGAGGGTCTGTGAAAGGCTAAGGCGCTTTGCGCGTTCCGACTCCACGAGCTTTGCGGGGGCCTTCTCAACAAAGCCGACGTTTTGAAGCTTGGCGTCGATGCGCGAAAGCTCCTTTATCAGGCTTTCCCGCTGCTTTTCAAGGCGTACCAGCTCCTTCTGCCTGTCCACAAGCTCCTCCAAAGGTATGCCGGCGCGCGCCGAATCGGTCAGCACCATGACGGCGTTTTCAGGCATATCGGCCGTAAAGACAACGGGGCTTGCCGAGGCGAGCCTCGCGAGCGCATCGAGATGCGCCCGGAATGTGTCCTCGTACGGCGTGTCTATGCACAGGCTCGCCTTTTTGGAGGGCGGCACGTTCATCTCCGCGCGGCGGGCGCGCACCCCGCGTATAAGGGCTATGACGCGCTCCATCTCCGCGCTTTCCTCAGGATAGCGCAGGGCTTCGTCGTAGCGCGGCCATTCGGATACCATGATCGACGGTCCCTCGTGCGGCAGCACCTGCCAAATCTCCTCCGTGATGAAGGGCATGAACGGGTGCAGCAGCTTCATTGTGCCCGAAAGCACATACGAAAGGGTGCGCTCGGCGTTTTCCCGCGAGCGCGGTGAATCCTTGGCGAACAGCCGCGGCTTTATAAGCTCTATATACCAATCGCACAAAAGGTCCCATATGAAGTCGTAGAGCTTTGCCACGGCAAGACCCAGTTCGAAGCGGTCTAAGTTTTCGGTGACGTCGCGCACCAGCTCGTTATAAGCCGCGAGTATCCATTTGTCGGCAAGCTCCGGTTCTACGGGAAGGGCGCAGTCGGTCACCGTAAGGTTTAAAAGCGCAAAGCGCGCCGCGTTCCATATCTTATTGGCAAAGTTGCGGGACGCCTCCACACGCTCGTAGGAAAAACGCATATCGTTGCCGGGGGAGTTGTTGGTGGCGAGGGTAAAGCGAAGCGCGTCGGCGCCGTAGCTGTCGATAAGCTCAAGCGGGTCTATGCCGTTTCCTAAGGATTTTGACATCTTCCGCCCCTGCGAATCGCGCAGAAGCCCGTGGATTAGCACCGTGCCGAAGGGCTCGCGCTTCATATGCTCCATGGCGGAGAATATCATGCGCGCCACCCAGAAGAAGATGATGTCGTAAGCCGTCACAAGCACGCTGGTGGGGTAAAAATAGCGCAGGTCCTCGGTGTCTTCCGGCCAGCCCAGCGTGGAGAAGGGCCACAGCGCCGAGGAAAACCATGTGTCGAGCACATCCTCGTCCTGCTCAACATCGGCCGAACCGCAGTCCGGGCAAACGCTTATATCCTCGCGGGAAACGGTCATCTTCCCGCAGCCCCCGCAATAAAACGCGGGTATGCGGTGCCCCCACCAAAGCTGGCGTGAGATGCACCAGTCGTGGACGTTCTCCATCCAGTTGATATAGATTTTGCCGAAGCGCTCGGGCACAAAACGGATGCGCCCGTCGTTCACCGCCTCAATCGCGGGCCCGGCCAGCGGCGCCATTTTGACAAACCACTGCCGCGATGTCATAGGCTCGACCACCGTGCCGCAGCGATAGCAGGCGCCTACGCTGTGGCTGACGGGCTCGGTTTTGACAAGCAGCCCGGCGGCCTGCAAATCGGCCACTATGCGGCGCCTGGCCTCGTAGCGCTCCAGACCGCGGTATGGCCCGCCGTTTTCGTTGACCACGCCGTTCTCGTCCAGCACGAGTATCTCCTCAAGGCCGTGGCGCTTGCCCACCTCGAAGTCGTTGGGGTCGTGGGAGGGCGTTATCTTGACGCAGCCCGTGCCGAATTCGCGGTCGACGTATTCGTCGGCTATGACGGGTATCTCGCGGTTCATAAGAGGGAGTATGAGGGTCTGTCCCACAAGGTCCTTAAAGCGTTCGTCGTCCGGGTGGACGGCGACGGCGGTGTCCCCGAGCATGGTTTCGGGGCGCGTGGTGGCTATGACCAAATACTGCCCCGGGCGGCCCTTGACTGGGTATTTGATATGCCAGAAATGGCCCTCCCTGTCGCTGTGCTCGACCTCCGTATCGGAAAGGGCGGTGACGCAATGGGGGCACCAGTTGATGATACGGCTGCCCCTGTAAATGAGCCCCTTTTCATACAGACTGACAAAAACCTCGCGCACGGCCCTTGAGCAGCCCTCGTCCATGGTGAAACGCTCGCGCGACCAGTCGCAGGAGGAGCCGAGCTTTTTAAGCTGCTCTATAATCGTGCTGCCGTGCTTTTCCTTCCAGTCCCAAACGCGCTCCAAAAAGGCCTCGCGCCCCAAATCGTGACGGGAAAGGCCCTCGGTTTTCCGCAAATGCTCCTCCACCTTTATCTGCGTGGCGATGCCGGCATGGTCGGTGCCCGGCAGCCAGAGGGTGCAGTAGCCCTGCATGCGCTTGTAGCGGATGAGTATATCCTGATAGGTCTCGTCGAGGGCGTGCCCCATATGAAGCTGCCCGGTGACGTTGGGGGGCGGGATCACGATGGTAAAAGGCGTCTTCGACTTATCGATTACCGCCTTAAAATAGTCGCCCTCAAGCCAGAACCGGTATATCCGGTCCTCGACCTCCTTATGCTTATAGACTTTCGCAAGCTCCCTTGCCATATTCAAACCTCCACCGCCGACGGCGCGCGTCAAAGAGCGGTCCGCCGCCCGGCGGTCACTGGGCCCGGGCGGCTTTTTGTCCCTTTATTCGCATTACTCGCATTCGGCCAATGCTTTCCTATTATTTTACCAAATGCCGGCGGCACATGCAACAGCTAAAGCAAAGATTTTTACCGGCGGCGCCGAAGGCGTAGGCTTTTGGCAAGCCGGGCTACGACCGGCGCGGCATTTGCCGGCGGGCCGTTGCTTTTTAAGGATAAATATGGTATAATCGAAGGCGTTAAAGGCATTGCCTGCTGTTTGCATCAGCCGCAATGCGGAAAAGTGGGGAAAATCAACGGCCGTTCGAGGAGGCAAGCCATGAAAAAGCGCGCGCTTACCGCATTTGTTTTGTCGCTGGCGGGAATATGCGCCGTCTTGGCCGCCTTGTTTTACAAGCGGCGCAGATGACCTCTGAAGCCCCGCCAAAAGCACCGGACGAGAGAGCCGCGGCGTTTTATGCCGCGGCTCTCGGGGCATCTGGAGGTCGGAGGTCAGAAGTCGGAGATCGGAAATCGTAGGGGCATATTTCATATCCGCCTGAGCGCAGACCGCAACGGTCAGAGGCGCACGGACGAATCGACACAGCAACAAAATTGATTTAGCCCACCAACAATGGGGGGCAGAGGCGCGGGGGCTTCGCCCCCGCGCATTATATTCCCCCTCCCGCGCCCGAAGGCTTAGCCTTGCGATAGACACAACTCGCGGGAGGGGGGTAAGGGGGAGGGCATCTGGAGATCAGAAGTCGGAGGTCGGAAGTCGGAAAAGGCGGTTCAGATGAGCCGTTTTTCCCAGGGGGCCGGCGTCCTCGACGGTCCTATTGGAAGTCGGGGGTCAGAGGGGGTGGCGTCCCCTCTATCCTCCTTCGTTGACATTTTGCACCCGCGCACAGGGTTTTTCATAGAATATAGTGCCGGCCCATCCTGTGTCCACGGCGGGCGGCATATGTGCCAACGGAGGAGATTAAATGGACAATAAAGAAATCGCGCGGCTTGCCGGCATTTGCAGTACCCTGTATTCGCCGTTGCTCCAAAAGCCCAACACCATAGGCATGGGCGTAGGATACAAATACCGCAACGGCAAGGACACCGGACGGCTGTGCCTGCAGGTCTATGTATCCAAAAAGCTTCCCTCCGCCTTTTTGGCGAACGGGGGCATCGTCCCACAGACTTATTACGATGTGCCGACAGACGTCATCGAAACCGGTATTTTCAGCAGCTTTTCCGAACCTTTTGCGTCCCGCCGCCCCACGGAATGCGGGTGCAGCATCGGGTTGTCGGATGTCCCGTCGGCGGGTACCGCGGGCGCCCTTGTGGAGGACGCCTCCGGCCGCCGGTATATCCTCAGCAACAACCATGTCCTCGGCAACCAAAACGCGGCCAGGGCAGGGGATATGGTGATACAGCCCGCCCTGCTCGACGGGGGAATAGGCCCGCGCGACGCCATCGCCAGGCTCACCCGTTATGTGCCGATAAAGTTTCTGCGCTCGGACAAGGTGACCGACTCAAGCCCCACCAATACGGTGGACGGCGCCATCGCCCAATTCATGGACGAGGGGCTCATGAGCCCGCGCATCCGGAATATAGGCGCGATCCAGCCGCCTGTGGCGGCGCAGCTCGACCTTCCGGTGAAAAAAAGCGGCCGTACCACCGGCCTTACCCATGGGAAGATAACGGCTATAAACGCCACCATCCTCGTAAGCTACGCCAAAGGCAGCGCACTGTTTCTCAACCAGATCGTATCCACCCCCATGGCCGAGCCCGGCGATTCCGGCAGCCTTCTCGTCGACGAGCATAACCGAGCCGTAGGGCTGCTGTTCGCCGGGAGCGATTCCGAAACCCTGTTCAACCCAATAGGCTCGGTCCTTTCCGAGCTTAGGGTAAGTCTCGTCACGTCGGGCTAAACGGCACTCGCGCTTCACCCAGGCTCCGGGGTATGCCCCGGGGCCTTTTGGCGCGCCCGGAAAACGCATTTTTTGCGTTTGCGAGGTTTGCCGGCGCTCTATGGCATAACGGGGAGCGGGCGCGAATACTATGCATAGGACAACCGATACGCCGGGCCCTGCGGCAAGGCCCGCCATATGTTT
>ENA-UOYA01002386-UOYA01002386.1-activated-sludge-metagenome-genome-assembly--contig:-NODE-2386-length-18158-cov-6.658344_pt1 | contig 18158 bp, 15 predicted proteins | sample MGYA00238163_ERZ764804 | MGnify/ENA primary metagenome ERZ764804 (study PRJEB28919, sample SAMN05720223) | activated sludge metagenome | isolation source: Anaerobic digester | place: Hong Kong... | reverse complement strand
CGGAAGGTTCCTTCTTTTCTTCTTTCCCGTGATATGAGATGATGCGCTTTGCATATAAAAGGGCAATTTCTTCGATATCTGCATCAGGGGGAAAAGAGGTGTCTGACCGGTTACGATCTGTTCAATGCAGTTAGATAGGTCTTTCCACTTTTCTTCAGGAACATTAAAGTCGGCACCGAGGTTGAGAATCATCCTCTGTCTGGGTCCTCTTTCTGTTCTTACTGATTCGATGAGTTTAAAAGTATGGTATACGGTATTATTCTTTTTGTCGGTATGGAATACCTTCCGTATGAACATAAAACAAGATTACCACATCGTATCTGTAAAGTTAATATCGCTATATGCTATTTTGTTACTACATACTGTGTTTTGAGAAGCACCAAACTACAACTTACTAATATCATTAATGTTGAATAATTGATCTGTTGCCAAAATAGAGCTACATAGGTTAAAAAGTGCCTTGAGATGGGGGGAATCATGAAGTTGGGTTGAGAGGGATAGGATTTGAGAAATTACTGCTTGCAGTATAATTTTTGTTAGTCCAAGGAGATTTGTGGATAGCACATACCAAACCGTATTGAACCTTATCTACAAAAAACCAGCAATGTTTGTATCGTGGCCAAAGAGAAAGCTTCTTCTCTTGCCCGGCGTTACGAGAATATTACAACATCAGTACCCTCCTGACGTGAAACAGCAACTCCGTGACGCTGGCATAACTCTCAACGGACTAAGTAATGGTCCTGCCATCTGTTCATTTCTGCTTGCGGGGGATGTTCAAGCGCTGAGAGAAACTGGAAAAGGATGGAACATCCATCACATATACGATGGCAAATTCCCCCATCCAAAGAGTACAACCGCCACACACGCAATAAAAGAAGGTCAATACTTCAGCGAAGCTGCTGGATTAGTGGCTCTCCACCCCGTTGCCGATGCAGTCGCAGATGAGTTTTCGGAATTTGCTTGGTGGCTACGGGAAGAGGCATATAAAAGATTTGAGTTTGACCCTGACCATGTGTTAGTGAAATAAGCAACGACTAATAAATCCGGTTGTCTGTGTTCCTCGGGTCTCAGGATAGGCGTCTCGCTGGATAGGCCGCGTCGGTGAATTTGTCGTTCGGTCGCCTATAAGAAGGGGGAAAATTGGAAACCATGTCTATGTTCGTGAGTCTTTGGGTGAAGCTGTTTTTTGTTCTTACACCCTTCTTTGCCCTTACGATGTTTCTCGGTCTCACCGAGAAGCATGTGGCGGCCGAGCGACGCAAACTCGCCATGTCGGTGTCCACTGCTGTTGCCCTGATATGCTTTCTACTGTTCTTTGCAGGCAGGCAAATCTTTTCGGTGTTTGGAATCACACTGGACTCCTTTCGTATAGGTGCAGGCGTCCTTTTACTTCTTTCGGGCATCGGGCTTGTCCACGGTAAAGCACGTTTGACAGAGAACATCGAAGGGGAAGTCGCGGTTGTTCCACTGGCCATCCCAATAATCGTTGGACCGGCGACCACGGGAACCATTCTCGTCATGGGCGCGGAGTTGAACGCCATGTCTACCAAAGTCATCGGATGTTTGGCCATGTTTGCCGCCGTTGCCAGTGTTGCGGTGGTGCTGCTCGCAGGCTCTTTCATTCAGCGCGTGCTCGGGACGAGAGGCATTGCCATTCTCAGCAGGCTGACTGGACTGATCCTTTCGGCAATCGCGGCGCAGATGATCATGACTGGTGTCCAGGCATTTCTAAACTGTTCAACAGGTCAATAGAATGACCGAACCAAGCATTGCAGGCAACGCTTGAAGGCGTGCCTGAACGCCGATGTTGACACCAGGCGCTCGAAAGCATTAGAGCAGGGATAAGGCAAACATATGGCTACAGGGCGGACTAATCAGCTAATCAAACAGATCGGGGAATGTTTGGTGTCATGTGAACTTGCGCGACAAGGTTTTCGCATTGCAACCTTTTCTGGCAACATCCCTGACTTTGATTTAATAGCTACTGATTCCACGGGCTCTTCTTTAGCCAGAGCTTTATATGCATGCACAGCGGGGAGATACGCTGAATGGCAATCGAGATGCTTAAACTTGTTAAAAAGATTAAGCCGGATATTTTTATTCATGCCGGGCCTCCGTGTCTTAACAGCAAATGCCCGAGGGTCAATTTTACTGCGGCAAAACTAATAAGTTACGTAAATTCTTTCACAGCCTTAAGGCAGACAACGCTTAAATCAATACCAAATTCATCCAGAAATCATTAAATTACGATTATTCTTCAGGAAAGTATTTATGATATAGGCTGTCAAGCGTTTCGCTTACCTCCTGCCGGAATTGTTCATATCGCGCTACAAAAGCATGGCCTGCAGGAGTGAGTTGTGTGCCTCCCCCCGATGTACCACCCACCTTTCTCTCCACGAGCGCAAATCCGAGTCTCTTTTCGGCTGCATTGAGCACCGACCACGCCTTCCGATAAGACATCCCGATTTCAGTGGTCGCCTGACTAAGCGACCCCGTGCTCTGAATGCCCTTCAGGAGGCGATATGGTCCTTCCCCAAACGCCTTCCCGTCATTGTCAAGCCAAACCTTAAAACTAAGCTTCATGTTCAAAACATCTTACTCCATATGCCGGATTACCGCAACCCTGTTTTTGCCCACCACCACAGGAGAGGCATTGTCAGTCTCGGCCTTTTTATTTAACCCTCCGCACAAAATCATATTGACTCATCGTTATGCAAGATGGTATATAACCATCGTTATGTTAATAAATACCTAACGGGCTATATGCATAAGAGCAGTGTTTGCTTGGATAGTGAAAAAGAAATGGTTCAGCGTGGAATGTGCAGATCCTCAGGAATGGCCAGGAAAGTAGAAATATACAAAGAACCTTGACAGATCAGGCACATTAGATTCGGTAAGGATGGCAGCCTGGTATTTCTTTTAAAATATAAAGACAATCTTGAGGAGACAGAGATGAAAAAAATAATATTGTCGTTTATGATGCTAATGATATTTTGTTTTGGCCTCACTGTCCATGCTAAAGAAGAATTTCCCATCAACGTCGCTGTTGAATTTACCGACCACGCTGCAAGCGCCTATGTGGCTTTCCATAAAGGATGGTTCGAAGAAGAAGGAATAAAACCTACGTTTTACAGTTATGTCACCGGTATGTCTTTAGCCTCAGCATTGGGCCGCGGAGATATTCAGGCTGCCTATATGTGTCTTTTGCCTGCTATAACTGCATATGCTAATGCCAGGGTGCCGATAAAGGTAGTTTCGGGATTACACAAGCACGGCTACGGTCTGGCAGTAAACGCAGAAAAGGTAAAAACCATAAAGGACTTAGAGAAACCGGATATTCGTATAGGATGCAACAAGGTAGGTGGGCCTGCCGATGCAATCATTCACAAGACTATAGAGAAGTATAATCTTGATCGAGACAAGATACTAAACAAAATGCAAAGGATGAATCCAGCAGCACAGATTATGGCCATCAGGATGGGAAGGCTCGACGCTTTTTTCAACTGTGAACACTGGCCTGCCATGGCAGAAGACGCTGGATTCAAAATGCTGCTCACCAGCCAGGATGTCTGGCCTGGGATGCAGGGGAGTGTTCTGGTTGTCAGGGAGGAACTCATAAAGAACCATCCAGAGATTGTAAAAAAGCTCGTAAAAGTCACCAAAAATTCGATCGAGTGGATAAAAAAGAACCCCCAAGAGGCTGCTTTAATAATGTCCAGACAGCTGCAGATAACAGGTGATAAGAGCTCTCCTTCAGATGCACCGAAAGACGCTCAAAAGCTTAAAGTGACCCCTGAGACGATACTTAGGTCAATGGCAAGGATCGAGCATTCCTTCTGTGTTGATGAAGCTGAAGTACAAAAGTCCATAGATTTTGCCAGGCAATACGGCTATATAAAGACCGGTTTCAGCGCCAAAGATATTCTTGATCTGAGGTTTTCTCAATGAAGAATAAGACCGGGCGGCTCCAGTCGGTCTGGGGTGCTCTGCCCATTGCTTTGTTTGTGGTCGTATGGGAGATCGTTGGACGTTTCAATCTTTTTCCCGGCCAGTTTTTCTTCCCTCCCTTTTCGGCGGTTGTAAAAGAGTTTTATCACCTTACAGCAAACGGTGTACTGGGCAAGAACTTCTTAAGTAGTCTCACAAGGGTGCTGATCGGTCTTTTTAGCGGTTCTATAGCAGGTATTTTCGTAGGGGTTGTCATGGGATGGCGGAATGTGGTCAATAAGGCGCTCAATCCCATTATCAGCCTGTTGTACCCCATCCCCGCCCTGGGATGGCTGCCGCTTCTTATGTTATGGATAGGCATAAACGAGATGCTGCCCATTACCATAATATTTATCTGTTCATTTTTCCCTGTGGTATACAACACGGCTACAGGTATCAGACATGTAGACAGAAAATACATACAAGCCGCTGAAACACTCGGAGCGTCGAACATGAGAATACTTTTCAAAGTTGTTATACCCCTTGCACTTCCAAATATCTTCACTGGCCTGAGGTTGGAGGCCGGTATGTCATGGCGGGTTCTTATCGCGGCCGAGATGGTAGCAATCCCGACCGGAATCGGCGCCCTTCTTATGCAGGCCGAGAGCCTCGTGAGGGTGGATATTATCATGGTTTGTCTTATAGTGCTTTCTGTAATGTGTCTTCTCTTCGAAAAAATATTTGCACTGGCAGAAAAACATATGGTGGGCAGATGGAGCACCCATGCCTGACATCAGGCTTGTCGACGTGAGTAAACATATTTGCCGGGGATTGAATCTTACAATCAAAGATAAGGAGATTTTCGTCGTTGTTGGAACAACAGGCGCCGGCAAAACAACCTTGCTGAATGTCATTGCAGGGGTTACAGATTACGAAGGCAGTGTGCTCATCGATGGTGTCAGAATGGATAAGGTTTCCCCCAGAAAGAGAGGTGTGGGTTATCTGTTTCAGGGTCTTGCCCTTTTTCCCCATCTTACCGTGGAAGCAAACATTTCTTTTGGTCTTCAAGCCTGCGGTGTTGAGAAGGCCACAGCAGACAAGCGGGTCTTGTCGTTGATGGAAATGGTTCGCATAAAACACCTTGCACATCGTTATCCGCACATGCTCTCCGGCGGAGAAAAAAAGCGGGTTGCCCTTGCCCGTTCCCTCGCGCCTTCCCCGCAGATATTACTTCTTGACGAACCAACATCCAGTCTGGATCACCAGACGGCAAAATACCTGCGAAGCGAATTGATTGACGTTCTGAAGAAACTGGAAATAACTACGGTGTATGTAACCCATGATCTCAGGGAGGCAGAAGAGATTGCCGACAGGATCGCCTTGATGTCCCATGGGAAAATGGAACAGGTATCATCTCCCAAAGAGTTCTTTTTTGACCCGCGGAACGAGTCCGTATCCGAATTTGTTGGAATGCTTAATATAATCGAGTGTTCTCAGTCCAGAGTTCTCACATCTGGTCTTGTGGAGGTGTTTTCCGATGAGATGAGGATGGTTCTACCCTATGACGGGAATAATATCAAGAAGATTGCCATCCCGCCAGACGACATCTACATCTCAGATGTAAAACCGCCCGGTCCCGCCCTGAACCGTTTCAAGGGAAAAGTAAAGGACATTTCGCGGCATGGTTCAAACGTAAGGGTAAAGTTGTCTATAGGGAAAAACAGTCTCCTTGCGGAGTTGCCGGTAACTGCTTTTGATGAATTATCTATTGAAGAGGGAAATGAAGTCCACGTGGTGATCAAGCTGAGACGATTGCGCTATGTGGAGTCTTAACGGACAATCTAGTCGCCGTAAAAAAAGCTGAGACAATCTGGGACAGGATAATAGTTGGAAAGATTTAAGAAATCAGCTTAATATTAAATAATATATGGAGGTATAGAGTGAAAGGTATTGCGTTTATCTCTACAAAAGAGATAGAAGGTTTGATGTTTGTACAAAAAAGAGCATATAGAACATGGAGTTTCATATTCTGTTTTGTCCTCATGGCTGCGTTGTTTGTTAGCTTTCATGCCTGGTCAGGCGAACCGACATTCAGACAAGGGGTGGATATATTCATTGAAACTGGCACGGACCAACCCGATAGAGTCCCTACATGGTATGCTCCTATGGTTGCAAAGCCATACGCTCCTGTATTCGAAATACTTGCCACACGCGGAACACAGGGCAGGTACTATCCATATACATATGCAGTCACTTTGAAGGATATCGTCAAGTTTCATGGCCATGATTGTGAGGGCTTGAGCCATGCGGCTGCATGTGCAAAAGTGGCATTTGATATACTTTTTCCGGACGGGATCATTGATAGGAGCGTATTGTGGGGGATCTCCGGGACATCTCCATGCTGGAGCGATGTTGTTGCTTTCCTCACAGGGGCACGAATCCAATACGGCAATCTGGGATTCTTCAAGGATAAGAGATATGGCCATGCCATCATTCTCTACCGTGAGGACACCGGTGTTGCCGTCCTTGCCACATGGAAAGATGGGATAGACAATATCCCCGGCGAACCCGTTGTCCTACCTGGAAAAATTACATGGAAACCCCAAGTGGATATGGAAGAGGTAAAGCGTCTAAAAGAGGTCGTGAAAAAGGCCAATGGAAAGCAAACACCTTACCAGGTGGATCTGATGCGCTACTACCAGTGGAAGCATATTAACGATGTTTTCAGCCACCCCCTTGAGGACAGTTACCAAGCCCAGATAATACAGAATTTCAAGTGGACAGACTGGGTTGATCCGGCAAAAGCAATTACCGGTAAGCATCAACGCACAGATACACGGTTGAAGAACGATGCTTACAGAAATAGACCGGTTTCTTTGGAATAAAATATCTAGTTTTTCAAGATTGGGGCACCACAGAGTTCGGATTATAAAGCACGTTAAGGGTTTTAAAACGGCTGTAATGTCCTGTAAAGAGGCTATAGATGTAGCCAATACAATGAAAGAAAGTATGGCGACAAACTGGAATTCTGGACTTTCCTCAGGGCAATCTATACACTTTTCTTTTATGGCGCCCCTATGCCGATCTGACACGCAAAAGATTTAAACAGGTTATGTCTGAGGATTGGACAAGATCAGCATTGTCCGGTTAGAAACTTGCATGTATTGAGCAATAGAACATACCCTCCCACAAGGAGGCTAAAAGGTTTACCGATGAAAATATTTGCACATAACCATACGATTTTACTTGACATATAAACAATTTTAACAAAGCGGCACCTCTGTAAGTAGTTAATATTATCGAGGTAATTAAATATGCCGCGAACATTTGAGCCATGGAAAAGAGAAACACCATCATTTCAGAAACTGGTCGATCCGCTCAGGAAGATTTTAAAAGGGATTACCACGCTTGCGTCCGGAGGGAATAGACCATTGAAAATGACCTTTGAAGACCAGCTTAATACACTTATCTATTTTCATCTTGAGGATCATATCTCAGGCAGACACCTCATCCAGGTCATAAAAGAGGATGATTTTGCACAGAAGGAGATAGTTCCCATAGGCGGTATTGAAAAAAGCAGCTTTTTTGAAGCCGTCAATTCCAGAGGACTTGAGCAACTCATGCAGGTCTTTGAAACTCTTGAAAAAGAGGCCAGAGGCATACTCCCGAAAGAACATGCCTGTTTGGGAGATCTCGTTTCCGTTGACGGCTCTCTTATCAATGCAACCCTCTCAATGGTCTGGGCTGATTAACGCAACGGTGCGAAGAAGGCAAAGACTCATCTCGGATTCAACATTAACCCATGACACATCAGACGAGAAACCATTTGTGGAAAAGATCGTATCAAAATGTCAAGTTTTTTATTAAATAGTGTCCATCCGGAAACCCCCGATTTAAAACAAAACCACATCCAGCTATCGGGGTAAACTTCGGATACGTTTCCTGTTTATAGCAGCTGCATTTCAAATTTCAGTATATCACGCCCTTTTTCCCGATTCAAGACGCAGGATCTCCTCATGTGTGATAATGCACCACTCGATTATTAACCCATCTTCCGCAGTTATAAAATTCAGAATGAGTAATTACAGATAGTTATGACGAAAAGAGGGTGTTTTTCTCCACCACATTTTTAACTATCCTTGGCCTGTTCGGGAGAGGTATTTTCATCCTTTGAAGAAGTACCTTGAGTGCTGGTGGAGCGGTTGACACAACCCTCAACCTGATTGTTTTATCTTTTGCAGGGAGAATAACGTCGAGGGATTTAATCTCTTTTAACTCTTCCAGCAATTTTCTCGGCGCAGTCCCGAGCCCTGACGCTTTCATCCACTGTTGAAGTGTCCGCCATAGCACGAGAGATAAAAAAACATACCAGTATATGAGCTTGTACCCGGTCTTTCTTCTGATGGAAGATTGGTCTCATCCCCAGATCATGTTTTGTTGTACGGAAGGCATCCTCGACCTCGGTTAACTGGATATATGTGTTCCACAAAACTTTCGGGTCGGTCTCTTTCCAGTTAGTGCGCAGAATGTAGCTGCCCCCTGTTTCCAGCACCCACTTGTAGCGTTCATTGTTTTTCTTGATATTTATGGAGAGGTGATTATTGTTTTCGGTAACGGTCACGGTAAAAAGCGAGGCAGCGCGGCTGTTCCTCTCAAGAAGACGACCGATCTGACGTTCTACTTTCTGTTTATCCCTGAGCTTGCCTGCGCGTTCGGCCAGTTTAGTAAGCTTATCTTCAAGCCTCGTTACAAAACGGTTTAGTATTGCGTTCTCTTTCTCCTTCCGGCCCATAAAGCGGCATAGAACGAACGTCTCGTCCGTACCTTCCGGTTGAGGGGCAAAGCCTTACCTCAACGCCCGGCTGCGCCTTTTCCCATTTTTTATCCAGAAGGTTTTGCTCAAACTTCTTAAGCAGGGATTTGGGCGTGCCTACAAGATATCTTGTTTTTGATCTACGTATGAACTCCAGGTTACCCTCGCTTACCATACCGCGATCCATAACCCAGACTCGGTTGGCCTTGCCATACTTGGTTTCCATCATCAGAACCATCTCCTTTATGGTGGTAACGTCAGTCCGGTTGCCGTCGAAGACTTCAAAGGCTATGGGCAGGCCCTCTCTTGTCGCCACGAGACCTATGCAGACCTGGATGCAATCGGGACGACTGTCTCTGCTGTATCCCCTCTTTGCCTGGGGATTACCGTCTCCATTCCCTTCAAAATATGTAGAGGTGATATCATAAAACAGGAAGTCAAAGGCTGTACCGAAGAGTTCGCCATAGCGTTTCTGGAGATGTATGCATAACTCATCTTTATGGGGAAGAAGGGCGTCAAGAGCACAGTAGAGCCTATCGTAGTTTACCTTATCGCCGTGAACACCTAGAAGATCATCCAAAGCTGTCCTGTCATACCATGATTCAGCAATCTGCAGTTCTGAGGAAGGAGCGCAGAACCGGGCAAGTACCAGGATTTGGGCCATAACGGACCAGGAGATTTCTTCTTTGCCTTCTTCCATGTATTCTTTACAGAAACCGGCAAAACCGAGCTTATTCCATAACAGAAGACCCAGGCAGACATCACCAAAATAACGGATACGTTCCACACTGACCTTATTTATATTGACGGTAGCCCATGAGGGGGGATCTTCGTATTCTTCAAATAGGTCAGGCTGAGGAATCGGTTTGCCATCGAGGATTCTTCTGATTTCTTCCCAGCCGACGTACTCTTCTTTGTTAAGACCCGGGAGCTTGCCGATTGTTGCGACTATTTTTTGTCTTGGGCCTTTTGCAGTCCGAGCCGACTCGACCAAAGACCAGTATTCATATTCTGTGCCACCCTTTTTCTCTTGTTCCGGCGAAGGTACATGCCAACATTATCCAACAGCCGCAAGTCTTTGACAAGGGGTTGGTCTCCACTACATCTGATTTTGAAAAAACAGAGGTTGATATTATTAAGGTTCCAGGACAAAACATTGTCAAATTTTATGAAAAATATGGGCAACCTGCGGAAGATGGGTTAACAGCCCGGCAAGAAAGGACAACTGGAGCTTGTGGTAAAAAAAACATCTTCGATAACCACTTCAACCAAGTAAAGACTTATTGCTGACGCTTTTTCTATTTCCCCGTTATTTGTTTTATTTGTTCAAGCCCTTTTTTAGCGTTTTGATTGTTAGGGTCGATCTTCAATGCGGCGTTGAATGAATCCCTTGATTTGTCAAACATACCCTTCACACCATAAATATCCCCAGCCATGATATATGCATGCAGATTTCCTGGCATATGTTTTTTAACGTCTTCAACCTCTTTGAGGGCGTTGTCAAATGACCTCTTATTCACGTATATCGTTGCAAGGGCGAATTTAGCATTTGCCCAGTCTTCACAATATAAACCTTTATTTTCTGCGATTGATATGCTCTTTTTTAGAGTTTCGACCGCTTTTGTCTCATTGCCTAACACCCTATGCATATTCCCTTCCAGAATGAAATATTTTATCTCTTCGGGATGCAGCGCCCTCGCTTTTTCCAGCAACTTCAGGACATCTTCATACTTCTTTTCTTCGAGTCTTAATTTTATTGCAGACTCATATACAGAAGGGTTATTTTTATCCATATCCAGCACCAATGAAACAAGTTTTTCTACAAAATCTGATGGTTTTTGGATCATGCCTTTTTTAAGTGCAACAGTTTCAAGGTCTATACGATGTATTATCACATATACATCGTAAGGATTATGCCTGTGTGCATTCTCAAGTAATGTTACGGCACGCTCGTATAAGTCTTTTTCGCCTGTTTCATTGTATCTCTTCAAATAAAGTGTGCCGGCCATATCTTCATGGTAAAAATCGCCGGACATGGCAAGAAGTCCTTCCTTGATATTGTATTCAATTCGTTTCCAGTCTTCTGCCGTAGATATATGTTGCGCCTGATAGAAAAGCCTGTTTGCATAAATCCTGTTTATTGCGTCAAAGCTGAGGTATATCAAGGCTGTCGAGAATAATGTCAACATAATGTACATGGTGATACTCTTCCACCGGCGCATTTCACTATAACCATTATCCGCAATACTGAAGGCAAAACCTGCCCCGAGCAGTATCCAGAAAAATGGTGTCAGTGCAATCTCCATCCAACCTGTTAAGTCCTGCAGAAGATAACCTGTAGCCATACCTATAAAACCACTCATTATCAAACGGACGACAGGTTCTGATGTGCGCCGAACTTTTCTTAAAAACACCACAAATACAGCAGAAAGGAACAGCAGATAGAGTATCAGTGCTGGGATGCCGTTAGTTAGTGCCAATTGAAGATATCCGTTGTGAACCATTGTTGGAATAACATCTCTTGCTTGGCCCTCTTGAACAGGACGATACCGTGGATAGACTATCCTGAAACTTTCTAAACCTACACCCACTATCGGGTATTCCTTTATGCTGTCCAGTGCAGCCTTATAATAAACAAGCCTTACCTGAATGTTACGGTCTGTCTTCAGGTTGGATATGTCTTTTAATCTTTGCCCTATTTTTTCGAGACTTGCGGGACTTGATACAATAAAAACTGTTAAAAGCAATAAAACAGGTATTATAAACAGCATAATCCTTTTAAAATCTTTACGGCCTTCTTTTCTGTTTATTAAGAATATAATTGCGCTCGATATGACAACAGATAGAGCCGGCCCCCTGCTTATAGTTGTGAACATGGCAATAAGCATAAGCAATATAATGGCGCCCCAGAAAATTTTAGCGTTATTTGAACGGTATCTGAGAAAAAAGACAAGCGCAAAAGGAAATCCAAGAGACAAAACTGCACCTAAGATTACAGGGTTGCCTATAGTGGATGCTGAGCGGCCGGATGGCCATGGAAAAAAATCAACATTTAAGTATTGCAGGACTGCGTATAACGAAACAGGTATAAGAGCAAAGACAAAAAGACCGGTAATTCGAGAAATCCGTCCTGTATCGATTGGCATTGTTGCAACAAGAAAAAAGAGCACAATATAAAGCTCGTTGTTGATAAGGGCGTTGTATCGACCGTATACCCCGTGAAGAGCTGTTGGAAGATGTAGCGCAAAAAAAGTGGAGAAAATCAACCACAATCCAAATGCTGAGCCGGTATATAAAGTAAACGAGGGAATGGCGTTTATTTTATTCCTTCTCAGGCGGACAATCCACAATATAACAAGACACAGAGAGCAAATCCGTAAAGCAAGAAGCTTTGGAAGCGTAAAATGGACATGTATGGATGTTGAGAAAAGTAGAGCAACAGTAAAAAACAGAACACCAAGCACTGCGTCCTCAATAAGTTCTAATTTATCGGCTTGACGCATCCAAAGCATTAATTTAGGTTTAGTTTTAATGTTTTTTGTATCTTCTTGTATTTTTTGTTTTTTCTTTTTTGCTGCCTTTCCCATTGCTATCTTCCTATATCCTTAGGCCTTTTCAGCACTTTGCCTGTGTTCAAAGCAAAACCGCATAAATCTCTCTATGTTGACAAGTAGTAAGGTTGAACATTTCTTCCAGTTTTTTATTCACTTTTATGTGACATTAATCATTTACTAATTTCAGATTAAGGTGCATAATTATTTATAAATACATGAAAACGACAAAATTAGCCACTATTTTATCTGTTCTATTTGTAATGTTTTTTGCTATAGCGTTTTTGTCTTTTGCTTCCGACCTACCTAAAAACTATAAGGAAGGTGAGGCACTTGTTAAGTATAAGCGTTCGGCACCAAAAGCAAGTATGAGGGCTATTGCTGAAAGGCATTATATGCAAACAATCAGGGTATTTGAAAGACTCGGCATAGAACATGTAAAAATTCCTGAAGGCATCAATCTGCATGATTTCATCAGCGCATTAAAAAACGAGGCAGATGTAGAATATGCCGAACCGAATTACACCAGAGAGCCTTTGGAAGTTTTGCCTAACGACCCTGAATGGCCTCAACAATGGGGTTTTTCCAAAATATCTATGCCTGATGTCTGGAAAATTACTCAAGGTTCTGCAGAAACAATAGTCGCCACCATTGATACGGGCGTTGATTTCAACCACCCTGATATTGCTGAAAATATATGGAAAAACCCAGGTGAAACCGGAGATAATCTGAAGGATGATGACGGCAACGGAAAGATTGATGATGTTTACGGGTGGGATTTTTACAACAATAAAAATTATCCAATGGATTTTCGCGGACACGGAACACACGTAGCCGGAATCATAGGTGCTGTTGGAAATAATGCGAAAGGCATTACAGGGGCGAACTGGAAAGTACGAATTATGCCTTTAAAATTCATGGAAGAAACCGGCGATGTGGCCTCTGAAATCAAGGCAATTGATTATGCTGTTAAAATGGGTGCTAAAATCATAAATGCAAGCTACGGTGACAGCAGTTTTTCTCTTTCAGAATATGATGCCATAAAGGACGCTGGCGACAAAGGCTTGTTATTTATAGCCGCTGCAGGGAACAAAGGCAGCAATAATGACGGGTCAACAAAAAATTATCCTGCGTCATATAGTCTTCCCAATATCATATCCGTAGCAGCAACCGATTCAAACGACAACCTTGCGTCATTTTCAAATTATGGCGCAACGAGCGTCCATTTGGCAGCCCCTGGTTCAAATATAAGGTCTCTTATACCTCAGGGCAGGTCTCTGACCCCCGGAGCATCTGTAATGTATGATACAACAAAATTCTCCGCATACGGGATGGAATTCGCAGGACATACAACAGGCATTACAAAGGTGCTTTACAACTGTGGTTTCGGTGCAAACCCCGAGGATTTCCCGACTGATGTTCAAAATAACATTGCCCTCATACAGCGTGGCAGCGAGGATGGCTCTCAGCTTACCTTTAAACAAAAGGTCATCAATGCCCAGAATGCCGGCGCTGTAGCCGCAATTATTTATAATAACAATGCAACCGAGCCTGGGAGCATGTATGAAGGAACCCTCGGAGAGGCAGGCAACTGGATCCCTGTTGTTTCAATTTCCTTAAATGATGGTAACGTATTGCGCTTTCAAGGTAACCCAACTGTAACAGTTGTCAATTACCCATATGCTAATTTAAGCGGCACATCCATGGCAACACCTTTTGTAAGCGGTGTTGCGGCGCTACTGTTGTCTGAAAGACCCAATGCCACAGTGGAACAGTTAAAAAAAGCAATCGTAACTTCGATTGACCCAATAGGCTCACTCACTGGAAAGATCGCATCCGGAGGAAGGCTTAATGCCTATAGAGCCCTCCAAAGTATTATAGAGGAGATACCTGAAAAGACCGAGCTTTCAGCAGGCTGGAATTTTGTCTCCTTTCCTATGCTTCCTGTAGAGGGTAAGGTAACAACAGTTTTTAGAGACGTATCTCCCAATGTTCGCATCATATGGGGCTACGACAACCGGAATAAAAAGTGGCTGCAATATAGGCCATCAGCTATGAGCAATGAACTATCAGCTATTGAGTCCGGCAATGGCTATTGGGTGTATATGGATGCACCTGGCAGTATTGACATGTCGGGCTGGTCTAAAGTGGAACAATCGGTTACGCTGTATCCTGGTTGGAATCTAATCGGTTACAATGGTAATGATGGCATACGTACGGTAGATGCGCTCGCAGATATCGGTGAAGAATGGAATATTATCTGGGGCTGGCAGAATGGCACATGGTATGCTAAGCTTAACCCTTCGCTCAACTACTCACCCGCTCAACCACTCGACAGCCTCAAAAAAGGAAGGGCGTACTGGATAAAGATACTTGAAGGCAAAAGCCTTTTGAGTTGGCAACAGTAAAATGAAACAACCTATGATATTAATTTATGGTGACGAACATGATTAAACTTATATTGACTGTCGTAATATTCGTTTTCAGCATATCGAGTATTGCCAGTGGTGAAACTCAATATGATATTATCGCAAAAAATTTTCTGTTTTTCCTTGGAAGCAACAAGACGGTAGATTCAATTGAAGTGCTTGAAAGAAATGTGCTCGACCAAGCAAAACCTGTTATCCCTGTAGCATATCTTGCGCGGCTTACCGGGGGAGGATATATTTTCATATCAGCTTCATATGATTTAACACCGGTTAAGGCTTATTCGCTTGAACGTCCCTTTGAAATGCTGCCCGAACCATACCGGAATTTTCTTCTCCTCGAAGCTGAATACAACATCAGGTATCTGACGATGTCAAAGACGTCGCAATCTATCTCTGAAAACCATAAGAGGTGGGATTTTCTTTTAACTTTCGATAAAAACATAAGTCCCCTCAGCTATACTCCTGATACATATCTCCTTAAAACAAAGTGGGACCAGGGATTTCCTTATAATAAATTCCTTCCTCAGATTGACGGCAAGAATACACTTGCCGGCTGTGTAAACGTTGCTATTGCTCAGCTTATGAAATATTACAACTCTCCAATGAAAGGTAAAGGGGTGCATTCGTATACATGGAACGGCCAAGAGCTAAAAACTATCCTCTACAGGGACTTCAATTGGGAGAATATGCCTGATTTGCTTGATGGATTTACACCTGAATTCAAGATTGATGAAGTAGCATTGCTTATTAAGGATCTTGGCATCGTAAATAATACTCTATTTGGGGTCGATTACTCGGAGTCATCTATAAATGTTATTGGCATGATGGAGTATTTTGGTCTATCAAACACGAGTAAAAGCATGGACAACACCTCAGATGTAAACCTGTTTTTCAGTACATTAAAAAGCGAAATAGATGCTATGAGACCGGTGCTTTTGCATTTTCCAGGACATTTGACTGTGGCTGACGGATACGGTTCTGATCCGTCTGGAAGAAAAATTCATGTTAATATGGGTTGGGGAGGCTACGCCAATGATTATTATTATCTTGATAATACTGTAATTGCAGGAGGCGTTGCGTTCTCCCCGAACTTACGTATTGATTACAATATCAAACCTTGCAGCAGCGGAGACTGCTATACAAATCTTGAGACAAACGATATTTTATCAGATGTTACAATAAACGGAAAATTTGATATGGAAAAGGATATCGACAAATACACTGTATTTCTAAAAGGTAATACATCTATAAGTGCTGGAAGAGGTCTGTATAATATAGCCTTCTTTGTATCGATATATGACGATGCCACTGGTACTCTGGTTTATAAAATGGATGACAACGCCAAGGCAGGAACTTTATTTTCAGTTGGCAATTTATCTGCCGGAAGGTATACCGTAAGGGTTTCCCTCTGTAACGATAAATGCTCTTCGTCTTACAGTTTTGATTCAAACAATTCATATTCGGTATCATTAGTGACTGACCCGATTAGCGAGAGCGAAAAAACTGAAATCTCAAACAGTCTTGATGATGGGCCGGTAATAGGGAATACCTTAAAGGATAAAGTGTTGAATACAACAAGCGCAGAGCCTTTTAAAATTCTTATTGACGCCAGGGACGAAAACGGAGACCCCATTGCTATAAACATTCTCAATTCCAACAGCAATGCTGTTCAAATATCACTGACAAAGAATATCCTTTCAATTACACCTGTTACCTCTGCAGTAAAATCGTCCGCCAAAATTACTGTTCAGGCATCTGCAAACAATAAAATAACAGAGAAATCTTTTATAGCTATGGTATTAAATGAAGACATATCCTTCGGAAAAAAATTCACTGTGGGCGGGCTTTTTGAAAACCAGGACGACAACAATGTGCATAAAGTTATTCTCGAAGGGCAATGCACGATCACAGGATACAACGGATATACTAATCAGGCGTTTTTCAGTTCCGTCAGGGACATTCTCGGAAACGTCATAATATCCCCATCGAACAGCTCCATAGATTACAATTTTCAGAAAAATGTTTACCTTCTGGGGACATCACTGCGAAACGGGAGTTCCTACTATCCTTACACCTATGGCAGTCATGATGCCTATGCTTTAACGGTCAACTGTCCAAATGCAGATGAGACAACGTCAAACATCGCAAATTTGCTGGGAATTGATTTGAGCGGTGCTTTGGAAAAATCTGAAACAGTACTCTCCCTTTCCACCGGCTGGAACTTCATCTCTCTTCCCCTCCAGCCTACAGACAACAACATACAAACCGTTCTCAAGGATATATCATCGAATGTAAGGGTAGTATGGGGATACAACAACCAGAACAAACAGTGGCTGAGGTATAGGCCATCAGATACAAACCATGAGCCATCAGCTTACTTGCTGTCAGCTATGGATTCCGGTAAAGGTTACTGGGTATATATGGATGCATCAGGAAATATAGATATGACAGGATGGACAGAATCAACTGCGCCAATCCCCCTCTATCCCGGATGGAACCTGATAGGGTATAAAGGCAACGACGGCACCATCAATCCTCCTTCAGGATGGGTTATCATCTGGGGTTGGGAAAATGGCATTTGGAAGGCAAAACATAGCGACTCTCAGGTAACCTTGAACGTTCAACCACTTGATAGCCTCAAAAAAAGAAGGGCATATTGGATAAGGGTGACAGGAGACGTGAACTGGACACAGTGAGAGGCGGGGGGGAACGGTTGAGTGAGTTGAGTAGTTGAGTGAGGTAAGAGAGGTAAAGGGGGATAAGAAATTTACAGATTAGAGGGTAAGTTACTCAGAAGAATTTAATGGTGTCACTGCGATGCTAAACCTTGACAGTAAGATAAATGTTGAAAAAAGAAGAGGGTATTTGGAATTATTATCATTACCGGTTTAATTATACATTTCCCAATGATGTGATTGTATTGAGGGTCATTGGAAAATGATGAGATTGGAGTGCAAACTGCATTGGGTGTGTGACAGCATACCATATATTGATGCTGTATGCACATTGCTGATAGTAATGGTCCTAAAGCCATGAACAATGAAAAGACAATTGGCAATTCTGCCGATATTTTTCAAAAAATGTGATTAATATCATTGACAAGGGATAATTTATATAGATAACATTTAGAAATAATTGAGAAATTGCTTATAGCAAAAAAAGGGGAAGGCGGGAAATAGCTGATAGCTTATAGCAAAGGCAAAAGGCGGGAAAGGCGGTTGAGTAAGGTGAGTGGGGGAAAGGTAATAATGGAAACAAAACAAGGGGCCGGGGATCAGGTGCCAAGCGTCAGGGGTTCGACAAGATTCAATCACTCAGCTAATCTGAAATCTATCAATAAATTCTGTGTGCTAAGTTTTATTCTTCTGCTTGTAACTGTTTTATTAACTGCTGCAAACGTATCTGCTTCATGGGAAATAGCAACGATTGACAGCGTTA
>ENA-UOYA01002385-UOYA01002385.1-activated-sludge-metagenome-genome-assembly--contig:-NODE-2385-length-18159-cov-10.303745_pt1 | contig 18159 bp, 9 predicted proteins | sample MGYA00238163_ERZ764804 | MGnify/ENA primary metagenome ERZ764804 (study PRJEB28919, sample SAMN05720223) | activated sludge metagenome | isolation source: Anaerobic digester | place: Hong Kong... | reverse complement strand
ACCTTCCAAGGTATTAGGCTGGTTACATGGTGAGTTTTTGCCTGAAGGTCCAGAAGTGTTAAGCATTGCTGGAATCCTTGGGATTAAGGTTTATCAGGTTTTGGATCTTCCGAAGCCTGATCCTGAACTGATAAAGATTTATGGATCATTTGCACATTTAACCGGGCAGGACCGTTCCAATTTGGCACTAGCTCTTTTCGAAGTCGAAAGAATTTTGAAAGAAGACAAAATTTCCACAAAATCCACCGAGGCTAAGGAAATCATTAAAAACACCTTCGAGAAATATGGGTTGAGAAAATAAATAACTTATAAATATGAAGAGTCAACCTGTAAAACGCCCTATTTCTCCAGGGCGTTTTTTGATACTCATTTTTCTTGTGATGCTATAATAAACTCAAGCAACTGTGTTTAAACATAATATTTGGGAGGGTCTTATGGACTCCGAATTCCTAACAGCTGAGGAAGTAGCCGAGTATTTACGTCTCCCGTTATCGACTGTCTATAAATTAGTTCAAGATAAACGATTACCTGGTTTTAAAGTTGGAAAACATTGGCGGTTTCGACAGGAAGCCTTTAAAGAATGGATAAAAAACCAAGAGAGAGACTTACTCGACTCTATTAACAATCCTTCAAAAGAATAAAGAGTCTCTGTCATTTGGGGTATTATGCGAGCAAATCATTCGGAAATTAAACAAGCGTTTTTAGCCTGGTTATTAAAAGGAAACGGCATTAATTATTCTCCTTATGGGATTGTTTACTGTATCGATAAAATCTCAGGATATGCTCTGAGAAGTAAATATTCTCATACCGATTTTTGGCATATCTCGAAACCGGATGAATTTGAAGAAATATACACAAATATTATTTCTGAAGCCTCAGAAGGAATTCTGAACAGAAGTACATTCAGGGGTTTCATTCAAGTAGGTCCTTTGTATATAAAATTTCTCAAAGAGATAAATCAGCAGGAAGATAAAAATGATTCCTCTAGTGAGCAAATATCTATATCCGCCCTACCCAGTAAAAACTTAGATGAAAAAAAAGAGGGTTTTCAACCTGAGAAACAACTTGGAAAACAAGAATTACGTGATATAGATCCGGAAAACCTTATTTCATGGTTAATTACTCAAACCAATGCAAATGGAACGTTGTATTTGGAACGGGTAGTACGGCAATATATTTGGGCTCTTCGTATTGCACCAGCAATGCTGATTTTAGACAATATTGACAATCGTAATGTCTTTTCGTGTCAAACGGTTGATGAATTGGATTTTCTGTGGGATATATTTAAGTCCGCTCCGAATTATAAAGTCGTAAACCAGCACGTCAGTGGTCAGTTTTCGGCGGGATTAAGCTGTTTGTCACGGTATCTTAATTATCTCTCAGGGCAACCAGAATATCCATCAATAACTGCCAAGACTTCGAATCAATTGCCAAATTCCGTTCAGCCGATTCAGGCTAAGTCCCTGATTAATTCCGCAATATTAGTAGATTTTAATCGACCAGGTCTGTGCGCTCGGAAAGAGCCTGTGTCGTGCATTATCAATGGACAGGCTGTAACACCAAAAAAGATGAACTGGTCGCAGCTTCTAATCGCGATCATCGAACGTTTGTTAGCAGAAGGGAACCCTCAACTTGCTGAATTGGAAAAGAAACCATTGTATGGCGCTAAGGCGTTTTTCCTACCACATAAACCTGGCATTGGCACTAGTGCCTTGCTTTCAAACGGCAAATGGATATCAACAAACTACCCTCCTCAAATCATTGTCGTAATAATTAGAAACCTTTGTAATCAATGTGGCGTGAAGCTCAATGATGTTGCTATCAGCTATTTACCTAAAAACGCGTCAATCGAGTGGTCCGCAAAACGGCCAATCCGAGATAGAGCTGGCACTCCAGATCTCTTTACAGCGAGCTTGGCTTTTGAACCTGACGTATTGAAAGCGGTATCGGATATTCTGACGGTTCATTTTCCAAATGGATTTAGGGCTGATTCGCCGATTGAGTTGATGCGATTTCGTAGTTATTCTGATAACGCTTCTGTTGATGGACTTCCGGTCAAAGACGAAGATTTATTTAAGGTAATCAGTTTATGCGGGACATTGTTTGAAGGAAAGGTGTACGTTGTCAGTGAAGAAACCAAGAGCAGATTGAAAGAAGAGATCAATGCGCAGGTTGATAGCGGTTTAGAGATTATTTATTATTCCAAATTTTATGATCGACACGAAAGCTGGCTATTTGCTGGGGAAGTAATCTCGGAAGCTATGCTAAAACACATGATAAAAACACTTTTTCCTGAATTTTCATACAAGGCAGGATACTTTTCGACAAATAGAAATAACGGTACGGAACTTTCAGCAATTGAAAAGGAAATCTTGCGTGTTTGGAACGGCGATGTTCTTCTTAACTATGAACAGATTGCTTCGCGCTTGCCTTATATACCCCTCGACAAAATTAAGTATGTATTGACGATAAATCGCATTTTTATATGGAACTCTATAGAAGTCTACACCCACATAGGAATGGTTGATATCTCCGATGAAGAACGAGCCAACATACAAGATTATGTCGATAGTGCTTGTCGTACAACAGGCTTTGCTTCCATGAGCGATATCCCACTAAGTGCGATTGAAGACCATAATAATGAATTGTCGCTCACGGCAATCCAAAACGCAGTTTTTACCATCGTTCTTTCGGAAAATTATGAGAAGCACGGCAAAATCGTAACCCGCAAAGGCGACACACTTGATGCACTATATTTAATGAAAGAATGGTGCTACTCGGTAGACAAATGCACTTTGAAAGAATTGATCCAATATGAGCAAGATCTAACTGGTGATGAATACCCTTGGGTTGCCTTGGAAGCAGGATATACAATAATGGTTAGGACATCTGAAGATACCTTTGTGTCTGAGAAATATGTTCATTTCGATGAGGAAGAGATTGATACAGCACTTGACCTTTTCGTGACAGGCCAATATCTGCCTTTGAAGAGTGTCACTACATTTGCAACTTTCCCTCATTGTGGGCAATCTTGGAATCTATTTCTTCTTGAAAGTTACTGTCGTAGATTTAGCCGTAGATATCGATTTGAATCGTTATCAATGAACTCCCGAAATGTGGGGACGATTGTCCGCAAGAACTGTGACCTTTCTTACTCCGAAATTCTCACAGATGCCGTTGCCGCTTCCAACGTGGAACTTAAGAAAACCACCGTGATCGAGTTTTTATACACCCATGGTTACATCGGTAGGCGGCATTATGGTAAAACGGATGAACTAGTTGAACAGGCGAAAATCTTACGAGAAAGGAGGAACTAGCTTTGTATTCTTATACTTACGACCAAAAGACTGGTGGAATTCTGCTAAACTCCTCGCCTTCAGGCTTCTCAAAAGAACCGCGCCCCGTCTATGCCGCGGAGCTTGATATTTTGGGTTTTGATAATTACTGGAGATATGATAAGCAAACCGACCTGCCATATATGTGGGCTGAGGCAAATACCTATTGGTATCGCGGTGTTTGTGTGGCCAAACTGAAAGGCGGAAACCTATATTCTGCGCCTGAGATAATTATCCCGACAGACGAGAATGGCACTAAAGTTACACCCGAGTTGAACGGAAACGCTTTACGTCCAATAGATGTTCCTGCAATGATTGCGGCAAACCACGTAATGCTTCAAATTATCGAGCAGACTACGGTGAAGAAAATTTTAGCAGTCTATGAAAAATACAAAGGTAAACTCGACCTTTTTCATGTCGCTTTTTCAGGCGGCAAAGATAGTGCTGTTCTTCTTGACCTTGTGAAAAAAGCACTTCCCAAGGGAAGCTTTGTTGTTGTTTTCGGTGATACAGGGATGGAATTTCCTGACACCTATGATGTAGTAGACAAAACAAAAAAGTTGTGTGAGCAAGAGGAAATACCGTTTTATATTGCAAAGTCGCACATTGATCCAAAGCAGTCCTGGAAGTTGTTCGGTCCCCCATCAAGGGTGCTCCGCTGGTGCTGCAGTGTACACAAAAGCACACCACAAACCTTGAAGCTTCGAGAAATTTCGGGCATAGACGATTACACAGGCTTGGCTTTTGTTGGCGTTCGGGCACAGGAAAGCTCCACTCGCGCTGAATACGAATATGAGAATTATGGTAAGAAGCAAAAGGGACAGTACAGTCATAATTCTATCCTTGAGTGGACATCTGCAGAAATTTGGCTTTATATTTATGCAAACAACATTTTGATTAACCAAGCATATAAGAAAGGAAGTTCAAGAGTTGGCTGTATCAGCTGCCCAATGGGTGGCGGCAAAGCAAGTTTTACTGAACGAACTAATTACCCGCAAGAAACAGAAATATTCTTATCTCGCATTAAAAGTAGTAATGCTAGGATATCTATTAGTGATGAGAAGTACATTACAGAAGGTGGATGGAATGCGAGGAGGAATGGTCAATTTCTCGCTGAAAATATTAAAAATTATAGCGAGATAATTAAAAATGGGGAAATCAGAATCTGCGTTACATCTCCTAAGACCGACTGGAAAGAGTGGATAAAGACATTAGGAAATTTAACCGAGAGTGGAAACTACTATCAAATCTCGTTTCGTGGGCATATTTATGACTTCACTTGTGTGCAGAACGAAAAAGGTTATTGCGTTACATTAGCTGAAAAAATTACAAAGGAAAATCCTTTATTTGGAAAGGTATTTAAGTATTCATTCAGAAAAGCTGCTTATTGTGTATCATGTAAAACGTGCCAAGCAATCTGTAAAAACAGTAGGCTCTCTTTTGACAATGGATTAAATATTGAAAATTGTACTCACTGCCTTGATTGCCATTCTATGGAAGGGGGGTGTTTGGCATATCATTCATTGGTTATACCTAATGTGGAGGAAAACAAAATGAAATCATTGAACACCTTTAGCAATCATGCGCCAAAAACAGAGTGGCTAAAAGAGTACTTTGAAAGGTTAACCGATTTTCTGGAAAACAATACTCTAGGGCGTGTGCAAAAACCATTTTTTAAACGGTTCCTGAAAGATGCTGGGCTTATTGATAAAAATGAAGCTACGAAGTTTTCGGTTACTGGTGCAAATCTTGGTTGGACCACAGATACCTTCCTTGGTCTCATGCTTATCAACCTGGTCGCCAAAAATCCACAGGTAGAATGGTATGTTCTGAATATGGATTTCGGAAAAATGTATCGACGTATTGAATTAGAGGAAAGCCTCTCTGCAGATGGACAAAGCAAAGATAATATTTCAAGCATCATTAATGCATTTAAACGGTTGGCTGAGACTCCATTTGGCGAGGTACTCCATTTTAACTACGTCACCGACGATGGTGATCTTGTACGAACGAAATGTTCCGTGTCCGATCCGCGAGTGGTATTGTACGGTTTATTCAAGTTCGCGGAGAAGTGCAACGATTTCAAAGAATTTACCCTTGCAACACTTTTAAATGACAGTATCGATCGGGACGGAATCAGCCCTACCCGGATATTCGGGCTTGACCGCGATGATATGACCAGTTTCCTCTTGGGACTTTCCGCTAAGTACCCGGAATTTATTTCAGCATCGTTTACGCACGACCTAGAGAAAATTTCGCTAGCAAAAGACAAAATTTCATCTGATGTACTAGACCTTTTTTAAGGGGGAAATAGATAATGGCAAATAAATATCGCGAATACTTCGATATCGACGAGGAATATTTTCCACAAATCAATGACTCTTCCATAGCCGCAGCAAGTCCAGATTTCTGGACGCGCACGTATCCACACCAGACATTCATTGATATGCTGACCAGTCTAGAGCGCGTGCTTTCTCGTCAGGAGAAGCGTTCCCTTTGGATAGAAGGCGCATACGGCACTGGAAAATCTCAGTGCGCATACGCTCTAAAAAAGATTCTCGAGGTGCCGGAAGAAGAACTTTATGAATACTGGAATCGCTACGAGCCTCTGAGAAACAAGACTGATTTACTGGAAAAAATTATTGGACATAAACAGAAAGGCATCGTGACCACACATCGCTATGCCTCTGGCAGCATCGGCTCTCCACGCGACCTTTTTCTTGCCATACAAGAGAGTCTAAAAGCCTCGCTCGTTGAACAAAAATTATATGCGGGTGAAAACACGTTGAAGGAAAGTGTAATTGCTTGGATTGATGAACCATCGCATAAGTTGTTTTTGGATGCTCTCTTGCAGAAACCGGAATGGTCTGCACTTTTTTCGCAAACAAATGCGGATCAAGTTTTGATTGCCTTACGCAAGGGCGGTGAAGTAAAGAAGTTGATGGACAATCTTTTCCGTTTAGCAGATAAGGAAGGTATTACCGCTCTGAATATTGACTCTGACAGGCTCATAGCTTGGCTGACGGACGTAATCGACCAGAACAACAAAAAAATTGTATTTATCTGGGACGAGTTTTCCGACTATTTCAAAAATAACCGCGAGAGTCTCTCTGAGTTCCAGAAAATTGTCGAACTTGTCAATCTTAAGCCATTCTACTTCATTGTTGTTACCCACGAATCCGGGCAATTGTTCACCTCCGTCGATGCGACATGGACAAAAGTCCGCGACCGCTTCATCCCTGTTCAAATCTCCTTGCCAGATAATATAGCATTCAATCTTATCGGCCATGCCTTCAATGTAAAACCAGCAGCAAAAGGAGCGTGGAATGTAATGGCTGATGATCTGAACTCTAGAGTCAGTTCATCGCGAGATGCAGTCATGAAAGCTGCAAAAATCGCCGACCCACAGGTTATAAAGGACATCATGCCTCTTCACCCGATGGCGGCATTGCTCTTAAAAAACATCGCTTCTGCATTCAAATCCAATCAGCGGAGTATGTTCGATTTTATAAAATCGGCTAATACAGATGATGTCAAAGCATTCCAGTGGTTTATTGAGAATACTGGACCCTTGGACAACCATCCACTACTTACGGTGGATATGCTTTGGAATTTCTTCTATGAAAAAGGAAGAGACAATCTAACCTCCGATATTAGACTTATTCTGGATACTTTTCCACAACAGCGGAATTTAAGAGATGACGAAAAAGCGGTCCTTAAAACGATCCTTATGATGCAAGCAATTGATCTGCGATTGGGTGGTACGATTGATCTTTTTAAAGCCACGGAGCAAAATTTGAGTTATGCATTCGAAGGCATAGCGTCCGGTTTAGACACATCCTGCAAAAACCTGGCAAAAGGTTTGAAGGAGAAAGGTATTCTCATTTATAACCCAATTAGTGGCGGACGTTATGTCTATGCCGCTGCTGTACTTGCTGGTGACCAGGCGAAAATCGACAATCATAAAAAAGATGTGCGGCAGAACAGTACAACCGCAAGATTAGTGACAGAAGGCTCTCTAGCTACTGTACTATCGTTATCGCCTGCACTTCGTTTGCGCTATGAGGCTGAGCCAAACACAGGAAAAATCACACCTGTGACTCCAACTGATTTCATACGAACCATTAACAGCCTTCGCGATAGTCCTAATGGATGGCACTTTCATGCCGTCATCGCGTTTGCGAAAGATGATGCAGAAGCCACTGTCTTCCGCAAGACAATAAAAAATGTTGTTGCGGATAAGCAGTATGAACAAATTGTGTTCATTGATGCACTTTCTACTCCACTTGGTACAGAAGCTTTTGAGCAATACGTGGACTACTCTGCAATGGCTATGTACTACAACGGCAGTAATAATGCCTCATCACGGGATAGTTCCGAAAAAGCTCGTCATATTTTAGATCAAGATTGGAAAAATAGAATCTATAACGGTCAGTTCATCGTGTATACCTTTGCTAATCAGGAAGGTGAGAAAGTAGGCAACGGTCAAGGTGTGGCGAGTATCCTCCAGACCATCGTGACTACTCATTTTGAACGAAAAGCTGGTATTCCTTGTGTTTTTGATTTCACGAAGAACCTAACCGAAAATCAATTGAAACTTACGAATGCTGCAGCAGCTGCGAAGAGTGGCATAATCCAGAATACCACCGGAGTGGTCGCAGGAATCGAAAAACATGTCCTACCAACCGTATGGCAAGTGAATGAGTATTGGAAGAATCCTGTGACCTCCTCACTTCCAATTTCAAAAATTAAGTTGGAAGTCGACAAACTGATAGAGATCGCCTTCAATCGCGACGGGCAAATTTCGATAGGCGAACTATACGACTTTCTTGAAGTAAAGTTCGGTTTTGCTCCTTGTAACCTATCAGCTTTTCTAGCCGGCTTCCTTCTAAAAGAATATGGAAACGAGCCATATCGTTACAGCGACGTTGCAGGCGGTCACGAATCAATGGTCCCGGACAAGTTGAAGGAAATGCTCGGAAACTATATAGGTAAAAACCCAAAGCCTACCTTTATTGTAAAGATGACCCCGGAGGAAATGGCATTCTATGAACTTACCGAGAAAGCATGGGGGATTTCTCTAAATTCTTGTTCATCTGCTAGCCAGGCAGCAATTGCTGTAACTGCGAAAATGCGCGAGCTAGGCTTACCTGTATGGTGCTTGGCTGAAGTTGATAGTAACGGCGTTTTTGACTTTGTACAAAAGTACATTGAACTTGTTCAGAGAGAGGGGAATGAAGCGCACAAGAAGGCTGTTGAAATCGGCAAAATTGTAATGAATAAGCCGACACTCGCGGGTAGTTTATCCGCCTTATTGACGAGTGCAAACTGTCAGCAAGGAATGCGAGAGTTCCTTAAGTCTTTTGAGGGGGGCAAGATTCTTACACTTGCAGGAGAGATCGGAGCAACTAATAATTTACTTACTGAAATCAAAGCTTTGTTTTCAGTAAAACATTCCTGCTTATGGGACAAACAAACAGGCGAAGATGAAATCCGAAAACTTCTGACTGAATACGGCATCGTAAAAGAGAGCAACATTCTTCTTGCTGCTGCAGCACACTCGCGCTCAGAAGCATTTAAGGACTGGAATGAGCGATTGAAATTCATCGGGATTTCTCATGAGGCTTTGAAGATGAAGATCCCGCAAATCGCAAAAGTTCTAGATATGTTGATGAAAATATACCAACAATCAGACTTTCTTCCTGATCAGTTGAAGACCTTTCATGCTGAATTGATTGCCAACTTTGCCGAGGTTAACAATTTACTGAATAATGAAAAGGCCATCTTTGCCGAGGTCTACGCACCTTATCTTGAACATTTTAACGATTCTGATATTGGGGAGATAAAGTGTAAACTTCCTCCTGGTATGTTTGGACTTTCCAAGACAGATAGCAATGCAAAAGTCAAAGCTGCCGCTGATGATTTTCGCAGAAATCAATTAAAAACTCAAATGTTCAAGTTATGGAAAGATAGGACTGGTACAAAGAACCCTAACGAATGGTCAAGTCATTACAGAACCCCTATCCTATGCTGCGTGAGCGAAAATGAGTTTGAGAAAGCTAAGAAAGCATTCGATACTTTGAACAGATCCTGGGTGACAGACGCTGAAATCACCACAGCGATTGAGTTCCTTGAATCAACAAACCTTTTTGAGATTTTGTCCGATGAAGCCAAACGTGACGAGGCATTTATTAGTGGAATCATAGGTGAGTATCGATCTTTACTTCCGAACGCAGATAAGGTTCGTGAAGTTCTAGAACGTTTGACTGTTGATCCTTTTGATTGGAGGGGCAACCCGTGTGTGGAAAAGAAAATTAAGCAACTCGCTGAAGCGGAATACAATGCTGGTGGAAGTGACAAGGCCTTGTCTAAGATCGATCAGATGGATGATGCACAGCTCAAATTGTATTTGAAACGACTCGTCAAAGAGAATATGACTGTTGGTATTGAAATAATTACCCGTGGAGCGCAATAAACCATGTCCATTGAAAAGGTAAACACATACCTTACCTCCAGCGTAAAAACCCCCTTTTTCTATTTCGTTGGAGATAGTAGATACCAGGATGCGAAAGAGAAGCTTGCCGAAATGGGCTTCTCAATCATCAGGATAAGCGACTATTGTCAAAATAATGATAAATTGCCTGATATTGACAGGTTGTTTGACCAACTAACGACTTCTGACGAGCACACAAAAGATAATAAGATGGCAGTTATAGGGCTTGGCGAGTTCCTTGCGCTTCGTGGAAACAACGAGGCAACAAGTGTCTTATCTCAATTAAAAGATTTAAAACTTGGAACAGGAAAGGTCGTTTTACTCTTACGTGGAATAAACGTACTAGTTAATGGGCTTCAAATAGATCCCCGTTTCGATAAGCGGCGTTTCAGCATTTCAGATAAAGGTGATTGTGATTTGTCTATCATTTTAACCTCCCCTTTAGTAGGTCTTCCGGCGATTGCGGGAGTGAAGTCTCTCCTTCAAAGACTTGAAAGTGGAGAGTGCGGGACCTTAGTAGTAAGAACAGCTATCAAACTAGATGATTCCATGTTTACTGTACACAAGATATCCGATGCATACGAGGGAATTCAGTTTACGAGCCATGGATTTAATTTGCCGCGTGTCTGCGGGACTGATGAGCAGTGGACTAGGCTTCTTACAGAAATAAACCAAAACAGCGGCTCTTTTAATGAAGTTATTGAGCAGCACGGATTCAACGATGATCTTAATGCAGATTTCTACAGTCGTGTTGCAGGACTTGATTATAGAAATTGGCTTTATTTTATCGCATTAAAAACCAATACTTCAACACTCTCGAATAGCTATCTGCGTTTTGTGCTAGATAAGACATCTCGTTTTGATGACTTCAAGGTGAACGTGTTGAATGCGATTATTGAAATTCCACACACCGATAAACGCTTTCATTCATTTTACTCGGAAAGGAAAGCCCTTGTCGTAAAATTCCCAGAATCAGAAATTGCTGATTTTGTCATCAATAACCGTAAAAACACATTGGAAGGCATCTTCAAATTAACAGATAACACAAAGACCGAACGCGAAGAAATCATCGCATGGATTACAAAAAACGGCATCCCATCTTGTCTTGCCGATATCTATCCTTCTTTATCGGCGTATTTAGAGCATTATGTGTTCAAATGTGGTAATTTATCCGTCCAATTGACTGATTATTTTGAAGTATACAAGAGGCAGAAGGTAACCAATAGCCTTGATGATGAATTTTTAGTGAAAGTAGAAGAGTTCGCCCTAAATCGGAAATATAATCGTTTACCAACTCGGAATGAAGTAATTGAGGGATTGGATAAAACTGATTGCTATTTGATTTGGCTAGATGCCCTTGGTGTTGAATATTTGGCTTTCATATCCGATTTAGTTCGTACACGCGGTCTATCACTTGCTATAAATATCGCACGCTCCGAGTTGCCTACGATAACCTCAATTAACCGCGGATTTTTCGATGATTGGCAAGGAAAAAAGAAAGACAAAATCGAAGAACTAGATATTGTTAAACACAGCGATGCAGGTGGATACAACTTTGAGAACAATGATCTACCAATTCATCTCGTTAAGGAACTAGATATCATAGCTAAAGTTATTGATAAAGCGGCAACAGAACTCGTATTAAGGCACTATAAGCGAATTCTTATTGCCAGTGATCATGGTGCGAGCCGCCTTGCCGTATTACGCCGCAAGGAAGAAAAATACGAAACGGATACAAAAGGCGAACATTCAGGACGTTGCTGTAAACTGTTTGAGCCTTATGATTTGCCTTTTGCTGCTGAAGAAAACGGTTATCTTGTACTTGCGGACTATGGAAGATTCAAAGGAAGTCGTGCCGCTGATGTTGAAGTTCATGGTGGAGCTTCTCTAGAAGAAGTCGTCGTACCTGTTATAGAGTTAACATTGAAAAATGGAACCATTGAAGTTTCACTTATTGAGCCGACTGTAACGGTTGATTTTCGCACTGGAACAGCAATCACATTATTCTCGAAAAATGAATTAATGGACGTTTCTATTGTTCTGAGGGGTACACGTTATTCCGCGGTTAAGATTGACGCCAACCATTATAAAGTAGATCTTCCCGATATAAAACGTGCAGGTGAATATCCAGCTGATGTTTATGTCGGCGATGATTTAGTCAGTAACATTATGATTATGGCGCAAGGTAAGAGCGGCAAGGTCAACAACGATTTTAACGATCTATTTTAGGAGAGACCTTCAATGATTGAAAAACTCAGGATCTGCTTTGACGAGATGGTCGTTTATAAAGATCTCAAGAAAAGTAATTTTTTTTCCACATTAAGTCTTCCATCCTTTATGCGCGATTGGCTTTTGAAGAAGTTTGAGGACGAGAATGGAGTCTTCGATTCGGATGAACTGGTACAGTTCGTGAGAACTTACCTGCCCCGCAAAGATGATTGGACAGCTATAAAGAATAAGTTAATCATCGAGAATGAGCGAGTCAAATTCCTGGCAAAGGTTTCAGTAGATATAGATATCAAGACTGGTGAAGTGTCTTTTTCTCTGCCTGACTTTGGGTTAACAAGCAAAGATACTTTTATTGAAGAAAATGTGTGGAATGATTGCAAGGAGGATCTAGTACGCGGTCGAGAGACATGGGGAATGGTCGAATTAGGTTACCGCCCTCCAGATGACTTCGATATGGAATTTTCCCGAAATAAGGCTAAAGGAGCAATCAGGGGAAAAATCAAACTAACCGCTTTCAAGAGTTTTTGCCCATATACAATCGACATTGACTTCTATAAAGATGCACGTAGGGAATTCAACACGTCAGAATGGATTGACGTGCTCTTAGGGGCGGTTGATTACAATGCGAGTGGCTATCTCGGCGATGAGGAAAAGAAGCTTACAATGTTGACTCGGTTGCTTCCGTTTGTAGAAAAGCGGCTAAATCTAATCGAACTTGCTCCCAAGGGAACGGGGAAATCATATCTTTTTGGCCGTGTCAGCCGTTTTGGCTGGCTTTCAAGCGGTGGTGTTATGAGCCGCGCTAAGATGTTCTATGATATCTCAAAACGTACCGAGGGGCTAGTTTCGGGAAATGATTTTATTACGCTCGATGAGGTACAGACAATTTCATTCACCGATGTAGATGAGATGCGCGCCGCCCTCAAAGGGTACCTTGAGTCCGGCATTTTTACAGTCGGCAATTACGAGGGGACTGCTGATGCTGGGGTTATCCTATGCGGGAATATTAAGAAAGAAACGATGGATTCCGACGGGTACAGTAATATGTTTGAAGAACTACCAACAGTATTCCACGAATCAGCATTGATCGAACGATTTCACGGATTCATTAAAGGTTGGAATATACCGCGCATGAATGACGACTTGAAAATCTCGGGGTGGGCGCTTAACTCAGAATATTTTTGCTCCATTCTCCATGAACTTAGAGATGATATGAGTTATCGTGCCGTGGTAGATGAATTAATCGAAGTTCCTGAAGCTGCAGATACACGCGATACCGAAGCGGTGAAACGAATTGCCACTGCATACCTGAAGTTGCTCTTTCCTAATGTGCGTGGACCGAACGACATCACAGTCCGCGAATTCAAACGTTATTGCCTTGACAGGGCGCGTAAAATGAGAGATACCATAAAGTATCAACTCGGAGTCCTTGACATTGAATATAGAGGCAAAGACATTCCTGCCTTCAGTGTAAACCCCGACTTTGACACACAGGAAGAGTGATACCATCGACAGTAAGATTTGTTATGTTTGCGGAAAAGAAAATCTCAGCAGAAATGAAATAGGACTTACCAAAAAACTGCTGAGTAAAAATATCAAGGTTTTTTACTGCCTTGACTGCCTTGCCGATTATCTGGAAGTGGACACCGAATTTTTAATTGAAAAAATTGCAGAGTTTAAGGCTCAAGGTTGTGATTTGTTTTAAAGGACATAATTGTGTGATATACGCTGATAATGCTGCTACGACAAGGATATCTGACTTGGCTTTTGAAAAAATGGTCCCATTTCTCAGGGAGCAATACGGCAATGCCTCCAGTCAGTATTCGCTCGGAGTTAAGGCGAGATATGCAATCGAGCAAGCTAGGGAACAAGCTGCTAGAGGTATTTACGCGGAAGCGGCTGAAATTTTTTTTACCTCTGGCGGTTCGGAAGCAAATAGTTGGGTACTCCGTGCAATTTCAGAAATGTTCAGATGTAAAGATATTCACATTATAACTTCTTCAATTGAACACCATTCCGTTTTGAATGCCTGTCACGCTCTTAAATCAATGGGAACCGAGGTCACATATCTGCCAGTAAACAGTATTGGCACTGTTGAAATTGGTTCTGTAAAAACTGCTATTAAACCGAATACAAAACTAGTGTCAATTATGCTTGCGAATAACGAAATCGGAACTATACAGCCAATAGCAGAAATAGGGAAGTACCTTCACGAGAGGGGTATTCTTTTTCATACAGATGCTGTCCAAGCTGTTGGTCATATTCCTGTTGATGTAAATGATCTGCAAGTTGACTTTCTATCAGCCTCTGCGCACAAGTTTAATGGTGCAAAAGGAACAGGATTTCTTTATAAACGCTCTGGTCTGAAGTTGCCTTCGTTGGTGTTTGGAGGAGATCAAGAACATGGCTTTCGTGCTGGAACCGAAAACGTAGCTGGAATTGTTGCATTAGGTTATGCGATTGAGGAATGCGTGTCTGAAATGGATTCCACAGCATCACGGTTGAAAATAATGGTCGAAAATACCATAAAAGGTATCCAGAAGACGATTCCTTCTGTAAAGGTAAATGGGAATACCGAAAAGCGCTTGCCAGGAACAGTAAACCTTCGATTTGATGGGGTATCAGGTGAATCGCTTATGAATCTTCTTAACTTGAAAGATGTCTGTGTTTCCACAAGTTCCGCTTGTAATTCAGGTAAAGACATTCCATCTCATGTGCTGATTGCCTTAGGGCTTTCGGAAAACCAAGCCAAATCCTCAATTCGGATATCTTATGGAAGATATAACACATTGGAAGAAGTCGAAACAGTTGTAGAGATAATCCACAAGGCTTACATAAAAATCCGCAATGCTTCAAAATAAAACTTTATCGAAGGCTGAAAAAATCGATCCGCCTGCAGATCAGTTGAGATTAACAGATTTTAGGTTATACATGTGCGAAGTCTGTGGGAAGATGGTGATGGGATTTGAGAAGGTAAACCATGAACAGGAAAAGCATGGCGGGAAGGACGTGGAGTGAAAGTAGGTGAGGTGAGATGAACCCTGCAAAAATCGATAAACTTAAGAGAATAATAAAAAGCAAACCCGGAAGAACCTCCCGATTAATAAATGATGGGGGCAGATAATGAAGCTTAGGCAAGTTAAGATAAAGAACTTTCGTTGTTTGGTCGATATTGATTTGCCAATTACGGATACAGTGATATTAGTTGGTGAAAATAACAGCGGTAAAACGGCTTTCCTTGATGCAATTAAAATTGCTATAAAGAGTTTAACAAGCCGCGGGAATCCCTTCACAGAATACGACTATTGTATGATGAAAACGGGTGATGCCCCAGAAACTTGTGGCGGGATTGAAATTGAACTTTGGTTTACTGAAGACTCAAGTGGTGAATGGCCTGATACTCTTCTACAGGCGTTAACCGATATTACTCAGTTGGATCCAATACTTGATCTAAATGCAATTGGTGTCCGTGTTTCGAGCAAATATGATATCCAACAAAAGCTTTTTGAAAATAAAATCGAGTTTCTAAATATCTTGGGACAACCAGCAGGCGGCAAAGCTCAAAGCTTTATAAATAATCAGAGGTTTTCAAGCTATATACGATTATTCTATCTTCCCTCCATTCGTAATCCAGAGGATGAGTTCACTCAACGGTCACAGTTCTGGGGACGTATTGTACACGGTTTAAAAATTAGTGATGCGAAACGTGCATCTATAATGCGTAGGCTTGAAAAAATTAACCATGAGTTACTTACGGAAGATCCAAGACTGGACAATGTTGTTGAAAAACTTGATGAGGTCCAAAAATTAATGAGCTCCTCATCAGGACACTCAACTTCTATACAAGCATTACCAATGACTCCGTGGGATTTGATGTCAAAAGCTGAATTAGTGATAAAGCCTAGAGGGAATCAGGTTGATTTTCCTCTTTCCAAACATGGTCAAGGTGTTCAGAGTCTTGCGGTGATATTCCTCTTCCAAGCTTTTGTGGATGTTTTACTTAAACCCACCTTTGAACAAGAGACGGAAGCTATTCTCGAAATGGAAGAGCCAGAAGCCCATTTACATCCTCAAGCAACCAGGTCCCTAGCAGCAAATCTAAAACAAATAACCAGTCAAAAAATTATTTCAACCCATTCACCATACTTTATTCAGGAAGTACCTCTAACGGATATCCGCCTTTTCCGGAGGAGAGGAGCTTCTACTAAGGTACTTTATCTCAAACGCTACTACTCGATTCCATTGCCTCGAACTGATGATTTGATCCAGTTTTGCCTGCGTAGAAGCCCTAAATATGTTTATGATGAGACTCGACAATCGATCTTATTATCTGGCAAGATGGATGAGCAAGAGAAACGCGCATTGATGATGTTATTCCCTCACCAAGACGAAATTTATGCAAATATCAATAAATTGAATGTTGAGTCAAAACTGTATATTTCAGATGCTGAATTGGCTGAATTGGAAACCTACATAAAAAGGATACGCGGTGAAATATTTTTTGCCAGAACATGGTTGTTTTGTGAGGGCCAAAGTGAATACATTGTTTTACGATATTTTTCGGAATTACTGAACTGCTCTTTGGATCGATCTGGAGTAGCTATTGTTGATTTTCAAAACAATGGATCGATTGATGTTTTTATTAGGTGTGCTATGTCCCTTGATGTGCCCTGGTTTATGGTGTCTGATGGAGATGATGCTGGTAACACCTACTCAGAGAAGGCTAGAAGCTATTGTTCTTCCAGTCAAGAAAAAAAGAAAAGGGTTCTCCAATTGCCTCAAAATTGTGATTTTGAGAAGTATTTATTTTTAAATGGTTTTTGTAATGATTACTTAGAGATCATTGCTAACGAGGTAAGAGAGCTAGCACCTCGTTCTAACCGATGGACGTTAGCAGAAAAAACGAATAATTCAGGAGAGAAAGTATCACTCGTTTTGCAAAATGGAAGAGGTTATGAAATTCAAGTACAACCACAGAATCAAAGGGCATCGATAGTTGCTCCCAATGATCAGAACTACCAATTATTATTAGAGGACCTTGTCGTCACAAAAATTCAAACTCATAAACCATTCTATGCTAATCTTTTAGTTAGACATCTTAAGTCCACCAGAGCAGATGGCGCAAGAGTACCTCAGCTCTTTAAAGGGCTCATTGAAAATTCTGTAAAGGCATCACTATGAAAACTAATGACTTTAAAAACGCCTGGAATGGATTAAGTCCTATACAAAAAGAAGCTGCTTTATGGGATGAGGGTTCTTTGCTTGTTATCGCAGGTCCTGGTTCTGGTAAAACTCGTGTGTTAACATGTCGAATTGCTTATTTGATTGAGAAGACTGGAAATGAACGGTTCCGGATTCTTGGCCTGACATTTACTAATAAAGCGGCTGACGAAATGCGAAATCGGGTAAATACCTTTATCCCGGGAAATGAAGATCGAATATTCCTTTGCACATTCCACTCCTTTTGTGCCGATGTTCTTCGTCAGCATGGAGTACACCTCGGGATTAACCCCAATTTCTCAATCTACTCACAAGAAAGCGATCTACAGGCTGTTGTTGATGAGGCTGTTCAAGATGCAGCTGATAAATTTGACTATGTAACGGATAACGAAAGAAAAGCATTACCAGTTATTCAGCGACTAAAAACATCTCTCATATTTCCTGAAGAAGCCGAAAAAACATTTAGTGACATAAGCTTGGGGCGGAGGTTTGCTGCAGTTTATGCTGCTTATGAAAACCAGTTATCGAAACGAAATGCTCTGGATTTCAACTCTCTACTTGTTTACACATACAAATTATTTACGAAATATCCTGCTTTGGCCAAAAGGTACAGAACTGTCTATAAATATATTTGTATTGATGAATTTCAAGATACTACTGAAGCCCAATATAAAATAATAAAGGCTTTAGCAGGTAATGAATTTCACAATATTTTCGTGGTCGCTGACGATGATCAGATAATATATCAATGGAATGGAGCTAGCTACAAGAGGATTGAACAGTTTACACAGGAATTTTCACCAAAAATAATCCAATTACCGTTAAACTATCGCTGTCCCCCTGAAATTGTTTCAATTGCGAACAATTTGATCCGCTACAATT
>ENA-UOYA01002383-UOYA01002383.1-activated-sludge-metagenome-genome-assembly--contig:-NODE-2383-length-18174-cov-5.901098_pt1 | contig 18174 bp, 15 predicted proteins | sample MGYA00238163_ERZ764804 | MGnify/ENA primary metagenome ERZ764804 (study PRJEB28919, sample SAMN05720223) | activated sludge metagenome | isolation source: Anaerobic digester | place: Hong Kong... | reverse complement strand
GAAACTATTAACAAACTATCTTAGCAAAGCACATTTTGCATGTCAAGTTTATTTTATAAAAATTCCATATATTACGTTCTTAATATATTGACAGCATGTATACAGGATTGATAACCTTTTACGAAACAGAAAGGAAGGAGAGCCTGAAGGTTAGAGGTTTAGAAGGACGGACAAACATCTAATCAGGTTTTTCTTAGGGGGACCACATTGATTTTTAACAAGACCGGATTAGTCAAAAACGACCTTTTTGTTGCCGGATTCCCATGGTCACCAGTTTACGTGTTTGCAGGTGAGCAACCCGTTATTTTCGAAGCAGGTTTTTACTGCATGGGCAAGATCTATGAAAGGGACATAAGGGCGTTTCTATCAGACAAAACGCCAGAAATGCTTTTTCTTACCCATGTTCATTATGACCATTGCGGCGCTGCCTCATATTTAAAGAGTGTTTTTAAAGGAATGAAGATTGCCCTATCTAAAAGGGCGTCAGAGATTATTAAACGTCCTAATGCGCAGAAACTAATGGTGGAGCTGAGCAGAAATGTGCTTCATCTGATAGATAAAATGGAAATCGTAGATAACAGATTACTTATAAGGGATACATTTGAGATATTTGAGGCTGATAAAATTGTTTATGATGGTCAGACGATCCATCTTGAAGGCGGTATAGATGTTGATGTAATTGCGACGCCTGGCCATACAAGGGATATGGTGAGTTTTTATATACCTCAAAAGAAGATCTTGATAGCTACAGAATCTACTGGCTGTATGGGTAACACGGGTCGCATAATAACAGAGTTTCTCGTGGATTATGACGTGTACATGAGCTCTCTGAAACGCCTTGCGTTGCTCGATATTGATGTCTTATGTCAGGGACATCATTTTGTCTTTACAGGTGACGATGTAAAAAAACATTTTGATAATTCGATTAAGGCTGCAATATCATTCAAGGAACATGTAGAGTATCTTTTGAAAACAGAGGATTATGAAATAGAGCGTGTAGTTTCAAGAATAAAATCAGAGGAATACGACACAAACCCTCGTATAAAACAACCGGAGCAAGCATACCTTTTAAATCTGAAAATGAGAGTTACCCACCTCGCCGAAAGGCTTGCCCGTGTTCAATAGTGGCAATGTAGCATTCATTTTTGCAAATCCTCATTAAAATTGTTGACATATTGTGCATAATAATAGTTAAATAAGTCCACATGTGAAATTTTTAATTATCAAAATATTTCAAGGGAGGTCTTTATGGATATAAAAACAGTAGGAGTTTTAGGCGCCGGTGTCATGGGTAACGGAATTGCCCAGGTAGCCGCAATGGCAGGCTATAATGTTATCATGAGGGATATCGAAGACAGGTTTGTTGAAGGTGGCATGAAGAATATAGACAAATTTCTTGCAAAAACAGTAGAAAAAGGGAAAATGACAGCCGACCAGAAAGCAGCGATCATGGGTAGAATTAAAGGTACAACCGATATGGGCGCCATGAAAGACGCTGATTTTGTCGTTGAGGTTGTTGTTGAGGTTATGGACATCAAGAAAAAGGTATTTGCAGAGCTTGACGAAATAACAAAACCCGATGTAATACTCTCCTCAAACACATCATCCATGTCTCTGACAGAAATAGCAACTGCAACGAAAAGACCCGATAAGATCGTCGGTATGCACTTTTTCAACCCGGTTCCGCTTATGAAGCTGGTTGAAGTTATAAGGGGCATGAGGACAAGCGATGAGACAGTGGCGGCTACAATAGATCTTACAAGAAAATTCGGAAAAGAACCGGTTGAAGTAAAGGTCGATATACCAGGTTTTCTTGTAAACAGATTGATGGTTCCGCATTTCATCGAAGCCATCAAGCTCTATGAACAGGGCATTGCGTCAAAAGAAGATATTGACAAGGCAGCAAAACTCGGTCTTAACTATCCGATGGGGCCTTTTGAATTGATGGACCTCACGGGTCTCGATATCAATCTCCATGTCCAGCAGTATTTCTATGACAACCTCCCAAAAGAACTGAAATGGGATCCACCACTTACGCTTAAGAACCTTGTGAAGGCTGGTTCATTGGGCAGAAAGTCTGGCAGAGGCTGGTACGACTATTCAAAATAAGCGATTAAGGAGGGGTCTATATGGCCTACGAAACAATCATAGTCGAAAGAGAAGCGCCGATAGGTATTATAAAGCTCAACAGACCTCCTGTGAATCCTTTGAGTGTAAAATCTTATCACGAGCTTTATGACGCAATTGATGAACTCGACAAAGATGATTCAATAGGTGCAATCATCATTACGGGTCATGGTGATAAGGCCTTTGGCGCTGGGCTTGATGTAAAGGACGTTATGGGGAAATCCGCTGTAGAGACGCTTGATTTCTTGTGGACTGCTCCTCGGAGAACATTCGATAAACTAACCGGCATCGAGAAGCCTACCATAGCGGCGGTTTTTGGGCTTACGCTTGGCGGCGGTTGTGAGGTCGCCCTATGCTGTGATTTGAGGATAGCGGCAGACGACTCAGTACTCGGTTTGCCGGAGATCAATCTCGGTATTATGCCTGGTTCTGGCGCAACGCAGAGGCTCCCACGCTTAATCGGTATGCCCAAAGCGAAAGAAATGCTCATGATGGGCGATACTGTCGATGCCCAGGAGGCATACAGGGTAGGGCTTGTGAACAAGGTAGTTCCAAAAGACCAGTTGATGGATGAAGCAAAGAAATGGGCAAAGAAGCTGGCATCCAAACCAAAAAGGGCGCTTGGTCTTATTAAGAGATGTATCCATAGCGGTGCTGACATGGATATTGCATCCGGTCTTACACTTGAGATGGATTGTTTCTCTATTGCCTTTACCTCTGAAGATGGAAGGGAGGGCATAAATGCCTTTGTTGAGAAAAGAAAGCCCAATTATAAGGGCAAATAAGAAAATTAACAGATTGCATCTAAAACAAAATTATTTATCAGGAGGAAACTGAAATGAAAACCTACACAAAAGCTTATATCCCCTACAACGGCTATTATTCAACCCCGTTTTGTCGTTGGCAAGGAAGTATGCAAAACGAGAATCCGATTGAACTTGGGGCAAAGACTGCGAGGAGATGGTTTTTGGAGAAGAAAAAAATAGATCCAACCGTCATCGATTATCTTTATTATGGGGTTTCTATTGCCCACAAATACTTGTTTTACAGCCATAACTGGGCAGCAGGTATGCTGACCGATAACAAAAAGAATGTGCCCGGTCTCATGGTCAACCAGGCATGTACAACCTCTACCACCATATTGAATCTGCTGGCAAAAGACATTGAGCTGGGTGTTTATGATGTGGGCTTTGGCCTAATGTCTGACCGCTGTTCAAATGGTCCGCACACCATATGGCCGAACCCGATGGGTCCAGGTGGCGAAGTAATACATGAGAATTGGATGATGGACAACTTTAATGCAGATCCAAACGTAACTCCGCCGACAAAGATGGTAGGGACTGCCGAGAACGTCGCAAGACTCGAAGGATTCACAAAAGAACAGTCTGACGAAGTTGTGCTTCGCCGTTATGAACAGTATCTGATGGCGCTTGCCAATGACCGTGAATTCCAGAAAAAATATATGTTTCCTGCAGAAGTGAAGGTATCGAAAAAGAAAACCATTTTAGTTGAGTTGGATGAGGGTGTAACACCCACCACAGCAGAAGGTCTTGCTAAACTTCCACCTGCGGAAAAAGGCGGAATCCACAGCTTTGGCGCACAGACATTCCCGGCGGACGGTAACGTTGGTTTTATCGTTACCAACCGTGAAAGGGCTAAAGAATTGAGCGCAGACAAAAGCATAGAGATCCAGATTGTTTCCTACGGTTATTCTCGTGTTAACCCGGGTTTTATGGCTTCTGCACCAGTACCAGCAGCTCAAATGGCACTTGCCAATGCCGACCTCAAGATAACCGACATGAAGGCAATCAAGAGCCACAACCCCTTTACTGCCAATGACCTCAATTTCGCAAAGAAGTTTAACATTGACATTATGAAGATGAACAACTACGGTTCATCCTTGATCTACGGACATCCGCAGGCTCCGACAGCCGGCAGAATTATAGCGGAAATGCTCGAAGAGATGGTTCTGTTAGGCGGTGGATATTGTTTGTGGGCAGGTTGTGCAGCAGGTGATACCGGCGCATCCATGATTTTCAAGGTTACCTGCTAAAACAATAAACAAATAGGTGGATGGTGTGATAGCGGATTGTCATCCGCCCTTTTGAAGAAAATAAAGGCCGTTTCCTTTATTGGGGAGCGGCCTTTTGTTTTATTGCTATATGCTGGTTTTAATTCAGCTTCAATGACAGCGCGATTTACTTTTGCTATTTATCATAGAGTCAAAATATTGTAATATCTTTTAATATGAAGAGATTACTATTCTATGTGACTTGTTTTTTTCTCGTATTTTTTGCTGTAACTAACGTTATGGCAAAAGATTATACGGTAAAGAAGGTTATTGACGGTGATACCATTCAGCTCGAATCAGGTGAAACTGTCAGATATCTGGGTATTGATGCCCCTGAACTTTTTACCAAAGAAGGCGGCGCTGAATTCTATGCACGAGAGGCAGCCAGATATAACAAAAAACTTGTTTTTATGAAGAAGGTTAGACTCGAGTTTGATGTTGAAAAAAAAGATAATTATGGGCGGCTACTTGCATATGTATTCGTTAAAGATGTATTTGTAAACGCAGAACTTGTAAAGCACGGGTATGCCAAGGCATATATAAAGCCTCCGAATGAAAAATATAAGGATATTCTACTTGCCAATCAGAAAAAGGCGATGAATGAGGAAAAGGGTTTATGGCAAGAGAAAAAAAGGGATACAGAGAGTTATTATATCGGTAACAAAAGGACCTATACGCTTCACAGGCCATCGTGCCCTCTCGCGAAAAAGATTTCTGATAAAAACAGGATTATTTTCAGGAATCGTATGGATGCGATCAAGATCGGTTATACGCTATGCAAACAGTGCAAGCCATGAGCGAACAGTATATTGATTACTGGGGGTTGAAACAACACCCGTTTTTACTGGCTCCAGACAGTCGGATGATGTACATGGCAGGCCAGTATTTTGAATGCCTCGAGAGGCTCAAATATGCCATTAATACAAACAAGGGTGGTGTCCTGATCATATCTGAGGATGCAGGGCTTGGCAAAACCACCATTTTATTAAAACTTATCGATGAAATGAAAGAGAAATATGGAGAGGAGCTGTTCCGATATGCCTTGATTGATCATCCTACGATTAATCCTGACCAAATGATTGCACATATAACGGAATGTATTTGCGGTTTTGAACCTTCATCGGATAAATTGAAAAACCTTTCAATGCTGAAGGCTTCTCTGACAGTAACAAAGAAGAGAGGCGGTAAGAATATCATAATCGTTGACGAAGGACAGATGCTCTGTGGTGCAACCGATGTATTGCAGGAATTGAGGATGCTTATCAACCTTACATATGAGGACGAGTATCTGCATACATTTATCCTATCCGGACAGAAACCCCTTTGGAATGAAATAAAGAACATGCCCGAATTCTGGCAAAGACTGCCTGTTCGTTACTATTTTGAACCCCTTAGACTTGAAGAGACAAAAGAGATGATAAAATACAGACTTTTTAAGGCAGGTATTGAAGATGGAAGAGAGATCTTTACCAATGATGCGTTCGAGATTATTCAGAGATTCTCAAAAGGTTCGCCGAGAACGATCATTGCCCTTGCAGACCTTTCTCTGTTAATGGGTTTCTCCGATCATTCGATCAAGATCAGTTTTAAAGAAATGACCAAGGCCATTAATGCGATGGCAGGAAAGGGCGAGAGTCTTCCATATGTAATTGAAGAAAAAAGGAAAAATATTGAAAATCCACTTAGTAGCTTTTTGAATGAAGAAAAAAATAATGACAACATAAAACAATCTGTTGGGTATATTGCACCCAAAGGCAAAAAAGAGGCAGCCGGTGTGTCTGTAACAAATCAAATCAGACCATTTTTTGTTGTATTGGCTGTGATATTTTCTGTTATAGCAGGGTCACTCGCAGGATATCTTTATACGCAAAGAGGTGCAACCGAAAATAACCCGATAATTGTAAAGAAAGAAGTTGTTATAAGTGAAGGTGAAAAGCAGAAAACTGATATGGCTGAAAATAAGACGGCTACAGAACAAACTCGTGTTATTAAAGAAAAACCGCAAAAATTGGCTGTTGTGAGTGCGAATGTGGCAAATATAAGGGAAAGACCTGATATATCATCGCCAAGGGTTGCTATGGTCTTTGAGGGCGAACTGGTCAAGATTGTTGACGAGACCATTGGCACTGATGGCGGAAAGTGGTACAAATTTTATTTTAATGGTGACAGGGATGTCTGGATATCCGAAAAGGTGATTAGATTAAAGTAATCTTCGGAATTTATAAGAGGAGGAAGTTGATAATGATGAAGGTAATGTTCTTTTTTTTAATGCTGTCGTTTTTTATGTTTAATTTGAATATAGTATTTGCAGAACCTTACCCCTCTTTGGCTGCTACAATAAAGACAAACAGAGGTGATATAAACCTTAGGCTCTTTCCTGATAAAGCACCTCTTACGGTGTTGAATTTTGTCAATCTGTCGACGAGAGGTTTTTATAATAATCTAACATTTCACAGGGTAATTCCAAATTTTATGATACAGGGAGGTTGTCCGCTTGGAACCGGTACAGGCGGTCCTGGATATCAGTTTAAGGATGAATTCTCGCCGGGATTAAGGCACAGTAAACCCGGAATCCTTTCGATGGCAAATGCAGGACCGAATACAAACGGAAGTCAATTCTTTGTTACACATGTGCCGACGCCTTGGCTTGACAATAGTCACACTGTTTTCGGAGAGGTTGTCGACTCAAAAGACCAGAAAGTCGTTGATAGCATCAAAAGGGGTGATAATATCATCACGATCACAATTCAGGGTGACTATACAAAACTGTCAGAAGATTACAAGCAGCAACTTGAGCAGTGGAACAAGATATTGGATAAAAAATAGTCCCTTAAGATTAGCTGTTAATATTATCAATCAGGCAAAACAAAGCTATCTGTATTTTGCTGCGACAATAATTGTGAGCAGAGAAACAAACAGGGATACGGCATTTGCTATGATAATAGGTATTTCGCCTATCATAATACCGTAGATGATCCATAAGGTTGAGCCTGTAGATATCATAAGCGGCATAAACATAGATATGTCCCTTGCCTCTTTGAGCTTCCATATGCGTGCGATCTGGGGTAAAAGCGCGAAGGTTGTGAAAAATGCCGCAATATAACCGATTATATCTTTCATTGATATGTCTTTCTATCATTACCTGATCAAAAAGACAACTATATTAAGATTTGTTCCTGTCTCGTTCGATTATACAACATCTTGACGATTGATTAAAGAGATGGTATAAATAATAGAAGCGATTGAATATAATTTAGATATGCCCTTTTTTAAGCAAAAGGGCATATTACTTTTTGGGGTTGAGTATGACAATAAAAAATTCTACTGAAGTAAAACACTTGGTTGATATCGGTATTGAAAAAGGTTTTCTCACATCGGATGAGATTAACGACCTCCTTCCGCGTAATATCTTTTCACCGGAAGAGATAGAAGATGTATTTGATTACCTCTCTGAAGCAGACATAGACATAGTTGAAACCATACAGGAAAAGATTGAATCTCGGGAGGATGAGGTTTCAGATTTTGCAGAGGCTGAAAGGCTTCCTTCAGAAAAAACAGACAACATTATCTGGTCTTACCTGAAAGACATAGGACAGGTGTCTCTGCTTACCTCGGAAGAGGAACACATGATTGCAAAAAAGATCGAAGAGAGTGAAAGAACGGCAAAAATTATCCTATTTGAACTGCCACGTGCGGTTAACGAGCTGTTGGCGGTTGGTCAGCAACTGAAGGAAGATACCATAAACATCATTGACGTAATAAACAATATCGATGAAATGAATTACACTCAGAAGGACGAGGAAAAGTATAAAAAGAAAACGATATCTTCCATAAAAAACATAAAGAGTCTTCATGTGAAAAAAGAAGACATTAAAGTTAGATTACAAAAGGCGAGCGCCTCCGAAAAAAAGGAGCTTGAAAAAGAATTAAGGCAGATTGAAGCGAAAGCAGAAGATATACTCTCTAATCTTAAATTGAATAAGAAGATTATTGTAGAAATTATCAATAAGGTTGCACGTCAGATTAAATTCATGGATGACGAAGAGGCAAAATCTGTCAGGCAGAAACTTTTTGAGCTGAGCGAAATCGACAAAAACCTGAAGACTGTCAAGAACAGGCTTGTTCAGGCAAACCTCAGGCTTGTTATAAATATTGCAAAAAAATACATGAATAGGGGACTTTCTTTTCTTGACCTGATTCAAGAAGGCAATATGGGTTTGATGAAGGCCGCAGAGAAATACGATTACCAGAAAGGTTATAAATTTTCAACATACTCGACATGGTGGATAAGACAGGCAATAACGAGGGCAATAGCCGATTATGCCCGCACAATACGTGTTCCCGTGCATATCCTTGAAACTACCAACAAAATCAGTAAAGTTAGCATATCTCTTATCCAGGAGTTAGGAAGGGAGCCTAATCTCGAAGAGATTTCGTTGAAGTCAGGCATTCCTCTTGAGAAGGTTAGAAAGATTATGAAGGTTACAAGCGGAACAGTATCGATTGAAACACCAGTGGGGGATGATGATTCGAAGCTTGCAGATTTCATAGCGGATCCAAAGGCATCATCACCCTTTGCAGAGTTTGTGGATATATCCCTCAAAGAGGAAATAGATAAGGTTTTGTCAACACTTACCCCAAGAGAAGAAAAGGTCATACGGATGAGGCTCGGTATAGGCGAGAAGACGGACTATACACTCGAAGAGGTTGGTGACGTGTTTGGACTTACCCGTGAACGTATCCGTCAGATCGAGGCAAAGGCCTTGAGGAAGCTTAAACATCCATCAAGGCAAAAAAGACTGGAAAGCTTTCAGGAATAATTGTCCAAAAAAAGGTTTGAAAAAGTTATTCCAAACAGAAGTCAATCCTTGAAAAAGGTCTTGACTTTTTTACTGAATAACAACTAATATCCTGTTATCTAAATGTTTTTTAGCTGAAGAGTTCACTAGTTTTAATGTTTACATCATTTAGATATGAAACTATTTAACTATGAATATATCTAAGATGTTAATTAAACTGGGTATTATCCGGATATGTCTTTTTATTTTTGTCCTGTCTTTTGTCTGGTCGGCATCGATGGGTTGTTCTTCAAGCAAGCAGACTCAAAAACCGGAAGCAAAATCCACGGGTTCCGGAAGCCCAGTTGTGATGACGGATCAGGAAGAACAGATTGCAAGTCTTGGATTGAATGTTACAAGAAGTTATGAACCCAAGGGCATTGTAATAGGATATAAAGCGGATAAAACATTAAATTTTTATGACGGTATATCTCACAGTCTTATGCTTGCAGTGTATCAGCTTGATAATATAAATGCCTTCAATCAATTAACCAAAGACTTAGACGGGGTTAATAAGCTTTTGGGTCTTAGTAAATTCGATAAAAGCGTCCTCGGATATGACCGTTACTTTGTAGAACCCGGTGAAACAAATCAGATAGAAATCGACAGACTCGAAGGTGCAAAATGGCTTGGCATTGTTGCAGGCTATTATGAACTCATACCTGCACAGGCAATCCGTACGTATGAGATTCCGATAAATATTCAAAAAAAAGGAATGTATGGTTTTAGAAAAACAGAGGCAAAGATTGCAGAACTAAGGGTTAATCTGTTTCTGGGGTCTAATTCCATTCAGGAGGTAAAAAACCCATGATGGATCCGAAAGGGCCTGTTTTCTGGTATCAGGGATTATTTTTGCAGCCTCAGCATTTTCAACAGTCCGATATATACACAGAATCTTTGCTTGCACCTCTTAAAAATTATATTCAGCCGTTTTTTTGGGGTGTCAGCGGAATGGATATCGACGAAGGTGCATTAAAAGATATGGTTTTTGACCTGAAGAACGGGGAATTTATTTTCCAGGATGGAACGTGGGTTGGCATCAATAAAAATGGAAAGGTGCGGTCACGTTCGTTTAGAGCATTGTGGAGTCAGTCGAAAGATCCTTTTATTGTTTACCTTGGTTTAAAGAGATGGAATTTTAATGGGGAAAATCTTCGAGTTGATGCTGGCGACGACAGTTCTGGTGTATTTAGTTCGAGGTTTATAGCAAAATATGTTTCTTCGGAAACGCCGGATCTTTATCAAGAAGAACACAAAGCAAGCGTGGAAACACTTGATTATGCAATTAATTTTATATGGGATAGTGAAATAGAGCATTATTCCGAGTATCATTTGATGCCTATAGCACGTATAGAATTCAACGGCCAGGACCCTTTTATTGCCCAGGATTTTGTGCCTCCTGCGGTTACACTTTCAAGTTCGCCGGTACTGTTGAGGTATTTTAAAAACATAAAAGACATTCTTTTCTCACGGTGCCTTATCCTCAGCGAATACAAGAACCCTAAAGGCTTCCTCAAAAGCGATTTTCAGTCTTCGTATTTCAATTTCCTTCTCGCATCGAGGACCATCAATCGATACATATCTATTATCAATCATCTTTCCACAGCCTCGCATATACATCCATGGACATTGTATGGGGTGCTTACCCAATTCATAGGTGAATTGAGTGTCTATACAGACCGAATCGACGCTGTTGGCCGTACGAAAACAGGAGAAGAGCTGTTGCCTACGTACGATCACAACAATCTCGGTCATTGTTTTAAGCAAGCCTATTTGCTGATAGATGAAATACTGGATTCCCTTTTGAGAGGCATGGAAAGCATAGTCCGTCTGATAAGAGACGGAGATTATTTCACGGCGCTGGTACCTGCTAATCTGTTGATTAGCTCAAATGCATTCTATCTTGGGATTAAAGCGGAAGAGGACAGGGGGATGTTGCTCGATACCGCTAAACACATTCTGAAAATGAGCTGTCAGGAAGATATGCCCACGCTTATCAGGAGGTCTCTGCCCGGACTGCCTCTCGAATATGCACCCGAACCTCCGCCGGGACTTCCAAAGAGGGCAAACGTGATATACTTTAGGATAGAGCATACGAATAAATACTGGGAAAATATACAGAATAACGCAAATGTCTGCGTGTTCTGGGCTGGTGCACCTGATGATGTTTCGATTGACCTGGTTATACTAAAACAATAGGCCTGCATCCATGAGAATAATAGACCACTTTATCGAGCTTATTGCAAACACAGCCCTTTTGGTAAAAGAGGCGGTTAAACTGCAACCTACCCATGAAGAGATTGTGGAAAAATATAAACAATTGGTTGAGAGATCGAGACAATCTGCAAAAAATGCAGGCATTTCAATTGAATTGTGGGAGAAGGCATTCTTTGCAGTTTGTGCATGGATAGATGAACAGATACTCTGTTCCGAATGGGTTGAAAAGGAAAAATGGCAGCATACAAAGCTTCAGAGGATATACTTCAATACATCGAACGCAGGTGAAGAGTTCTTTTCAAATCTTGAAAAACTTGATTCAGAAGATGAAAATAATGGGATACGTGAGGTTTATGTATACTGTCTTTCAATGGGATTCAAAGGTATGTTTTTTTTGCCTGGGGATGCTTCTACCTTGTCAGAGATAAAGACACGCCAAAAAGAACTGCTTGCAAGTGAAAAAAAAGATGTATCGATTGAAGAGTTGCTCCTCTTTCCCCATGCGTACGAAAGTGGTTCAAAGAAAAAACGTAGACGGTGGTACAGAATTAATGTGGGTACATTTATTCTTGCCGTTTTGATTGTTTCCGCATCGGCATTTATCCTGTTAATAGTTATGTATAGAAACATACTGGAAAACCTTGTTGCAGGATATATGAAATGAAAAAAATTCTTAAGATACTTTTAATCATCCTTATCTTGGCTATTGTTGCCGGACTTGACGTGTGGCTGGTTTTAAAAAAAGACTGGCAATGGTGGATTGGTGCTGCCATGTATGCTGGTTTCGTAGGTATATGGATAGGTATCCTGTTTCTGAGAAAATATCTTACAAGAAGAAAGGAAAAGCAGTTTGTCCATAGGGTTGTTGAGATCGACGAAGCGGCTATAAAACGTTCGGAAGTCCACAAACGACAGGAGCTCAAGGACCTTCAGGCAAGATGGAAAGAATCTATCGAACTGCTCCGTTCCTCTAATATAAAAAGGGGAATAAAAGACCCCATATATGCGATGCCCTGGTACATCATTATAGGTGAATCAGGTGCTGGTAAGACCACCGCAATAAAGAATGCAAAAATCAACTCGCCTGTTTCGGATATTACACGTACTGCAGGGCTTGCTGCAACGCAAAACTGCGACTGGTGGTTTCTTGAAAATGCCATTGTGCTTGATACTGCAGGTCGTTATACAATACCGTTAGACGAATCGGCAGACAAGGAGGAGTGGGAGGAGCTCCTTGTCCTTCTTGCAAAATATAGGCGGCGTGAACCGATAAACGGTCTTATTGTGACCGTATCTGCTGAAAAACTTTTATACGTCGATCACATGACCTTACGTGCCGATGGGCAAAGCATAAGAAAACGGATTGACCAGCTTATGCGCGTGTCGGGCGCCAAGTTCCCTGTATATTTTCTTGTTACAAAAATGGATATGGTATATGGTTTTACCGATACTTTTCTGGGATTGCCAGAGGAGGATACAGAGCAGGCTGCAGGTTATATAAATGTCGATGAAAGTGCCGGGTGGGAAAAGGTCATAGAGCAGTCTTTTATTACCTTTGAAGATAGCTTACATAATATCCGTACAGGTATTATAGAGGAGAAAGGCGACCATCCTGAGCCTGGGACGATCATTTTTCCCAAAGAGTTTTTATTGTTGAAACCAGCTCTGAGAGAATTTACCAAGTCGGTTTTTGAACACAACCCCTATCAAGAGACCCCTTTTTTAAGAGGTATCTATTTTTCAAGTGCCCGTCAGGATATTGAGGCTCGTTCACATTTTCTTGAAATAGGCGGGCAGCCGGCTGTATGCAAACCTATACAAACCCTAAGCAGGGGTCTTTTTCTGAAAGGTTTTTTTTCACATATATTGCCCCAGGATCGTTATTTTATGCGCCCGGTTTATGAGTTTGTAAGATGGCGCAGGTTTACAGGTAGTCTCGGTTTTATGTCGGTGGTTTTAATATTTATAGCACTGGCAGGACTTCTTACGGTCTCTTTTTTTCATAATGTGAATGCCCTGAGAAATTTTTTTACCGTATTCAAAACAATCCCCAGGATTGAATCACGCTCAAATATTGTTTCAAATCTCCTTATGCTTGAAAAATTTAGGATTCAGATAAAAGAGGTTGAAGAGACTAACAAACGTTGGTTTTTACCTTCTTTCGGACTTACAACTGCTAAAGATTTTGAAAAAAAGGCTAAGGAACATTATAAGAAACTTTACAACGAAGGATTTTTTTTGAATTTTGAAGAAGAATTCTACAAAAACATAAATAATATAAATGCCTCTACTAACAGTGACACGATGGCTGCCTATGCAGAATTTCTCATAGCCCGTATTTTTGTTGTAAATTCTTATCTTGAGCGAGGTATATTTTTCAGAAAAGATAAAGATTCTGAGGAATTAACCGATCTGCGTAGGACATTCACAAACCTTATGGCATTTACGCATCCGCAGGTTCCTACCCCTGTCGCGGCTACAGCAGGTGACACTTACATATCGTATCTGGATTGGAGTGACAGCAGAGCTGAACTAACCCGTTCCCTGAAATTGTTGCAGGCATCTTTAAATGACATCCTCAGAAAGCATAATAACTTGAATTGGGTTGTGGAGCAATCCCTGCTTGATACTTATGATATTCACCTTGATGATTTCTGGACAAAAACAGGTCAAAGAGACAGTGAAAACCCCATTATAATTAATGGCGAGTATACAAAAAAAGGACAGGAGAAGATAGACCAATTTCTAAAATCTTTTGAAAAGGCCGGTGCCAAAGAAAAACCGAACGATATGAGCATCAAAAATTTCTGGGAGTGGTATCGTATCCAGTATTTTAATGCATGGCAGCGATTTGCTATAAACTTTAATAAGGGTGAATTGTTTGTCAAATCCGATATGGATAAAAATGGTATGGTTATAAATATGACAACAGTTCATAATCCATATTGGACTTTTTTGGAAAGAGCGGCAACAGAGCTTTCATCGGATGATTATCTTCCAGATCCTCCTCAATGGGTTAAACTTATAAAAGAGCTTAATGAGGCGAGAAAGTTGTCGGAGAAAAAAGACGAAAAAGAGAAGAAGAGTCTGAAAGAAAAGCTGCTGGATGAAGAAAAAAAGATTCTTAAAGACCTTGAAAAATTTGAATCAAAAGACAAGGCTACTATTGATAGACGCATTGACGCCGGAAATATTTATGTCGAATTGAATAAGTCTATGGGACAGATAGCGCCTGTAGCTACATCTGATGAAAATTGCTACCGTCTTATTTCCGATCTTTTTAAGGAACTTTCAGCAAATGCTGAAAGTAAGTCCCCATTCAATGTGGCATATATGCAGTATTTCAACCTGAAATATACATTAAAAGACTTCATGGAAGATGTCGATTTTGTATGGAAATTGGTCGGTGGTCCTATCAACTATATCCTCTCGTATGGAATAAATAAGGCATCCTGTGTGCTTCAAGATCAATGGGAAAGGGATGTGTTGGGAAATATGCATGTGATTTCAAAGGATAAACTTCCTAAATTTCTATTTGATAAAAAAGAGGGTGTTGTTTGGAAATTTAGGGATGGGCCTGCTAAGCCCTTTATTACAACGGGAAAGTGGGGCTATACCTCAAGAAAGATATATGGGAATACAATCTTTGAACATCAAATAGGGTTTATGCCTGATTTTTTCAGCTTCATTAATCATGGCGAAGGGGCAATGGTGTCATATCAGCCTGAATATAAGGTAGACATCGGAACAGTTCCGGTGACTGTCAACGAAGAGGCATCATTAAAACCTTTGGGGGTTATTCTTACAGTGCAATGCGCAGATAAAGAAGGTGTATTGAGAAATTACAACTATAAAGAGAAGGAGACTTTCAGCTGGTCACCCGAAAAGTGTGGTGATACGTCTTTAAGAATACTATTTCCCAATCTTTCGCTAACCAAACTTTACAAAGGACAGATGGGATTTCCAAAATTTTTATCAGATTTCAAGACCGGTGTTCGTACATTGGGTGTTGATGAATTTCCAGATGCCAAAGACTCTCTCATAAAAATGGGTGTCAAATGGATAAAAATACAGTACAGGATAGAACATGAACTACCCGTTACAAATCTCCTTAAGGGTTTATCTACCAGGGTTCCTTTTGTGATTACTCGCTGTGCTATAGAAGGCAAAAACAAAAAGGCAAACTACTAAAAATTTATGGAACTATTCGATACAGGGAAAAAACCAATACCTGGCCCTAATCCAGCAGGAAGAGACATACGATCGGAAAACATTTATGATAATTTGTCTTCTGAAATAAACAAGAGTTCATCCATATCAGCCTCAGGCCCGGTAGACTGGGAAAGGGTAGTTGTTCTTTCAAGACAGATACTGGAGGAATATTCAAAAGATATACTCGTCTGCAGTTACCTGTGTGTAGGGCTTCTGAAGACGAAAGGATTAAGGGGTCTTGCCAACGGTTTTCACATATACCGCGATTTGCTGGAAGTATACTGGGATAGCATGTTCCCGGCAAAGAAACGTATAAGGGGCAGACTAAACGCCCTTGAATGGTGGTTAGATACCCTGGAAGATAGTTTAAGCGGAATGGAACCGGAGGTTTGGCAGCAGCATGATATTGACAGTATCTTTGCCGACCTTGATGCTATAAATACATTTCTTGGGGAAAATCTTGATGAATCGCCCGAGATGAGATCCGTTATCTCTTTGATTAGATCTCTTTTACATACAGAGGAAATAAAGATTGAAGAAACCAGAACTGAAAGTGCTGAAGAGGTAAAAAAAGAGCAGCCGGTGCCGGCGCAGACAACAGTATCTCAACAGCAATACACGGTACCATTGTCTGATATAGTTACAAATGGTGATGTGGATAGGGCAATGCGTTTGATCTATGATGCTATAAGGAAGGTATCAAACGCTCTAGTCCATCAAAGACCTTTGCCTGCACTTTACTTTCGGCTGAATCGTTTTGTCGCTTGGGCAACAGTGGATGATTTACCGCCAAGCGATAATGACGGTAAAACCATGTTGCCACCGCCCGAAGAGCAGTTACGGGGTACATTAAAAAACCTATACAGAGAAAAAAAATGGCTGGAACTTCTTGACGCAGCAGAGGCAAGAATTCCGGAATTCCTTTTCTGGATCGATTTGAACAGATATGTAACAGAGTCTCTTGAAAATTTGAACCAAAAAAATATTGCAAAGGAGATAGAACAAGAAACGGTTTTATATATAAATCGTTTAAAAGGAATAGAAAAACTTTCTTTTTCAGACGGTACACCCTTTGCCGATGAGATTACCAGAGAATGGTTAGAAAACATTAAAGGTGATTACGACACAAAACAGAAAGCAGCGCATACTGATTTAACTGATGATTTTGAAGATAAACTAAAAAAAGACACAGAGGAGGCAGAAACGATTGCTACCGGAGGTGACATATCGAGGGCTTTAAGGGCATTGCGTGATAAGATAGGTAGCGCATCATCTGAGCGTGAACGTTTCGTAAGGGAAATATGGTTTTGCCGTTTTCTCTTCAAGATAAACCAGGTAAAACTCTCGATGCCCTATTTCCGTGAGCTTTTATCATATATAGACACATACAAAACGGAGTTGTGGGAGCCTTCGCTTGCAATTGATGCTTATAAAACGATACTTTCCGGTCTGAAACGTCAAAGGATTGAAGGGGGAGAGGCATTAATGGAAGAAACAATTAAGAGGCTAAGCCTTGTCGACCCTGCTGGTGCCTTGAATTATATTGACTGAATGTTTTTGTATAAAGGAAACAAATATTTTTTTAATTCCTTGATTAGTATAGATTACTGTGATAAATGTTAAAACAGTTGTTGCAACTTGTAATTTTCTTATATATAAGGAAAAATATGGAGGTGTGAAATGGCAAAAGAGGCTTCGGTTGCACCTAAAGAACGTGTAAACATTGTATACCGTCCGGCTACAGGCGATGCAAAAGAGGAGGTTGAACTGCCTCTGAAGATTCTTGTTACAGGGGATTTTACAGGCAGTGCCGATGCTCGCACTATAGAAGATCGAAAACCTATCAATATTGACAAAGATAATTTTGATGAGGTGCTTTCTGCTTCTAAGGTCAAAATGGATATAACGGTTGCAAACAAGCTTTCCTCTGAACCCGATGCACAGATGAATGTTAGTCTTGAGTTTAATAAAATAAAGGATTTTGATCCGGATGCGATAATTCAGAAAGTGCCTGAATTAAAACAGCTTATGGAACTAAGAGATGCCCTTAAGGCATTAAAAGGACCTCTTGGAAATGTGCCTGAGTTCCGTAAAAAGATACAGGACCTTATTAAGGATGAAGGGGCGCGAGCAAGACTTTTAAAAGAATTGAACATTGAATCTTAGAAGGGGGATCGTATGGCTGAAGAAGAAAAAAAGGTTCAGGAATCTCAGGTATCGCAGGCGGCAGAAGGGGTTTCTCTGCTTGACGAAATAGTCCAGGCAACCCGTCTGAAACCCACAGACGAAGGTTATGCCATGACGAAACAGGGCCTCCAGATTTTTATCGATGAACTATTAAAACCTGGTAAGGAAGTGGAGAAGGTAACGCAGGCTATTGTAGACGATATGATAGCGAGTCTTGATCAAAAACTGAGTGCGCAGATGGACGAGATATTGCATAATGAAACGTTCCAGAGGCTTGAATCAGCTTGGCGTTCCCTGAAATTTCTTGTTGATAAAACGGATTTTAGGGAAAATATAAAGATAGAGATGATGAATGCTACAAAACAGGACCTCCTTGATGATTTTGAGGATGCGCCCGAAATTACAAAATCGGGTCTTTACAAAATCGTTTATACAAGCGAATACGGACAGTTTGGTGGTAAACCATACGGACTTATTGTAGGGAATTATGAATTCGGCCCAGGTGCACAGGATATTAAGCTA
>ENA-UOYA01002382-UOYA01002382.1-activated-sludge-metagenome-genome-assembly--contig:-NODE-2382-length-18178-cov-6.824091_pt1 | contig 18178 bp, 19 predicted proteins | sample MGYA00238163_ERZ764804 | MGnify/ENA primary metagenome ERZ764804 (study PRJEB28919, sample SAMN05720223) | activated sludge metagenome | isolation source: Anaerobic digester | place: Hong Kong... | reverse complement strand
CCCCACATTTCAGGAGATGCTGTTGCATGTGCCAATGGTTTATCCTGGTTCTCCAGGTTTTTATGGTAATAATCCAGAATTGCAGTGTCCATACACCGGGTTTTATCCCGGTCATCCAGCAGTGCATATGCCAGGAGTGATAATGCTATGAACTTTTTCGACTCTACCACTACCCGATATACCGGATGGTGAGAATCTTTTGACACATTCTCTATTAACCCGAGTTGGACCAGTTTTTGTAACGCATCTCTTACCGTCTTTGGTTTTCTTCCCGTTAACTCTTCAAGATATTTCGGGCGATAATGGATGGTTGGATCGGCAACAATCTCTTCAACAATCTGTGCCAGCGCTGAATTCCCAAATAACCCCCCATATGGGATGTCCAAAAATTCCTCAAGATTTTCGGGTAATTCCGGCAATGTTCTCTCTGACATGGTATTCATCCCCTCCTGCGAAATTGGTATCACATGACACCACCTTTGAATATCATTGGAGAAGGAAGTGTAAAAAAATGATCGTATTCAGTAATAATTTTTACAGATCAATCCAATGCCTGTGATGTGGCACTTCAAGATCATAGTGTATCATCCATTGATCAGCCCAAACCTTATCCTTCAATACAATGACCTTGTTTCCCCGTGACAGATAGAGGGCAATTCTTTCTTCCCCCCATGTCTTTTATAAACCGTTTTGCTTCAAATCCGTTCTCTTTACATTTTCGCTCACAATCCACCACACCGCGTAATCCGCCACGTTTTTTGAGCCAACCTAAAAATATTGCACCGTTCTCTTTTGGATCCGGGCCTGCAGGGACAGATGTATTCATAGAATCGTATAAAAACAGGTATGCGACAGAAAAGCATGAACATTCTGAAATGATGATGGAAAAATGGGCCGGGTGTGAAGATAGCCGAAAGATGAACTTCAGACAATACCACCTAACCGGATAACCTGGTTCATCAGCCTGCTATTGTCTCAAAATCCATCACCTCCTGGTAATCATCATCCCCATCGTCAGGAGGAGAGAGCCAGTCCCTCTCTGCCCGGAAATATCCGGGGGGATGGGTATCTGCCCAATGCATCTTACTTCCCCCGTGAAAGGAAAGGATACCTGACGGTTACATTCCCATCCTCATCGGTCCTGACCAGTGAGATGATCCCTGCCTGATCTGCACACTTCATCCAGAGCAGGACAGTACATAGGACATTGATTATCGATGTAATTGCACATTCTGCAGCCAGAACCAATTCAATCATACGCTTCCTCCCCGAAGACAATCTCCTCGGTAACATTCATAGACCCTGCAATATCTGAAGCATGTGAAACCGTGCGGTTTTCATCATCCGAATGAGCCTTCAAAAGAAGGATCCCGCTTCCGTTTACGACTGAACCGGCAACCGTTTTATCGGACAGGATCCGGTGTGAGAGATAATCACCACTGATAAAGAGACCATGCGTTGAGATATCATCCTGACGACCGGGTTTTTGATTCAGATCAGTAAACAGGCAGGCAGGATCCCGTGTGGTCTGATTGTATCCCTGACCAGTATACTCATCTATCCCCATCGGCCCGGTTGATCTGCCGGATACGAGTGCAGTAATCGCCTCTCCGATATTGAGGGTGCGGTTTACCACTGCGAGGTCGGAAGTAAACAGGGATGTTGCATATGACCGTGCATCGCTTATCACCGATGACGAAACCCAGCTTGCTCCTGAACAGACGATTGATGATGAGATAGCATCCGCTGTCAGTCCACAGGGTATGACGAGGAACAATACTCCCAGAGTGACCAGAACCTTGTTCATCCGATCTCCAAAAAAGGGGGTATCAGGCCAGTTCACTGACCGTATCTGCCCAGGTCTCGACGGTAGTCAGGATGCTGTCAGATTCATAACTTGAGATGCTCACTTTGTCCCGCTTAAAAGTGACATTGTAGAGTTCTCCGTTTGCTGCATGACATTTGAGCGTGATACTATAGCCATCTTCAGAGCTGTCATGGGATGGTGTTCCACCCATGGCGGTCTCGATTGTATTGTCTGCCAGAATGGTTGCGATGATGGTGTCAAAGGCACCTGATGCCGGTGACCGGACCGATATCCTTCCGACCTGCTTTCCATCGTTATTTTCATAGATGACTGCCCCTGAATAGTATTCAGAGCTCTTTGCCACTGCCGGAAATGTCTCTCCCCCTGATGTATAGGGAGTGCATCCCCATGGATTATCGGCGAGAATATTTCCGACGATGGTGTTTAAGACTGCCTTTCCTGCAAGAGGGGTTGCAAGTTCCCGCTCTGCACTTTTCACTACTGATTTTGAGACAAAATCTGCCATGTTCGATTCCCCTGCCGTGTGCACTCCGGCACTATCAGGTTGAAAGGGCAGAGATAAAAGAAAGCAGACGATTGTCGTATTTGAGCAGTAATTACGCTTTGATTTAGAGAATACCCATGGAGAGAAACATTTCGGTGAACATACAACAGTCCTGGTATCATCAGTCGGGATCTGCATCTGAAAAATTATTGGAAAGAGGAGGATCAGCCCTGTCTCCTTATGATTCCATCCGATCAGGCACAGGTGTTGACTGGGAGGGAAACTCTTCACATCCGGTTATGGGAATTTTCTCAAACACGGGTGCTTTTTTGTGTTTTCCAGAGAGGACCATCTTTACCCGCTGGACCGGGGTCGAGTACACGCTGCTTCCGATGACAAAGTAAAACCCCTTTCCACTCTCTGACAGCCATGCAGAACCGGAGATCTCACCATCAGGGCCAGTGACCGGACTTTCTCCGAGGCCAAGCAGGACTACCCATGTTTCATCGATGCTAATGGCAGAGCATCCCTTGCCATCGATACCTATCCGGAGGAGATCACCATCCAGGAACATTCTCCCACACCGCTCAAAGGGAGTTTTCCGGGTCGTTCGGACCGTCCTGACTGGAAACGGGTTCATATCTTCCCCCCGTTCTCGAGGGGGCACCGGTCAAGATATGAGGGTGTGTGTCCGGCCAGTTCACAGATTCTTCGTCGTGCCGGCTTTTGTGGATCTCCCCGTATCAGATACCGTTCCCAGAGGAGGTGCGGACATCCTTTCATGGAACAGATCCCGGTGGATGGCCGGTTCATGGGGTACATGAACTGCCTCCTTCAGACTTTTTCGACTGCTCCCGAAGATAACAGGCATCACAGAGGCCAAGATGGGATGCATGATCATACCAGACCAGCGGGTTTGTATTACAGACATGACACTTTCCTGCACCGGCATTCAGTCTGACCATCTGATCAGTGCTGATGAGACCGGGAAGGGGTATAATGGATGCAACATATCTGCTGACCGCTTTGTTGTAACAATCTGCACAGAGAAATGCTGGCTCTTCATTCTCCTTAAGAGACCGTTTCCGGTACTGGACATAGGATCGTCCACAGAGATGACAGGGTCTTTTCTCCGGCCACCCTTCGATGCGGAGGTAGTCATCCGGTTTGATGGTTGCAGCAATCTTTTCTGCATGTTTTCTGCTATTTTCTGCAGTGATCCGCCCGTTTTGGTTGCCCTGATTGGATAAAGAGGGTTGATTTGATGAAAGCAGGGATTCGTTTTCTGCAGCCCGGTCCGGACACAGGGATTCACACTCATGATTACCAGTGCTGATCCTGACATCTGCAGCCTCTTCTGTGAATGTGCCTGTTTCAGAAAATGATTCTCTATCTCTAAGTATATGTGTACATGTACTATTCTGAGAGAGATCTGAAGTCCGTTCATTTTCTGCAGGTGCAGAAAACCGGTTGCTCTCTGCAGAAAAATTTCTGAAATCATCCTCTGGATCATCGGGCGGAGTGGTGGTATCATGGTGGTCTTCATCCTGCTGGCGTAGTGATACTGCTCCACCCTTCACCCAAGCGAGATACAGGGAGTTGTCCCAGACGTACACCTTACTTCTCCGGTGGGTGGTCTTGCCGACATCTCCAACAGTGACCGACCGATCATAGAATGAGAGAGCCGGACATTTCTGCAGGAGGCCTGAATACAGGTGTCCCCGTGATGCATACCCGTTCAGAAGTTTTGATATGGCAGAATTGGTCCATCCGGTCACCCGCTGGATGTCAAGGACGGTGAGCTCTTCCTGGTTTAACGTCCGGATGGCATCAATGAGGGATGCTTCATTGCGGGTAAGCTTTGTTATCTGCCCGCCGGTGTCTCCGTTCAGGGCATTGTATAGTCTGACGGCCTGGTTGAAATCATCCAGGGTTGCGATGATGTACTCCGTTCCCTCAATGGTTCTTCTCTCCCGCTGAAACTGCATGAGAGCGGCATTTGTCTTGATGAGATCAAGGAGCATGTCAGGATTTCTCCGGTTTGCTGCAGACTGAAACTCTATCTGTTCTGCATAGGGGATGATAACAAAGGTTTCCTCAACCATCCGCCACATCTGCCTGATTACCAGGATCTCTTCCCTGACCGATGAGACTGCGGTCGGTATCTGAGCCGCCTCCCGAAGTGTCCGTTCCAGCACTTTCTTATCCTGCTCTTCACTGTCGTCTATCCAGACGGTGAGCATCCGGTTGAAGATCTGATCATCTCCGACTCCTTCGACCTTTGCGACCCACCAGACACATCGCTCGGGAATGGTACAGGTGATTCCGTTTCTGTCTTTTGTGACGGTCCGGTACCTGAAGGGCTTGAGAAACGAGGTGATGACTCCTTTTAAGATCTCCTGCATCTGCTCTGAGAGGGAGACATCATCAAGGGCGATGACGGTCCCTGGTTTTAAATCCTGTGAATAAAAGAGCGCCTTGTCACTTATCCGGCCTGATAAACGGAACTCTTCAGGAACCTGGGCCAGCATGGTGTCGATGGCATGCGATTTTCCTTTTCCTGAATCTCCGGTGATTGAGACATGAAGTCCTTTTGAGTTGATGACTATCCGGGAGGCGAGTGAGAGGATGAGGCATTCTGCAACAACCTGATCCCCGACATGATCCAGGGCAAAGGTATCACGCATATACCGGACCGGATTTCCTTTTCTGAGGATCTCTTCTGCTTTACGGGTTATTTCCGGGTTTTCCTCATTATCAGAGCCAGTGGGTGTTTCTTGTTGTATGCCAGATTTTTTGGGCTTCTTCCGGTGACGGGGCATGGAAAGATCGGAGATCCCTGATAGTCCTGGATCAGCCGGGTCTGCTCCATCAGGCCTCTCTGATCTCTGCATTGTCAGACCGTTCTGTTCAGCATGATATCGTCTCCGGGCATTGTCTTTATGCATCCGTGAGAGCCGGTCTTCTGAATCAGGTTTGCCTTCATATTTCTGTTTCAGGTCTTTCCACCGCTGCATTCCACCGCCACAACTATTGTGATGACATCCGGCAAAGATGGCTCCTGATTCAAACTGTATGGCATATGCCCCGTCCTGGTGAGCATCGGAGAACGGGCACTGATCAAGGATAAAGAGGGTGCCGTTTCCGTATGGTTTCTGCATATATCCGATGTCATGCCTGGAAAGCCAGGTGGCAAGGTTAACCGGGGTGTCATTCTGGCATTTTGAGAGGCACTTCTCTGATGGTTGGTGTCCTGATTCGGACGGGTACAGGGAGGCAAGGGTTGCAAGATGGTCACAACCGGTCAGCGATAGGGATACTGGTTCTTCTGTCAGTGATGCGACCCGGTGTGAACGGGGTGGGGTGTTATCCCCTTTCCGTGTCATGGTGCCGTAGAGTTTCCATATCCGGGCAGCATTGTAGTTTGCGGTATCGATGGTGCAGATATCATCAGAGAATCGGGCAGAGAGTGCATTCAGAGATTTCTTGATAATATCTGTCGCAGCATCATCATTGGGGAGATCTATTCTGTATAAGAGATGAGCTCCGTTTCCTGAATCGGCGATGATCGGTTCAGGCCACCCGACTGAATGAAGATATGCAGATATCTCCTTAGCCTTAGCAAGAGCATACCGGTGTTCCTCGTCTGATGATGAGACACCGGAGGGGCGGACCGGATCGATGTCAATAGGGAACCAGTGCCTTCTGATGATGTCCTTGTCGGCGGTTGTGGCATCTTTTTTTGAGAGCCGTATTATGATCCGGTTCGCACGCCTGGCAAGGAGTGCCGGGTTTACTTCGTTTAAGGTGATGTAGATACCCCGGATCTGCGGGTTGTCGTCCAGGATACAGACCTGATCAGCGAGTTTTTCAAAGTCGTCGAAATATCCTGAACCGATACCGTCGTTCGTGATGATTCTGACTTCCACCACTCTGCCAGGGGAGGAGATGAGGTGAAGGGTTCGCAGGATCTCTGATCTCCGATCAAATGCCATGAACTCCCTCCTTTATTGCTGCAAAGCCACCGGCCATGACATGGTACCGGTCCCAGACGGCAGCCCGCCTGATCCAGAGCTGGATAGTTCCCGGACAGGTGCCTGATGCTGCCATCTGAAAGAGCGGGTTCATCTCGCTTACGAGACGATCTTTTTTGAGCGGGCGTCTCAATGATTTTACCTTGATTAAGAGGATCTCCTGCCGGTTTTTCCATGCAATGATGTCGATCGGCAGGGTTGGGGTTACGACCCTGACTGCGGTATATCCCAGCTCCTGAAGAAGCCGGCGAGCTGCGTGAGGGGTTGTCCGGCAGGTTGAGTAATCAGGGGTATCAGACATGGATCATCCCTCTGCCCTGGTGAATGTGCTGATTTGGATGCGATCCGAAGAGATCAAGAGAGGTACATATCCGGGTGCAAATCCTTTCTGGAGATTTGAACGTACTATTCAAAGCCCTTGTAAGCAGGCCCTTGTCCAGGTGGTCAGTTTTTCTTCCCTGGCCGGGGCCATGTTGTGCAGGAAGAGTCGCGATTTTTTGGGACAGGAGGCTTTTTTGCTGTCCAAAAGGAAAGATAGAAAGAACCCCATCTGTGATGAGCTGGCCGGCTTTTTCATGGTTGGGGGATTCATTCTTCTTCTGATTATAGCTGGTTTTCTTTTCCTGTAGCTGATCCTCTGAGAGCGGTGCCCGGAAGATCAGGGAGAGATCTCGTTTTTTCGTATTCATTGTACCATGCTCCTTTTTTGGAACAGTTCCATTTGGGTTGATTTTACGATTTTCAATCCCTAATGGGGGAACAAGATCCATCCGGCATCTATTAATAGATACCGAAATGGGATTTTTGGATGAATTATTTGGTCACCATGGTGAACCTGAATTATGCGACGTGTATATCGGATAATTGAGATTGATTTGGAGATAGAGGTGATATTATTCAGTTTATTACACGTATGACAGAGTTTCATTCTGGTATTAGGATCTGACCCGGGATTGATGACGCGGGAATTACGAGAGTCCGACTAAGGGGTGAGGGATTTAGTATTGTATGAAAAAATCTTCTCAACAATATCAAGGGATTCTCAAATCAGGCTCAGGATATCATTGAACATTTCGGGTTTGAGGAGCGCAACGGAAAACTTGAGAAGAACAACCGGCTCTACCTGATCGTCCAGAAGTTCTGTGAGATAGATACGTATCCTGAATATGGCCCAAGGTATTGCCGCATGTTCGGGACGCATGGGTTGATGAGAGTAAGACAAAGATTGGGTACGTTATTAATTTTAATCGATATTTCTATGAGGACACGCCTCCCCGGTCGTTAGAGGAGATCGAGAGTGATCTTAAGAAGATTGAGGCTGAGATTCAGGCATTGTGAGAAGAAGGAAAGAGATAAATAACCCAATGCTTACGCATTTTCATCGAGTGAATCCCCGTGATGCAATAATACTCCTGCTTTAGTCGGTGATACTTGTGTAATTCATGATATCCGAGAAAAACTACTTCTTTGTGATTTGATTTATCGAATTACTGGTGATGAGAAAATAATGGATAAAAAATATGTTAGTTTTTACTGGTTAAGCAAATCTGGCCGGCATCAAATTACTCGAGACGCGAGAGGTTCAAGTCAATCAATGGTAAATATCTCTCAAGAGCACATATTATCGTGGGTAATACCTATGCCACCTATCCAAGAACAGATAAAAATTGTTGAAACAATCGAGACCTTTATTCAAAATTTATCAAAAATTCAGAATAAAATTTTCGAATCAAAAGTATTACTCCAAGAATATCATTCCGCTCTCATCTCCGCCGCTGTAACCGCAAAGATCGATGTCCGTGAAACCATACCCACTCGTTCAGAGGCCCAATCATGACACCCCACGTATCCACGTTCGAAACCGCAGAACCCGCATTATTAGAACTTCTTACTCACATTCACACCGGAAAAGCCCAGCTTCCTGATTTTCAGCGAGGATGGGTCTGGGATGATACTCATATCCGTTCTCTCATAGCCAGCATATCCCGTTCCTTTCCTATCGGAGCAGTCATGACGATGGCAGTCGGAGAGAATGTCCGGTTTCGTCCCAGGCATTTTGAGGGGGCAAAAGAGGCAGAAGGAAAGCAGCCGGAAGTGCTCGTCCTTGACGGACAACAACGACTCACCTCCATGTACCTCTCACTCTTCTCCAAAGGGCCGGTAAAAACCCAGAATGAAAAGAACCAGGAGATATTCCGCTATTATTATCTTGATATCGCCAAATGTCTGGATCCAACAGAAGACCGGTTTGATGCGGTTGTCTCCATACCGGAGACGAAAAAACTCACCAGCGATTTTGGCAGGAAAATTAATCTTGACCTGAGCACCCGGGAACATGAATACGAGCAGGGGATGTATCCACTCCCGGCGATATTTGACCCCGCTGCTCATATGGAATGGACAAACGGGTATAAACTTCATCACCAGCATGAGCAGACAAAGACTCAACTCATTGACCAGTTTAATATGGAGATCTGGCTTCCGTTCCAACAGTACAAAGTACCGGTCATCAGACTGACGAAGGAGACCCCGAAAGAGGCGGTGTGTCAGGTCTTTGAGGCGGTAAACACCGGAGGAGTGTCATTATCTGTCTTTGAACTCCTAACGGCCACCTTCGCTTCAGACAACTTCCATCTCCGTGACGACTGGGAATCAAAAAAGAAAACCCTGTATGATATCCCGGCTCTGAAAGGGGTGGATGAATCATCCTATCTCACTGCAATAACCCTCCTGACAAGTTATCAGAAACAACAGAGCACGAATTCTGCCGTCAGCTGTAAACGAAAGGACGTTCTCAACCTCTCCCTTTCTGAATACCAGGAGAACTCAACTCTAATTATTAAAGGACTGAAAGATGCCGCACAACTCCTGGCAAAAGAGAAGATCTTTGATATCAAGAACATCCCGTATCAGACCCAGATGATCCCCTTATCTGCAATTTGTGCATTTCTTGGACAAAAACTGCAGAATGATACGATAAAGTCGAAGATCATGCAATGGTACTGGTGTGGAGTGCTTGGAGAACTCTATGGCGGTGCAAATGAAACCAGGTATGCCCTTGATATTACCGGTGTTCTCTCCTGGCTCAACGGGGGAGAAATCCCGGCTACAATTCGGGATGCAAATTTCAGCCCACTTCGACTCCTTACGCTGCAGAGCCGGAACAGTGCGGCATATAAAGGAATCATGGCCCTTCTCATGAAAAAGGGATGCTGTGACTTTGTCAATGGAGATCCGGTAGACATCCAGACCTACTTTGACCAGGCGATTGATATCCACCACATCTTTCCCAAAGCTTACTGTGAAAAACAGAAATACCGCCGGGAACTCTGGAACTCGGTTATTAACAAAGCCCCCCTTTCCAGCAGGACAAACCGGGTCATCGGCGGGTATAAGCCTAGTACCTACATTGAATCAATCCAGAAACAGGAGAAGATCAGTTCTGACCGCCTTGACGAGATATTCCTCTCTCATCTGATCGATCCCGGAAAGATTCGATCTGATGATTTTGCCGGATTCATCGAACACCGGGCAGGAGAATTGCTCACCATCATCGAGCAGGCTATGGGGAAAACCATCTCCGGTCGGGATAGCGAAGAATATCTGAGAGAGATAAAAAGGATACAATAATCGGGTAATCAGGTGGGTGAGATGATCCAATATACAGAGAAAGCATTCGAGGCCACCGCATGATAGGTCGTATCACCAGAGTCCCACTCCGGGAGGTCTGGAAACACGAAGCCCTCGACTTCACCACCTGGCTGGAAGAAAATATCGACATCTTGAGCGAGACCATCGGCCTGACTCTTGAGAACGCAATGAGGGAGCAATCAGCCGGTGATTTCTCCGTTGATCTGGTTGCAGAGGATGGGAATGGGAACCCGGTGATCATCGAGAACCAGCTTGAAAAGAGCAATCATGACCATCTCGGGAAGATCATCACCTATCTGACCGCCATCGGAGCAAAGACTGCCATCTGGATTGTCAGAACCGCCAGGCCGGAACATATCGCTGCTATCTCATGGCTGAATGAATCATCATCTGCCTCGTTTTATCTTATCCAGGTTGAAGCCATCAGGATTGGAGATTCTCCACCTGCACCTCTGCTCACCCTGATTGTTGCCCCAAGTGAAGAGGGGAGGGCAATCGGTGAGCAGAAGAAAGAGATGGTTGAACGGGAGAAGAAGCGGTATGAGTTCTGGACTCAGTTTCTGGAATACTCCAAGGGAAAGATGAAATTATTCTCGAATACCTCTCCTACGTATCATCACTGGATTGGATCAGGTGCCGGGATAAGTGGACTGAGTTACAATTTTGCGATAACCAAAAAGAACGTAACCGCAGAGCTCTATATCGACAAGGGAAAGGGAGCAGAGGAAGAGAACCTGAAAATATTTCATCAACTTATTGACCATAAGGAAGCGATTGAGAAAGAGTTCGGTGGGGAACTCATGTGGGAGGAGTTGCCGGGGAGACGGGCTTGTCGGGTAAAGAGTATCCTTCAGGGAGGGTGGACAGATGATCAGGAGATATGGCAAAGAACATTTGAGCCGATGGTTCAGACCATGAATCGGTTAGAGGCAACTTTAAAACCGTATATTAAGAATTTGTGACAAATTTGTTTCAAAAAAATGGACTAAATGGAGAGTATGGCCCTTCATGATTCATTTAAAAGGTTTTAGAATAATGTCAGAAGAATAAGAATGTTAAAATTACTGATGGTATTGTAATAAAAATTTTTGAATATTTCGAATATCCCAAATTTAGGCGATAAAAATTAATTATATGCATATTTCACACATCCACAAGATGCTTTCATACATTTACAATTTGCATCAGGGCCAGAATATCCTACTGGGCATGTTCCACATTTTGTTGCATGGACTGTAGTTTTACCTGTATCATATTGGTAATTAAATTGTCTCGAATAACGTAATTCTTCCTCACAGTCATACTTTGCTTTTAAAGCAACTTTATTATCTGGATTAATAGCTAATACGCGATTATATGCATCGATAGCTTTTGAACATTCATTAGCTGACTTAAAGACATTTCCCTTATTGAGCCATGCATCAACATTTCTAGGTTCTACCTCAAGGACATGATCAAATGCATTGTTAGCTTCGAAAACATAGTTATTTATATAAGGCCAAGTATTTGCATAGATTAGACCTCGATTATACCATGCTTCAACATTTTTGGGATCTATAGCCAGAACTTTATTATATCCATCTAATGCTTTTAGAATATTATGCTGCTTGGAAAAACCCTCTGCTTTGTAAAGTAATTCCTTAATTTCTGATTTATTAATTTTATGAACATTTTGGTCTATTTCGGTTTGATTTAGATTTGGAACTGGAGTTGTGTTATTAGCTAAAGTAATTGTAGGGTGAGTAATATTTGATGTCAGATTCTCATCAGAGTTCGTGCATCCAGAAAAAGAAATTAAAATAATAAAAAGCATAGAGAGAGAGGACAAGAATATTCATACAGATGATTCCCTTATTTGCAAATTAATAGTTTTCTATTCTTTTACGATTCATCATCATTAATTCGGTTTTCCACCGGTTTACAACAGCTATCACAAATTTAACTATAATTGCATTAAATAACCCTAAATTCCGGATATTTTGCGGTTACCATTAAAGTGATTAATACTACTCTAACTTGAAATCTGTCTTCTTCAGGTTCATTCCATTATCACTTGTTATCCATGGCACAACCGATTTGGGAATGACATTTATGGTTGAGTTCAACCATTATGAAAAAGCAGAAAATGTGTTACTTCAATACCAATTCGTTATCAATTTTTTGCCAATTAGACCTTAAGATCACTCTGATGGATATTCCCTATATAAAAAACCCGGGCATAATGAGATTACTTCAGAGGATCGGGATAGAGAATTAGCGTATCTCAAAAGTATAAAAATTCAAAGGACACACCGCTCTTTTGGAGATGTTGACTTTAGCAACGAACCGTGATCATGGCATCCGGTTTGAACCTCTGGGAGAAGAAGATGGTAGAAAAGAGGGTAAGCGGATATCACCAGAGGCCAACGTGTTGACCGATAAGGATAATATCTGCAATTAACAAACTCTTTTCTACCTGACCCGAGCGGGCACACGCCCACACGAGAAAGGTATTTACGATTTGTTATCGTACTACCATTGTTAAAGTCCTGTCAGGGATCGTTACTTTCGACGGAAGCGATCCTCTGACATTCTTATCGTTTTACATGCTTATTATCGCTTATTCTTTGAACTGTTCATTTTCTATTTAAATAGAGAATTAGCTCAATAAAACCCCCATCTCATCGTGCGCCTCCCCTGACTCTCCCTCCTTTTGACGATGCTCCCACCTTGGTTTTTCCATATTTCATACTATACCAGCATACCATGCCCCAATATCTTCGGCAGAACAGCATCAGTTCTTCCACCCACGCCACACCAGACCATTTTCCGGTCACGACGTAATCCAGTACACCCTCGATACCTTGCGGTCACATACCAACCATGACGGGATGAGCCGGAACAGAGTCATTATGGAACGGCACCCCGCTCATCTTTGGAACTTGTGATCCATTAAATCCGGGTCTGAACAGTCAAACCGGCATAATTGATCAATAGAACTGAAACCCATGACTTCCAATTCTGGAATTGAGATTTTTGATAGCGTATCTACTGGAGCCAGGTGTTCGCTAATTCCTCTGCCTCCCGAAGTAGTTTTAATCCTTCTTCGGTGCATGTAGGATTTTTCAGGTATTCTTTAAAATCTATAAGGTCTTGACCTGTAAGAATCAACCCCAATTCAATCGGTGTAACCATACGTATCATCTCCCATGTTGTACAAGAACAAGTCTCTCCACAGAGTTGTATAGTAAGTAATAGTGGGTTTGAGGTAAAAAAGGTAATAATCTTAGAGCAAAGATGGATAAGACATCAGAATGCAGATAGTAAACATCGTTGCTTCGGGCGATCTGAATCAAAGGATTGACTACTCCGAATTAACCCCATTACATGAAAAATTACTTAATAATCCAGAAAAATACCATGGGTGCTACATCCGCTTATCTGCATGCAAAGCCACTCTCTATAAAACCGGGAAGTTTATCTTTACCGGATTGAAATCACCTGAATCAGTTCAGGAAACGTGGGATGAATTCTATAATACCCTGACATCTGTAATTTCTATAACCTCACCAACTCCTCCAAAGGTGAATAATATCGTCTCCGTGCATGTTTTGAATCACCCGGTTAATTTGACGAAATTATGTCTGACTCTCTCTTTTGATAACGTTGAGTATGAGCCTGAACAATTTCCCGGATTAATATTACGAAAAAACGGACTTGTATCTCTGATATTTGCATCAGGCAAAATGATAATCACGGGAAGCACAGATCCTGAAAGATCAAATCGAACATTTGAAGAGATCCAATCGATAATCAATAATTTGTAATTGGTTTTCGGTTTGAAGTTCATAGCAAAACCATCAGTACAAGGAGTAAGTGATTTATGAATAATACGACCTTTCTTCTCTGCCTGAAAATCATATAAAATGGGAAACCGTACCACACCCCTTCAGGTATCTGTTGAATATCGTGACAACCAGTATCATCTGGAAAACAAGGAGTTCCTTCTTGAGACCTATGCTGACAGTCTGGAAGAAGCGATGGATAATATTATGGATCAGGTGGATCTCCTGTATCTTGAGTACTGTACTTGTAACCTTGAAGAGCTGACTTCTGATGCCCGCATGCTCATAAACTCCCTTTTCATGTACTTTCAATCGTAACCGGTGAATCAGGGTTAAAAAATATGAGTTCCAGGCAATATACCGAAAAAGTACAGCTCCCTGATTTCCAGCGAGGATGGGTCTGGGATGACAATCTCATCCGTTCCCTTACTGCCAGGATCTCACGTACCATCAGCATATAAACCCGCTCATCAGTTTGACCAAAGAGACACCAAAAGAAACGGTATGCCTAGTAATTGAAGCAGTAAACACAGGGGGAGAAGAAGAGGAAGGAAAATATTGGGAGAATATTGTACACGCTATGGGTGATTGAGACTATTTTGATTTTTGTTTTTCCAGTTGTTTTAACAACTCTATATGATTGAAGTATAATTTTGGCTTATTCTTATTTTTTGTGCTTTCCACAAGTTTAAATCCATATTTTTGGTAGAATCCTACTCGTTCCTTGTATGCATCTACGGTTATGAATCGACATCCTGCATATCTCCTAGATATTACAATGGCAATAGCCATACATTGTTTAACCATAAAAAGTCCAATTCCCCGTCCTCCCCAGTCTTTGTGAGTTGCTAATCGTGCGATCTTTATAGCCGGATAATTATGGGGATCAAAACCGGGTTTTGCATCATCTTCGATGAGGTGATCATCCTTGATAATGTCAGTTGCCAGGGAGAAGAATCCAACAAGAACGGAATTGTAATAAACGAGGTGAGTCTTTGATGTCCCTTCATCAAAAGAATTTAAGGCTGCATTGTGTAAATAATCATTTAAATCCGGGTCTGAACACTCAAACCCGTATAATTGATCAATAGAAGTTAATTCCCTGACTTCCAATGCTTGCTCTGATATTTTTGATGGCGTATTCACTGGAGCCAGGTGTTCGCTAATTCCTCTGCCTCCCGAAGTAGTTTTAGTCCTTCTTCGGTGCATGTAGGATTTTTCAGGTATTCTTCAAAATCAACACGATCTTGACCTGAAAGAATCAACCCCAATTCAATCGGTTCTGCCATACGTGTCATCTCCTATTTTATACATGAACGATTCTCTCGAACATGAACTATAGAGTTAGTATTAGTGGGTGTGGGAAGGACATTAATTTTCTGGATATCACGGATTTCAGGCCCCCAACTATTACAATCAGAGTCTGATTCAGGGACATTTCTTATCAGGTCATGGTTTCGGCAAAGTTATCTCGATGAATTACAGCCTACTTTTCTACCATTCTTTACCAACCACATCTGACTATCCCCAATAAAAATTATTTCAAAAGATTTAATCGGTTACTCACATAAAAAAGGAATAACAAGAGATCTCTCCCATCATATCCATTCAGTAACTCTCAATCCATTGGATACCAGGTCATCAGGGTTAAAAATATGAGTTCCAGGCAATATACAGAAAAAGCATTCGAAGCTGCAATCGAAGACCATCTCCTCGCTCATGGATACCAGAAAGGAGATCCCGAAACCTTTGACCGCTCCCTCGCCCTTGACCCCGGAGAAGTCATCGCCTTCATCAAAGACACCCAGCCCAAAGACTGGAATTACCTTCAATCTCAGCTCGGAACAATGGCTCACGGATCATCGATGACCTCTCCAAGGCCCTGAACTCTGACTATGACGGATGCCTGAAGGTCCTCCGCCAGGAATTCAAAAGTTACGGAAGAACATTCAGGACAGCCTCCTTTGCACCGGCGAGTTCCTTAAACGCCGATATCACACGGCTCTATGAAGCAAACCGACTCACCATCATCCGCCAGCTCCATTACTCGGAGAAGAACGAGAACTCCCTTGACATTACAATCCTCATCAATGCTATCCCTGTCATCACCATTGAACTCAAAAACCCCATGATCGGGTAGTCCTACGCAGATGCCATCTACCAGTATCAGGAGGACCGGGATCCATAAGAACTCATATTCCAGTTTAAGAAGAGGACCTTTGTTCACTTCGCCGCCGACCCGGAAGAAGTCTGAATGACAACCCGTCTTGACGGTCCTCATACCCGGTTCATCCCGTTCAATAAAGGGAACGACGGATGAAAAGGAAACCCCCCGAACGGGACCAACTACAAAACCACATACCTCTGGGAAGAGATCCTGGCACGAGACAGCCTGCTTGACATCCTTGCCCGGTTCATCCACCTGCAGAAAGAGGAGAAGACCAGGGGAGGGAAGAAAGACATCACCGAACGGATCATCTTTCCCCGGTATCATCAGCTGCAGGCAGTTAGGAATATAATTTCAGATGCCAGGGAGAACGGACCTGGACAGAATTACCTTATTCAGCACTCAGCCGGGAGTGGGAAGAGTAACACCATCGGATGGCTTGCTCACCGGCTGGTCAGTCTGCACAATGATGAGGACATCAAGGTCTTTGACTCGGTGGTCGTCGTCACCGACCGGGTGGTACTTGACCGGCAGCTGCAGGATACCATCTACCAGTTTGAACATAAGACCGGGGTTGTTCAGAAGATAGACAAAGACTCAACCCAGCTTGCATCAGCACTTGAGAAAGGAACTCCCATCATCATCACCACTCTTCAGAAGTTCCCGGTCGTCACTCAGAAGATAGGAGATCTCCCAAAAAGGACATACGCCGTCATCATCGATGAGGCTCACAGTTCCCAGAGCGGGGAGAGCGCCATTGGACTGAAAGGGGTCCTTGCGAAACCATATGTCCGGGAAAAAGCCCTGCAATACATGGAGGAACACAATGTTCCTGACTCAGAGGATCTTATCATCGCCGCCCTTGAGAGGGGATATCAGCCAAATATCAGTTTCTTTGCATTCACCGCCACACCCAAGTACAAAACCCTCTGTGCATTTGGCCGGACCGGTCCTGACGGGAAACCAGAACCCTTCCATCTCTACTCGATGAGACAGGCAATTGAAGAACAGTTCATCCTGGATGTCCTTGCCCACTATACCACCTACAAGACCTATTACAAACTGGTCAAATCAATCGAGGACGATCCTGAAGTAGACCGGAAGAAAGCAGCCAAAGCCCTTGCCCGGTTCATGGCTCTCCATCCGGTGAACATATCCCAGAAGACCGAGGTGATGGTGGAGCATTATCAGCGTCATGTCATGCACAAGATTGGTGGCCGGGCAAAGGCGATGGTCGTCTCTGATAGTCGTCTTGCAGCAGTCAGGTATAAACAAGCCTTTGACCACTACATCGCAGAGCATCAGTATCCCATCAAAACCCTTGTGGCCTTCTCCGGAGAAGTGACCGATAAGGATCTGCGTGGCGTCTCCTATACCGAGGTCCAGATGAACGGAGGCATCAGGGAGAAGGAGTTACCGGAGAGGTTTGCCTCTGATGAGTATCAAATCCTCATCGTTGCAGAAAAGTACCAGACCGGATTTGATCAGCCGCTTCTCCATACGATGTACCTTGACAAGCGGGTAGCAGGAGTCCAGGCCGTTCAGACTCTGTCCCGGCTGAACCGGGTAGCCACCGGAAAAGAGGATACCTTTGTCCTTGACTTTATCAACACATCAGATGAGATTAAAGAAGCCTTCCAGCCGTTCTATGAAGTCACTCTGATCCAGGACAAGGCTAATGAAGGTCAGCTCAATGATCTCCGCAGCCGCCTGCTTGACTACCAGATATTCTACCTCCAGGAGATTGAAGAGTACTCCCGGATATTCTTTAAAATACACAGAAGCAGAGCAGTTCAGATCATGCCATCCTGAACTCCATGATATCACAGGGAAAGGCACGGTACGATGAGCGACCAGAAAATGAACGGGATGAGTTCAAAAAGATCCTCGGCTCATACCTCCGGTTGTATTCATTTATGTCACAGGTCCTTCCCTACCCGGACCTTGACCTTGAGAAACTCTATGCATATGGTCGGGCGTTCTATAATGCAATCCGAAGCAAAACACCCGGAGAGAAATATCGGTTTGATGACGATGTTGCCCTGAAGTATTACCGGCTTCAGAAATTGCATGAGAATTTCCAGATAGAACTGGATAAGAGTGGTGGCGGAGCGGTAAAGGGACCGACTGATGTTGGAACCGGGGTGAAAAAAGGGGATCGATCGCCCCTCTCAAAGATAATCGAGATCT
>ENA-UOYA01002381-UOYA01002381.1-activated-sludge-metagenome-genome-assembly--contig:-NODE-2381-length-18183-cov-4.687059_pt1 | contig 18183 bp, 10 predicted proteins | sample MGYA00238163_ERZ764804 | MGnify/ENA primary metagenome ERZ764804 (study PRJEB28919, sample SAMN05720223) | activated sludge metagenome | isolation source: Anaerobic digester | place: Hong Kong... | reverse complement strand
GCTTGTGCGCTGGGCTGTCACCCAGAAGCGCGGGGAGGATTTTCACGTAAAAGCGCAGTTCATCGTCAATGCTCAGGATGAAGAATTCATCAACCAGGTAATGGAACAATACATGGACGGCTTTGCCGATTACATTGCCGCGACGCAAAACGGGTATTACTCGCGCACCGGCAAAAGAGTCGCCATGAACGCGAACCCATTGGAATGGGAAGTAGAAGTCCAATAACCAACATAAAGCCCTGGCAAACCTGCCGGGGCTTTTTCATTGGCTGGTGCACTGCATCAATATTGGAATTATCTTACAGTCGGGAAGCGCAATCTACTGACCCAGTGTAGCAGCATATGCACAACTCGTTTTCAGAGGGCAATTTGTGCATAACGGCATTTTAGTCTTACAAATCATCGCTGCCAAATCCAATATTGCCCAATTGATTGAAACTGCTTGTTCACAGGTAACAACTTGCTTTGCAAGAGATTGCAAGTAGGGATCATCCCTAATATCTGCTAGTTTCCTGGGTCCAAAGTATCTTTCCAAAACCCTGGCCATGTTTGAATCCAAGAGAGGATAGGTCTCACCGTTGCAAAAAAGCGAAATAGCATTTGCGATGTATTGTCCTACTCCGGGCAATGCCTCTATTTCATCTCTCTTTTTGGGAAAAAGCCCACGCCGGTTATTCATTTCCTGGGCCAGTAGAAAAAGAGAGGCGGCTCTTCGTTGCCATAAACCTATTGGTTTAAATGTATTTTGTAAATCAGCCTCTGATGCTTTTGAGAGTGCCCTCCATGATGGGTACATTCGAATAAAACTTGGCCAAAACTTTGCAACTGTCTCAGCTTTGGTACGTTGAAGCATAACCTCAGCCAAAATATAGCGATAATTGTTCGTGGACTTTTGGCGCCAGGGAAAATCGCGGCCATGATTTTGAAACCACTCAAGTATATCGCTACGGAATCTATCAATATCGGCACTTTTGGGTATTACGATCTCGTCAGATTGAACTCGGCGAATTCTTTTCAAGACTTATGTCTCTCTCAAGGGTAGAATATCCTTGAAATTAAACTATACCCTTTCCTTTTTCTATTTCAAGGAGGTAGTTTTTGCCCTTCTCTGTAATTTCGCGCCCGCGACTACCAAAGCGGATAAAGCCTAATTTTCGAAGGAATGGTTCCACCTCGTCAATTACCCTGTCTTTGTCTGCGGTTGCGAGTAAGTTCACCATGGCTTGCTCGCCCACAGGCTTACCTTCATCTTTCAATGTCTCAAGATATTGGAAATCAAGGGGCTTTAATCCCAAGTCGTCCATCTCGTGCGTTTTACGAACTTCGTCTAGGTGCTCTTCGATGCTTCTATTAGGGTGATCTGATACCTTAATTGCTGTCTCCAAATCGGTAGCTAGGCTAATAGCAACCCTTGGGACTCTTCTTCCTAGTTTAGCCAATTGAAGATATACATGCTCAGGCCACTCTTTTGAGAACCTTCGTTTTAGCATTTCTGCAACTTCTTCAACAGTATATTCCCGGAGAGATACATCGGCACAGCGGCTGCGGAATGCCTTATCCACCTCAGATGGCCGTGTAGTCGCAAAAAGGAACGTGGTTTTGTTCATCCTGGCCACGAAAGTTTTCATTGTTACCGTTCGATCAACAGCCTCCAAAACAGTAAGTAAACTCTCCTGTATACTTTTAGGCATTAGATGTACTTCATCAACAAAAATAATCAACGGCGGGTATTCCAGTAAAGGCAACCCTGATTGTTGCCCAACTTGCGAAGGTGATAATCCTTGCTGGGACAATTCGCCATTGACTAACTCAAATAAACGTTCTCTTGAAACTAACCCTCGTCCATCCAATTTGACGAACGGCAATTTCAGCGCGGTAGCAATTCTTCGAGCCAACTCAGTTTTACCTGTACTGGGTTCTCCGTAAAACAGGAAATTTTTTGAAAGATGTGGTGGCTTTTCGATTAGAGCACTGAGAAGATCGTTTTTAAGCCTCTTTACTGCAGCCTCATTGCCAATAAATCCAACAAAGGCGTTGTTAACCTGGCTTCGCACCTCTGCTGGTACAAGAGATGTCGACTCTGGAACCACATCTGGCGTAACAGAAACTACGGGCTGTTCTAGACTTGGGACAGGGGGAGAAGCTTCTTCCTCAGACTCATTACCTTCTGGTTCTTTCCTTTTCTCACTTACGTCCGAAACTACAACTGATAAATCCTTACCATGCTCAATGGTTTCATCATGGCACAGGCACGATGGGAATGAAAAATCAAGCACATCAACAATTTGTTGGGATTTTATTAACCCTTGAGAACCGGCGAGAAGTTCCATCGCGTCACTGGGGCAAATAACCGCAGTATCTAACCTGCCATCGCTATCCACATCTAACATAGATGATTTGTTTGACTGGTCGAAAACCAATAATCTCCCGGAAGCATTGATAGTGACTGTGGCTCCCTTGCTAAGAACTTTTTCTAGCACTGTCTCGTGAATTTCAGCCCATTCACTTTCAAGGTGTTTATGTATATCTGGATTCGCGTAAATTCTAAACGCAAAATCGAGGCATTCCGCTAATAATGCTCGGCAACACACATCCCATAACTCATTTAGGGGAGATTGAGCCCATGCAGCATCCAGTATTATGCCAAGATTCGATGCCTGTTCTAACGCCTCCTGCATCTGCGATAAAGACATGGTATTGCCTCGAAACTTGACTTCAACAGGCGTTATCTTGATTGATATTTGTTGATTATCAGGAGGAATGGTTATTGCAACTACTAATAAATCAGGGCGCTTGGGAGAAGTTTTAGAACCACACAGAGGCACGCGTATTTTTTCAAATGGTTCATCGAATGGGTCTACCGGTAAAATAAGATGAATACAATTCCCATACCAGACCGGTAAACCGTTGCTGGGCTTGGCAGGATTGAAAACATCCTGCAATAGCCGGGTTCCAAGCAATAAGCCAAGTTCACCTCGAGATTGCGTACCTCCACTCGCTAGCCTTTTCAAAACTGGTATCCCACGTCGGGAAATTTCCGCAATCAATACTTGTATATCATCTTGAGTAAGGCTTGTATTGGTAACAATAGACGCTGAATTGCGAATAGCATCTTTCATTGACTCTAAAGGTTTCGCTAATAAATAATACCCGGCACTTTCCTCATTACCTCCTAATATCCCGGGCAATTCATAATCCCAAAGATATCCTTCCTGACCAGTTACCCCCCTGATAATTCCTCCTGGATCAAGCTGACTCGATGTAATTGCCAAGTAGGTTGATTGCTGTAACCTGTTGCCGATTGCTTGTTGATTTGGGCGGAACCTAAAATGAGTGGTATCGCTGTCTCTGGTCGCCAATTCTTCAAAGAAAACTACGGTTTCGTGAAGTAAACTATCTAAACCGCCATAGTAGTTCGAGGGTTTTCCAACACGAGTCTCCATAACTAGATCTGCTCCCTCGAAGTCTTGTCTTATCCTCGAACGATATAAGCCACCTGCACCTAGCACAGATCGCCGACATCCTTTATCGGCGCTCAAGGAACTAGACCCAAGCTGGTCTAATATAACCAAGTCCAATCGTGAGTCAGGAGAAACATTTTCTATTCGGAACCAGCGCGCCTTTTCTTGTGTTTGCTCTGACAACACTGCAAGAACGCCTGGAGTGGGCTGTATTGCGCCTCGCATATCATATATTTCCACGTTGACTGATCCGGGATATTCAGGGAAATCCTCTCCAAATTGTTTCTTGCACCACTCAATAACGCCGTCCGATAAAGCAGCAGAACTATCTTTTGCTCCTATGATACCTATTCTCAAGGTGGCTCTACCAGGAAGTAGTTTAGAAACATCATCGATGCTTTGTACAGCCTGTGAACGGCTAAAGCCACCAGTTATGGATTGGGTTTCTAATCCAACCTCTTGAAGATGACGAAGAATTGATAGTTTCTCAATTTCATCATTTAGGTATTTTTTATTCCATAAAAACCCCCAGTATGGATTGTCACATGGAGCAGCAAAGAATGCACGAAATGAGTGATTTGTTCCAGCTACCCTTATTGCCCACCCACCAATATCAGGGCATTTGCTTGGGCTAAGTAAACCAGCAGCCGGGCAACGTTTTTGCAGCCCAATAGATAAGTATTGCTGCGCCAATGCCTGCCAACCGATTTTAACTGGATGTAATGGAGATAACACAATTGCTACTGGCTCATCTGATGCGCTGTAATCTCCGGCTTGTGGATTTCTCTTGGCCGAATATATTGCAATACAATCCATCCAAGTTGCCTCGTCTGGAGCATTGTTTAACCATGCCAAGTAACTTGTCAAGTAATTCTCTACCAGGCCGCCAACTACAGGATCATCCAGTTCAACTTCCTCTATGTAACGTTTTTTATCCACCAGGTATGCTCTAACTTCCTCACGAGCCTTCAAAACATCACCCGGGATATCTATAGCAGGAGGTAATCCTAACTTCGGTTCAATACTTCCTAGCCGTGGGGACCTCCAATCTATTTTGGATATGGTAGCAGTTGTATCAGTCCAACAAGCAAGAATTGGTCTCCAACTTTCAGGAGAGGTAAGATAATGATCCTCAATACGTAAAAGAGGACTATCTGGTATGTTCGGAATAGGCAACTTCCCTGTGCCCTTATGTGCACTGACAAGAGCATCAAAGCGGGTTCGAGCTATTTCGGTAGCTTCTTGGATAGTTAGATTTACTTCCCATTCGCTATCTGTCGCGCCTGAACCTGATAACAGCGTGACCTTAAAATTTGTTTCTCCCTCGATGACGATAACAAAAGTGGTTTTGCTTTGCCCCAATGGGATAGTCTTTTCAAAAGATTCCTGGAGGGTCCCACCGCTAAGCTTAACACCTTCAATTGAGTTTACATGATATATATCTATATCTATGGCTCCGCCCCTGGGAAGTATGATCTCTTGTCTCCAGATATTCTGTTTCTTTATTTTTATTGGAGGTGGGTTAGATTCAGCATCCCGAATATGGCAAGTTCCTCTACAACCGAAACTGTTTAGAACCATAACCTCAACTGCACCAGTTCGAAAACCGTGCCCATCAACTGTGTATTTTATGGCTCTGTCATGAGGTATCCAATCAGTGTCAATACAAGACGTTTCATCCCCTGGTACTGGGCTAAGAATCACCGGGGTGTGGGATGGCATACGCCTATGGAATACAATGTTATTTAGGGGTAAGCCATCGGAGGATGTTGCTTTTAATTGAACATCACTAATAACAATTAATGGCTCCTTTGGCAATAACTCCTTTTTGTTTAAAGCATTTTCACAGGATAAATTGAGCTGGGCATGGGGCTTGTCACCAGTATCTTCTAATAGGGCTTCCCAAACATCTACAGTTAATTTTATCCACCAATCCGGTACTGGTTCAGGAGAACGATAATGCCATATGGGAGAGTACGAGAAATTTACACCCGACAATGACCGCCGAGAAATATGTCTCTCGAAATCATCCAGGCAGGTTAGTAGATGTTGGCTAATCGCTGTTTGAGTATTCTTTAGCTTATCAATTCCCTCTGATAAGCCTAATCGCTTGATAAAATCTGCCAACCTCTTTAGCACCCGGTCGGCCTCACCAATTGTTCTTGGAACTTGGCCCAAGGATGGAAAACCAACCTTGAAAGCAAGGCCATCGTCAGGGGGGAGTGTTCCTGGTATGGCATTTAATAAATCATTGGCTGTTTCCCATAAGAATCGATGCTTTGTTGGGATATCGTGGTAATCACTCTCTTTCATTAACCTACTTAGAGCATCTTTAATTTTCCCAGCCTCCACACCCAAGTTTGCACTCATCTGCTGGATCAAATTCTTCCAGAGAGGGTTACTAAACCACTTGCCTGGTTGGCTAGGTTGCAAAAATCCTAACACTTCTGTTGTATTTACTAAGGATTCGGGGCATGTATCCCAAGCGGAAGGATCCACCAACATTAAAACCAATGGGTAGCTATTACGAACATTTACAGCATAGTCCCAATGGCATTCTCGACTAATCTGGTTTTCAGGAAATGACAGGGCCCTTTGGGCTTTTGATCCCAAAATTAGTAGAACAGCTACATGTTCTTCAGACGATAGTAACCAATCAGACTTGCCATGATCTGTGAGATTGTCAAAGAGTAATTGGAGAATATCTCCTGGAGGGCCAATCAGAACAGGTCGAACAACTGCTTTGGAGTTTCTCTGCTTGGCTTGTAAAAAATGGGCTTTTAAGAACGTTTCCAGGGATTGCACGATTCTCATGTTAGCTCCGAGTAATATGATCAAAAGGCGGTACTAACAAGCGACCACCAGCTGCATCAGGGCTGTCTACTACTAGGCCAAGTTTTTGCAAGTCTTTTCCTGCTTGCCCTCCAGCTAATTCACCTGCTGGAGCATAGAGTCCATAATCGGCGAAATGGATTCTAAGGTCTTCAAGACTGGCTAAATGTTTTGCTTTATCGTGACAGCAAGCATTGACCATAGCTATAAGCATAGCAGGCCCTGGCACAACAATTTGCAAAGTTTCTCTTTTGGCAGCTGCATTCTTGTTTCTAAAGAGGTATGCTTGATCGTAAGATTTTTGTTCAAGATCACGAGCATCAATTTGTCCTAAGCTGTGGCGGGCAAATTCCTTCATGTTTTTTGAGAATCCCGAATCAAGCTTGATCAAATCCGAGTGTTCTTCCAATAATTCCTGGCAGGTTTGTCGTAACCAGGTTGCTGGATCTGAGTCAAGCGCCCCCCTGTTGCGATATACATGATCTAAAAATCTCCAAACCATTACCGGCGCCGGCAGGCCATCTTCAGTAGAGTAGCCTATCACCCGTGTCCACCCATTGCCAGCATCTTCTAACCGGTGTAGGACCAGGTTGATGCCAAATCTTGCCTCGGCGTATTTCCTTATTATCTGTTCAATCAACGGCATGGCAGGGCCGCCAAGTTGTAATAGAGGGCTAGTTTCTCGATGCGCTTGCCATAGACAATTTTCTATTTCGTTTTCAGTTGGAGGTAAATTGCCATCCGCGATAGATAATAACCAAGACCAAGTGATTGCGTTTACTTGGCATATCCAAAGTAAATGCATTCCAAGACCTATTCGAACAGTGGCTTCCAGTAAAACTGTCCACTGTCGCCTAGTTAACAGTTTCTTCTGTGAAATAATTACGCCAAGATCACGACAAAACCTCTCTGCAGGATTGTAAACTTCGCCAGTTTTTCCACGAAAACCACTAACATAAGACTGTTTTCTACCATCCAGGCGTACTGTTTTATATGGGGGCGAAAATGTGGGCTTCCCTCCTATTTTCTTGAAGCTGTCTTCAATAAATCGCGCAAAGATATCATCATCGATCCCCACCTCTAAGGCCCCCCCTAATTCTTGGAGTAAGGTTTCACCATCCCGGGGTCCTAAGCCAGAGCCAATTGTTTCGTAAAGTAAGTTAGAGGGATTCCAACGACTGCGCATACCGCCGAGCACACAAGCATGCCGTGCTATTTCAGGTACTAAGGGCATCAATTGTTGGCGAGGACTCCTCTTGGGCGGAGGGCTACCAATAGCGCCTTGCTTTAGTAGAATATTCCATAGCTCTTCACCACCAACATCTTTTGGGAATTTTCCTGCAAGGCTTGGCAACTTGTCTAAGTCAATGGTTGATTCAGGCTCGTTTAGGAGGAGATTCCTATAAATTGAGCCTAGCAAGACTTCTCCTGTCGCATATTCAGGTGCTGTTGCGGCAAAGATGGAAGCTTGGTAGCTAGGATGATTTTGCTCTGATTTTTGGGGAGCTTTCCTAAAATCTTCAAGTGTCATGTTGCTCAATCCAAGTTCAAGCTATCTCGAGAATAGGTTCAGCTTCATCGTCATTTAACAAGATGCTGTACTTATTGGTTATGGAAATGGCAGCTGTACGCATAATAAATGCATCTCTGTTTCTACACAATTTTCCCGCCAGTTGTTGTTTTACTCTATCTACAGCTGCACGAACGCTTGCAGGTAAACTACTGCTTGCACAACCTTCCTGCCGCAAACGTAATGCTAGGTAAAAATCAAAGGTCAAGGGAACTGGGTATCCATTCCCTTTGATAGTAAAAAAGGGCACATCATGTTGCGGAGCTTTTCCAGTTCCTAAAGGGGCGGGGTAAACTAATATACCTGGTATATCGTCAACCAGGGAAACTATTTCCTCGCTAACAAACTGCCTGTTCTCAGCCTGGGGCTGGCCAAAGCTTTCCAAAACGTTGAAGCGAAATTTATCCTCTCCGAGTAACTTTTTCAGGGGCTGTATAATTTTCTGTAGTTGTCCTCTATCATGGATTGATTGAGCGTACTCTTCCAAATAATCTTCGCTAGCATGAAATCCTAGCCGGACCCCAACAGACCTCTTAACAAGCAAAGCCGCTTGCATTCTCAAGTAAGCTACGATTTTCAATGCCTGGAAGGCATTCCTTCCAAGCAAATCAATATTCCATTCTTTTTCCGCGTCTTCAAGTGTAGCCAATAGAATTCTTTCGGTTTCAAACAGATCATGATCAGATTGCTTGGAATTTCCTTGTTGTACTGATTGGCTGTAATCGTTTTCTATCAACCGCAGCACATGGCCTGGATCCTTGGGCGTGAATAAAGCCGGATCCAAGGGGGCATAATCCTTTGATAATCGCTCTCGAATAGACTTTACTGAGCCAACTATTAGATTGTCCCACGCACTTAGTATAGCTTGTGTAGAAAGGTGTTCTGAAATAAGGGCTAAATTTTCGCTTAAAATATCCGTTGATGTAGGATAAGGAAACAAGGCGTGTGGATAAAGTCTTCGTGTCAGAAGTAGGCTTGCTTCACTTATGCCCAAGGGAGATTGACCAGTAGTAAGTTTCTTTTCTTGCTCGTGAACCCAGGCACATGGGTGTTCGCAATCGCCAAAATCTGTCCATTGCCCAACTATGATTTCAGCTACGAGTGAGAATGAATCCCTGAAGTTCCAACGTTGCCCCAGGTAAAGTTCCCCCCTACGTAATATTTTCAGGAGATTATTCCGAGTCTTTTCATCCCTTAACCAGGTAACATTTCGCAAGAATGGACATAGATTTTTCGCACTGCATGGGTCACAGTCGTGTTCCCACTTATTGATATCGATCGCGAATCGTAATATCTGGTCTATGGGTGGCACTTGGTTTTTTAAGGGAACTAATAAGCTTTCAAGATCTAACGGCCAGCATGCTACTTGTGGCCAATCGTCTAAAGGCCAACAACCTGGACGATGTTTATCGTCAACAAGAGTGGTTACACCCAGGCTGGATGCCTGGATTATGCTTTCTAGTAATTGCGTTACTTCACGGCCAAGATCACTAGCCTGCGCTTCTTTTAGGCATCTTGCAAGCAGTCCTCTATTAGCACAGGCCACAAAAACCGGGGGAGGGTCTTCGGCCGTGGTCATTAGATCGAGGATATCATCAAACAAATGCCTGGCTGAATTACCCAGGGCACTGTCTGTGGCAGTAGCATCTTGAACAATAATTATGCGACCGACCTTGTTCCGAAACTCGGCTTGATTGGGTAAATCTGTGGTTTTGATTTCCACGCGCCTTGGAACCAATGGCCTTGGTGTATAAGATTTAGCCAATAAACTTACAAGGTCACCATTTAGCCCAAGGTCTTTATCTAATGTGCTCAAAAAGTCCTGAACTGTTTCAGATTTGCCATTTCCAGGACCACCGATTAGGAAAACCCACCTCGGTAAGTTTTGTTTACCTGAGGCTATATCTCCTGATAAAACTCTTAGCCGCTCTATGAGGCCTGTTTTAATCGGGGATGAGCCAAGCGGGTTGGTGTTTTGAAATGGTACATGGACACCTCCAAGATCATGTCCATGCCATGAGAGCAACTCCTTAACCCAATTATTTGTAGTCTCTGTCATTAGTTAGAACCTCAAAATAGATATCCCATATCACAGCGAGGGTAATGTTCGTGAACTTAATTATAGTCAACTTCAAACTGCTTACTAATCCCGTAGTATTGAAGAAGTTTCTCAATTTCCCTCGATCTTCTTCAGAATGTGTAATAACGTTTCCCCCAATGCCTCTGCCAATAATGGAGGTACTGCATTTGCCACCTGGGTATATCTAGGCACCTCGGTTTTTCTGCGATCGCCACCCGTCGTGTATTTAGATTTAAATTGGAACCAATCGGGAAAAGATTGTATCCTGGCATACTCCCTTACAGTAGGAACCCTTGGTTCGCAATAATGTATCAAGTCATCAGGGAGACTTGTGAGGGTATGACAAGCTTCATTTGGCGCGAGCGGAGCTATACGATGCTTATTTAAACCAAGCGATTGTAATTCTTCTTGGCTTAATTGTATTCCAGGCCTGTAATTATCAATAATTTGCTGAAACCTTGTTGCAGTAGCTGGTTTATGATTGGGAAAACGGTGGCTATCAGCCACTTCGCCCGTTTTGATTCGCATACCGTTTCGACGTTTTCGGACCAGCGCTTGATACGCTCCCTCAATAGGTCCATATTTACCTTGCTTAAATCCCTCCATCTCAGGTTCAATACAGTCTTCTAAACCGTGACTTTTCTTTAGGTCTGAAATCGCTTCAGCTAAAGTCACTTCAGTATCTACTGGTAAACCCCGTCTCTTGAGAAACCCTATTCGCATCTGATCTAAAAGTGTAAATGGGTCTATTTTTGCACGGTCAAGTAAGTCCTTCCGGATAGCGATCAAGATATATCTTGGTCGCAATTGAGGCACCCCGAAATCTTTTGCTCTCACAGGGCACCTAACAAATGGTTGATATTCTAGAGCTATAAGTTTTTCCCGCAACTCTTTGTCTGCATTAAAGGTTTCTTCAACTTTTTGACCATTCGAACCACGTTCAGTTTTGGTAAATGGGGTCGCAAATGTACTTACGTTCTCTAATAGAATTAGTTTAGGCTTTATGAGACCGACAAAAGATAAATAATGTTCAAAAAGGTAGTTTCTCTCATCATTGACTTTACGCTCTCCAGCCAGAGAGTAGCCTTGGCAAGGCGGCCCTCCTGCCAATAAATCGAGGTCCTTTAGATCTGTGAGGCGATCCTGGTAATTGTTCAGTATAAGCTGAATTTCTAAAGCCTCGGTTGGAAGCCATTCTGGCCAAGCAAAGCTATATTTGTCTTTATGTCCTATTAGATTGAACTTTAACGTTTCAAATGCCATTGAAGATTTTTCAATCGCAAAAAGGCCTTGCCACCCAGCTGCCATTAATCCAAGTGATAAGCCGCCACAGCCAGCAAATAAGTCTATAAATTTAGGTCGGTTTGTCTTAACTCTCATATTTTTTCGTTTATAGGCAACAATGCACCATGAAAAGAACAAATGTTCTAATTATACCAGGTTTTCAACCTGGATAGGCAAAGTAGTCTCCTTTACTGGGCAGTCGTCGATTTCGGCATTCAGGCGCAGCCGCCATCTAGCTGTATATTTTCCTGCTGGTTGCGATTGAGGATCCAGTAGGATATAGCTTGAGCCAATGCTTGCTTGTAATTCCCCTATTTCATGCGGGGTCCCCAACTGATAATGCTCCAATAAATAGCCGAGCCGTTTTGCAACAGCTTGGTTCCCCATTTTTTTTGCATAGGTGATCATTTTCCCAAAATCCAAATCATTTTTACGGTTACACAAGCCAAAAATCACCTTGGATAAGCCGCCACATAATTCCGGGCGAGCAAGCCCGTCTACAATGGTGCGCTCCAAATCACTAACATTGACTTGATCTTCTGGTGTAACCTTTACAAGCCTACACCCCCAAAATGATGTGGGTTTTGCAGTAATGAATTTATAGCTTACTTTCAACACGTGGCGCGTTGGAATACGCCGTGTCGTTGTGACAAACACCGATAAGTTTGTGCTGGGGAACATCTGATGAATACCACAAGCGCTTTCGTAAGAGATATAGTAGGGCGCGTCGCCAATTAATGCCCTTGCGATTACAAGCGGGCTCACTCCAGGTTGGGCATCATTGCCTGCATCCAAAGGAACTACAGCATACTTACCCGCACCAAGCCCAACTACCCAGCCCGATTTTTTTAGGCGTTGCAATAGCACCACTGTAGCCTGGTAACTCTTGCCTAAAATTTGGCATGCATCATCTATCGCAAAAATCGAATGCTTTTGGCTAACTAAAGTGGTTAGCAAACGAGCATTCTCTGGTCCCAGTGTTTTGGAATACATATGATTTCGGTTAATGATGTTTGATGTATGTAAAATCACGACTTGCGTTAAATTATACGCAATAAACACTATTGTTGCAATGCTTAAAACAAGCATTAATCAACCAGCGGGATTGCTTTTTTTAATACTCGCAATCCATCCCGTTGATCGGTAACCCAGGCACCTGATCCTACCCCCGCCAGCGAAAAATAGACGACCGTCCGCGGTCAATATGCTCGATCTGGGGGTGTTCTGACATCATTTCGTACAGGAGCGTGCGCGAGCGGTGGGCTTTCAGGCGCGTCATCTGGCGGATTTCGGCATTGCTGATTCCCTCGGCCCCCTCCTCAGCGCGCTGTTTCAAGATGTGCAGCACCCGCTCTTTGAGCTTATCTCGATACCACCGGCGCTGCCGTTTCAACAACCGCTCATCGTAAATGCGGTCGTACATTTCACGGCGCAGCGCCCAGGCGGCTTCCTCGCCAGTGAACATGCGCTGTAAGTAGCCGCGCTCCCGATCCATCTCATCCAAGAGAGCCAAAGCTGTTGGCACGTCTACCTGGCAAACGTGAGCGATAATTTCCTCGTCAATTTCGGGTTGCTGCAAGGCGGCGTGAAGCAGCAGCAAGATTTCCAGGGTCATGGGGCGGCCTTCCTGGATTTCTTTTTCGACAAACAGGCGAAAGCGGGCCACCGTGCCGCCGCCGATGAAGCTGATCCGAACCTGGTTCGCTTGTAAGTCATAGTCGGGCGGCTGAAAGCCCTCGCCAAGCAAAGCGCGAACCATGCGCTGCATGCCGGTTTCAGCCTGGTTGGCCAATCCAAGCCTGGTCAGCGCCTGGATCAGCAATGGGTTGCGCCTGGCATCACGCCGGCGCAAAATATTGTCGGGGAAAATATCTGCCGGCATACTTCCCGGGCTGACAAACTCAACCCGAGCCGCCTCTTGCCTGGCCTGGACCGGAACACCCAGGGCATAATCTACATGGCAAAATGCATTCAAGAGCGCTGCCAATAAAGCAGGTTCAGGGTAAGGCCGGTGCTCAAAGGCTTGTGAACTGGGCGGCATGACCAGGATGGATGCGCCGGATCGAATGCGCTCCAGCAGGCGCATCAAAGCCACAGGCAAAGGAGCGTTCCCCTCCATGCAATCGGGTTTACGCCCGGCTCCCCAGTGGTATTCATATTTCCAACGATATTCGGGGAAGTATTGATTCAGCCCATCTTCGCTGCCTGCCAGCAGCAAGGCCTCTCGCGCCAGGCCGCCGGGGGTCAATAGCCCCAATTCTCTCAGCAGCTCAACATCATCTAGATCAAGCAAACGCTGCGGCGCTCCGGCATCCCTGGCCATGCGGCGCAGGCGCTCCAACGCAGCAGCGCTCAGTAAAGGCTCTGGATCACCTGGTACGTAGTCAACGGATGGAGTTGGGTTGAGACTCATGCGCGTTTTCTCTCTGGCATTCACTTTCCGATTGCAAAGTTTATCTTACCTACGCGCGGAAGGCCTGTCAAATGATTTCCACCCTTTTTAACGCACAAACCCGCTTTTTCAGCGGGTTTGTGGTTGTCGCGTCGAGCGGGGAGACAGGGATTCGAACCCTGGGCGGAGAGTTTATTCCCCGCACTCACTTAGCAGGCGAGCCCAATCGTCCACTCTGGCATCTCCCCTTCCTTTATCGCCAGATTGTATAGACCTGGAAGGGTTTTCTTTTCATCTGGCGGGAAAAATTCTACCACACAAGAGGATAGGGTGCAACAATTTGGTGTAACTCGATTCGCACCCCATGCGATTTCAATTGCACAAACGTCGCCTTTAAGCAACGTTTCGTTCCCCTAATGTCTGCCCGGCTCATTGATAATTTTGAGCATGGCTGATGATCATTTTCTCGCTGACTGGCTGAATGAACAGTTGAAGATACACAACCTGTCGCAGGGCGAATTTGCCCAGAAAGCCGGGCTGTCCAAGTCCGTTGTGAACCGGGTGTGTACTCGCAAGGTAGTGAAGCCAGACATACTCACGTATTTAGCCATCGCAAAAGCCCTGGACGTGCCGATTGTTACCGTTCTTCAAGAAGCAGGTCTCGTTCAAGCTGGCCAAGAAATCCCTGAACTGGATGTTTTCACACACGTCTTGCGACAGATGACTCCAGAGCAGCGGAAGCTGGGGCTGGCTTTAATGAGAACCGTCATAGAAGCTGGACACCAAAACAAGGGGGCCGATCGGGGATGATTGCAAAGAAAGGGCGTAGGGGTTTTTGCATTTACTGGTATGCAGTTATCCATAACCTTACCTTCGATCACCCGACCGCGCCGGCGGGCTGAAATTCTCACCCGCCACCGGCTGCTTGACCTGCTTTACGATCTACTGGAACGAAAACTGATCCTGGTTATTGCACCGGCCGGCTACGGGAAAACATCGCTCCTGGTTGATTTTGCCCATCAAAGAGAAATTTCGGCCTGCTGGTACACCATAGATCAGCACGACCACGACTTGAGGCGCTTCCTGGCGCACTTCATCGCGTCTATTGCCAATGTGTTTCCAAAGTTCGGCAACGTTTCGAACGCGGTCTTACAACAGTTGAACAAACCCGCGCAAGATGTAGAAGCGCTCATCACGGTTATTGTCAACGAATTATTCGAGCAGGCCAAAGAGCACTTTGTCATTGTCCTGGATGATTTCGATTATGCCAGTGACAACCCGGCTATCACGGGGTTTATCAGCCGTTTTGTGTCCCGCGTGGATGAAAAATGCCATTTGATCCTTCTCTCGCGCAAGCAACCAAACCTGCCAGAATTGGAGTTGCTCTTTTCACACGGCCAGGCAGGCCAGGTCAACTTGCACGATCTTGCATTTACTGCCGCAGAAATCCAAGACCTGGCGCGGCAAAATCATCATGTGATTTCCCGCGACCAGGCTTCCGACCTGGCAGAGCGAACAGAGGGCTGGATTACCGGGATTTTACTGACGCCGCCCCCTTCCAGCAGCCGCAATGCCACCTTCCTGCCCGGCATCCACGCCAGTGAGGCAGGGCTGCCCGCTTACTGGAACCTGCTTCTCAGCCGGCAGCCAGGGTTCCTTCGAGATTTCTTGCTCCACTCGGCTGTTTTGGATGAATTCAACGCCGATATGTGCAACGCGGCGCTGCCAGCGATGCTGCTGCCTGCGGAACTCAGCTGGAATAAACTGGTGGACATGGTGCTTCACGATAACCTGTTTGTCTCGTCGGTGGGCGAAGATGGCGCCTGGTTACGCTACCACAGCCTGTTCAAGGATTATTTACAAGATTGCCTGGAACGCGAATGCCCTGGCGCAGCAGCCAAGATTCTGCAAAAGGTGATCCGGGAATATCGCAAACGCGGCAACTGGGAACGAGCTTACCATACAGCGCGCCGGTTAGGGGACCAGGCCATTCTTCTCGATGTGATTGAGGAGGCTGGCCCGACCTTATTGCGGTATGAACGGATGAATACGGTCGCCGAATGGCTGGGGGATATTCCCGAAAAAGTGCTCGCGCAAAACCCTGGGCTGGTATCGTTGCAAGGTGTGACCGCTTTGATGGGAAATCAAACTCAACGCGGGATCGAGCTGTTAAGCCAGGCTGAAGCCGCGCTGAGAACACTTGGGGATCGAAAGCGATTGGCGCGCACCCTGGCCCGGCGCTCAATGGCGCACTATTACCTGAGCAACTATCAGCAAGGTTTGCATGACGCTAACGAAGCCCTGGCGATTGTTGGCGATGACGGCGATTTACAGACCTCTCGAGCGCTGGCATTGCGCGCCCGTGGCATTTGCCTGCATGGCCTGGACCGAACCACAGAAGGGCTGCAAAGCATTGAACAGGCGTTGGAAATCTTCCAGTCCAAGGATGATAGGCCGAACACCGCAACCACTTACCAGGAATTGGGAATCATCCATCGCTCTACAGGCGACCTGGAAGCGGCGCGCTCGGCCTATTTGAAAGCAGAGGCTTTCTGGCGCGCTGAAGACAACCCTTACCGGCTGGCTGACCTGCTCAACAACCTGGGTGTGTTCTTCCATCACGTTGGCGAATATGAGCGATCGGCGGCGGCTTTCAACGAGGGCTTGAAATATGCCCGCCTGGTTGGGTTCGCCCGGCTGGAAGCGTTTATCCTGGCCAGCCTGGGCGATCTATACGCCGATATCCTGGCATATCAAGACGCAGAGAAAGTGTTCGAGCAAGCCCTGGAGATTGCCCGGCGCATTGGAAATCGTTTCTTGTGCTTCTACCTTCCTTGCGCCCTGGCTTGCCTAGCGCGCGGACAAGGCAACCTGGAACGAGCAGATTACTTCCACAATCAAGCTGCTGAGCATGTTGATATGGATTCCCACTTTGGGCCGGGCCTGCTCGCCATGCAGGCTGGCCGCCTGGCGCTGGCGCAAAATCGTACAGATGATGCGCTCCAGCACTTCGCTGAAGCCGTCGAGCATTTCCAGGCAGGGAAGTTGGTCATTGAAGAGGTGAAAGCCCACTGTCACTACGCGACAGCATTGCTCGCCGCGGGAGATTTGCAATCCAGCCTGGCGCACCTGAAGCAGGCTTTCTTGTTGGCCCCTCCGGCAAAGTTGTATATCGTGCTTCTTGACGCCGGCCGTAGTGCCGTTCCGGTGTTTGAGGCCGCCTTACAAGACCAGGAATTGAAGAGCAAAGCGGCTTATGTGCTTGAGCGGCTGCGAAAATTTGAAGCCGCCTTGCCAGAAGTGCGGCGCAAACTGCGTAAGAATGTTACCAAATCGCTGGTGGCCAGGCCCAGGCTGCGCATTCGCGCCCTGGGAGGGATGCAAATCAGCCTGAATGATCAAATTTTAGATAGCAGTGTGTGGCAATCGCGTATCCAGCGTGACCTGCTATTTTATTTGTTGCACAAGCAGCATGGCGTCACCAAGGAGACTTTGCTGGAAGCCTTCTGGGGAAACGTCGAACACCATGGGAATCAATTCAACAATGTGCTGTACAAAATCCGCCGCTTGCTGGGCGAGGATATCATCCTGTTCGAGGATGGTCGTTATCAATTCAACCGGGCATTGGAATATGAGTACGATGTGGAAGACTTCCTGGCTTTAGCGGCTTCCCTGGCAAAAGAGCCAGGCGCCGCACAGCGCGTGCTTATTTGCCAGCAAATGCTCCACCTTTACCGAGGCAAATACCTGCCAGAGGCGGATGGCGTTTGGGCGACTGCTGAACGCGAGCATCTTCACAATTTGCACATGAAGGCCACCCTCGAATTGGCAGAATACCATTTTTGCGCCGGGGATTACCTGACCAGTTCTTCTTACTGTTGGGGTGCAATCGAACAAGAACCTTGCAACGAGGAGGCTTATCGGATGGCGATGCGCATCGCGGCCGGGCTTGGGGATCGAGCTCGTGTCGCCACGTGTTTCAATCTCTGCCAGCAAGCACTGGAGCAAAATTTCAATATCGCCCCGTCCACAGAAACGTTCCAACTTTACCATCAATTGATGCGCTGATCTGCTGTAAATAGATTTTCTCACAGCCAGCCTTGTCACCGGGCTGGCTGTTTTTTTTTGATTCCTGGCCGATTTCTAATCTGCCGGCGAATGGGGGAGCGAGTGGGTTGGAGAGTGCGGGTTGGGACAATCGCAGCCAATGCAGGCGATGCCTGTAAATACCAATCTCTTGATGTGGCAAATGAACTCCTATCACCAATCAAATAAATCAACAGTCTCAGTAACCGCGACGGTCAGATGTTCGGAAGAATCGCCCGAATCCGGCGGGAGCGTCGGAGGGTAAACCATGCCCCTGGTTGTTGCGGCGCTTTGCGGTGTGATGGCAGGCTTTATCCGTGCAACCGCCCACCAGCGGCGAATATCCATGCCGCGCATTCGCTGGGCATGGCTGCTCATCCCAACCGTCGCGGCAACCTGGGCCACAAACCACTTCTCTACCAAACCACTGGCTATAACGTCCATCGTTCTTTCCCAGGCGCTGCCGCTGGTATTCGCC
>ENA-UOYA01002380-UOYA01002380.1-activated-sludge-metagenome-genome-assembly--contig:-NODE-2380-length-18192-cov-194.615703_pt1 | contig 18192 bp, 14 predicted proteins | sample MGYA00238163_ERZ764804 | MGnify/ENA primary metagenome ERZ764804 (study PRJEB28919, sample SAMN05720223) | activated sludge metagenome | isolation source: Anaerobic digester | place: Hong... | reverse complement strand
AGGCAGCGGAATTGAATGCCAATAATTGTCGTGTACCCAAATTGAATTGTCGGCGGGTTGCGTATTTAAGAATATATAAAAGCTTCGATAAGGATAAGCCATTTAGAATGAGCCAAAAAAGAGCCGAGGACTTTTATTTCAATCCTGCATTGCCATATTGCAGATAAACCTTAAACAGAGTAAAAATTAAGATGCTATAGCACTCACCCAAGGGAAATACATGCTGATTATTGAATCAATAGTCCTTGGAATCATCCAGGGCCTCGCTGAATTCATTCCTATTTCGAGCTCAGCACACCTTATCATCGTTCCATGGCTCTTTGGATGGGACAACCCTGCACTTACAAGCCTCACCTTCGATGTAGCGCTCCATCTCGGAACGCTCCTGGCAGTAATTGTGTTTTTCGCTCCAGATTGGGCACGGCTTATCTCGGCTTGGTTCAAGAGCGTAATTCAATTCAAAATAGGCGACGATCCTGATCGGCGTATGGCCTGGTACATCTTGCTGGCATGTATTCCCGGGGGAATTTCGGGCCTCTTGCTTGAATCTAAGATAAACGAAGCTTTTCATTCCGACCCCATACCGCGGAGTTCTATGCTATTTATGGCCGGATCTATCGCTCTACTTGCGCTTCTTCTCTGGACTGCAGACAAATATGCACGCCATCAGAGGAATTTTAGCCAGATAAAAGCTCGCGACGCTCTCTGCATTGGCCTTGCGCAGGCTTTTGCCGTCATTCCGGGTGTGTCACGCTCTGGTTCGACCATAACGGCAGGACTTGCACTTGGACTCGAAAGGGAAGCAGCAGCCCGTTTTTCTTTTCTCTTGTCGGCGCCCATTATTGCTGGAGCTGGACTAAAAAGCCTATATGACTTTTCAGAGCAGATAGCTGCGGGAACCATTGCTAAAAGCGAATTATCTATTTTCCCTATTGGATTCATTGCTGCGGCTGTGAGTGGCTTTTTTTGCATCAAATATCTTTTGTCTTACCTCAAGAAGCACTCGACTAATGTATTCGTATGGTATCGATTTGCGCTTGCGGCTTTGGTGGTGGTAGTCTCATCGATTCGGGGATAGGCTATTTTCGGATAATTGATTGATGCAGATAATTGATTGATGGATTGAAATTTTCTTTTTGAATGTTTGGATTGGAGACGGTCTTGAATCGCTTATAATTTATTGAGAAATAAAGCGTTTGACGCCTCCTCTTCCTATTTTGAAAATATTTTGGATCGAGATTATTGGAGGAATAGCAATGAAAATCGTACTTATTGGCGCTGGCAGCGCACAGTTCGGATTCGGTACTCTAGGCGATATTTTTTCGAGCAGCTTACTCAAAGGTTCTCATATTGCTCTCGTAGATATCGATGGAGAGACTCTTAGCCGCGTTTATAAAGCCGCACAGACCTTTGTCGAGGCTCATTGCCTGGATTTTACACTGTCGGCGCACACAGTTCGAAGAGAGGCTCTTAAGGGCGCGGATTTTGTCGTTATCTCCATCGAAGTTGGCAACCGCTTCGAGCTCTGGGATCAAGATTGGATGATCCCCTTGCAGTATGGCATACCTCAGGTCTATGGCGAGAATGGCGGCGCAGGCGGGCTTTTTCATGCACTCCGAATCGTGCCACCTATTCTCGATATTTGTCAGGATTGTACAGAGCTCTGTCCCAATGCTACCATCTTCAATTTCTCCAATCCGATGACTTCGATAACAACAACAGTCCTGCGAAAATTCCCACAGCTTAAGTTCATCGGACTATGCCATGAAATAGCCTCGCTCGCGCGCTATATCCCGCCAATGCTCGGTGTCCCTCTTGATAAGCTAGAACTCAGAGCTGCTGGACTCAACCATTTCAGCGTCCTAGTATCTGCTCGCTATCGCGACACAGGAGATGATGCCTATCCCGAAATACTTGCCAAAGCGCCAGACTTTTTCGAAAGAATGATTGGTTATTCAGATATACTGGAATACATCCAGGAGACTGGAAATATACCTAAAACCGAAGGCGAAACGGATTTGCCCAATATTGGTCGTACTGTTTCGTCGAGGCATTGGGCCGACAGAAGGCTCTTCCGACAAATCTTGGAGCGTTTCCATCTTCTGCCTATCACCTCCGACAGCCATATTGGAGAATATATCCCCTGGGCTCACGATGTCGCGGACAATAAGGGAATACTCGATTTCTATTTGCTGTATCGCAGCTCCTTGAGTATGCTCGAGCCAAAGATCGAGCTCAAGGTTAAAGAGCGCTTGGTACCTATTATAGAAGGTATACTCCAAGACTCGGGCTACGAAGAAGCGGCTGTCAATATTATGAACAATGGGCTCATTCCAAGCTTACCCCAAAATGTAACTGTGGAAGTACCTGCGCTCGTGCATAGAAAGGGCTTAGATGGTGTAGCATTTCCCGATTATCCGAGATCTTTTGCAGCTCTACTGCGCAATTACACTGGCGTCTACGATCTCACCGCAGAAGCGATTCTCCATAAAAGCAAAGACCTCGTAATTCAAGCCCTTCTGGTCAATCCAGTTGTACCGATCTGCGAACGAGTGCCAGAGTTAGTGGATGTGATGATTGCGCGACAGGCACAATGGCTTGGATATCTGCGATAAGAAATTTTTTCTGGAATGCCATACCCCTTTAAGTTATTTGAGTATGCGGATAATCTATGGGGCTATGTTCTTCCTCGAAATAGAGAAATAACAAGAAAGGTGGTCTGTGCGATTTGGAAGATGTTCAACACGAAAGCGTATATGTAGCTCCAGCCCACGATGCAGCGAGAATAGAAGTATTCCGTAGTGCTTCGATTCCATCGGCGGTGGCCAATCTTGCCATACCAACCGTAATAAGTCAGCTCGTGACAATGATCTACAATGTCACCGATACTTTCTTCGTCGGCCAACTGGGCGACCCGAGAAAGGTGGCTGCGGTCTCGCTCGTCATGCCTGCCTATACCATGTTGACGGCTATTGCAAATCTCTTCGGAGTCGGTGGCAGTAGCGTCATTTCTAGATTTCTGGGTTCGGGCCAACCCGCCAAAGCCAAACAGACCTCTAGCTTTTGCTTGATTTCTGCGATTTTCGTGGCCGCTATCTTTTCGATACTAGCCTTTTTCTTTCAGGGGCCATTGCTTCTGCTATTGGGAGCTAACCAGGAGACCTACGATTTTGCGAGCAATTATATAATATGGGTTTTGGTAATCGGTGGCATACCGACTGTAATGGGCATGCTTTTTGGACACCTGGTGCGCTCCGAAGGAGGCGCAAGACAAGCGAGCATTGGAATGTCCTTTGGAGGCATCCTCAATATAATTTTGGATCCAATATTCATCTTTACGCTTGGCCTTGAGGTGAAAGGCGCGGCTATCGCCACTATGATATCGAATTGCGCGGCTGTTTGCTATTTTCTCGTGTATCTTGCCCACAAGAAAGGCAAAACCATCATCTCCTTTGTTCCACGTAAGCTAGACCATGAATTCAGTATTGCAGCAAAAGTGGTATCTGTCGGATTGCCGGCATCTCTACAGAATATTCTATCCCTTACTTCCAACACGGTTCTCAACAACCTTACTGCAAAGTATGGTTCTGCCGCCCTTGCCGCAATCGGAATTGCAAAAAAGATCGATATGTTGCCTATGAATGTGACGATGGGAATCTCTCAAGGTGTACTTCCTTTTATAGGATATAATTATGGCGCAAAGAGATACGATAGAGTACATGAGGTTAATAAGTTTACACGAATCGTGGCTGTTTGCTTTTCTCTATTTTGTATACTTATATTTGAACTTTTTGCAGAACCTATTGTAAGGCTCTTCATTAATGATCCGGAGACCGTAAGGCTGGGCGCAAGTTTTTTGCGAATTCTCTGCCTTATGACGCCCATGATGGCGATAAGCTACCTAATTACGACTATGTTCCAGGCGACAGGTCAAGGCAAACGAGCTCTCACAATATCGGTATTCCGCAAAACGACTATCGATGTGCCGCTCATGTTTCTTATGGATCGGCTCATCCCCCTATATGGCCTTATGACAGTACAACCGATTGTCGACACACTGTCGGTTGGCCTTGCCTTTGCGCTTTATCGGGATTTTTCAAAAAAGCTGGATGCCCAGACCGATCAAGAGAAATAGTATGGATTATGATACGATGCTTTTATAGAAAGCAGATAGTGTAAAGAGACGGACAACAACCATGTTAAATGCTCTCCAAAGTGTATTCTCAATAATCATAATGATTGCAATTGGATTTGGACTTTCAAAGGCACGATGGTTCGAAGGTGGTGGAAACTCTCTCATTTCCCGCCTTGTGGTCAACGTAGCGCTACCGGCTTATATGATATCGAATCTCACGGGAGGATATGACAAACCAACACTACTCTCGATGCTGCCTGGCCTAGTTATACCTTTTGGCGTTATGATCGCAAGCTACCTCATCGCCATAATGGTAGGCAAAATCCTCAAGGTAAAAGAGGACAGAAAAGGCACATTTCGCTCGATGTTTGCGCTATCGAATTCTATATTCATAGGGCTGCCGGTCAATCTTTTGCTCTTTGGGGATAAAAGCCTGCCCTATGCACTCCTCTACTATATAGCTAACACAACACTCTTTTGGACCATAGGAGTATATGGCATTTCAATGGATGGTGCGGTGCGCAATAGGAGCCCAATGCCCTCGCTTGTCTCGCTATCGGGGCTAAAACGCATACTTTCACCTCCTCTCATAGGCTTCTTGATTGCGGTATTCTTTATCTTGGCGGGAATAACACTTCCGAAGTCCATTATGGATACCTGCAAATACCTGGGCAATATGACTACGCCTCTTTCAATGCTGTTCATTGGTATTGTTATTGCGCGAGTAGACTGGAAAAAGTTGAAGTTCGAAAAAGATTTTATAGCTGTGCTCGCTGGGCGATTTTTGATAACGCCCGCATTAATGTTTATGGTTGTCAGGATCCTAGATATGCCGCTTCTCATGAAGGAAGTATTTGTGATGCAGGCCTCGATGCCAGCCATGACCCAGACACCTATCCTTGCAGAAACTTATAAATCCGATTCCGAGTATGCAGCCATCGGAACATCGCTGACTACTGTCGCATCGATGATCACGATTCCTCTCTATATGAGCCTCATGGCGGTCATCTTCGATTGACTATTGCGATGGATATATTATTTTATATTATTTTTGCATATTTATCCTATTTTTATGCATATAGTCCTTGAAATATTCATAATTTTTGGATAAAGTCGCAAAAAGCTTGTAAAAAGCTAGCAAGGAAGCAAGGAAGCTCTATGCCCGTACATTTCAAATCAGCATGCCTTGTGCTCGAAGATGGTTCAATATTCGAGGGATATTCGATCGGTGCTGATACCTCCGAAGAAGGCGAGGTTGTATTTACGACAGGAATGGTCGGTTACAATCAGTCTTTGACAGACCCTTCGTATTGCGGACAGATTCTTGTGTTCGCCTATCCGCTTATAGGAAACCATGGGGTGCCTCGCCTGCGCACCAATGCCCTTGGCATTCCTATCGATTTCGAGTCCGATAAAATTCAAGTCGGTGCCGTTGTGGTCGCAGAGGCTTCTTCCGAACCAAGCCATTACAGCGCAGAACGGTCTTTCTCTAGATGGCTCAAAGAGGAGAATATTCCTGGAATTGCAGGAATCGACACAAGAAGGCTGATTCGCGTTTTGCGCGAAGAAGGAACTATGTACGGCAAGGTACTCGTCGAAGGAACTCCGCAGCCTATTAGAGACGAAATCAAGATCAACAACCCAGTCAAACTCGTCTCTCCATCGAGTCTAAAGAGATATAGACAAGAAGATGCTCAGTCCAAGGATAGCTCACCGAAAAATGAGCTGAAAAAACAAGACTCTATAGTAAATAGCCTAGAGATAAGCGAAAGACCCACCATTGCGCTTATAGATTGCGGCGCCAAAGCAAGTATTATGCGTATTCTTCTCGATGCCGGCGCTGAAGTGATCAGTCTGCCCTGGGATTATCCTCTGAACAACATCGAGTATGATGGCCTTTTTCTCTCGAATGGGCCAGGAGACCCTAAGGCCTGCACAAAGACTATTGCGCATCTGCGGCATGCGTTAGGAGAAACGCGCCCCATTTTTGGCATCTGCCTAGGAACACAGCTCCTTGCCCTTGCAGCAGGAGCCGATACCTATAAGCTAAAATATGGCCACCGCGGCCAGAATCAGCCAGCAATCGAGATAAAAAGCCGCCGCTGCTATATCACGAGCCAGAATCATGGTTATGCAGTGCTTGAAGATTCCCTGCCACCGGGCTGGGAACCCTGGTTCTTGAATGGAAATGATGGCACAATCGAGGGCATCCGAGCTTCAAATGCACCTTTTCGGGCCGTGCAATTCCATCCTGAAGGCTGCCCAGGTCCGCGAGATACTCAATTCCTTATTGAAGAATTCCTCCATGAAGTAGCTGAGGCAAAAAGGCAAAAGAGGCAAGCATGATGAAAAAAGTCCTGGTGCTTGGCTCAGGCGGCCTCAAGATTGGCCAAGCGGGCGAGTTCGACTATTCTGGATCGCAGGCGCTCAAGGCTCTCCGAGAAGAAAACATCTTTACAATCCTTATCAATCCCAACATCGCCACCAACCAAACCAGCGAAGGCGTCGCAGATGCCACCTATTTCTTACCCCTCACTCCCGAATTTGTCGCACAAGTCATCGAAAAAGAGCGGCCTGATGGGATACTTCTATCTTTTGGTGGTCAGACGGCCCTCAACTGCGGGCTAGCGCTGCACAAAGCCGGCATTCTCTATAAGTACGCTGTAGACGTACTTGGTACACCGATTAAAGCAATCGAGCTAACCGAAGATCGCGAGCTCTTCGCTAATCATCTGCGACAACTAGGACTCAAGACGCCGGAGAGCAAGGCAGCTACGAATATCGAAGAAGCACTCGTATGTGGCGACACCATAGGATACCCTGTAATGCTCAGGGCAGGCTTTGCACTTGGCGGCGCTGGCTCCGGACTATGCAAGAACGAAAAAGAGCTTCGAGCACGAGCAGAAGAAGCCCTTGCCCTTTCTCCGCAGGTGCTGATCGAAGAATGGCTCGGTGGTTGGAAGGAAATCGAATACGAGATCGTGCGAGACAAGGCGGACAACTGTATTGCGATCTGTAACATGGAGAACATCGATCCATTGGGCATTCACACCGGCGAGAGCATCGTCGTAGCTCCCTCACAGACTTTGACCGACGGGGAATACCACGACCTCAGAAGCATCGCCCTCAAGCTTGTGAGGAGCTTGGGGATTATAGGTGAATGCAATATCCAATACGCCTTGGATCCGCATTCTGGCGACTATCGCATAATCGAGGTCAATGCTCGACTTTCGCGCAGCTCAGCTCTCGCCTCCAAAGCGACAGGTTACCCCTTGGCCTATGTAGCCGCAAAACTCGCGCTCGGCCTTTGCCTAACCGATCTGCGCAATAAGATAACGGGGGTCACAACGGCTTGCTTCGAGCCCGCCCTGGATTACTGTGTCATAAAAATGCCGCGCTGGGATCTCGCAAAATTCAAGGAAGTGGACAAACACATCGGTAGCGAAATGAAGTCCGTAGGGGAAGTGATGGCCATCGGCCGTAGCTTCGAGGAGGCGCTCCAGAAGGCTATTCGCATGACAGGCGCAAGCCAGTTCGGCCTACAGGGCGATGGAAGCCGAACAGCTATAGCATCAAGCAGGCTTCGTGCTTCGCTCTCCAAGCCTACAGACAAACGACTTTTTGCAGTGTATCAAGCTCTTGAGGAAGGCTGGAGCGTGCAAAAAATCAATAGGCTCACCGGTATCGATCCCTGGTTCATTGGTAAAATCGATTCTATCAGACAATGCGAATTCGAAATGCAGAAGGCGTCACAAACAGCTAGACAAGCTCGGGTTGCATCGTCCGCGATAAAACTCGACGACAAGATAGCCACAATGCTTGTGCGCGCAAAGCGCCTTGGTTTTTCGGATGCAGGAATTGCTCACATCTTTGGCATTCACGAACTCGAAGTGCGGCATTGGCGTCAGATTCTTGGACTGCAGCCTTCGGTGCGTCAAATTGATACCCTGGCTGCAGAATACCCTGCCCAAACGAATTATCTCTATGTTACCTACGCTCATTCATTTGCATCAAAATCCTTATCGCGCGATTCGGTTATCGCTCCATCTGATGACGTAAAACCATCGCATGGCAGCATCCTTGTCATAGGAAGCGGGCCCTACCACATAGGCTCCAGCGTCGAATTCGACTGGTGTGCGGTCAGCGCCGTCGAAACATGCCGTACTCTTGGCCAGTCTACGATTATGGTCAACTGTAACCCCGAGACCGTGAGCACCGACTACGATATCTGCGATAGGCTATATTTCGAGGAGCTGAACTTCGAGCGCATAATGGATATCTACGAATTCGAAGAGCCATCTGGAATACTGCTCTCCATGGGTGGGCAGATCGCCAATAATCTGGCCCTGCCTCTATTCGATGCAGGTGCGCTAATTCTCGGCACATCTCCACAGAACATCGACAAAGCAGAAGATAGACACAAGTTCTCTTCGCTCCTAGACGAGCTTGGCATCGAACAGCCGGCTTGGAGCGAGCTAACCACCGACGAGGAGGCAATTGCCTTTGCACGATCGGTTGGCTACCCCGTCTTAGTGAGGCCGAGCTATGTGCTCTCCGGCGCTGCCATGAATGTAGTTTGGGACGACAAGAGCCTTGCGACCTTCTTAGGACTCGCTGTAGACATCTCCCAGGAGCATCCAGTCGTCATCTCTAAATTCATAGAGCACGCTAAAGAAATCGAAATCGATGCCGTGGCGAAGCACGGAAAGCTCTTATACCATGCCATAACCGAACATCTCGAAAATGCCGGCGTGCATTCGGGCGATGCCACCGTAGTATTCCCAGCGCAGCGACTCTATGTCGAAACGGTGCGAAAAATCATCCGAATAACCGAAAAAATCGCGATCGCCCTCAACATCACCGGTCCTTTCAACATCCAATTCGTCGCAAAGCAGAACCGCGTAATGGTCATAGAATGTAACCTAAGAGCGAGCAGATCCTTCCCCTTCTGTTCTAAGATCTCACGTATAAACATGATAGACCTGGCGACGCGGTCTATGTTAGGTCAAGCAGTACAGGCGCCACCGAACGCGCTATACGACCAGCCTTGGGTCGGAGTCAAGGCAGCACAATTCAGTTTTGCTCGCCTCCATGGTGCGGACCCCGTGCTCGGCGTGGAGATGACTTCGACCGGAGAAGTGGGCTGCATAGGTAGCGAACTAGACGATGCTTTTATGAAGGCGATGGTCTCGGTTGGCTATCCACCCAAAGTCAAGAAGCTGCTTTTGTCGACAGGCCCGCTCGAAGACAAACTCGATTTCCTCGAGAGCGCACAGAAACTAGTCGAAATGGACTGCACCCTCTACGCATCACACGGCACGGCTCAGTTTCTCAAGAAATACGGCATAGAAGTGCAGACACTCCACTGGCCACTCGAGAACGCAGAGCCAAACATACTTACTCTAATGCGCAGCCATGTATTCGACCTCGTGATCAATATCCCAAAAAACAACAGAAAACACGAACTTCAAAACGACTACCTCATCCGCAGAATGGCCATAGACCTCAATATTCCGCTCTTTACGAATATCAAGACTGCGCGCCAGTATATCGAGTCGCTCGCATATTCGAAAAATCATGGTATAGAAATAAAGCCCTGGGAAGAATATCGATAAATAGCTGCAAATCGTTGCCTGAAAAATCATGAGCAGATTGCGAAGAAGGTCGGCTTTAGACGAATCGTGAGAAAATAGCGATGAGCGCCGAATAGCTACCTCATATTATTCGAATAAAAATTATGTATGCCGCAGTTCCGGCTCCAATCGATAAAAGCACATTCCTCTTCCACAGATGTAGCAACGCCGTGATTGCCCCTGCGACGAGCGCAGGAATTCCATAAGGCGCGGCACGAAAATCGATATCTTTATACATAGAAAAGACGAGAATAGCCATCACAACAGCTGGTAGGTATTTCTGAAGGAAATCCAGGAGCTCCGGCGGCTTTCGCACAGAAAAAAATAGAAAAGGCAGCGCACGAGTAAAATAGGTAACAAGCCCCATGACAAGGCATACCAGCACGAAGTAGGTCATGGTCTATCTCCTTTCTCCTCTGAGTCTTGTTTGCTTTTTTCTGAAACGCCTTGGCTGGCTGTGCCGCGAGGCCTTCCTTCTATTCTTTCTCGTAAAAGTGCTAGCGCGCCTGTCGAAATCACCAGCGCAACGAGAAGAAAATTTTTCGGACTTATGAAAAGAGCCAGCACACAGCCGAGCAATGCTGCTAAATAGGGCTCGGGTTTTTTCACCGCCCTTACTTGATCGACGAGCAGCACAATGAATAGCGCTGTAAGAGCAAAATCTAGGCCTGTCGTATTAAAAAGAAACGCCGAGCCCACAAGACTCCCTACCATACAGCCCACAAACCAATAGACCTGGTTGAGCACAGTGATCGCAGCATAGAATTTCGTCTTATCGAGATCAGGGGGAGGCTCGATCGTGGTCAATAGGCCATAGGTCTCGTCTGTGAGGCCAAAGATCAGGTAAGGCTTCCATCTGCCGGCTTTGCTGAATGGCTCAAGGAGCGATAGGCCATAAACCATATGCCGCGCATTCATAATGAGAGTGAGAAGCGCAATTTCAAGAAGCCCTGCCCCACTTTGGATGAGACCTACGGCCATGAACTGAGCCGCGCCCGCATAGATCACGAGCGCCATAAATGGAGCAAGCCACCATGGCAACCCCGCCGCAACGAGCGTGAGCCCAAAAGCTATGCCCAAAGTAATGTAACCCAAGAGCACAGGTATGCTTGCCTTGAACGCAGCCTTGAACGAAGCGCGAAGGATTGAACTCCGCCCGGATTGGGATGATTTTTTGCCTCTCATGGTTCTTTTTTAGTCTTTCTCTAAGGCTCCTCGGCATTAAAAGGGCGATTGAGCACCCTGCCAGAGCAACAGATAGCCATAAAAGCGATAGTCGGCCATGATAAAGCACCAAATCGCCACAGAAATATTAAGCAATAAATCACGCAGTAAGGCTGACTTGAGATAATTGACAAACCTCTTAACCCATTATGAGATACCCCAACTGCCAAAACACAATCCCCCTCAGTTGCTCATTTTTGAGACTTGCTCTGACGGGGAACCGGAAGATACTCCACACCTCCCTGTTGTCTTACCGGTTGCGGATACAGCATCATAAGCTGGAGTATTTCATTTGGCATGTCGATGCTGATAGGCAGACCAAGCGAACGCGCTTCCTCGGCTGATATGGGATAATCATGTGTCCACATGCCGGTCGCTAGTTTTGTCGCCAACGCAGCTGCGGCATCCTCTTCCATGTGTCTACTCAATAAGCCGGTAGCCGCTGTCTCGAGTTGCTGAATAGCCTTGCGCCCAATATCCGCCATAATCAGGGTCTGATCTTCAACCTCAGAAATTGGCTTCTGCTCGATTACCTTGATAAAAGAAGCAGCAGGATATTGCCCTATCTGCGGATCGATTGGTCCAAGGACGGAATGCTTGCACATAACAATTTCATCCGCGGCCAGTGCAATCAATGTACCGCCTGACATGGCATAATGGGGAACAAAGACAGTGACCCTGCCTTTGTGAGCTTGAATTGCGCGTGCAATCTGGAGGGCAGCCAACACAAGTCCGCCTGGTGTGTGCAGTATGATGTCTAGCGGCACATTATCATCAGTCATCTGAATTGCGCGCAGCACTTCTTCGGAGTCATTGACATCGATGTAACGCATCAGCGGAAATCCCATAAGGCTCATTGTTTCCTGCCTATGTACAAGAAGAATCACGCGTGAGCCGCGCTTTTTTTCAATCTGTGCGATTTTATGCGCGCGCATTGAATTGAGATAACGACGTTGCAATACCGGCTGCAATGTTGAAATCATGAGGAAAATCCAAAAGATATCAATTATGCCCATAGCAGTCCTCCCAGTTTATAGACTATAGAACAACCCTATCAAAGTACAAAAACCCCTATGGAAATCTGCACAATGATTCATTTTGCGGCATGGTTCTCCCTATGTTCAAATACGGAATCCATCATAGAGGCATGGAACCCCGCCTATTACACCGCAAAGCTTCCGATATTGCAAAGCCTGAGATAATTCGAGGTTTGCACAAACAAGGAGGCTCGCTATACCGCCAAGCCCGCCCTGTATCCCTCTTCGACCGCTTCGAGCGCCTTGCGCACTTTTAGCGCATCCCCAATGGTCAAAACCAAAGGAACCTCTCCTTCGAGCTCCTTGGTCAGATTGTTGACGGACTTAGCGCCAATAGCCATCACGATGGTGTCAGCAGGCCCGATCTTGGTTTCCGCGCCATCTATCTCGGAGATTACTCCATCATCCAGAATCTCTTTTACCGGCGCATTGACAAATATTTTAACGCCATTATCGTGCAAGTCCTTCATCAAGAAATAACGGACGGCTGCTTCTTCGTCAATGGCAATATCGGGCAACATTTCGACAATCGTTACTTCCTTACCATGGTTCGCGAGATGATCGGCGGTTTCGGAACCCACCATGCCACCACCTATCACGATAACCCGATGCCCCACGTTGACATTTCCAAGCAGCACATCATTTGCATGTACAACATTAGGTTTGTCCTTGCCTGGAATATCCGGGACTATGGGCTCTCCGCCTGTCGCCACAATCACAGCATCGGGGGCTTCCTTTTCGACAATCTCGACCGTCAGCTCAGTATTGAAGTGGACATTCACATTATATTTTTTGAGCTGATTCTGCTGCCATGCGAGGAACATATCCACTTCGCCCTTATTGGGTGGTATAGCTCCAATTAAGTATTGTCCTCCAAGTTTATCGCTTTTTTCATATAGATGAACCTCGTGACCTCGCTGAGCAGCTACCCTCGCCGCTTCCATCCCTGCCGGGCCACCGCCTGCAACAAATACCTTTTTCTTCTTATCGACAGGCTTCAAGATAAACTCAGATTCTCTGCCCGTTACAGGATTCACCAAACAGCCGCCTGGATTGCCTCTAAAAAGATTACCAACACAGCCCTGCAAGCACCCAATACAATAGTTGATCTCGTCGAATTTTCCCGCAGCAGCCTTATTTGGAAGCTCAGGATCAGCTAGAGAACCTCTGCCTATGGCCACGAAATCAGCCTTTCCTGATGCGATTATCGTTTCTGCCATCATAGGATCATTGATTCTTCCAACGGTGATGACTGGTATGGAAACAACCTTCTTGACTTCCGCTGCAAAATCGGCGATCCAGCCATGCCGCACAGCAGCGGGCGGTATGATAAACTGCATGCTTCCGTAGACGCCTGCTGAAACATGGATAGCATTCACCCCCGCCTGTTCGAGCAATACCGCGATGGCCTTTGTATCCTCAATAGTCCTTCCACCGGGCACGAATTCATCGCCAGAAATCCTGAAAAGGATAGGAAAATCGTTCCCTGCTTTGGCTCGTATATTAGATATGATCTCTAGTGGGAATCTCATTCTGTTTAGAAGAGAGCCACCATATTCATCTGTTCTCTTATTTGAATAAGGAGACATGAATTGGGCGATGAGATAACCATGCGCGCCGTGAACCTCTACACCATCGAACCCAGCCTTTTTGGCCCGCAATGCACAATCTCCGAATTCCTCTACTATGTTGCGAATCTCAGCCTTGGTGAGCTCATGAGGAATCTCCTGATTCGCGGGGCATGGGATCGGCGAAGGAGCTACCGGCTGTGCACCAATTACAAGATGATTAGTCTGTCTGCCCGCATGATATATCTGCGCTACTATCTTGCTGCCATACCGATGAACACGCTCGGGCAATTTGGAATGGCTCTCAATCTGATCATCATTCCATAGCCCGGGAATTCCAATAAACCCCTTTCCTCGTGGATCAACTGCATAATCCTCAGTGATGATGAGTCCCCATCCACCTTTCGCTTTTGCCTCATGGTACGCGATATACTTTTCGGTTGCTGTGCCATCGTTGTTGCAGAAATTCATCACCATGGCTGGTACGACCAATCGGTTGCTTACCTCCATTTTGCCAATACGCATAGGCGTAAAAAGGTACTTCGGCATATTTTACCTCCCTTTCTCGGCAAGCTTTCGCTTTGCCATCAGCAAAAGAAATAAGGCATTGTATAAGACAATGCACTTATAAAATTATATCGATAAGAAATCATGGAAGCAATGTGAGCGCTCTCTCTTGGCCTTAACTTTTTCTCTTTCTTTTTGCCAAAACTACCGGCACCTCATGGGGAACCCACAAGGTGTCGGGTATCAATGAATGTCAGAGAAATGGCTCGACATCCTTTATGGTGATGGAGCCGACATTGGTTCGCCCCTTGTCGGATACGGGCAATTTCAACTTGCCCGTACTTTTTAACTTGACCTAAAACATAGGAGATAGCAGCATTTTGCAGGAATTACAGAATGTTTTATTTCGTTTTACTCAAACAATCTAAAGTGCCACTTTACTTTTCGAGGAGTTTGCACCATACTCATTGTATGCAGCTCTATGATCGGCTTTATGCAAGCTCATTTTCCCACAAAATTTCGCATCCCTTTGTCCATATTATGTTCGGTGCACGCCAGACGGGAAAGTCGACCCTCATCCGCAGTATGATTCCACCCGAAAGCCTTGTCTTTGACTTGTCCAATCCATCCCAGCGGCTACAGTTTGCTGCAAACCCTGGCCGATTCATCGATATGTATCGAGCGCTACCCTCATCAGAAAGCCCTCGCTTTATATTTCTCGATGAAGTGCAAAGCGTGCCCGAACTTTTCGATGCGGTTCAGTTTCTCTACGATGAAGAAAAGCGCAGTGCGCCCGACGAGCGCCGTACACGCTTTATCCTCTGTGGCAGCTCGGCACGACGATTACGGCGCACCGGTACCAATCTGCTCCCAGGTAGAAGCATACTCCATCATCTCTATCCTCTCACCAGTATCGAATACCAGCCATTTATCCCACCAGGTTTTCCAGTAGAAACGCTCTATGGATCTCGAAGCCTTGTGCCCATTTTCAAGGATGAACCACGGCTCGTATCCCCTTTTCCTAAAAGAACGCTTGAAGATCGGATGATATATGGAGAACTCCCTGCCATGGCCATCCCCTATGCAGAGCGTGGTACGAACGCTGATCCACGGCGCGAGCTTTTGCGGTCCTATGTTGCAGCGTATATCGAAGAAGAGCTCCATCGCGAAACGCAGATTCGTGAATGGGGCCCATTTTTGCGCTTTCTATCTCTCGCGGCTTACGAATCAGGAGGCATTATGAACTTTGCGGGCATCGCAAAGGAATCTGGCCTCTCAGCCCCCACCGTCAAAGCGCACTATCAACTCCTTGAGGATATGTTTCTTGGCTTCATGGTACCTGCATTTTCAGGGAGCTCCCGCAAGACCGCGCTGTCCACCCCTCGATTCTTCTTTATCGATTTAGGCCTTCGCAATGCCGCGGCAGGTCTCTCGCTGACACCAGATACGCTTTTGGCCAACCCAGGCCCTCTCTTTGAGCAATGGGTCGGTATTGAGCTCTATAAGCGCCTCTCGTATCTTGGTGATTCGCAGCTTTCGTATTTTCGTACTGCCGGCGGAGCGGAGGTCGATTTTATCATTGAGCAATCAGGTATCCTCTATCCCATTGAAGTAAAATGGACAGAAAATCCCACCACCAAAGACGCGCGCCACCTGGAAATCTTCCTCTATGACCATCGCGATCGTACTTCCCATGGCTACATTGTGTGCCGCGCTCCCTATCCCCTCGCAGTGAGCAATACAGTAACAGCAATTCCCTGGTGGCTACTCTGACTGAGCCACAAGGCTCGTTCCTCGAGCTCTTGGACACGATCTTCCAGACAGTATCGGTATTTTCGAAGAACAAGTCGACCACACCGAGAACCCTCACGTTGTTCTCTTCATCAAGTCCCATATACATGACGCCGATGATTCCAATTTTAGCGCCCTTACGTTCGATGATAGTCCATGCAGGCAGATATCTTTCGCCTGTCGATTTCATGTGGACATTTCCGGACATGATTTATGCATTCGCCTGTTCGATCAAATGAGCACGATGCTTATCGATCAAGGTCGCTAAGTAAGCCAGGCTGCCTTTGGTATCTTTTGTGTCAGTAGCAAAATCCCATGGTGCAAACCAACCATGAAGGTCACTGGTGGCGAGAATCTGAATATTGACCTTGCTAGCCACCTCAACCGTCAAAACATGCGAGCAGAAAAACAGGTTTTCTAAAGATTTCTATCCTAATCCGCCAATTATATGACAGCTGCGCTCGTACTTTCAGAAAGGCTCAACGAATCTTCATCGAGCCGTCTAAACGTTTCTAGATTGCGAAGGGTAATATCATCCTTGGTTGAACAGCGGATATCCTCAACGACGATACCAGTGCATGAGGAAAAAGCTTGGTTAAATAGACATTCGATTTCCACGGTCATCTGCTCGCTGAGATCGTCCTCAATTCCGACTATAATACTAGTTTTATATGGATCAACGTCCTCCAGCTCTATATCGGTAACTTTAATCCAAATACCAAAAACTCCTTTAGGCAACCCATTCTTAGAAAATTTTTGTAGCTTTTTATTGTTTTTCAATCGTTTATTGAATGCCTTGGGGAATGCTGGTCGCACATATCGGCGCTCAAGCCACTTCTTTAGAGCATCCCTTCCTTCTTCATCGAGCTGGATATTTTCAAGTTTCTTTGCATTACAGAATGATTCTTTGAGAACTCTAAAGCGATCATGTATTGAGAATCTAATTGTCTGATCTTTTATTGGTATATCGATTATTCTTGGACTCTTTAAATCTGCAAATTTTCGACAAATGGTTGGATTAATTATGCCGGCAAGCAACTCAATATAAGGCTCTTTATCAGCAGAAGCGACAATATCACAATCCTGAGAAATTACACAAAGGACACAGTCTTTTATAGTTGAAGGCCTCTTATCGATTGATGCATTGAGCAAATTATTTGTCTGTCCAGAGTCAACAATGTCTCCTTGATGCCAATCAACTTCCCAAAACCTTTCTTCAATTGTTTGCATTGTAGAATTATGCCCCTCTGTAGATACTTAAAAGGTTGTCTTCGAGAATCTTCTTCTTGGACTCTTCGGAAAGGATAACTTTTGATTTGGCCTCGCTTTCCGCCAACCGCTCAGCGCGCTTTTGGGACCTCTCTCGTATCTCTTTGACCATAGCTGGGATTTCTTTTTCATCTAACTCTGGTTCAGAAAGTGCTTCGAGAAGGCTTTTTTTGAATGCTCCTACAGGCCTTTCGATATAGCCATAGAAGATAGGAGACCATGTTCCAGTTTCTGAGGGTTCTATTAAAGAATAAAGCTTTCGGATTGTGCGCAAATTGTGTGGGCTGGGCTCACTTTCACCATTGAGCCATGCATAAAGTGCAGGCCTACTCACCTGCAAAATTCGAGCAAGGTCACTCTTAGTCAATCCAAAATAAGAAAGAATTGCTCGAATATTATCTGCTGCAATTAGCTCAACAGAAGATTGCCTAGTGCTTCTTAAAGATATTACAGCGCTAAGTGCGCTTGAAAACATTGATTCAAACGGCAGTTGCAAATAACCACTCGGCGTTGTTACTTTCTCTGAAGGCTCTATGTCATAGGCATACGCATCAATTATATCCATTTTTTCACCCCTTCCTCTGTAATTACAGATTGAAAAAACACTTCCTCAATTATGTGATGCAAAGCAAAATAAATCTCTTTTAACTGATTGATTGGAATCCCTGTGCACTCTGATGGAAATGGATTTTCGCATCCGTGATCCATGTCGATCAGCGCAAAATCATCATTCATATCGATAGTACGAGGGCGCACAGGAGCTTCATTATAGAGATCAGAAGGGAGGTCTCGCTGTTCGGCGTTGCGCAAAATACGGATGGACAGCATTCCTTTCTGGCCACTTCTTAATTCTGTATCTGTGACCTCTATGTGGGTGTATCGTTTTTTCTTATTTTTGAAATATGGAGAGGCGATGCCTCGCATCGAAGAGCGAAGATATGAATCGATATCATCATCACTGAATTGTCTGGTAACCTGGTCTACATAGCGTAGACCAAGGCGGCCAGCGATGCCATGAGTCCCATGTT
>ENA-UOYA01002377-UOYA01002377.1-activated-sludge-metagenome-genome-assembly--contig:-NODE-2377-length-18198-cov-5.219920_pt1 | contig 18198 bp, 18 predicted proteins | sample MGYA00238163_ERZ764804 | MGnify/ENA primary metagenome ERZ764804 (study PRJEB28919, sample SAMN05720223) | activated sludge metagenome | isolation source: Anaerobic digester | place: Hong Kong... | reverse complement strand
CCGGGGGGCGCTTCAAGATCCAGACCTTTCCCGGCGGCGCGATCGGCAATGCGCTGAAGGTGCCCGAGACCGTCAAGAACGGTCTCGCGGAGTGCGGCCACACCTGGATGGGGTACGACTGGGGCAAGGACCCGACCACGGTGCTCTTCGGCGGCTACGCGGGCTCGATGGACACCGAGCGGATGCTGCACTGGCTCTACGAGGGCGGCGGTGCCGACCTGCAGCGCAAGTTCCGCGACGAGAGCGAGGGGGTCGTGTCGATCCCGCTGTTCATCCGGACCGCCGAGGTCTTCCTGCACTCGCGCAAGCCGGTGAAGACGCTGGCCGACCTCAAGGGCCTGAAGCTGCGCACCGCCGGCGCCTGGCTCGAGATGGCGCGGGACCTGGGCGCCGCGCCGGTCACCACCGCCGGCGGCGACGTGTATCCGATGCTCGAGCGCGGCGCCATCGACGCGACCGAGTGGGGCACGCTGTGGGAGAACATCTCGCCGGGCTTCTACAAGGTCGCGAAGTACCTGATCTACCCGGGCGTGCACCAGCCCACCGCGCCGTTCGAGCTGGTGATCAACAAGGACGTCTGGGGCAAGATGCCGGCCGCCGACCAGCGGCTGGTCGAGATGGTCGCGAAGCTGGTCACCTTCGAGAGCTGGTTGAAGATCGGGGCCGAGGACGCGAAGGCGTTCGACTTCTACCGCAAGCAGGGCGTCACCGTCATCGAGCTCGACGACGAGGTCCAGTACGCGGCCCGCAAGATCGGCATCGACTGGGCGGACAAGACCGCGAAGGAAGGCAAGTTCAAGTGGTTCGCGCCGGTCCACAAGAGCCTGACCGACTTCGACAAGGCGTGGCGCGAGGCGGACGACTACCGCAAGGTCAAGGTCAAGCGCTCCTGAGGCCGACGGTTCCGTTCGCATGCGCCCGCTGATCCGCGTCATCGAGCGGCTGGTGGGCACGGTCGGCATCGCCGCGGCGATGCTGCTCGTGCCCCTCGTCCTCGCCACCTGCTGGGAGGTCTGGTCGAGGTACGTGATGGACCGGCCGACCGTCTGGGCCTACGAGGTCGGCTACCTGCTGACCGGCTCGCACTTCCTGCTCGGGCTCGCGTACACGCTGCGCGAGGGCCTGCACATCCGGATCGACGTGTTCACCGGTGCGATGTCGCCGCGCACCCGCGCGACGATCGACACGGTCGCCTACGCGATCGTGCTGCCCCTGCTCGCGTGGCTCGCCTGGATGCTGCTGCAGTACCTGCTCGCCGGCTACGCGCGGGGCGAGCGCAGCGGCCAGTCGGCGCTGAACCTGCCGGTCTGGCCGTTCCGCACGGTGTTCTTCGTGTCCTTCCTGCTGTTCGCCCTCCAGGTGCTCGCCGAGCTGCTGAAGTCGGTCGACCGCGTGCTGCTGCCGGCCCGCGCCGGGTCCTGACCGATGGACGTCCTCCCGTTCCTGATGCTGCCGCTCGCCTTCGGCCTGATGTTCCTGGGCGTGCAGGTGGTGTTCTCGATGATGATCACCGCGGTGCTGTTCGGCCTGGTGATCTTCGGCGACAAGGTGGTCCACCAGTTCATCGAGAAGATCGACGACCTGTCGTCGAACTTCGTGTTCGCCGCGGTGCCGCTGTTCGTGTTCATGGGCTCGATGCTCGAGAAGTCCGGCATCGCCGACCGCCTGTTCGAGGCGATCCACATCTGGACGCGCCGCCTGCCCGGCGGCCTCGCGCTCGCGACGGTCCTGATGTGCATCATCTTCGCCGCCTCGAGCGGCGTGATCGGCGCGACCGAGTCGGTCGTCGGCCTGCTGACGATCCCGGTGATGCTGCGCTACGGCTACGACAAGGGCCTGATCAGCGGCACGATCTGCGCGGGCGGCTCGCTCGGCACGATCATCCCGCCGTCGGTGGTGGTCGTCGTGATGGGCCCGCTCGCGAACCTGTCGGTCGGCGACCTGATGTACGGCATGGTGTTCCCGGGCCTGATCATGGCCGGGCTCTACCTCGCCTACATCCTCGTGCTGTGCACCGTCCGGCCGGGGAACGGTCCGCGGATCCCGCCCGAACCCGGCGATCCCGGCTTCGGCGAGAAGGTCTGGATCAGCGTGCGCAACCTGGTGCCGCCGATCATCATGATCTTCGCGGTGCTCGGCTCGATCCTGCTCGGCTGGGCGTCGCCGACCGAGGCCGCGGCGATCGGCGCGCTGTGCTCGGTCGCGCTGACGATGCTCTACCGGCAGTTCACGCTGCGCGGCCTGTACGACGCGCTGCTGAAGACGCTGACCGTCACCGCGATGATCATGGCGGTGCTGCTCGCGGGCACGCTGTTCACCGGCGTGTTCATCGGCGGCGGCGGCATCAACACCGCGAGCCGGCTGATCCAGACGATGCAGCTCGACCCGTGGGCGCTGCTGGCGCTGATGATGTTCATCCTGTTCATCGCCGGCTTCTTCCTCGACTGGATCTCGATCGTGCTGATCTTCGTGCCGATCTTCACGCCGCTGGCCACCCAGGCCGGCTTCGACGGCGTGTGGTTCTGCATCCTGTTCCTGATCATGATCCAGACCAGCTACCTGACGCCGCCGATGGCGCCGGCGATCTTCTACCTGCGCGCGGTCGCGCCGCCGGCGATCACGATCCGCGACATGTACCGCGGGGTCGTGCCGTTCATCGCGCTGCAGGTGGTCACGCTGGCGGTCACGATGGCCTGGCCGGGGCTGGTCACCTGGCTGCCGTCGGTGATGCTGCAGCTGCGCTGAGCGAGCGCGCGAGAGGAGGCGCACGATGACTCCGGAGCAGATCCTGTCGATCCCGCCGAAGGTGCTGACCCAGGCGCAGCGCGAGGCGTACTTCCGCGACGGCTTCGTCCTGGTCGAGCGGGCGATCGACGACGCCTGGCTCGCGCGGCTGCGCGCCGCGACCGACCGGCTGGTCGAGCGCAGCCGCTCGGTGTCGAAGTCGGACGAGGTGTTCGACCTCGAGCCCGGCCACCGGCCGGACGCGCCGCGGCTGCGCCGCGTCTCGAAGCCGGTCGAGCAGGACCCGGCGTTCTGGGCCTACGCGAGCGAGTCGGTCGTGCCGGACATCGTCGCCGACCTGGTCGGGCCGGACGTGAAGTTCCACCACTCGAAGCTGAACTTCAAGTGGGCGGCCGGCGGCGAGGAGGTGAAGTGGCACTACGACATCGGCTTCTGGCCGCACACCAACTACTCGCCGCTGACCGTGGGCACCTACCTGTACGACTGCGGGATGGAGCAGGGGCCGCTCGCGGTGCTGCCGTCGAGCCACGACTTCGAGCCGCTGTTCTCGCAGTACGGGCCCGACGGGAAGTGGGTCGGCGCGCTCGATCCGGCCGACCTGGCCACGCTCGACCTGTCGCGCGCGAAGTACCTGACCGGCCCGGCCGGTTCGCTGACGATCCACAACTGCCGCGCGCTGCACGCGTCGCCGAGGAACCTGTCGGACCTCGGGCGCCCGCTGCTGCTGAACACCTTCTCGTCGGCCGACGCGTTCCCGTACACGGTCAACCCGATCCGCTCGCGCTTCGACCAGGCGATCGTCCGCGGCCGCGCGGCCCGGTTCGCGCACCACGACCCGCGGCCGTGCCCGCTGCCGCCCGACTGGTCGGGCGGCTACTCGTCGATCTTCGCGCTGCAGCAGCGCGAGGGCGAAGCGGTCGCCGGCGGCGGAATGTGAGCGGGGCCGTGCACCGGGCCGGGTCCGCCTGCTAACATATCAGTCATAGATCAGACGCGGCCGCGGGCCGCACCGGAGGTGTCCCATGATGAGCGAGCGCCAGCGGAAGTTCCGCGAGCAGTACCGGTCGAACATCAGCCCGCTGTACAACGGCCTGGTGCACATCGGCGTGATCTACGCGATCGGCCTGTCGGCGATCTGGTTCTGCGTGCAGCGACTGGAGAACGTCGGCTGGGAGTGGCTGGTGATCCTGCCGGTCGCGCTGGCCGGCAACTTCGCCGAGTGGGCGATGCACAAGTACGTGATGCACCGGCTGATCGACGTGTTCGCGCTGCGCGCGATCTACGATCGCCACACCCGCCAGCACCACCAGTACTTCACCGACAACGAGTGGACGATCGACACGACCCGCGAGTTCCGGATCGTGTTCTTCCCGTGGCGACTGCTGTTCGTGCTCGGGGTGCTGGGCTCGCTGTTCGGCTGGATCGCGTCGCTGGTCTGGAACGCGAACGCCGGCTACTTCGTGTTCATGACGATGGTCGCGCAGTACCTGGTCTACGAGTTCATGCACTACTGCTGCCACGTGCACGACAACTGGTTCGTCAACCGTTTCCCGTTCGTCGCGACGATCCGCCGCCACCACATCGCGCACCACAACCAGGGGATCATGATGCACTACAACATGAACCTCACCTTCCCGGTGGCCGACTGGATCATGAAGACCTCGGACCTCGACCGCGGCCTCGTCGGCACGCTGCTGAACGGGATGGACGAGCGCCACGTGCGCGAGGACCTGAAGCCGATCATCGCGCGCTTCAAGCGCGACGACTCGCGGGTGACGCTCGACGGGCCCCAGCTGACCGACGACGAGCGCCGCACGCTGGCGCCCCAGGGCTGAGCGCGTCGCGGCCCGGTGGCGCACGGCTGACGTGAAGCGCACCGACGCCGCCCGCGTCCGATCGGTCGCCGCCCGCGTCGCGGCGCCGCCCGAGGCGCGCGGGCGGGGCGGCGCGCGCGGGCCGCTCGAGGCGTCCACGCGGGCCGCGGCGCGGACCTCGGCCGGCGAGCGTCGGCCCGCCTCCGCGCCGCGGCCGCGCGTGGCCGGACGCTCGCTGACCGACGAGGCCTACGCGCAGCTCGAGGAGCAGATCGTCACGATGCAGCTGAGCCCGGGCAGCGCCGTGTCCGAGGCGATGCTGTCCGAGCGGCTCGGCATCGGCCGCACGCCGATCCGCGAGGCGCTGCAGCGGCTCGCGCGCGAGCACCTGGTCGTCGTGCTGCCTCAGCGCGGCATCCTCGTCTCCGAGATCGACGTCAAGCGCCAGCTGCGGCTGCTCGAGGTGCGGCGCGAGGTCGAGCGGCTGATCGTGCGCAGCGCGGCGCGCCGGGCGAGCGCGGACGAGCGCGAGGAGTTCGCCCAGGTCGCCGCGTCGATGTATCGCGCGGCGGAACGCAACGACGCGAGGAGCTTCGTGCGCGGCGACAAGCGCTTCAACGACCTGTGCCTCGCGGCCGCGCGCAACGAGTTCGCCGCCGGCGCGATGAGCCTGATGCACGGCCTGTCGCGGCGGTTCTGGTACCTGCACTATCGCCAGGCGGCCGACCTGCCCGAGACCGCGCGGCTGCACGCCGACACCGCGCGCGCGATCGCCGACGGCGACGAGGCGCGCGCCGCGAAGGCGCTCGACGCGCTGCTCGACAGCATCGAGGCGTTCACCCGGGCGACGGTGTCGACGGACTTCTAGCGCGACCCGGGGCCGTCGGCGCGCGTCGCGCGGGCAGGAGGGTCGTACAGCGACGGCACCACCAGCCGGCGCCCGCGCAGGCGGGCCATCGCCTCGATCCTCGAGCCGACGGACAGGCGTCGCAGCACCGCCGACACGTGCTCCTTCACGGTCGCCTCGGACAGCGAGAGGCGCTGCGCGATGCGCTTGTTCGACGCGCCGTGCAGGACGAACCACAGCACGTCCGCCTGCCGCGCGGACAGGCCGAGCTCGGCGGCGGTGACGGCGGGCGAGCCGGCCTCGTCGTCGTCCGGCTCGACGGCGCTCCCCCCGGCGAGCGGGCAGGCGCCGGCCAGCGTCACGCTGATCGACGCGATGCTGTCGGAGTGCTCGCCGGGGCAGCCGCGCACGTGGACGCCGCTCGCCTGCAGCGCGTCGCGCACGCACGGCTCGACCGCCGGACCGACCGCGAGCAGTCCGGTCGCGGGCCAGGTGCGACGCAGCCGGCTCGTGACCTCGATCACGGTGTCCGGCGCCTCGTGCAGGTCGATGACGGCCAGCGCCGGCGGCCCGTGCCGCCCGACGAAGCCGAACAGCGCGTCCGGGCTCGGCGTGACGGCCACCGCGTCCAGCAGCGGGTGGGCGTGAAGCGGCGCGAGGACGTCGGTGCCGTCGAGACGCCGGTCGCAGAGCACCAGCGCGTAGCGCGATCCGTCGTACATGATCTCCTCATTCCACGACAGCTCGGCTGCGCGCGCCAGCTGTCAGATCCGACAGGCCGGCGCGGCGGCTAGAACGGGTGCGGGTTGATCGCGCCGCTCATCACCGCGCGCGCGACCGCGTGCTGCCGGTTGCTGACGTCGAGCTTGGTCATCGCATTGGCGATGTGGAAGTTCACCGTGCGCTCGGACATGTTCAGCAGTTGTCCGATCTCCCACGAGGTCTTGCCGTCGGCGGTCCACCGCAGGCACTCGCGCTCGCGGGCGGTGAGCTGCGGCCGGGAGGGATCGTCGAGGACGAAGACCCGGCGCACCGCCTCGTGCAGGTAGCCGGCGAGGCACTGCACGTCGGGCAGGGCCTGCGTCGCGGTCTCGAGCGCCCGGGCCCGCGGCGCGTCGTGGGCGAAGCTGAGGATGCCCAGCTCGCCGTACGGACTGTGCAGCGGCATGCTCACGCCGGCGCGCAGGCCGAACTCGGACGCCTCGTCCATCACGCGCCGGCTCGCCGGCGCGGCCGACTCGGTGAGCTGCTGCCAGCGGATCGGCGCGACGTGCCGCCCGCAGTAGGCGATGACGGGGTCGTGCTCGTACAGCGCGCCGCCCATGTAGTGGTCGACCCAGCCCTCGGGATAGCCGTTCAGCAGCGCCAGGCGCGAGTCCGAGAACGCGGTCGGGATCCGCAGCGCGTAGATGAACGAGTCGAAGCCGAGCCGGTCGCACTCGTGCCGGCAGATCTCGGTGATCGCGTCGATCGAGGCCGCGCTCGCGAGGCGGTCGATCGCATCCTGGAGGGGGGCGTGGGTCATCGGTCTCACGGGTCGCACGGGTCTCACGACGCGGGCCTCGGCGGGGCCGCGCGGACGACGATACACGCGCGCGACGGCCGTCGGCGAACGGCGACCGCGCAGCCGCCCGAACGACCGTCCCGTGTGGCCCCACCCGACGACGGTAGGGTTCCCGCGGGTCGCGGACCCTCGCCACCATCGTCGCCACCCTCACTCCGGAGATCCGACGATGAAGACGACCGTGAAGACCTCGACCCGCGTGCGGGCCGGCTCGGCGACCGCGCTGATCGCGCTGGCCCTCGTCGCCTGCGGCGGTGGCGGCGGCGGCGACCCCGCGGCCGCACCGCCCCCGGCGGCCGGCGCCCCCGACGCCCCGCCGGCCGCGCCCCCCGCGGGTCCGCCGGCGAGCCCGCCGGCGGGCGCCGGCCTGATCGACGAGGCCGCCGTGCGGGCGTGCCCCAGTGCCACGAGCCTGATCCAGAGCACCGAATGGTCGTCGTGCCTGGCGGGACGCAGCATCGCCGGCACCGAGGTGTTCACCGGCACGCCCTGCGAGCTGCGCGTCGGCCAGGACGGCGCGTTCGACTACCTGCGCAACGGCGCCGTCTTCCTGTCGCTGCCGCCCCGCCCGCAATGGACCGGCGTGTCGGGGCTGTACCAGAACACGGTGCGCGACACGCTCGGGCCACGGCTGCTGCTCGCGTCCCTCGATCCGAGCTTCCCGGTCGTCGCCGGGCAGCCGTACATGAACAGCGTCGACCTCACGTTCGTCGCAGGCGCCGGGCAGGACGAATCGGTCGAGATCGAGTACTTCGACGCGCTCCGGACCCGCATCACGCTGGTGTGCCGCGTGAACGTGCTGTAGGGCCCGCGGGTCGGGGCGGGCGGCGTCCGCCGTCAGGCGACGCCGCGCGCCGCGCCGCCCCAATACCGCGCCCGCAGCGCCTTCTTGTCCGGCTTGCCGAGCCCGGTGACCGGCAGCGCGTCGACGAAGTCGACGCTCTTGGGCGCCTGCACCGGCCCCTTCGCCTCGCGCACCAGCGCGATCAGCTCGGCGGCGTCGACGCGTGCGCCGGGCCTCAGCACCACCACCGCCTTGACCGCCTCGCCCCACTGCGGATCGGGCACGCCGATCACGCCGGCCGCGGCGACCGCGGGGTGCGTCGTCAGCACGTCCTCGACCTCGCGCGGGAACACGTTGAAGCCGCCGGTGACGATCATGTCCTTGCTGCGGTCGACGATGTACAGGAAGCCGTCGGCGTCGCTGCGGGCCATGTCGCCGGTGTGCAGCCAGCCGTGGCGGTACGCGTGCGCGGTCTCCTCGGGGCGGTTCCAGTAGCCGGCGGTGACCAGCGGCCCGCGCACGCAGATCTCGCCGACCTCGCCGCGCGGCACCTCGCGGCCGTCCTCGTCGAGCAGCGCGACCCGGCTCGGGCCGATCGGCACGCCGCAGGACGCGAGCCGCTCGGGATGGCGATCGGGGTCGTGGTCCGCACGGCGCAGCGCGGTGATCGCGTTCGGCGCCTCGGTCTGGCCGTAGAGCTGCATGAACACCGGCCCGAAGCGGCGCACGGCCTCGGCCAGCCGCGCCGGCGAGATCGGCGCGGCACCGTAGATCACCACCTCGAGGCCGGCGAGCGCCGCCGCGTCCAGGCCCGGCTCGTCGAGCAGCCGGTAGATCATCGTCGGCACGACGAAGGTCATCGTCGCGCGGTGCGTCGCGACGAGCGCGGCGAAGCGCGACGCGTCGAAGCCGCGCTCGACGATCACCGTGCCCGAGCGCAGCAGCACCGGCGGCACGATCGCGCCGGCCGCGTGCGTGATCGGCGTGATCGCGAGGAAGCGCGGCTCGCGCGGCCAGTCCCACTCGGCGAGCTCGGTCATCGTCATCGTGACGCGCACGCGGTGCGTCGACATCACGCCCTTCGGGCGGCCCGAGGTGCCGCCGGTGTAGGTGAGGCCCGCGATGTCGTCGGGACGGGCGCGCGGCTCGAGCGGGGCGGGCGGGCGCGCCACCGCGTCGGCGAGCAGGTCGTCGGCGAGGTCGGACGGTCCGAGCGCCAGCAGCCGCAGCCCGGGCACGCGCTGCGCGAGCGCCGCCGCGCGCGCCGCGTGGCCCGCCGGGTCGAAGCACAGCGCCTGGATCCCGGCGTCCTGCAGGATGTACGCGTGGTCGTCGGCCGAGCCGAGCGGATGCATCGCGGTGAGCCGGGCGCCGACCATCGCTGCCGCGGCGGTCACCAGCCAGGCCTCGACCCGGTTGTCGGACAGCGTCGCGATCGCCGCGCCGCGTCCGAGCCCCCGGGCCTCGAAAGCCTGAACGAGGCCCGAGATCCGCGCGCCGAACTCGCGGTAGGTGAGGGTCGCGGCGCCGTCGACGAACGCGATCCGGTCGCCGCCGCGCTCGACCGCGCGGCGCAGCAGGTGGCCCATCGTGCAGCCGTCGTAGAGCTCGGGGTGGTCCACTGCGGGTCTCCTGGGAATCAGCGGGCGGCCGGCTCGCGGTCGGCCGCGCCGAGCTCCTTCTGCATGACCACCGTGTCGAGCCAGCGGTCGAACTTCCAGCCGGTCGCGCGCATCGTGCCCGCGAAGCGGAACCCGCAGCGCGCGTGCAGCGCGATCGAGCCGGTGTTGTAGCTGTCGCCGATGATCGCGATCATCTGCCTGCAGCCGGCGAGCTCGCAGCGCGCGATCAGCGCGACCAGCAGCCTGCGGCCGACACCGCCGCCGCGCGCGTCGTCGGCGACGTAGACCGAGTCCTCGACGGTGAAGCGGTAGGCCGGGCGCGTGCGGAAGAAGTTCGCGTACGCGTAGCCGAGCACGCGGCCGTCGGCCTCGGCGACCAGGTACGGGAAACCGTGCTTCAGCACGTCGGCGCGTCGCGAGCGCATCTCGTCGACCGAGGGCGGCTCGAGCTCGAACGAACCGGTGCCGTGGCGCACGTGATGCGCGTAGATCGCCTGGATCGCCGGGACGTCGTCGTCGCGGCTGTCGCGCAGGGTCGGGTTCATGCGGGCGAGTCTAGCGGAAGGGTACGGCCCGGTGCGTCCCGGCGACGCCGGTCGGTCTCGGCGCGGTTCCGATCCGGGAGGGCCCGGGCATCACAATTGCTCGGCCCGTTCCCGCAGGCGGTCCCGTGCCGCTGCCGTCAACGGGAGTCGCTTCGATGCACGTCGTGCTGGTGTTCTCCGCGCTGCCGCTCGTACTCGGCGCGCTGCTCAGCAACTGGGCCTACGCGGCCAGCGAACAGGTGCAGTGGACCAACTTCGCCTCCTGGCTGATGGCGGGCGGCCTGGTGTTCGTCGGCCTCGCCCTGGTCTGGGCGCTGGTCGACCTCCTGCGTCGCCGAGGGGCCCGGGATCGTCGCGGCCGGCTGTACCTGCTCGCGCTGGCCGTGGGCTTCGCCGTCGGCTTCGTGAACGCCCTCGTCCACGAGAAGGACGCCTGGGCGGCGATGCCGGCCGCGTTGTGGCTGTCCGCGCTGGCGCTGCTGGCGCTGCTGGTCGCCGGCGGGCTGGGGTGGACGGGCCTGCGCGGCGGGAGCGTGCGATGAGGGCGCTGCGGTCGGGCACCGGCCGACGCGTCCGCGCTCGAGGGGCGATCGTCCTCGCCGCCGTGGCGTTGCTCGCGGCGTGCGACTCGGGACAGGACGTCGCGCAGTACGGCGCCGAGCCGACGCTGCCCGAGCCGCGCCGCGGCCTGCTGCCGAGCATGACGATCGCCGATCCCGCGCCCTGGGGCGACCGCCGGCCGACGGTGCCGCAGGGCTACACGATCGCGGCGATCGCCACCGACCTGAGGGTGCCGCGCCAGACGCTGGTGCTGCCCAACGGCGACATCCTGGTCGCCGAGGGGAGGGGAGGCGGTGCGCCGGTGCTGACGATCAAGGACTGGGTCGCCGGCTTCATCAAGGCCAGGGGCAACACCCCGGTCGAGAGCGGCGATCGGCTGACCCTGCTGCGCGACGCCGACGGCGACGGCCGCTACGAGGGCCGCTGGGTGTTCGCGGAGAACCTGAACGCCCCGTACGGGCTCGCGCTCGTGGGTGAGCGCCTGTACGTCGCCAACCAGGATGCGCTGGTGCGCTTCGACTACCGCCCCGGCCAGACGCGCGCCGCGGCGCCGCCCGTCACCGTCACGCCCCTGCCGTCGGCGGTCAACCACCACTGGACCAAGGCCCTGACGGCGAGTCCGGACGGCCGCTTCCTGTACGTCGGCATCGGGTCCAACAGCAACGTCGGCGAACGGGGCATGGAGATCGAGGAGAACCGGGCGATGGTCTGGGAGGTCGACGCCGAGACGGGTGCGGCCCGGCCGTACGCCACGGGCCTGCGCAACCCGACCGCGCTGGCCTTCGAGCCCGGCGGCCAGCTCTGGGCGGTCGTCAACGAGCGCGACGAGCTCGGTCCCGACCTCGTGCCGGACTACCTGACCTCGGTCCGCGAGGGCGCCTTCTACGGCTGGCCGTACGCGTACTGGGGCCAGAACGTCGATCCGCGGGTGCGGCCGCAGGACGAGGCCAAGGTGAAGGCGACCGTACGTCCGGACTACGGCCTGCAGTCGCACTCGGCCCCGCTGGGCCTGGCGTTCGTGCGCGCGGGCGCGGACGCGCGTTTCGGCGAGGGCGCGTTCGTCGGGCTGCGAGGCAGCTGGAACCGCGAGGTGCCCGTCGGCTACAAGGTGATCTTCGTGCCGTTCAGCGGCGGACGACCCAGCGGCGGGCCGGTCGACTTCGTGACCGGCTTCCAGGTCGACGGCAAGACGCTCGGGGGCCCGGTGGGCGTGGCCGTGGATCCGAAGGGTGCCGTGATCGTGGCCGACGACCTGTCGAACACCGTCTGGCGCGTCACGCCGACGCAGCGCAGCGCGCAGGCACGCTAGCGGGGGCCGTCGAGGGCCCCGGATGCGCCGCGCGCGCGGGACGAACGGAGCACGGACGCGTGATGCAGGACGCCGCGAGATGGGTGCCGTACTGCGGCGAGGCGCCGCCCCCGGAGCTCTGGCTGGGCCGCTGGAACCTCGATCCGGTGCTGGGCGCCGCGCTCGTGCTGCTCGCGATCCCGCTGTGGCGCGGAGGACCGCCGGCGCCCGCCGCGTCGACGCGACGGCCCGACGCGCTGCGGGGCGCATGGGTGCTGACCGTGCTGCTCTACGTGTCGCCGCTGTGCGCGCTGAGTTCGGCGTTCTTCACGGTGAGGGTCGTCCATCACATGGCCCTGGCGCTGGCGGTCGCGCCGCTGCTGGCCTGCGGACTCGAGCCCCGGCTGCGCCGACTGCCGATGCCGCTGTGGACCTGCACCGCCGTGGCGACGCTCGCGTTCTGGGTGTGGCACGCACCCGTCGCGTACGCGGCGGCGCTGTCGTCGGTGGCGGTGTACGCGCTGATGCAGCTCACGATCGTGGGCAGCGCGATGGCGTTCTGGCTGGCGGTGCGGCGCGCCGTGCCGGCCGCCGCGATGTCGGCGATCCTGGTCGGCTCGGTGCTCACGGGGCTGCTGGGCGCGCTGATCACCTTCGCGGCCCGCCCGCTGTACGCGCCGCACTTCCTCTCGACGCTCGGCTGGGGCGTGACGCCGCTCGAGGACCAGCAGCTCGCCGGCATCGTGATGTGGGCGCCCGGCAGCTTCGCCTACCTGTCGGCCGCCGTGTGGATCGGCTGGCGCTGGCTGCGAGACGAGCGCGACGCCCGCGTGCGCGTCGCCGCGCCATGAACCCGGTCGCCCTCGTCGAATGGGCCCAGGGCTTCCACCGGCGCGGCACGTACTCGCCGGTCGGCATCGGGTTCCATTGGCTGATGGCGGCGCTGATGACGGTCCAGCTGGGCCACGGCTGGTATCTCGCCTGGCAACCGGCGGGGGGTGTCAAGCACCTCGGCTACCAGACCCACGCGCAGATCGGGCTGGCGATCATGCTGCTGGGCACGCTGCGCTTCTTCTGGCGCGGCCGGGTCGCCGCGCCGAGGACGGTCGACGAACATTCGTTCATGGGCCGCGCGAGCCTGCTGGTGCAGGTCGGGCTCTACTTCAGCTTCTTCGCGCTGCCGATCAGCGGCTGGGTCATGTGGTCGACCCTGCCCGGCGACCTGCCCCTGTCGATCGCGGGCGTGGTCCCGGTCCCCAACCTGCCGTTCGAGCAGCTGTCCGAACGCCTGCAGCACGCGCTGATGCAGGGGGCCGCGACGGCCCACCTGTGGATCGTCTGGTTCACCACGCTCGCCATCGCGGGCCACTCGGGCGCGGCCGTGCTGCACCACGTGATCGCGAGGGACCGCGTGCTGAACGCGATGATCGACCTCAACGGCCCGGAGGCGCCGGGCGTGCTGGGATCGCCGCGAGATGCAGGCCCAGCTGCCTGACGTCGGCCGCCGCCAGCGTCCGGGCCACCTCGAGCATCGCGTGCCCGCCGTCGTTGCGCCGCTTCGAGGCCCGCCAGTCCTGCAGCTGCTGGATCAGGTAGAACGCCGGCTGGGCGGCGAGCGGCGGGCCCTCGGGCGTGCCGCGCGCGTCGTCGCCGTGGCAGCGCGCGCAGGCCTGCGCGTACAGCACCGCGGCGGACGGGTCGGCGCGCTCCGACGTCGCGGGCGGCGAAGCGTGCGGCGGCATGGCGGCGAAATGGTTCGCGACCCGCACGCGCTCGTGGCTGTCGAGGAAGCGCGCCACGTCCCGCATCACCGCGTGCGGCCGCAGGCCGGCGGCGTAGTCCTCGAGCTGCTTCTGCAGGTAGCCGGCCGGCAGGCCCGCCAGCCGGGGCGCGTCGAAGCCGTTGCCCTCGCCGCGTGCGCCGTGGCAGGTCACGCACGCGTAGCGCGCCCCGCCTTCGCCGCCGCTCACCGCGACGAGCGCGCCGTCCCGGCCCCACCTGTCGTCGCTGGGGGCGAGGCGATCGGTGCAGCCGGTCGCGGCCAGGGCGATCGCGACCGCCAGGGCCACCGGCACCGGGGGACCGGAGCGCCGTCGGCGTCGACGGCGCACGGGTCGGGAGGGTCGGTGCATGGTCGGTGAGCCGTCCTGCGCAGCGGTGAGGCACGACCCGGGCCCGGGCGTCGCCCGGACGGCGACCTCGCTCGGCTCGATCGTGCTGGCCTGCATCGGCCTGACCGCCTGCGACGGTCCGCCCGATCGCGTGCCCGGGCTGGACGATGCCGACGCGGGACGGGGCCGCCTGCTCGTCGTCGAGCACGGGTGCGCCGCGTGCCACGCGTTCCCCGACGTCGGGTGGCCGCGCGGCCGCCTCGGCCCCTCGCTCGAGCACTTCGGCCGGCAGGGCCTGATCGCCGGCCGGTTGCCGAACCAGCCGGGCGTGCTGATGCGGTTCGTCCGCGACGCCCCCGGGCTCGTGCCGGGAACCGGCATGCCCGGCATGCCCATGTCCGACCAGGATGCCCGCGATGTCACCGCCTATCTCCTCCGGCTCCAGCCTCGCTGAGGCGCTGAGCGGCTGGCCGCCGCCGGTGCTCGACCCCCACGGACCGTTCTCGAACACGGTCACGACGCTCGCCTGGGTGCTGATCGTGCTGATGGCGCTCGTCTTCGCGTTCGTCTGCGCGGCGATGTGGGTCGCGCTCCACGGCAGCGACGCGCTGCGCGCGAGGCTCGGCGGCGAGCGGGCGGTCAGGTGGTTCGGGCTGATCGTGCCGGCCGGCATCCTGTTCCTGCTGCTGGTCTGGGGCACCACCCTCGTCGCGGGACTCTCGACGATCAGCGGCGACGAGCCGCGCATGCGGGTGTCGGGCAACCTCTACTGGTGGCGCGTGGCCTACCTCGACGCGGCGGGCAACGAGATCGTCGCCGACGCCAACGAGCTGCACATCCCCGTCGGTCGGCCGGTGGTGGTCGACATGGTCTCGGAGGACGTGATCCACAGCTTCTGGGTGCCTCGGCTCGGCGGCAAGATGGACATGGTCCCGGGCCGGACCAACCGGCTGAAGCTGCAGGCCGACGAGGCCGGCAGCTACGGCGGGCAGTGCGCCGAGTTCTGCGGCGGCGCGCATTCGCTGATGGGGTTCGTCGTCGTCGCGCACGAGCCCGCCGACTGGCAGCGCTGGCTCGATGCGAGGCGCACGCCGGCGCCGAGCCCGGCGCCCGACGACGCCGACGCGCTGCGCGGCATGGCGCTGTTCGGCGAGGTCGGCTGCGCGGTGTGCCATCGGATCGCGGGCACGTCCGCGCAGGGCACGTCGGGGCCCGACCTGAGCCGCGTCGGCGCCCGCCGATCGCTGGGCGCCGGCATCCTGCCGAACAACCGCGGCACGCTCGTCGGCTGGATCGGGGACAGCCAGTCGATCAAGCCGAACAACCGCATGCCTTCGTACCGGTCGCTGGACGCGGACGAGCTGCACGCGCTGGCCGCCTACATGGCGTCGCTGCGATGACGCGCGCCGTCGGCCCCGGGGCCGCGGACGGCGCCGATCGATCGGTGGCGGGCGCGTCGGAGACCGGCTTCGACACGGCGCTGTACGCGCGCTTCCCCACCCCGGGCGAGCGTCCGCCGGGCGAACGCGAGGCGCTCGAGGACGTGTGGGCCACGCCCTCGGGCCTGCGCGGCTTCAGCGCCGTCAACAACAGCTTCATCGGCGTGCTGTTCGTCGTCACCGCGTTCGCCTTCTTCGTCGGCGCCGGCGTGCTGGCGCTGGTGATGCGGGTGCAGCTGGCCGCGCCGCTGGCCGGCATCGTGCCGCAGGAGACGTACAACCAGCTGTTCACGATGCACGGCTCGGTGATGATGTTCCTGTTCGCCGTGCCGGCCGTCGAGGCGGTGGCCGTGCTGCTGCTGCCGCAGATGCTCGCGGCACGGGACCTGCCGTTCCCCCGGCTGTCGGCGTTCTCGTACTGGGCCTACGCGATCGGCGGGGTCGCCTTCTTCTCGTCGATCCTCTTCGGCCTCGCGCCGGCCGACGGCTGGTTCATGTACCCGCCGCTGAGCTCCGGCGTCTACTCCGGGGGCATCAACGCCGACCTCTGGCTGCTGGGGATCGGCTTCATCGAGATCAGCGCGATCGCCGGCGCGATCGAGCTCGTCGTCGGCGTGCTGCGCACCCGTGCCCCGGGCATGTCGCTCGCGCGGATGCCGATCTACGCGTGGGGCGTGCTGATCTTCGGCGTGATGATCCTGCTGGCCTTCCCGGCGATGATCATGGTGACCTTCCTGCTCGAGCTGGAGCGGGCGTTCAACTGGCCGCTGTTCGACGCCACGCGCGGCGGCGATCCGCTGCTGTACCAGCACCTGTTCTGGTTCTTCGGCCATCCCGACGTCTACATCATCTTCCTCCCCGCCTCGGCGATGGTGTCGACGATGGTGGTGACCGTCGCGCGCAGGTCGCTGGTCGGCCACGACATCGTGGTGCTGGCGATGATCGCCACCGCCTTCATCAGCTTCGGCGTCTGGGCCCACCACATGTTCACCGTCGGCCTGCCCGGGCTCTCGGCCGGCTACTTCTCGGCCGCGTCGATGGCGGTGGCGATCCCCGCGGGCGCGCAGGTGTTCGCGTGGATCGCCACGCTCGCCGCGGGCACCGTGCAGCGCAACGTGCCGCAGCTGTTCCTCGTCGGCGGCATCCTGATCTTCGTGATGGGCGGACTGACCGGCGTGATGGTGGGCATGGTCGCCTTCGACGGACAGGTGCACGACACGTACTTCGTGGTCGCGCACTTCCACTACGTGCTGATCGGCGGCATGGTGTTCCCGCTGTTCGCCGGCTTCTACTACTGGGCGCCGATGATCAACGCGAGGCCGCTGTCGGAGCGGGTCGGCCGGTGGGTGTTCTGGACGTGGTTCGGCGGCATGCACCTGACCTTCCTGCCGATGCACCTGACCGGCCTGATGGGCATGCCGAGGCGGGTCGACACCTACCTGCCGGGCCGGGCGTGGGACCTGCCGAACCTGGTGTCCACCGTGGGCGCCTTCGTCATGGCGGCGGGCACGGCACTGTTCCTGGTCGACGCGGTCCGCTGCTGGCGCGCCGGTCGGCGCGCCGGTCGGCGGGCCGGCGCGGGTCCGCAGTCCGGCCCGACCTCCGCCGGCAACGTGTTCGGCGCCGGCACGCTCGAGTGGCTGCCGACCGGCGCCTACTCGGTGCGCTCGATCCCGGTGGTGCGCGACCTCGAGCCGCTGTGGACGACCCCGCGCCTCGCGGCCGACGTCGAGGCCGGGCGCTACTTCCTGCCGGGTAGCGCCACCGGGGCGCGCGAGACGCTCGTCACCAGCCCCGCGCTCGCCGAGCCGCAGTACGTGCAGATCGTGCCGGGGCCTTCGTGGCGGCCGTTCCTGGCGGCGGTGGCCACCGCGGGCTTCTTCCTGCTGCTGACGGTGAAGGCGACGACCGCGAGCGCGGTCTGCGGCGTGCTGGCCGTCGCGTTCCTGATGCGCTGGGTCTGGGACAACGACCGCCGCGTGCCGCAGGACCGCGTCGACGCCGGTGCCGGGATCCTGCTGCCCACCTACGTCGCGGGGCCGCAGTCGCACGGCTGGTGGGCGGCGGTGCTGCTCGACGTGGTGCTCGGGATGATCTTCCTGATGTCGATGTTCGCGTACCTGTACCTGTTCAACGCCCGTCCGGACGCATGGCGCGTCGTCGCGCCCCGGGGCGCGGTGCCGCCGGGCGTCGTGCTGCTGGGGGCTGCCGCGCTGTGCGCCTACGGTGCCCGGCCGGTCATGGCGCGGATGCAGCGCGGCAGCGGCCTCGCCGCCGCGATGCTGGCGACGAGCGCGCTGTGCGTGGCGGCGGCGCTCGCGGTCGACGTCGTCGACTGGCGGCGCGCCGGCCTGGACGGCACGGCCGGCGGACAGGGCGCGTCGATCCACGCGATGCTCGCCTGGCACGGCGTCGTCGTCGCGGCGGTCGTGCTGTCGGCCCTCTACTACCTGTTCCGGTGGTTGCGCGGACTGGCGCCGGGACCGGCCAACAAGACGATGGAGGCGCTGCGCCTGCTGTTCCTCTATGCGGCGCTCGAGGGGGCCGCGGCCCTGCTGCTGCCGCGCTTCGTGCCGTGGGGCGGCCCGTGACGCGCGCATGGCGGTCGTACGGGGCGCCGATCCTGGCGGCCTTCGCGATCTGGTTCGTGCACTTCGTGCTGTGCTGGGCGGTGGCCGAGGTCTGGCCGCAGGGGCGGCTGGCGAACCGGCTCGCCTGGGGCTTCACCGTCGCGGCCCTGCTCGCGATCGGCGTGCACGCCCGGCGGGTCGCGCGGCGATCCGCGGGCGGGGAGTTCGCCGTCACCGGCCTGCGGCTCGCCCGCGGCTCGATCGTCATCGCCGCGGTCGCGGTGGTGTTCACGGCCCTGCCGTCGGTC
>ENA-UOYA01002374-UOYA01002374.1-activated-sludge-metagenome-genome-assembly--contig:-NODE-2374-length-18223-cov-5.505614_pt1 | contig 18223 bp, 23 predicted proteins | sample MGYA00238163_ERZ764804 | MGnify/ENA primary metagenome ERZ764804 (study PRJEB28919, sample SAMN05720223) | activated sludge metagenome | isolation source: Anaerobic digester | place: Hong Kong... | reverse complement strand
CAGGGTCTTGCAGACAAGCTCAACTGCCTGGGCATTGCTGCCGGCATACTCTGTCCCAACCACCCATAACGCGCAAACAGGCTTCTCCCCGCTAAACTGCTGCCAGGCCTCGCCAAGATCAGTAACAAAGTATGGCAGGCCGGCATCCTCAATCCACAGGCGGGCGAGCATCGCTTCAGACCCAACCAGAAACGCCCCGTCAGCCTTGGCCATCATCCTGTCTATACCAGCGGAAGTGGTTTTATACTGGACATCAACCTGGTAGTAGTGGTCTAAAAGGACTTTCAGCAAAGTGACGCTGTCAGCTGAAGACCTGCTAAGAAAGACTTTTTTCCCTTCCAGTTCAGTCACCGGAACCTTGCTGAACAACAAGAAATCCCCCGCACGCCCGTCCGAGCAGATGGACAAATCGGGCAGTATCAGGCAGCGTTCCGCATTGCGGGCATAATCAATGGAGGACATCAAAGTAATATTAAGTTTTCCAGAAAAGAAAAGCCTGTTCAACCTGTTTGCCGGCCCCCTGACCAGTTCGGCCGGCAGGGACAGCAGTCCCTCTTCCAGGGCGTGATATACCGGCAGGCAGTTAATGCAGTCTACTCTCCCCATGCGTATTCCGACCACCAGATCCCTCCTCAATAATACCGACAAGAAATCCCGCTGTAAAAGTACCCGTCCCGCCTTTTTAAATACTATTACGGTATCTGTTAGTTAGAATAGGTGCGAAGGATATAACACATCTAAAATTGTGAAAATAAAAATAACAATGCTTAAAACTCCGTTCATGTTGAAAAAGGCCACCCCGGCCCGCGACAGGTCGTCTGGACGTACCAGCGTATGCTGGCGGAAAAGTATTATTATGGCTATACCTAAACCCACCAGATAGAAAATTCCAAGATGCAAAACCAGGCCGGAGGCCAGAAAAAGAAGCGGGGCTACAACATGAAAAGCAGTTGAAATCAGCAGGGCATTTTTAATCCCAAACCGGGCAGGAATGGAGTATACTCCTTCCCTACGGTCAAAATCATAATCATCACAGGCGTAAATAATATCAAAACCGGCCACCCAGAACATTACTCCAAAAGCAATCAGCACCGGCGCCAGGTCAAACTTATTGGTCAGGGCAATCCAGCTGCCCAGGGGCGCCAGCCCCAGGGCCGCCCCTAAAAACAGGTGACAGGTCCAGGAAAAACGCTTCATAAAAGAATAAGTCGAGAGGACCAGCACGGCGACAGGAAACAGCCGGAAAGCTAGCGGGCTGAGCTGGTGGGCGGCATATAACAGGAGAGTGAAAGAGAGAAAAACATAAATCCAGACCTCCGCTACACTCAGCAGCCCTTTAGGCAGTGCCCTCCCTGCCGTGCGCGGGTTTCTGGCGTCAATATGACGGTCAATGATCCGGTTCAGTGACATGGCGGCGGTGCGTGCTCCCACCATAGCCAGGGTAATCCAGAGCAGCCCGCGCCACTCAGGCATCCCCTTTTCAGTAAGAAACGCACCAACATAAGCAAACGGCAGGGCGAATATGGTATGCTCAAACTTAATCATTTCAAGAAAAATTCTTACCTTCTTAAATACCATACTTACCCCACTTTGCATCAACCAGCTTTTTCACTTCTTCACTCATTATTATATCTTCGGGCCATTCCCGCGCATGTCCCTCAGCAGCCCATTTGCGGGTGGCGTCGATACCCATCTTGCTGCCCAGGTGCGGCATGGGAGAGGAATGGTCCAGGGCGTCCAGCGGCCCGTCAACCATCATAACATCCCGTTTGGCGTCAATATTGTTGAACACCCGCCACATTACTTCCGAAAGGTTTTGCACATCCACGTCTTCATCCACCACAATGATCAGTTTGGCCAGCATCATCAGTCCCATTCCCCAGAGCGCCGCCATTACCTTTTTGGCCTGGCCGGGATAGCGTTTTTTAATTGACACGATCACACAATTGTGAAACACACCCTCAGGCGGCATGTTGATGTCCAGCACCTCAGGCAGCTGAAGTTTCAGCAGGGGCAAAAAGATGCGTTCGGTGGCCTTGCCGATAAAGGCGTCTTCCATAGGAGGCCTGCCAACGATTGTAGCGGGATAAACCGGGGCTTTCCTGTGTGTCACGCAGGTCAGGTGAAAAACAGGATACATGTCAGCCAGTGAATAATAGCCTGTATGGTCGCCAAAAGGACCCTCAAGCCTTGTCTCGCCGGGCTCCACATAACCCTCAAGAATGATTTCAGCCTGGGCTGGCACTTCCAGGTCGACTGTTTCACATTTTACCATCTCTACCGGTTCCTTGCGCAGGAAGCCGGCGAAAAGCATTTCATCAATGCCCGCGGGGAGCGGCGCGGTAGCGGAAAAAATCACCGCCGGGTCGGCGCCGACAGCAACTGCCACGTCCATCCTGCCCCTGTTTTGGTCCTGTCTCCTGCGGTAGTGCTCAGCCCCGTCTTTATGGATATGCCAGTGCATGCCGGTAGTGATTTCATCATAGACCTGCATCCTGTACATACCCACATTGCGCCGGCCTGTCTCAGGGTCCTTTGTGAACACCAGGGGCAGTGTGATAAATGGGCCGCCGTCATCAGGCCAGCATTTTAAAACCGGAATATTAGCCAGGGAAGGATTGTTTTTATTGATTACCTCTTTACAAGGCCCGGTCTTAACGTTCCTGGGAAGAAATGATGACAGCCGGGCCAGTTTGGGCAGAGTCTTGATCTTGTCCAAAAATGTGGCAGGCATTTCGTCGGGCTGGATGATCGCCAGAAGTTCATCGCCGATCTGGTCCAGATCAGTCACACCAAGCGCTAATTCCATCCTCTCCAAAGTTCCAAAAAGGTTGGTCGCAACAGGCATTGTATAATTCTTAACGTTTTCAAACAAAAGTGCCGGGCCGCCTGCCTTGACAACCCGGTCACTGATTTCAGTGATTTCCAGGTTGGCGTCCACCTCTGTCTTGATCCTTTTCAGCAGCCCTCTCTTTTCTAACTCAGCGATATAAGAACCTAAATCCTTAAAAGCCATCGTACCTTACCTCTCACTAGTAGGATATCTGCCTATATCTACATAAACAGTGCGAATAAATTCGCACCTACAACGTCTCACGTCCCATTTCCCACGGCTCATTTCTCAGATCACCATCCGCGTGGCGGCAAGGCCTGAGCCTGATAGTTTCTGCACGATTTGTTCAAATACAGACTTATCCGCCCGGGCGGGTATGCCGGCCAGGTGTGCCAGCGCCTCTTTGCAATAGGAAGCCACATAGCCGGCAGGGCCACCCTGTTCCAGCAGGCCGTAAGCCATACCAAAATTCAAGCCAAAGCGTCTCATAGATTCCTGTTCCCGCTCTGTCGCTCCGGCTAAACTGGCGCCCAGCCAGCAGCTGACGGCAAAAAGCTCAGCAGTCTCTTTTCGTATAATCTCTCGCGGGTCTTGCCCTTCACTTTTCTTGCTTAATATGCCCCCTTCATGAATGGTGCACACTAATTCAGACAATGTGCCTAAAAAGTTGAGTTGGCCGTCCCTGCAGAGAAAATAGAAAAACTTGCCATACAGATAATCACCGACCAGTACGGGGAACTGTGAACCATCCCTGGGATCGGTATTGCCGCGTATATAATCGGAATCTTTTTCAGAAATCGCAGCATGAACCTTTGATGCCATATAAATAAATTGGATAACACAGCCCATAGGCACAGCTTTTTCCGGGTTGCAGCCGAAAAGCCTGGCGGTAAGAATCAATAAGGCCGGCCTGATGGACTTGTTCAAGGGGGGGAATTCCAGGTGGGCAAAGGATTTGAGATTGCCTGACTTGATCAGCAAATGCTTCTCAATTTGATTGTTAACAGCTGTAATTTCTTTTTCAATTGGTTGAATAATACTGCTTAACATATTTGGCCCCCCTTTACCTGACCTTTATTATATTCGGTAGAACCGAACTTTTTCCTCCCGCAAACAAAGTTATAACTGTTAATGCCAGCTTCAGAATCCGTGTAAGAAATTAGCGAGCCCTGCTCATTCATACAGTGCAGGGCTCACTAATTTCTTATTCTGTTGGTACTAATAAATATCCCCCCTATATATTTACCGCTTCCTTCAGGTAACTTTCAGGCATCATGCCCCGTTTTAACTCTTTAGCTATCATGTGTTTGGCGCAGAAGTGGTCAGACAGGTAATTGCAAGCGTCCCAGGGATTTACTTTTTCACCGCAGGTGAACACATCTACAGCTGCATAACCCAGTTCCGGCCAGGTATGGATAGCAAGGTGCGATTCAGAGATTACTACAACCCCGCTAACCCCTTGAGGGCTAAATTTATGGAAAACACATTCTCTTACCTCGGCTCCCGCGGATAACGCCGCGTTAACCATAAGCTCCTCTACCTTTTTGATGTCATTGAGAATATTAAATTCACATCCACAAATTTCAGCCAACACATGGCGGCCCAAATGTTTCATTTATCTGCCTCCTTTTTTAGACATATTTTTTGGAATTAACAAACCCTTAATGCAATTAAAGGATCGGTTAATTCCAACCAAGTTCAATTTTAGCATAATATCTAATCTTGTCAACAAAATTTTGAGGCTAAGAGCCATAATCTTTGAAATTGTCTCTTATTTCAAGAATTAGGGCTAAAACCGCCTCATATTACTTCTGACCCCGTTGTTTAGGACACCAATCCCTTCGATTTCCACCTCAACTTCATCTCCCGCCACAACAGGTCCAACACCGCTTGGAGTACCAGTCATAATCACATCGCCTGGGAAAAGGGTCATAATTCCTGAGATAAACTTACCAGTTCCGGCACACTGAAAATCAGACGGCTGGTGGAAGAACACTGTTTAAGTTTACCGTTTAAACGCAGTGAAACAGCCAGGTTCGCTAGATCGAGATCCCTTACAATATACGGTCCCAGGGGCAAAAACGTGTCAAATGATTTTGATCTTGTCCACTGGCCGTCTTTTTCCTGAAGATCCCTTGCGGTTATATCATTACCACAGGTATAACCAAAAATGTATGCATCTGCATAAAAAAAGCCCTGAACCATTTTGATCTAAGGGGCAGGGCGCAGCTTTGCCATATTATGGCAATATATCAGGATAAATCCTTTTTTTGGTGCCTTTTAAATGTAATCCGCTTGCGAAAATGCGCCATCCTGTTTTTAAATTCCTGTATTTCCAGGGCACCGGCAGGGTTTGCGTTAATATTAAGTTTGTTTTCCCCTTTTTTTTTCACCTGACACCTCCGCCTTTTAACCGTGCTTAATCCAAAGTAATGGCATTGGTTGGACAGCCTTCAGCGGCTTCACGGGCCTGGTCTTCCATATCCGCAGGCACTTCATCAACTATATTGTGTGCCTTATCGTCCTCATTCCAGTCAAAAACTTCCGGACAAGTATCAATGCACGCGCCACAGCTGATACAAAGTTCTTGATCTACTGCTATTGGCAAGGAACAACACCCCCCTGTTATATTTATAGCAGTTATAGTTTGGCTGAAAAGGCACAAATTATGTAGGTATCAAAAAAAAGCGAATTATTACGATATTTATTATTAGGGACAAAAAACAGGACCAGGTTTCGTATAAACATTTAAGAAGGTGAATTAGTTGGACACAAAGGACCTCGACAGGATTATCAAAGAAACCCTGGAATCCATAGAACGCAGTAAAATCCAGATTTATGACATAGTGGAAAACACCCTGGCCGAGCAGGCCAGGGTTGATCAAGAACTGGCTGAAGTAAAAAACGAAGTTTCCGATATCATTAAAAAAGTCGACAAGCTGTCCCGGGATGAAAAAAAGGCACGCTTAAGATTAGTGGAAGTCAGTAAAGATTTTCGTCAATATACCGAAAGAGATATTAAGGAAGCTTATGATACCGCTTACCAGTTTCAGGCGGAACTGATCAGGCTGAAAGAAAGAGAAAAGCTTTTACGATACCGCAGGGACCATCTTGAGGTAAGCCTGCGGCGGCTTAAAAATACAGCGCAAAGAGCGGAAAGACTTGTTTCCCAGATGGGTGTCGTCTTTAACTTCCTTAGCGGCGGGCTGCGGGATTTGAATACGAAGATTAACGAACTCCAACAGGCCCAGGACATGGCTATAAGCATCATCAGGGCTCAAGAAGAAGAGCGCAAGAGGATAGCCCGGGAAATACACGACGGTCCTGCTCAGTCCATGGCTAATATAGTCATGCGGACAGAGTACTGTATAAAACTTCTTAACATGAGCCCTGAGCAGGTACACGGTGAACTTGTCTCACTGCAAAACCTGGTTCGGCTTTCTTTGATGGATGTACGCAAGATAATTTTTGACCTGAGGCCAATGGTGCTGGACGACCTTGGACTTGCTCCCGCCATTAAAAGGTATCTGAGCAACTACAAGGAACAGTACGGCCTGCAGGTTGAATTTCTTTGTTTCGGCCAGCAAAGACGCCTGGATAGTTCTATAGAGGTCGCTCTTTTCAGAATAGTTCAGGAGTTGGTCAGCAACGTCCATAAACATGCCCGGGCTCAAAACGCGGTTGTTAAAATTGAACTTCTCCGCAATAAAATAAATGTTCATGTAAAGGACGACGGTGTAGGCTTTGACCTGGAAAAAGTGATGTCCGACAAGGACCGTGAGGGTTACGGGCTGATTGGCATGAGAGAAAGAGTCCAGCTGCTCAACGGTGAAATAAACATAGTTACGGCCCCGGGACAGGGCACTTCTATAAATTTATCTGTACCTGTAGAGGATTAAAATATACGCGTATTATACAAGGGGGGAAACAAATTGAAGATGGTAAAGGTTCTGATTGCCGACGACCATGCCCTCATGCGGGAAGGACTGCGCAAGATCTTGTCAACAGAAGAGAGAATCGCAGTCGTGGGAGAGGCCGAAAACGGTGATCAGGCCATCCACCTGGCTTTTTCTCTAAACCCTGATATCATCCTGATGGACATAAACATGCCTGTGGCGAACGGGATAGAGGCTACCAGGGCCATAAAAAGAGAGAGACCGGAAATTGGTATTATCGCCTTAACCATTCACGACCAGGAAGAATACCTTTTTGAACTGATCAAAGCCGGCGTCTCCGGTTACATTTTAAAGGATATCAGGCCCGGCCTTTTGATTCAGACCATTCTGGGAGTTGCCAACGGTGAGTCATTCATTCCTTCTTCAATGACATCACGGATTTTTGCGGAATTTAACAGGCTTTATTCACTCTCTCCCCGCAATTCAAATACCCAGGGTTTGACCAAGCGGGAAATTGATGTGCTCCGCCTGGTGGCAAACGGTGAAAACAACAGGTCCATTGCCAAGAAACTGTTCATAAGTGAAAAGACCGTCAAAAACCACCTGACCAGCATCTTTCAAAAACTTGGCGTAGGCGACCGGACGCAGGCCGCTATCCACGCCGTAAAAAGCAAAATAGTGGATTTATAGCACCAGCCCCAAACCCGCTACGGCGGGTTTTTTTATTTTCATAGGACTATAGTCCTAAAACAACCAGGGACACTTGACTGTACTAAAATGAGACCAGTGCATCATGTGCAAATTTCGACAGGATGCTATTATAAAATACAGCAGTTACCTGGATTTAAAATCAACCCGAGAGGTGGTTGATGAATGGCGGGTATAATTAAAAGATTTTATATCGAAGAGTCCGGGCAGGGATTGACTGAATACAGCCTGATTCTGGCATTTGTGGCCTTAGTTTTAATTGGCGCGCTAAGTCAGGTTGTTCAGGGTATCATGGGCGCTTATCAAAGAGCTGCGAACCTGTTCAGTGATTAAAATGTTTTAAAATAAAAAACAAATGAAAGGTGGTCTAATCAATGTTAAATGCAATTAAGAGTTTTCTTTCAGAAGAATCCGGTCAGGGTATGGCGGAATATGGCTTAATTCTTGCGCTGGTGGCGGTAGTGCTAATCACTGCACTAACGGCTTTAAACACTGGATTGCAGGGGACTTTTAGCAGAGTAACGGCAGCGCTCGGTGGCAGCAGCAGCGGCGGCACTGGACAATAAGCCAAAATTTTTCAGTAACCTTAAATATGCGATATGGACCCTGCTCATGCCACTGAGTGGGGTCCACCTGTAAAAAGAGGTTAAATTTATGATAATTAATACTGTTCTAATCATCTTAATTGCAATTTGCGTTTTCACCGATCTCTCAAAAAGAAAAATTTATAATAAAGTGCTTTTCCCTGCTGCCATTATCGCACTTACTTATCATATCTACACTGCCGGTATAAGCGGTGGGTTTTTTAGCGTCAAAGGTTTATTCATAGGAACGGCGCTACTGCTAATTCCTTATTTCATGGGTGGAATCGGCGCGGGTGATGTAAAATTCCTTGGAGTGATTGGCGCCTTCAAAGGCTGTAACTTCATCTTTGTGACTTTTCTGGCTGGAGCTATTGCAGGTGGCATCATGGCGGTATTTTGCCTTTTTAAAAATAAAAAAATGCTGTTTATATTCAAAAAGCTTCTTGCGCCATTTCTGATCCGTCACGGATTCATTTTAAACAATACAGAAAATGACGAGACCATTAATATTAATTGTACAATCCCCTACAGCGCCGCCATAGCTGTCGGCGCCGCAGCCGCTGCTTACTTTGTGAGGTGATTCTTTTGCGGCTTGTTAGAAAACTGATAAAAAACAAGAAAGGCCAGGCGCTGGTAGAACTCGCACTGATACTCCCCATTTTAATCATGATTATATTGGCCACTATGGAGTTCGGCAGGATTTTATACTCCTACATGATTATCACCAACGCTTCCAGGGAAGGCGCCCGGGCCGGAGTGGTAGGCACAGATGACTACGGCATCAAAACCAAGGTTAAGAACGCGGCAACAACTTTGTCTTTAACAGATTCACAAATTATAATTACACCCAGCCAGGGCTCACGCCCCAGAGGCGCTCCTTTATCAGTCCAGGTTAACTACTCGGTTATTCTGGTAGCACCGATACCCAACGTTGTTGTACCCAACCCCTTCCCTCTAACCGCGACAACAACAATGCGGGTGGAATGACGGAGGAAAAAATGAAAACAATCATAAACCTGCTTAAAGAACTAAAAAATAACCAGCGCGGGTCATCAATGGTAATAGTAGCCATTTCTCTGGTTTCTCTGATTGGCTTTGCCGCACTGGTCATAGATATTGGTATGCTGACCCTGGACAAGTGGAGACTAACCAACGCTATTGACGCGGCAGCCCTGGCAGGTGTGCAGGAATTGCCTACAAGCCCCACCAGGGCCAGAGAGGTCGCGAGCACTTATGCTCTAAGCAACGGGTGTGATAATGCGGTCTCAACAATACAATCAGACAACGGTCATGCCAACTGTAAAATTGTTGTTACAGCATCAAGACCGGTTAACTTCTTTTTCGCCAGGATACTTGGTTTTGGCTCTTCCACTGTCAGCGCGCGGGCCGTGGCCAAGGTTGCCGGACTAACCTCCTTTGTCGGAGCGGCGCCTTTGGCTGTGCCAAACCAAACTTTTAATTTCAATACCCTGTATGTATTAAAGCAAGGGTCCAACAGCCCCAACCCTCCCCCGCTAGGTTCCGGCAACTACGGAGCTTTATCCCTGGGGGGTACCGGTGCGAGAAATTATGAGGACAACCTGAAATACGGCTACGACGGCCTGCTGGCAGTTGGAAACGAGGTTGACACAGAGACAGGCAACATGTCCAACCCAACCCTGCGGGCGATAGAATACCGCATGAGCCAGTGCACCCACAGCCCTCCCTGCACTCCATCTTCTTTTGACCCCGGGTGCAAAAGGATTTTAATCGTGCCTGTTTATGACCCGGTTGTTATCGACCAGGGCCAGGTCAAGAGAATCAGAGTGGTTGGTTTCGCCGCATTCCTGGTGGTGAGTGTCAGCGGTCAGGGCAACGAAAACTATATTGACGGTTACTTTATCAGGATGGTGGCCAACGGTGGCACGAGTAATTACCAGACCGACTACGGTCTCAACGGAGCAAGCTTAATTGAGTAATAATAAGGTGGGAAGAAGAAAATGAAAAACAAGTTGCTTTTGATTCTGGCCATAATTATTGGGCTGGCTGCGGCTGCCGGTATTTATCTCTTTCTGGACAACACCAGAAAAACTTACCAGGTAAACAGTGATTTCGTCAGTGTGGTCGTAGCCCGCCAGCGCATACCGGCCAAAACTCAAATTACAGCCCAAATGGTCGAGATGAAAGATATCCCTGCCATATCACTGAACGATCTAGCGGTAGTGGATACGAAAGAAGTTTTGGGCAAAACAACAAAATCGGAAATTCTGCCGGGTGAACAGGTTTTGCGGGAAAGACTGGCTACTGAGAGGAGTTCATCCGAAGGCCTGTCTTTTCAGATACCACAGGGCAAACGGGCAGTGTCTGTCGCGGTGGACGAAGTATCAGGAGTCGCCGGGCTGGTTAAAGTTGGCGACCGGGTGGATGTCCTGGGTACTTTCGACCTGCAGGGAGCAACCGGTCAGGAAAAGGTCAGCTATACTTCCATCCTGATACAAAATGTTGACGTACTATCTATTGACCAGTCTGCCTCGCCGGATGCTTTGACCAGCCAGGACAGCAAAAAAGCCAGCAATTCAGCGCATACTATTACCCTTTCAGTGACACCGGAACAAGCCGAGCCGCTGGTGCTGTGTTCGGAAAAAGGAACCATCAGGCTGGCACTCAGGCCGGCTGCCGACCAGAATGTTATTTACGTGCCGTCAATAAGAGGTAATCAGTTAATCCGCTAGTTCTAAGGAGGTTGCAAAATGAGCCGGACCAATGTGCTTGTTGTCGATGATATTGCCAATATGCGCGAGGATATTAAACGACTGCTTTATTTTGAGGAAGACATTAATGTCGTGGGTGAAGCCTCTGATGGCAAAGAGGCAGTGCAACTGGCCGAAAACCTTAAACCGGACGTGGTGCTGATGGATATCAACTTGCCCGGTATGGACGGGATCATGGCGTCGGAGGTTATTGTCAACAAGATGCCTGACACTGCCATCGTCATCATCTCCATCCAGGGAGAGCCTGAATATCTTAGAAAGGCCATGGCTGCCGGAGCCAGGGATTACCTGGTGAAACCTTTCAGCGGCAGCGACCTGGCCGAGACTATCCGGCGGGTCAGCAAATCCTACAAAATACGCTCAGCCCACACCCCCCTGCCGCCTACGGCGCTGACAGCGCCTGAACCGCCTCAGAGTCGCAGGATGATCGTTGTTTTTTCAAGTAAAGGCGGTGTCGGCAAAACCACCTTAGCGTGCAACCTGGCGGTATGCCTGGGGCAGGACTACAGAAAAAAAGTGGCGCTGGTGGATTTGAACCTGCAGGGAGGCGACGTGTCGGTGATGCTCAACCTCTCCCCCAGAGGCAGCATTGCCGAACTGGTCCAGGAAGAAGACAGAATGGAATATTCGCTGGTCAACACCTACCTTGTCCCGCACCTGTCCGGCCTGAAAGTTCTTCCCGCGCCCCTTCGCCCGGAGCAGGCTGAAGTTGTTACGGCAGAGCATGTTGAAGGGATTTTGAAGCTGCTAAAAAATAATTATGAGTATGTGGTAATTGACACTTCCCCGCTCTTTAACGACTTAAACCTGGTGGCCATGGAAGCGGCTGATGATATCTTGTTGACCTGCACCAGGGACCTGCCGGCCATAAGACACACCAAGACTGATATGGAGGTACTGGAGTCTCTGAACCTGTCAGGCAAAGTAAAGTTTGTTTTAAATCAGTCCACACTGGACTACGGGATTAAGATCTCAGACCTGGAAAAAAGCTTTAACGCCTCTCCCGCAGCTCTCCTGCCGTATGATGAAAAGACTGTCCTGTCTTCAATAAATAAAGGGCATCCTTTTGTTATGACTCAATCCAATTGCAAACTATCCCAGTCAATTAAACTTTTAGCCGGAGAATTTGAGAAATTATCTTCCGGGTCTGCAGCCAGTGTTGTTTCAAAAAGATCCTTCATAGGTAAACTCTTCAGCTTATAAGAGGTGATAGAGAATGTCTTTATTGGCAAGATTGGAAAAAAATAAAACGGGCGGCCCGGTTATGGGCGAAAGCTCCCCCAGAAGTTTAACTGCCGCCAAAAAAGACCCTTATGAGCAGCTGAAAAACAATGTCCATAAAAAGATTATTGATGAATTAAAAGATATTGCCATTGAAGAAGAAAACCAGGATATTCTTGGAGCTAAAATAGAAGAAATGGTCATCAGGATTTTAGACGCGGACGGAGAGCCCATCCCCCGCGCCGACCGCCTGCGCATCGCCAAGGAAATTTCAGATGATTCCATCGCTTTCGGGCCAATTACTTCCCTGCTTAGAGACGCGGAAATTACTGAGGTGATGGTAAATGGCCCCGCCGATGTATATGTTGAGAAAAACGGTAAAATCATCAAAACCGATGTTCATTTTCGCGATAACAACCACGTCATGCATATCATTGACAAAATCGTGACGCCGCTGGGCAGGCGCATCGATGAGAGCATGCCCATGGTTGACGCCCGCCTGCCAGACGGGTCCAGGGTAAACGCTATTATACCGCCTCTGGCCCTTAACGGCCCGACCATAACCATACGTAAGTTTTTCAAAGACCCTCTCAGTGTTGACGACCTGATCAATTTGGGTACCCTGACCCCTCAGATAGCTGATTTTCTTGAAGCGTGTGTTAAGTCGAGGTTAAACGTTTTAGTTTCCGGGGGGACAGGCAGCGGTAAAACAACAACTCTTAACGTGCTTTCTTCGTTTATACCCGATGACGAACGGATTGTCACCATTGAGGACGCTGCTGAAATACAGCTGAGACAGGAGCACGTAATAACGCTCGAAAGCCGACCGCCCAATATAGAAGGCAAGGGCGCGATCACAATCCGTGACCTGGTGCGCAACGCCCTGCGGATGCGCCCTGACCGGATCGTGGTCGGTGAGGTGCGCAGCGGTGAAGCCCTGGACATGCTGCAGGCGATGAATACCGGCCATGACGGGTCACTGACCACAGGGCACGCCAACTCACCGCGGGACATGCTGGCACGACTGGAAACCATGGTCCTGATGGCCGGTATGGAACTGCCGGTCAAAGCGATCAGGGAACAGATTTCCTCCGCCATAGATCTGATTATCCACCAGAGCCGGATGCGGGACGGTTCACGCAAAATCACCCATATCACCGAAGTACAGGGAATGGAGGGCGACATAATCGTCCTGCAGAATATTTATATCTACAACCAGAGAGGAGCCGATTCCGGCAAATTTATCGCAACCGGGATCAGACCTAAGTTTCTCTGGCGTCTTGAAGCATGCGGCATTAACCTGCCCTTTGAAATATTTGATCCTTCAATCCTATAAAAGATTTGGAGGTTTTAACTTTGAGTATCACAACCATATCTATACTTACATTCTTAACGGTAATACTCCTTTTTCTTGGTTTTCACCAGCTGAAAGCCGGAGAAAAAAAATTAATTGCCAACCGGATGGATTACATTTTCAGTGACAGAATGCGCGGCATGCTGGAGAAGGTAAAAAATAGAAAGAATAAAAACCAGAACGGACATAAAGTTTTGGAATTAGCCGGCAGGCTCTTTACCGCCAGAAAAATTGCGGCAAAGGTTGACTCTGAACTGGCAAGAGCAGATATACCCCTAAAAGGAGAGGAATTTCTCGGCTTGATCCTTATTCTGACAGTAGGCGGAGGACTGATATTCACCTTAATTACAGGAAGTTTGATGTTAGGCATTATTGCCGCTGTATTAGGCGCCTACCTGCCATATTTCACCCTGCGCGCGGCAAAGTCAAGAAGACTGGCAAAATTCAACGGGCAGATAGGCGACGCCCTGGTGATCATAGCTAATTCCCTCCGCTCAGGATTCAGCTTCCTGCAGGCCATGGATATGGTGCGCAAAGAGATTCCTGACCCGATCGCCAAAGAGTTTGGCACAGCGCTGCAGGAAATGACCTGGGGCACACGCACTGAAGAAGCCCTTAATAATATGGTCGCCCGTGTCTGCAGTGATGACCTTGAGCTGGTCGTCACAGCGGTTTTGATTCAGCGTCAGGTTGGCGGCAACCTGGCAGAGGTGCTTGACAATATCGCCAACACAATCCGTGAAAGGATCAGGATTAAAGGTGAAATCAGGACCTTGACCGCGCAGGGCAGAATCTCCGGCCTGATTATCGGACTGCTGCCCATTGTACTGACAATCATTATTTACATCCTGAACCCAGGATATATTAAACTGCTGTTTTCCAGCAAAGCAGGTATTATTATGATTTGCTACGCAATCATGTCCCAAATCGTGGGGCTGATGATTATCAAAAAAATCGTCCAAATTACGGTTTAAGGGGGGCTGCTCTTGCTGACATTTATTGTAGCGTCTGTATTTCTGGAAGTTATTCTGATCTTACTCATCTACTTCAACCGCAAAAATAAAAGCCGGGAAGAACTCGAAAAAAGAGTCAGCGAAGTTGTCGGCACCCGTACTGTAACGGTACGTGAGCAGGAATTGAAAGTTCCTTTTTTTCGCAGGGTGGTTAAGCCAGTTCTGGCCAAAGCCTCGCATCTTTTGATCAGGATGCTGCCCGCCGAAAAAGAAACTGAGCTTAACCAAAAAATCATTATGGCGGGAGCCAGCGAAAAAATTGCGCCCAGGGAACTCCTGGTGGTTAAATACCTGGCCGCGGCCGGAATAGCTTTTCTTCTATGGATGCTTGGCGGTCTCTTCGCTAAAGACATCATCCAGACGACGCTGATGGGCGCGACCGGTCTCGGTCTTGGCTGGGTCCTGCCTGAGTATGTTATCAATAAAAAAAGCATGGCGAGAAAGCTGGATATTGAAAAAGGGCTGCCGGATGTACTTGATTTGCTGACGGTAAGTGTTGAAGCGGGACTTGGCTTTGACGGAGCCATGATGAAGGTGGTGGAAAAAACTAAAAGTGTGCTTTCTGAAGAGTTTAAGACGGCACTGCAGGAAGTTAAAATGGGAAAACCCCGGGCTGAAGCGCTGCGGGACATGTCGAACCGGACCGGGGCGGATGATTTGTCCACCTTTACCGGGTCGGTGATCCTGGCCGATCAACTGGGTATCAGCATCGGCAACATCCTGCGGCTGCAATCCGAGCAGATCAGGCAAAAACGCCGCCAGCGCGCGGAAGAGTTAGCCTTGAAGGCTCCAGTCAAAATTTTGATCCCGTTGATTATGTTTATCTTTCCGGCCATCTTCGTCGTTCTCTTAGGGCCTGCTGTCATACAAATCGCCGATGTATTTCTAAAATAATGAGGTGGAATTGTGCAGCTTATTAATAAAACAAATGGAAATATACTGGCAAACAACGTAGAGATGGCGGGCACCTTTATGAAACGGTTGAAAGGCCTGATGGGCAGGCCCTATTTAAGCAAGGGAGGAGCTATGATCCTCTTCCCCTGCAGCTCAATTCACACTTTTTTTATGAATTTTCCTATAGACGCCCTTTTCGTTGACCGCAACTCAATTGTTATAAAAACCATTGAAAACATGAAACCATCTAAAATAAGCCCCGTGATCAAAAAGTCTTACATGGTGGTTGAACTACCCGCCGGGTCTCTCTCTTCTACCAGGACCAGCGTGGGCCACCACCTGGAAATTATTAAGGATAAACAGGGAGGTAAAAGAATTGAAAATTAAACTGCCGGGTCTGGGTCTCCAGAAAAAAAGACTTTCTGTAACGACAAAAATCGCGGTAGCTTTATGTTTGTTGATAACCTTTTTAATGTCAGCGTTAGGCACATCATTTTTCGTCAGAGAACGTGCATTTTTTGAAAGGGAATTCCAGGAGAAAGGCTGGACTATAGTACATACCCTGCTTCAATTCACAGGCAGTTATTTTCAGAACGGGGATGTACAAACTATGAAGATCCTGCTAAGAAAAGCCGGGTCTTACCAGGATGTAAGTTATGTAATGTTACTTGACGCCAACGGCAAAGTTATTGCCAGCACCGATGAAGCACAGGTTGGCTCATTAATTAATGACGAAACAACAAAACAGGCTCTCGCCGCTAATGTGGAGACTGTTAAGCTTCATAAAAACGAACAAGGCGAACAAGACGCGCTTGACTTCTTCTCCCCTGTTACCACCAGCATGGATGGCGTACCCCGGGGCTACCTTCGTTTAGGGCTCAGTCTGGCGAAATTAGATAAGTTTTCCCAGGACACCGTGCTCAACATCATACTCACCTGTCTGGCCGCTGTAATAGCCGGTATTTTCCTGTCATCGTTAATTACCAAAAAAATTCTCATGAAGCCGTTGTCTGACCTGTCCGCGGCCACAGAAAGACTGGCTACCGGTGATTTTACTTACAAAGTGCCCATACGCAACAAGGATGAGCTCGGCGATCTCGCTACCGCTTTCAATACCATGAGCGTCCACCTGGCCAACCTTATCTTATCCGTAAAAACAAGCGCTGACGACATTAACAAATCGGCGGAGCAAATGCTGGGGCGCCTGCGCACCTCGGACAACACCAACGTCAGGCTGTCACAAACATTCGACCTGTTGAAACAGGGCACTGAAGAACAGGTCGCCTTGATTAAGCAGGCAGCCGGATTATCGAACAACCTGTTCGAGCAGTCACAAAAAACGATGGACTGCATTCTCCAGGTGCTGAGTGAGGTAAACAAAACAACGCAATTAGGCGGCAGCAGTGTTTCAGCCATATCCAAAATTACTGCAAGTATTGAAGACACCAAAAAATCGCTTGAAAGAATAAAGGACACATTCAAACAGCTGGAGGATAAAACCCCGCAAATCGACCAAACTATTGGCAGCTTGACAAACATGCTGGAAAAGAACAAGGAGTGCACCGTTCAGATAGCTCTGCTGGCAGCCCGGTCCGGTGACAAGGAACTGGCAGATACAGTGGAGTCTCTCCGCCGTATTTCGGAAGAGTCCTCATACCACCTGAGTCAAATTTCAGAGGAACTGACGGGCATCAAGAATACATGCGGCGCCGCGGAAGCCTCACTGGAAGATGATATCAGCATACTGGCAGATGGGAAAGACACTATCAAGGAAGTTAAGGATTTCATGGAAAAGGTGCTCTTATCCCTGTCCCAGAGCAAGGTTATTATCGAAGAGGCGGCTACGGCTGCTCACGCGCAGTCCAATAGTCTGGATAACATCAGGCAAAGCCAGGCCGGTATCGTAGATAAACTGCTGAAGACTATCAACAGCAGTTCAGGCGCCGGCAGTGACACCAAACTCCAGATGGAAAGCCTGCAGTATCTTGACTCGCTGGCTAAGAAGATGGTGCGGATGGTGGATAGACTTAATGTGCTGTCCCTGCAATTTAAGATTTAGTATATTGCTCTCAAATTTAGTCGGCGGCAACAACGCAGTTGCGTCCGTTTGCCTTAGCCCTGTATAGAGCTTTGTCCGCTTTCGTCAGCAAATCCTCCAAAATTTTTTCTACGGGGCGGGTTTCTGCCGACCAGTCATTAAAGCTGATCAGGCCGATGCTAATCGTAACTCTCAGGCAATATTGATATATTCTGGTTGTATGGTTTTCAACGGTTAACCTGATCTTTTCCGCTAAAGACAACGCGCCCAGCCTGTCAGTGTGCGGCGCATATACTATAAACTCTTCGCCGCCAAATCTGGACACAACGTCCGACCGACGAAGATTTTTTTTCACCGCTCCTACCACGCCCCTGAGGACATCATCGCCAACAAGGTGGCCGTACGTGTCGTTAATAAGCTTAAATCTATCTATATCCAGAATCATGATAGAAAAGGGTATCTTATAACGGAAGGCGACAGCAATCTCGTCAGTCATGTGCCCCAGCATGTACCGCCTGTTATAACAGTTAGTCAGTTCATCTGTTATAGACATTTGCCTTAATTTCTGATTGGCCTTGTGCAGTTCCTCCTGTACCGCCAGCAATTCTTGATTCTGTTTCTGAAGAACAAAATTATTGACTCTAATTTGTTCAAGTAAGATTTGGATTTCTGTTATATCATTAAATGTGATGATCCTCCCCAGAAATTTATCTTTGTCATCAGTTACCGGTGACACATTGACGGTTACATGTCTGATTTGCCCGTCATGCCGTTTTATCTCGGTTTGCAGGCTTTTAGCTTTGTCATTAAAAAGCTCTCCAATCTCAAGAACATTCGAGGCGTTAAAAATCTGTCCAGGTTTGATGTTGAGAAATTTTGCCGCGCTTGCGTTAATATCAAGGACAAGTCTATCCCTGTCCAGCACAACTATC
>ENA-UOYA01002371-UOYA01002371.1-activated-sludge-metagenome-genome-assembly--contig:-NODE-2371-length-18251-cov-5.120136_pt1 | contig 18251 bp, 17 predicted proteins | sample MGYA00238163_ERZ764804 | MGnify/ENA primary metagenome ERZ764804 (study PRJEB28919, sample SAMN05720223) | activated sludge metagenome | isolation source: Anaerobic digester | place: Hong Kong... | reverse complement strand
CCCAGCGCGCCCAGGCCGAGCAGACCGGCGCCGAGCAGGAACGCGGTGGCGGGCACCGGGACCTGCGCTGCGGGCGGGGTGTACGGCACGCCCGTCAGGCCATAGAGATCGAAGTTGCGGGGACCGGTGTCGTCGATCAGACGGTACGACTCCGACGTGCCCCCGGAGTACGACGCGGTGATGATCGTGCCGATGAGCGAGTCGACGCGCGGGTTGCCCGGGTCGAAGTTCGCCGGACCCAGCGTCAGCGACTCCCCTTCGCCCCAACCCGAGAAGTTCAGCGTGAGCGACTTGTTGTTCGCTCCGAACGAGAACGAGGTCAGGGAGAAGTCAGCGCCCGGCGCCCACCACATCGCATCCGAAATTGAGTACTCGGAGCTACTGAGACTGACTGCGGTGCCCGTGAAGTCAAGGAACAGCGTCGTGAGTGACGGCGGCGTTCCGGACTCGGTCGGGTAGTAGAACTCGATGCTGATGTTGGAGCTGCTGTCCGGCCCGTCGACCGAAATCTGCAGCGCCGCCGACGCGCTCCCGACCATGCCGGCCGCCAAGGCTGCGCCGGCGACCCATTGTTTCAAACTCATGTGAGCTCCTAGAGTGAGTCGCCGGCCCGGGTGGTCCGGCGTGGCGGAAACAATGCAACCGCCGTGCCAGCTCGGATCGCAATCCGCAAACACCTGATGCGGAACAGGAAAATCTGCGTACCCCGAGTTGTGACCACCGTCTCGTACGCCGACTGTAAAGCCGCTCGACAAGCGCGTCGATGGCAAGCGGTCGCCCCATGGGCGATGGAGGATCTACCCTCGCGATCGTGTCGACGAGAGGCGCACTCGCTCAGTTCGACGCGACCGATCCGCCGGCGGCCGCCGACTGCTCCGGCTTGAGCGACTCCACGAGGTCGATCCACTCCTGCAGCTTGCGCTGCAGGTGCTGGCGCTGCTTCGGCGTCGCGATCGCGAGCATCCGTGCGCTCAACGCGTCGGATACGGCGAGCGAGCTCTCGGAGAACGGCCGCCCGGGCCCGTCGCGCGTCTGCGCGTAGCGCATCAGGTGCTCGCGCATCCACACCGACGCGGTCGCGGGATCGGGCCGCTCGGCGCGGATCCGGTCGAAGGTCGCGACCAGGTCCTGCTGGCGCAGCAGCCGCTGCGCGAACCACTGCTCCTCGCCGTCGGGCACCTCGGCCGCCATCCGGCGGGCGAGCTGCTTCTGCTCGGCGGTCAGCGCGCCGAGGAACAGCTCCGCGCGCTCGACGTAGCGCTTCGTGCGCGCCTCGACGCGCTCGGCCCGCGCCTGCGGCATCCACTCGCGCCGGATCTTGTCGTTGTCGCGCGCCATCTCGTCGCGCAGCCGCTGCATCTGCGCGGGCTCGAGGGTGACGGCGACCTCGGCGACCGCGGGTGCCGCGCGGTCGGCGATCGGCTTCCAGCGCTCGAACATCGACAGGCGCCACGCGCGGATCTGCGCCTCGTCGACCTCGCCCGCGTCGACCCGGCGTCGGATGTCGCGCAGCAGCGCCGCGTAGTCGTCGAGCTGGGTGCTCCGGTGCCAGGCGTGCAGCGCCTCGATGCGCCGGCTCGCGATCGCCTTCTGCTCGGCGTTCAGCGACAGGTAGGTGTCCGCGCGCCAGGCGGCGAGCATCGGGAAGTGGTCGTAGCCGAGCCGGCCGATCATCGAGCAGCCGGACGCCAGCGTCGCGGCCGCGGCGAGCGCCAGCGTCGCGACGCGGCGGCGGGTGCGCGCGTGCGCACGCCGCCCGCCGGATCGCGCGCCGTACCGTTCGTCGGAAGGGATCGAGTCGTGGGTCCGCACCTGCCGCCACCGCTCCGGCCATGGACGAGCGGGGAGCGTAGCACCCCGGCGCGCGACCGCCCGCGGCCACGCCGCCCCGTGGAATCCACGCGGTCGGGCCGGCCGCGCCGCGCCGGCCGTGCCGGTCGTCCCCCGCGAACCCGCGTCCGTCACGCGGGGCGTTGCGGTCCGAGGACGTGGCGACGAGCGGCCCCCTGCCCCGCCGGCCCGCGGTGTTAGCATCGTCCCGTCCTTCGGCCGCGCATGAAGCCGACCCGATAACCTCCTGAAACACAACGAGAAATGAACGTCGTCGTGCTCGCCGCCGGGATGGGCAAGCGGATGCGCTCCGACCTGCCCAAGGTCCTGCACGCCCTCGCGGCCCGTCCCCTGCTCGGCCACGTCCTCGACACCGCGCGCAGCCTCGCGCCGTCGCGGATCGTCGTGATCTACGGCCACGGCGGCGAGACCGTGCCGACCGCCCTCGCCGCCCCCGACCTCGCCTGGGCGAAGCAGGACCCGCAGCTCGGGACCGGCCACGCGGTGATGCAGGCGCTGCCCCACCTGGACGGCGCGGCCCCGACCCTGATCCTCTACGGCGACGTGCCGCTGACCCGCGCCGACACGCTGCGCGCGCTGGTCGCGGCGGCCGGGACCGGTGCGCTCGGCCTGCTGACGGTCGACCTCGACGACCCCACCGGCTACGGCCGGATCGTGCGCGGCGCGCCCGCGGCGGACGGCGCGCGCGGCCCGGTGCGGCGCATCGTCGAGCACAAGGACGCCGACGCGCCGACCCGGGCGATCCGCGAGGTCAACACCGGCATCATGGTGGTGCCCACGCCGATGCTGCGCCGCTGGCTCGGCGCGCTGTCGAACGACAACGCGCAGCGCGAGTACTACCTGACCGACGTCGTCGCGATGGCGGTCGCCGAGGGCGTGCCGGTCGCCACCGCGCAGCCCGCGCAGGCCTGGGAGACGCTGGGCGTCAACAGCAAGGCGCAGCTCGCCGAGCTCGAGCGGATCCACCAGCGGCGGATCGCCGACGCGCTGCTCGAGGCGGGCGTCGGCCTGGCGGATCCGGCGCGCATCGACGTGCGCGGCACGCTGACCGCGGGCAAGGACTGCTTCGTCGACGTGAACTGCGTGTTCGAGGGCACCGTGGTGCTCGGCGACCGGGTGACGATCGGCGCGAACTGCGTGCTGCGCGACGCGACGATCGGTTCCGGCACCGAGGTGCTGCCGATGTGCCATCTCGACTCGGCCGCCGTCGGCGCCGACGCGAGGATCGGCCCGTTCGCGCGGCTGCGCCCGGGCACCGTGCTCGGCGACGACACCCACGTCGGCAACTTCGTCGAGATGAAGAACACCCGCATGGCGAAGGGCTCGAAGGCCAACCACCTCGCCTACGTCGGCGACGCGAAGGTCGGCGAGCGCGTGAACATCGGCGCCGGCACGATCACCTGCAACTACGACGGCGCGAACAAGCACCTCACCGTGATCGAGGACGACGCGTTCATCGGCAGCGACACCCAGCTGGTCGCGCCGGTCACCGTCGGCGCGGGCGCGACGCTCGGCGCCGGCACCACCCTGACCCGCGACGCGCCCGCGAACCAGCTGACGATCACCCGCGTGAAGCAGGTGTCGATCCCCGGCTGGAAGCGTCCGGTCAAGGCCCCCAAGGTTTCCAAGGAGTAGCCCGCATGTGCGGCATCGTCGGCGCGGTCGCGCAACGCAACATCGTCCCCGTCCTGATCGAGGGGCTCAAGAAGCTCGAGTACCGCGGCTACGACTCCGCCGGCATCGCGGTGGTCAACGGCACGATGGCGCGCGTGCGCGCGGTCGGCCGCGTCGCCGACCTCGAGGTCCGCGCGCGCGAGGAGCGCGCCGACGCCCCGACCGGCATCGCCCACACGCGCTGGGCGACCCACGGCGGGGTCACCGAGGTCAACGCGCACCCGCACTACTCGGAGGGCGCCGGCATCCAGGTCTCGGTCGTGCACAACGGCATCATCGAGAACCACGAGGCGCTGCGCGCCGAGCTGCGCGCGAAGGGCTACGCGTTCCAGTCGCAGACCGACACCGAGGTCATCGCGCACCTGGTGCACTCGCTGGTGAAGGACGGCACGCCGCTGTTCGCCGCGGTCCGGGCCGCGGTGCGGCGCCTCGAGGGCGCGTACGCGATCGCGGTGGTCAGCACCGCCGAGCCGCACACCGTCGTCGGCTCGCGCCGCGGCTCGCCGCTGCTGCTCGGCGTCGGCCGCGACGGCACCGGCCGGGGCGAGAACTTCCTCGCCTCCGACACGTCCGCGCTGCTGCAGGTGACGAAGCACGTCGCGTACCTCGAGGAGGGCGACGTGGTCGAGATCCGGCCGGACGGGTTCACCGTCGTCGACGGCGACGGCCAGCCCGCGAAGCGCCCGATCGTCGAGAGCCAGCTGTCGGCCGACGCGGTCGAGCTCGGCACCTACTCGCACTACATGCAGAAGGAGATCTTCGAGCAGCCGGGCGCGATCGCCAACACGCTCGAGATGGTCACCGGCGCCGCGTCGATCTCGCCGGGCCTGTTCGGCGCGGAGGCCGACGAGATCTTCGGGCGCACGAGGCAGCTGCTGATCCTCGCCTGCGGCACCAGCTACCACGCGGGGCTGGTCGCGAAGTACTGGATCGAGTCGATCGCGAAGCTGCCCGTGTCGGTCGAGATCGCCAGCGAGTACCGCTACCGCGACTCGGTGCCCCAGGACGGCACGCTGGTGATGACGATCTCGCAGTCGGGCGAGACCGCCGACACGCTGGCCGCGCTGCAGCACGCGAAGTCGCTCGGCATGACCGACACGCTGACGGTCTGCAACGTGCCCGAGTCGGCGCTGATCCGGCAGAGCCGGCTGCGGTTCCTGACGCGGGCGGGCCCCGAGATCGGGGTCGCGTCGACCAAGGCCTTCACCACCCAGCTCGCCGCGCTGTTCGTGCTGACGCTGGTGCTCGCCAAGCAGCGCGGCCGCCTCGTCGCCGCACGCGAGCGCGAGCTGCTCGCGGCGCTGCGCCACCTGCCGGCGGCGCTGAACCGCGTGCTCGCCTGCGAGGAGGCGGTCAAGGGCTGGGCGCGGCACTTCGCGCCGCGCCAGCACGCGCTGTTCCTCGGACGCGGCATCCACTTCCCGATCGCGATGGAAGGGGCGCTGAAGCTCAAGGAGATCACCTACATCCACGCCGAGGCGTACGCGGCGGGCGAGCTCAAGCACGGCCCGCTCGCGCTGGTCGACACCTTCATGCCGGTGGTCGTGGTCGCCCCGAACGACGCGCTGCTCGAGAAGCTCAAGAGCAACCTCCAGGAGGTGCGGGCGCGCGGCGGCGAGCTGTTCGTGTTCGCCGACCGGGACACGCGCATCGACGCGGCCGACGGCATCCACGTGATCAACCTCGACGACCACGCCGGACCGCTGTCGCCGATCCTGCACGTGGTGCCGCTGCAGCTGCTGTCCTACCACGCGGCGCTCGCGCGCGGCACCGACGTCGACAAGCCGCGCAACCTCGCCAAGTCGGTGACGGTGGAGTGAGCGCGGGGCGGCCGGCGCGTCCTCGAGCCCCCGACCGCAGCGCATGGACGCGAACCCGACCGGCGCGACGTCGCCCGCGCACCCCGGGCCCCCCGGGTCCCCGACGCCCGCGCGCGCGCCGCGCCCGCGGCTGACGCTCGACGCCCACCGGCTGGTGATCGCGCTGCATCGCGCGGGCGTGCCGATCCCGACGCTCGCGAAGCGCTTCCCGCACGTCGTCAACGGCCTCGCGTCGCGCTGGGACGCGCCGATCGAGGTGCTCGACGCCTTCGACGGCGACCTGCTGGCGGATCGCCGCGGCGGGCGCCGCGGCTTCCCGGCCGATGCGCTCGCCGAGCTGCTGCTGCTGCGCCGGCACGCGATGCGCCGCGCGAAGGCGCGGCTCGGCGACCGACCGCCGCACGCCGGCGACGGCCCCGGCCCGGACGGCCCGGCCCGGGGCCCGTCGACCGGGGCCTCAGCCGCCTGACCGCGACGCGTCGTGCCGCCGGGCACGGCGCTCGATCGTCTCCAGCAGCGCCATCGCCCGGTCGGCCGCGGCGTGGCCGCCCTCGACGTCGCCCCGCACGTGCAGCGGCCGCAGCTCCTCGATCTCGGCGAGCGCCGCGAGCAGCTCGCCCTCGACGATCGCGTACTTGCGCAGCATGTTGACCACCAGCATCGAGGTGTGCACCACGTCCTCGTCGTCGGGCGTCACGCCGGCGCAATGCAGCGCGTGGTTCGCCCAGTGCGTGCCGGCGAGCATCGCCGCCTCGATGCGCATCTCCCAGTCCCCGGGGCCGCAGCGCATCGCCGAGCGCGTGATCCGCTCGGCCTTCTCCCGGTGTCCGTCGGCGTTCATGCGTCGACCTCCTCGAAACGACCGGCGACGACCCCGACGACCCGCGCGAAGTTCGCCTCGCACTCGGCGACGATCCCGGGCGTCGCCGCCCGCGTGCCCCGGATGCACGGATCGCGGTGCATCTCGATCGCGTGCAGCGCGTCCATCAGCCCCGCGACGTCGGCGGGGATCTCGCCCTCGATCGGCGGCCAGCCCACGTGGCTGACGTCGCCGGGTCCGCGCAGCTCGCGCGCGAAGGTCCCGTCGGGCCGGCGCACCACGTGCACGCCGGGGATCGTCGAGAAGATCGGTGCGTCGGTGGTCAGCTTCGCGTGGTGCAGCACCGCGTTCAGCGCATTGGTCCCCGCGGTGAGCGTGGTCCAGTACCAGAGCTCGAAGTCGTCGAGCGGGTCGAGGCGCGCGCGCAGTGCGCGCAGCCTGCGCAGCTTGTCCAGGTGCGAGGGGATGATCATGCGTGACCTCTTCGTGTATCGTGTCGACAGTATCGGCCGCCGCGCGGACCGGCGTGCGCCGCCGGCGCACCGGCGACCGGCACGCACGACATGGCCCGCACCCGGACTCCCGACGCGCCCGACCTCTCGGCGCTGACCCTTCCCCGCACGCCTCTGACGCTCGCCGTCGAGAACGCCGTGATGCGCGGCGGCGGGGCACCCGCGTCCGCGTCGATCGCCGAGCAGGTCGCCGCACGCCTGGCCGGCGCCATCACGCTCGGCCAGGTGCGGGCGGGGCAGCGGCTGCTCGAGGCCGACATCGGCGTCGCGCTCGGCGTCAGCCGGGCGCCGGTCCGCGAGGCGCTGCGGATCCTCGAGCGCGACCGGCTGGTCGAGTTCAAGGCGCGTCGCGGCGCGATCGTCACCGCCCCCGACGCCGACGAGCTGCGCGACATCTTCGCGGTGCGCAGCGCGCTGTACGGCATGCTGCTCGCGCAGGTGATGGCCGACGCGCCCCGCGAGCTGTCCGCCGTGTTCGGGCGGCACCTGCCGCGACTGGAGCGCGCGGCCGACGACGGCGTCGACGCGTACGCGCTCGAGGGCTTCCTGCTCAACGACGCCGTCTTCGGGCTGTGCGGCAATCGATTGCTCGCCGACATGCTCGCGTCGATCTCGCTGCGCACGCTGCGGTACGTGCGGATGGGCCTGGCGGCGTCGCCCAGGGTGGTCCGGCGCTCGCTGACGACCTGGGCCGCGCTGCGGCAGGCGATCGACGCGGGCCGCGTCGACGACGTGCTCCGGGTCGCGCGCGAACGGATGGACGACACGCGGGACTCGGCCGTGCTCGCCCTCGCGTCCCGGGCGCCCGGGACGCCGGCCCCGGCGCCGCGCGCCGCGGGCACGCGGCGCGCACCGGGCCCGACCGGATCGTCGACGCGGCGCACCCCGGTCACTGGGCCGTGATGTTGCCCTTGCGGACGATCTCCCTCCACGTCTGCAGGTCCGACGCGACGATCGCCCGGAACGCGTCGACCGACTTCACCGGCGGCGGCTCGTAGTTGCGGCGGGAGAACTCGGCCGCGGTCTCGGGCCGCGCGAGCACGCGGTTGATCTCCTCGTTCAGGCGCTGCTGGACCGCGGGCGGCGTGCCCGCGGGGGCGAAGACGCCCATCCAGCCGACGGCGCTGAATGGATAGCCCTGCTCGCCCATCGTCGCGATGTCGGGCGTCGCCGGCACGCGGACGTTGCCGCTGATCGCGATGCCCCGCAGCTTGCCCGCCTGGATCAGCGGCAGCGGCGCGCCCGGATCGCTCCAGCCGAACAGCAGGTTGCCGGCGGAGATGTCGGTGAACATCTGCGGCGTGCTCTTGTACGGCACGTGCGCGAGCCGCATGCCGGTCTGCTGGATCAGCCACTCGGTGATCAGGTGCGCCGACGAGCCGACGCCGAAGCTGCCGTAGCTGAACCGGTCCGGGTTCGCCTTCACGTAGGCGATCAGCTCGGGCAGGTTGCGCACCGGCGCGTCCGGGTTCGCGCTCATGATCACCCCGCCCACCGCGACCTGCGCGATCGGCGCGACGTCCTTCGCCGGATCGAACGGCAGGTTGGTCAGCAGCGCGGGCGCCATCACCGCGAACGAGCCGTTGTTGAAGATCAGCGTGTGGCCGTCGGCCGGCGACTGCAGCATCGACTGCGTGGCGATCACGCCGCTCGCGCCCGCCTTGTTGTCGACGACGATCGGCTGCTTCAGCGCCGGCGACAGCCGCTCGGCGATGAACCGGGCCATGATGTCGGTGCCCGAGCCGGCCGCGGTCGGCACGATCAGCCGGATCGGCCGGGCGGGCCACGCGTCCTGCGCCCGGACGGCGGGCAGCGCGCCCGCACCCAGCGCGATCGCCGCGCACAGCGTTCGTCTCGTCTCGTTCATCCGTGTCTCCTCGCTGCGGATCGCGTCCGCGGGTTCGCCGTCAGTACGGGCGGTCGCCGACGATGCCCGCGCGCTCCATCTTCCGGGGCTGCGGCCAGTAGTCCTGCACCGCGTAGTGCTGCGTCGAGCGGTTGTCCCAGATCGCGACGCTGCCCGGGGCCCAGCGCCAGCGGACCTGGTACTCGGGCACCATCGCCTGGCTCTGCAGCCACTGCAGCAGCAGGCTCGCGCCCGGGTTCTTGTCGAGCCCGAAGCGCACGTTCTCGGTCGTGTGGAAGTTCACGAAGTGCGTGGTGAAGCTGCCGACGAACAGCACCTTCTCGCCGGTCTCGGGGTGCGTGCGCACCACCGGGTGCTCGACAGGCGGATGCTTCGCCGCGAGCGCGGCGCGCTCCTCGGCGGGCATCGCCGCGCCGAACGAGTGCTCGATGCTCGACTTCGCGCGCAGCCCGTCGATCTGACGCTTCACCGGGTCGGGCAGCCGGCGGTAGGCCTCGACCATGTTGGCCCAGATCGTGTCGCCGCCCTCGGGCGGGCACTCGATGCAGCGCAGGACCGCGCCCATCGCCGGGCACTCGCGCCACAGCCCGTCGACGTGCCAGTTGTTCTCGTACGGATTGCGCTCGTCGCTGCGGTAGATCTGCACGAGACCTGGGTGGTCGGGATCGCTGCCGGCGACCGGGTGGTCCTCGAGGTCCCCGAAGCGCCGCGCGAAGGCGACGTGCTGGGCGCGGGTGATCGACTGCTCGCGGAGGAACAGCACGCGGTGCTTCAGCAGCGCCGCCCGGATCTCCGCGAACAGGCCGTCGTCGCCGACCGCGTCGGCGAGGTTCACGCCGACCAGCTCGGCGCCGATGGTGGTGGTGAGCTTGCGGACCTGCATCGTGTCGTCCTCCGTGCGGGCGCCGAACGGGTCAGTGGAGACGGACCAGCTGCTTGCCGAGGTTGCCCCCGGTCAGCATGCGGACGAAGCCGGCGGGCGCGTTCTCGAGCCCGTCGACCGCGTCCTCGCGGCCGCGCAGCTGCCCGTCGCGGTACCAGGCGCCGAGCTCCGCGAGCGCCTTCGGCCAGTGGTCGCGGCGGTCGGCGATCACGAAGGCCTGCAGGGTCACCCGGCGCATCAGCAGGTCGCGCACGCGCCTGAGCCCGTAGGGCTCGGTCTCGTTGTACTGGCTGACGTTGCCGCAGAACGCGATCCGCGCGAAGTCGTTGAGCCGACCGATCGCCGCGTCCATCACCGGGCCGCCGACGTTCTCGAACAGCACGTCGACGCCCCCGGGCGTCGCCGCCGCGAGCGCGGCCTCGAAGCCGGGCGCCTTGTAGTCGACGCAGGCGTCGAAGCCGAGTTCCTCCACGACGTACCGGCACTTGCGCTCGCCGCCGGCGACGCCGACCGCGCGGCAGCCGAGGATCTTCGCGACCTGCCCGGCGACGCTGCCGACCGCGCCCGACGCCGCGGTCACGAGCACCGTCTCGCCCGCCTTCGCGCGGCCGATCTCGACGACCCCGTAGTGGGCGGTGACGCCGGTCATGCCGAGCACGCCGAGCGCGGTCGACGGCGGCGCCGCCTGCGGGTCGATCACGCGCAGCGCGGCACGGTCGGCCACCCCGAACGCCTGCCAGCCGAGCCATCCGGCGACCGTCGCGCCGACCGGCACGTCGTCCGCGCGGCTCTCGACCACCACGCCGACGGTGCCGCCCGGCATCAGGTCGCCGACCTGCATCGGATCGACGTAGGTGCGCTCGGCGTCCATCCGCGTGCGCTGGTACGGATCGAGCGACAGCCAGGTGTTGCGCACCAGCACCTGCCCCGGCCCCGGGACCGGCATCGGCGCGCGCACCAGGTCGAAGTCGTCCGCGTCCACCATGCCCACCGGGCGCCGGCGCATCCGGACCTGGAGATTGTCGGCGCCCACGTCAGCGGTCCATCGAGATGCCGAGCAGCTTCTCGGCGTTGCGCACCATGTACTGCTCGAGCACCTCGTCCGACAGGCCGAGCGCCATCACCTTCGTCACCGCCTCCACGACGCCGGAGAACGAGTACGACGACGCGAACACGAAGCGGTTCGGGATGAACTCGATGCCCTCGACGTACGCGCGTCCGCCCGGCGCGAACGTGTAGACGTCCGGCGACACGTAGACGTTGCAGCGCCCGGTGATCTCGCTCTTGAACGCGAGCGCCACCGTCTCGTTCACGTACGGCCACGCGCCGTGGCCGAGGATGACCGGCATCTGCGGCCAGCGGCAGGCGACGCGCTCGAAGCGGACCGGGTCGGTGTGCGAGATGTCGGGACCGGCGAGCGGGCCCGACATGAACAGCAGCGGCACGCCGAGGTCCGCCACCTTCTGGTAGATGGGGAAGATCCGCTCGTCGTCCGCGTACATCGGCGTGCGCGCGAGGCCGGGCTCGATGCACACGCCCTTCATGCCGAGCTCCTTCACGCCGCGCTCGAGCCCCGCGACCACCTCGTCGACCGGCTTGTCGAAGTCGACGCCGCACAGGCCGAGCAGCCGGCCCTGCGTCTGCGCCTGGATCGCGGCGAGGTCCGCGTCCTCGATGTGCGCGTTGCTGCGCACCGAGTGGCGGCCGTTCATCACGCCGACCTGGATGCCGACGCTGTCCATCTCCTTCAGCAGCACGCCGATCGCGCGCTCGTCCGCCCCGTCGCCGCCGGCCACGCCGACCTCGTACGAGGGCGGCACCGGCTGGCGCAGCAGGCGGTTCACGCCCTTCACCGCCGCGGGCGTGAAGAAGTTGCGGTACGGACCGGTCGGGGGCCGCAGCCGGAAGTCGATGATCCGGCCCTTCAGCCGCGCCAGTCGTGCGTCGCTCATGGTGTCTCCTCCTCGCCGTCCCGGGCGGCGGATGCCGCGCCGTGCTCGATGGACCGGACTGTACCCCCGTTTCCGATTAATGTCGACAAGAAAATGCTGTAGGCTGTCGGCACCGATCGGGCGGGCCGCCCGGCGAGCGCGGGGAGGGCGTGCGATGAAGGCGATGAGGATCGTTCCGGGGCCGCAGGGCGGGCGGCTCGAACTGCGCGACGAGCCGGTGCCCGAACCGGGGCCGGACGAGGTCCGCGTGCGCGTGCGCGCCGCCGGCGTCAACCGCGGCGAAGTGAACCAGGTGCGGCGCGCGACCGTCGGCCCGGCGCAGCCCTCGGGCGTCGAGTTCGCGGGCGAGGTCTCGGCGGTCGGCGCGGCCGTGCGCGGCTGGCGCGAGGGGGACCGCGTGATGGGTCACGGCGCCGGCGGCCACGCCGAGCAGGTGATCGCGCACCCGCTCGCGCTGATGCGCGTGCCGGCCTCGGTCGGCTGGATCGACGCGGCCGCGTTCCCGAACGTCGCGATCACCGCGCACGACGCGCTGGTCAGCAACGCCGGCCTCGCGCCCGGCGACGCGGTGCTGGTCGACGCCGCCTCCAGCGGCGTCGGGCTCGCCGCGATCGCGATCGCGCGTGCGATGGGCGCGGCGACGGTGATCGGCACCACGCGCTCGGCCGACAAGCTCGCGCGACTCGCGGACTCCGGCGCGCACCAGGTGATCGACGTGTCGGCCGAGGACCAGGTGGCCCGCATCGAGGCGCTGACCGGCGGTCGCGGCGTCGACATCGTGGTCGACTCGGTCGGCGCGTCCGCATTCGACGCGAACCTGCGCTCGCTGGCGATCAAGGGGCGGCTGGTCAACATCGGCCGGCTCGGCGGCAGCGCCACGACGCTCGACCTCGAGCGCGTCTGGCTGCGTCGGCTGAGGATCATCGGCGTGACCTTCCGCACGCGCACCGAGGCCGAGCGGCTCGCGTGCGTGCAGGCCTGCGCGCGCGACGTGCTGCCGCTGTTCGAGGCGGGCGCGGTGCGGCTGCCGGTCGAGCGGACGCTGCCGCTCGAGGCGCTGGGCGAGGCGCACGCGATCCTCGAGGCCGGGCGGCACGTGGGGAAGGTGGTGCTGCGGGTCGACTGACGCGGGGTGGCGGGCCCGGCACCGCAGCCGGCGCGGGATCGCGGCCCGCCGCGACGGGACCGCACCGACCGCCCCTCAGGGCACCAGCACCGTCGCCCCCGTCGTCGCCCGCGACTCCAGCGCCCGGTGCGCGTCCGCCGCCTGCTCCAGCGCGAACACCTGCCGCGGCTCGCCGCGGATCCGCCCCGCGGCGACGTGCCCGAACAGCTCCGCGGCCATCTCGAGCATCTTCGCGCGCGGCGTCGCGTAGTGGACCATCGCCGGGCGCGTGAACCAGATCGAGCCCTTCGCCGCCAGCAGCTGCGAGTCGATCACCACCGAGCCCGAGCTGGTGCCGTTGCTGACCAGCGTCCCGCGCACCTGCAGGCTGTCGAGCGAGGCCATCAGCGTGTCCTTGCCGACCGAGTCGTAGACCACCGGCACGCCCTTGCCGTCGGTGAGCTCGCGCACGCGCTTGGCGACGTCCTCGCGCGAGCTGACGATCACGTGGGCGCAGCCGTGCGCGCGGGCGACCTCGGCCTTCTCGTCGGTCGACACCGTGCCGATCATCGTCACGCCGATCGCGCGCGCCCACTGGCAGGCGACCAGCCCGACGCCGCCGGCCGCCGCGTGGTACAGGATCGTCTCGCCGCCCTTCAGCGGGTACACCTGCCGGAACAGGTACTGGGCGGTCAGCCCCTTCATCATCAGCGCCGACGCGCTGCGGTCGTCGACCGCGTCGGGCAGCGGGATCAGCACCTCGGCCGGCATCGTGCGCACGTCCGAGTACGCGCCCTGCGGGCCGAGCAGGTAGCCGACGCGGTCGCCCGGCGCCACCTCGGTGACGCCCGGCCCCACCGCCTCGACGACGCCGACCGCGTCGCTGCCCAGGCCGTTGGGCAGCGCGAGCGGATAGCGGCCGGTGCGGAAGTAGACGTCGATGAAGTTGACCGCGACGTAGGCGTGCCGCACGCGCGCCTGCCCGGGCCCGGGCTCGCCGACCTCGACGGTCTCGAGCCGCAGCACCTCGGGGCCGCCGGTGCGGTCGAATCGGATCGCTCGTGCCATGTTCAGTGCTCCGGTGCGACCGCCGCGCACGGGCGCAGCCGGTCGATCAGTCGATGGGCCTCGGGCCAGGGACCGTAGCCCGACGCGGGATTCAGGTGGCCCACGGCGCCGGCGTCGACCACCGGCGCGCCCCAATCGCGCGCCAGCGCCGCGACCCGGTCCGGCGCGCCGAGCGGGTCGTTCCGGCTCGAGGCCACGATGCAGGGGAACGGCAGGCGCGCGCGAGGCACCGGCAGCCACCCGGCGGCGGCCAGCTCGGCGCCCGACGGATAGCCGTCGGGCATCGGCCGCTCGAAGTCGGGCGGCGCGGCGAGCAGCGCGCCGGTCACGCGGGCCGCGACGGCGGGCGCGAGTCCGTGCGCCCAGTGGGCGACGGTGATGCAGCCGCCGCTGTGGGCGACCAGCAGCACCGGCGCGTCGAGCGCCGACACCGCGGCGTGCAGCGCCGCGACGCGCGCCGCGCGGTCGAGCTCGACGCGGCCCATCGGCGGCACCGACGCGACCGGCCGCCCCGCCTCGCGCAGCTCGGCCTCGAGCAGCGTCTGCCAGTGGACCGGGACCGCGTCGCGCAGCCCGGGCACGATCAGGACCGTGGGCTGCCCGCTCATCGCGGTCACGCCGCCTTCTGGAGCGCCGCGCGCGGGTCGCTGCGGCGCAGGAAGCCCTGGTTGCCGCCCTTGCGGTTCGGCGAGAAGCCGTTGGCGGCGAGCGACTCGTCGGCGCTGCCGTACCACGTGCCGATCTTGAGGATCTCCTTCGCCTGGCGCCCCGTCGCGATCGGGCGTCCGAACTCCTTCGAGATCCGCACCAGCTGGCGGATCTGCTCGACGGTGCTCATCTTCGCCCGGCGGTCCTGCGTCCACAGGTTGTCCTCGATGCCGCAGCGCACGTGCAGCCCCATCGCGATGCCCATCATGTTGATCGGCAGCACGTTGCGCATCGAGCTCTCGACGGTCACGCAGGCTCCGTCCGGCAGCGCGCGCAGGAAGTTCGCGAGGTTGTAGACGTTGGGCGCGTCCATGCCGCCGCTGATCGCCACCCAGTTCAGCACCAGCGGCCCGGTGTAGACGCCGCGGCGCATCAGCCGCTCGACGGTCTCGAAGCTGTTCAGGTTGTAGAACTGGAACGCGCTCTGGATCTTCGCCGCGTTGAGCCGGCGGATGTGCTCCTCGACCCAGTCGGGGTTCGAGGGCACGACCATCTCGCGGTAGGCGCGGTAGCCCTCGGGCGTTGCGAGCGAGGTGCCGGCGATGTCCGCGTCGTCCATGTGCTCGACCACGTTCATCTGCACGGTGTTGACCGTGACCGTCACCTGGTCGGGCTTCGGGTCGAGTTCCGCGAGCATGTGCCGGGTGTCGTCGCTCAGCCACTTCGCGACCGCGCCCTCGCCTTCCGGCGCGAACGAGATCGAGCCGCCGACCTGGATCACCATGTCCGGCACCGCGGCGCGCACGCCGGCGATCAGCTCGTTGAACTTCGACAGCCGCTTGCTGCCGCGGCCGTCGAGCTCGCGCACGTGCAGGTGCAGGACGGTGGCGCCCGCCTCGTAGCAGTCCACCGCCTTGCGGACCTGCTCCTCCATCGTGACCGCGATGTCCTCGGGGAAGTCGGACGGGATCCACTCGGGCCCGTAGGGCGCGGCGGTGATGACCAGCGGGTCCTGGTTCTCGGGAAAGAGGTGACCGTCGAGGAAGTTCATGGCGTCTCCGGTGTCGGGCGGGTGGATCGGGACTGCGATGGGGATGCGAGGGTCGCGGCGAGGCCGATCGCGCGGAGCGCGCGCCCCGCGACGGCCCGGTCGCGTCAGTACGGGCGGTCGCCCTTGATCCCGGCGCGCTCCATCTTCCGGTGGCACGGCGGGTAGTCCATCACCGCGTAGTGCTGCGTGCTGCGGTTGTCCCACATGGCCACCGCGTTCGGCGACCAGCGCCAGCGCACCTGGTACTCCGGGACGAACGCCTGCATCTGCAGGTACTGCAGCAGCTGCGCGCCGCCGTGGGTGAAGTCCTGGCCGACGCGCACGTTCGCCGCGGTGTGGTAGTTGGTGAAGTGGGTGGTGAAGCCGTTCACGAACAGCACCTTCTCGCCGGTGTCCGGGTGCGTGCGCACCACCGGGTGCTCGGCGTCGGGGTACTGCGCCTTGAGCGCGAGGCGCTTCTCGATCTGCATCGCCGCGCCGAAGGTCGACTCGATGCTGTGCCGCGCGCGCAGCCCGGCGATCCTCGCCTTGACGTCGTCGGGCAGCCGCTCGTGGGCGAGCACCATGTTCGCCCACATCGTGTCGCCGCCGACCGGCGGGCACTCGACGCAGCGCAGCACGCAGCCGAAGGGCGGGTTCTCGCGCCAGGTCGCATCGGTGTGCCAGCTGTTCTCGTAGCGGTCGTTGGGCGTGTCCGGCGACTTGTAGATGCGGACCAGCCCCGGGTGCTCGGGGTCGCTGCCGGCGACCGGATGGTCCTCGAGCTCGCCGAAGTGCCGCGCGAACGCGACGTGCTCGGCGCGCGTGATGTCCTGGTCGCGGAAGAACAGCACGCGGTGCGCGAGCAGCAGCCCGCGCAGGTCCTCCATCGCATCGGGCGAGCGCGACGCCTCGCCGAGGTCCACGCCGCGCACCTCGGCGCCGATCGCGCAGGTCAGCGGCAGCACCTGCATCCTGGAGATCACGGCAGCCATGGCGGCCTCCCTGCCCGTCGGGCGTTCAGAGCTTGATGTCGAAGGTCCGGACGATCGCGGCGTTGCGCTCGGATTCGGCGCGCACCGCCTGCGCGAGCGCGTCCGAGCTCTGGGTCAGGCCGACCTCGAAGCCGGCGGCGGTCAGCCGGTCGCGCAGCTTGGGCGCGGCGGCGGCCTTGAGCACCGCGGCGTTGATCCGCGCGGCGAGCGCCGGCGGCACCTGCGCGGACGCGACCACGCCGATCCAGTTGCTGAAGTCCATGTCGGGGTAGCCGAGCTCGGCGAAGGTCGGCACGTTCGGCAGGTACGGCGAGCGGGTCTTCGAGGCGATCGCGTAGGCCTTGATCTTGTTGCCGTTCACCAGCGGCAGCGAGGTCACGATGCCGTCGAACATCAGCGGAATGTGTCCGCCCATCACCTGCTGCAGCCCGGGAGGCGAGCCCTGGAACGGCACGTGGGTCAGCTCGATGCCGGCCTTCTGCGCGAGGATCATGCCGGCGTACTGCGACGCCGTGCCCGCGCTGTACGACGCGAAGCTCACCGTGCCCCGGTTCGCCTTCGCGTGCTCGACCACCGCCTTCAGGTCGGCCGGCGCGAAGCTCGGCGCGCCGACCATCACCATCGTCGAGCGGGCGATCGCGGCGATCGGGCGCACGTCCTTCATCGCGTCGTACGGCGTCTTCACGACGTGCGGGATCTCGGTCAGCACGTTGCTCGCGGTGACCATCACCGTGGTGCCGTCGGCCGGCGCCTGCAGCAGCGCCTGGATGCCGATCACGCCGCCGCCGCCGGGCTTGTTGTCGACGACGACCGGCTGGCCGAGCTCGGCGGCGAGCTGCTCCGCGAGCACGCGGGCGACGACGTCCATCGTGCCGCCGGGCGGCGCGGGGACGACCATGCGGACCGGCCTGTCGGTCCACGCGGCCGCGGTCGGGGCGACCGTCGCGGCGGCGACGGCGACGCAGGCGGCGAGCAGGGTGCGGCGGATGCGCGGGGAACTCATCGGGATCTCCTCCGGTGTCGTGTGCGGCGCCTCGGGTCGGGCGCTCGACGTGCCGAGACGATATTGCGCGGCGGCGACCGATGATTGATGATCCGGGACGTCGAATTGTCGAACCGGGACATCCATGCCGGTCGCCCGACAGGTCGTGCGCAGCGCCAGCCTGCGCGGCTTTCCCGAGCTCGCGCGGGCGGTCGGGCTCGATCCGCTGGCCGCGATGCGACGCGTCGGCCTGCCGCGACGCTGCCTCGACGACCCCGAGACGCACATCTCGGCCGACGCGGTCGCGCGGCTGCTCGAGCAGTGCGCGCTCGACGCGGGCGTCGAGGACTTCGGGCTGCGGATGGCCGCGCAGCGGCACCTGTCGAACCTCGGCCCGCTCGGCCTGGTGCTGCGCCAGGAGCCGACCGGGCTGCAGGCGCTCGGGACGCTGTGCCGGTACATGAACCTGCTGAACACCTCGCTGGTGACGCGGGTCGAGTCGCGCGCGGGCCTGGTGGTGATCGCCGAGGACGTGCTGCTCGACCGGCCGGGCCCGGCGCGGCAGTCGATCGAGCTCGCGGTCGGCGTGATGTACCGGGTGCTGCGCGACGTGCTCGGCCCCGGTTGGCGCCCCCGGGGCGTGGGCTTCGTCCACCGGGCACCGCGCGGGGCGACCAGCCACCGCGCGCTGTTCGGACTGAAGGTCGACTTCGAGGCGGGGTTCAACGGCATCGTCTGCGACGAGCGCGACCTGCGCGCGCAGCTGCCGCGCACCGATCCGGCGATGGCCGACTGGGCCCGCGCGTTCCTGGAGCGCTCGGTCGCGGCGGCGGCGCCGGACGCGGTGCAGTCGGTGCGTCGGCTGATCGCGGCGCTGCTGCCCGGCGGGCGGTGCACGGTCGAGGTCGTCGCGCAGCAGCTCGGCGTGGACCGGCGCACCGTGCACCGACGCCTGGCGGCGCACGGCGAGACCTTCACGTCGCTGCTGGGGGCGGTGCGGCGCGACTTCGCGATGCGCCAGCTCGAGGACACCGACCGCAGCGC
>ENA-UOYA01002369-UOYA01002369.1-activated-sludge-metagenome-genome-assembly--contig:-NODE-2369-length-18256-cov-7.361848_pt1 | contig 18256 bp, 15 predicted proteins | sample MGYA00238163_ERZ764804 | MGnify/ENA primary metagenome ERZ764804 (study PRJEB28919, sample SAMN05720223) | activated sludge metagenome | isolation source: Anaerobic digester | place: Hong Kong... | reverse complement strand
GATGTCACCGGGGGGCGCATCACCATTGACGGGCAGGACCTGCGCGACGTGAAGCAGGCGACGCTGCGTGCGGCCATCGGCATTGTTCCGCAGGATACCGTGCTGTTCAACGACAGCATCGGCTATAATATCGGCTATGGCCGCGAGGGTGCGGGGCAGGACGAGATTGAGGCCGCCGCACGCGGGGCGCAGATCCATGGCTTCATCGCCGCCCAGCCGCAGCAATATGAGACGCAGGTGGGCGAACGCGGGCTGAAGCTTTCGGGCGGCGAAAAGCAGCGCGTGGCGATTGCGCGCACGCTCCTAAAAGACCCGCCGATCCTCATCCTTGATGAAGCGACCTCCGCGCTCGACAGCCGGACCGAAGCTGAAATCCAGTCAACGCTGGAACGCGTGTCGGAGCGGCGCACGACGATTGTGATCGCGCACCGCCTGTCGACCATTGTCGATGCGGACCAGATCATCGTGCTTGATGCAGGCCAGGTGGCCGAGCGTGGTACGCATGCCGATCTGCTGCGGCAGGGCGGGCTTTATGCCGAAATGTGGGCGCGCCAGCAGGCCGAGGATGACGAGGAAGGCGCGGTGGCCGCCGAATGACCGGCCTTGCCGCCATAGACCTGATGGTTCGTGGCGGCTCGGTCACGCTGTTCCTGTTGTGGAGCTGGCTGTTGTTTCGCGATCACGCCCAAGCGCTAGCGGCGCGCATGGCGATTGCGCTCAATGCGACGATCATGTGCTATATCCTGTCCAGCCTGTTCTGGGATGCGCACCCCTTCAGCCTCCATGCGATGGTGATCGACGCGATTTCGGTGACGGCGCCTGCCGCCTTCTGGCTCTTTGCGCATGTCTGGTTTTCCGACTCCAAGGAGATTGGCTGGCGGCGCTGGGCGCTGGTCGGCGCGTTCGCGCTTCTCCCGCTCTATCAGCTGGTCCACATCCGTCTGACGGGGCAGTTTTCCATGGCCTGCTGGATTGCGGTGCGGATTGGCATGATCGGCTTTGCAGGTGCCGGGCTTTGGCGCGCCTGGGCGGACCGCGAGAATGATCTGGTCGAGCCACGCCGCCGCTTCCGCAAGGCCGTCGTCTGGCTGATTGGCGGCTTCGTCATGTGGGTCAATCTCATCGAGATGGTCACCAACCGGATGGAAGGCGGGGCCACGCTGCGCGCTATGACCGAATTTGCGATCCTCGTCTCGACCTTTGTCGTGTCGGCGGCGCTCTATGGATTTGCAAACCCGGAATTATTTGCCGCACCTGCCCCTCAGCCTGAGCCGGGCGCGGCCCCATCGGTTCCGTCTCCGTTGGCGGCAGCGCTCCAGCGCCACATGATGTCGGAGCGTCCCTATCGGACCGAAGGGCTGACGATTGCTGCCCTTGCTGCGCAACTGGGCGAGCAGGAATATCGCCTGCGCCGCCTGATCAATGGCGAGCTTGGCTTTCGCAACTTCACCGCCTTCCTCAACAGCTACCGGCTGGCCGAAGTGCGCGAGGCTTTGGCCGATCCGGCGCAGCGCGAGGTACCGATTCTCACCATCGCGCTCGATGCCGGGTTCGGCTCGCTTGGGCCTTTTAATCGCGCCTTCCGCGACACCGAGGGCATGACGCCGAGCGAATATCGCGCTGCGCGCACTGGTTGATTCCGGAATCGGCTAGCCGGATTTGAAATCCGCCGCGAAAGGGGCATCCCGGCCTGCCAACCCGTCTCCATTCCACGCAATGGAGCAGACAATGAACACACCCCACAGCCTGGTCGAGATCGCGCAGCACCGCGCACTCGGCATGTTCACCTTCGATATGGCGCGCTATTTCATCGGCGCGGGCCTTGTCGCGCTTGCCGTTTGGGGGCTGCGCAAAACAAACTGGGCATCGCGCAAAATCCAGAAGCGCGAGGCGACCGCTGCCGACATAAGGCGTGAGGTTCTCGCCTCGGTTCGTACCGTGCTCGTCTATACCGTTGTCAGCATATTGACCGTCTGGGGGATAAGTCGTGGCTATCTGAGTGGCCTCGAAGCAAGCCAAGGCTGGGCCATCGACACGGCCATTCTGGTCGGCCTGCTCCTTGTTCATGATGCCTATTTCTATTGGGTGCACCGGGCGATGCATCACCCCCGGCTGTTCAAAAGCTTCCACCGCTTTCACCACCGGACCATCACGCCGACGCCTTGGGCGGCGTACAGCTTTGCCCTGCCTGAAGCGATTGTGATGGCAGTGTTCATGCCGATATGGCTCGCCCTTGTGCCGACGCCTGGCTGGGTGACGTTCACCTTTCTGGCCATCATGATCCTGCGCAATGCGATGGGCCATGCCGGGCTGGAGCTGCACGCGCGCGGCTGGGCCACGCATCCGCTGCTCAAATGGATCAGCACGACGACGCATCACGACTTGCATCACGCGGGCAGCTTCAACCATAATTTCGGCTTCTATCTCACCTTCTGGGACAAGATGATGGGCACCGAGCATCCTGATTATGTTGCGACCTTCAATCGCGTCACGGCACCGGCTGCGACGCCCAAGACCTCCACGGAACTGGCCCCATCTCCCGTTCTGTGACACCTGGCAGGGCGCGGCCATCCCTCCGTGCCCTGCCTTTTTCCACCATGGCGGGCGACAAAGCCCGTCGCGGCGCTCGACAGCGCGGCGCGGCGCCGCCAAAGCGGCTGCGTGTCGGCGCTTCTTGATCAGCTTCATGCCACTTTCGGCTATTCCGCCTTTCGCGGGGTGCAGCCGCAGGTCATTGACCGGGTGATGGCGGGCGAGCGCACATTGGCCGTCATGCCCACGGGTGCCGGCAAGTCGCTCTGCTACCAACTGCCCTCGGTGGTGCTTGACGGCACGGCCATTGTCATTTCGCCGCTGATCGCACTGATGCATGATCAGGTGCGCGCAGCCGACGCCGTCGGCATCCGTGCGGCGACGCTGACCTCTGCCGACGAAAACCGCGCCGAGACCATCGAGCGCTTCCGCGCCGGGCTGCTCGATCTGCTTTATGTGGCGCCCGAGCGTGCTTCGGGCAGTGAGTTCCGCAACCTGCTGCGTCAGGCAAAAATCTCGCTCTTCGCGATTGATGAGGCGCATTGCGTCTCTGAATGGGGGCATGACTTCCGCCCTGACTACCGGATGCTCGCGCCGTTGATGGATGAGTTTCCGGACGTGCCGCGCCTCGCGCTGACGGCCACGGCGGATGAGCACACGCGCGGCGATATTCTCGCGCAGCTGGGCATTCCGGTTTCGGGGATGATCGTCTCGGGCTTTGACCGGCCCAATATCCGCTACGCCATTTCGCCGCGCGACAATGGCACGCGCCAGATTGCCGATGTGATTGCGACGACGCCGGGTGCGGGGATTGTCTATGCCCGCTCGCGCGATGCGACCGAGCGGCTGGCGGCGGCGCTGGAAAAGACAGGGCGGCCGGTGCGCGCCTATCATGCCGGGCTCGCGCCCGAGATACGCAAGCGCAATCAGGCCGATTTCGTGGCGTCGGAAGACATGGTGATGGTCGCGACCATCGCCTTCGGCATGGGCATCGACAAGCCCGATGTCCGCTTTGTCGTCCATGCCGGGCTGCCCAAGTCCATCGAGGCCTATTATCAGGAAACAGGCCGCGCCGGGCGCGATGGTGATCCCGCAATTGCCCAGATGTTCTGGGGTGCAGAAGATTTCGTCCGCGCGCGGCAATGGCTTGCCGATGTCGATGAACGCCGCCTGCCGGGTGAGCGCGCACGCCTTGGCGCGCTGGGCGCGCTTGTTGAAACGGGCGGATGCAGGCGCGCGGTTCTGCTGCGCCACTTTGGCGAAACGCCGCCCGAACAGTGCGGCAATTGCGACAATTGTCAGGAGCCGCCCAAAGCCGCCGACGCGACCGAGATTGCCCAAAAGCTGCTCTCCGCCGTCTATCGCACGGGGCAGAGCTATGGCCTTGGCCATCTGGAAAATGTGCTGACGGGCAAGAGCGACGAGCGCGTCGTGAAGCAGCAGCATGACCGGCTGTCGGTCTTTGGCATTGTCAGCGCGGACGAGGCGCATTTGCTCAAGCCCGTCGCGCGCTCGCTGCTGTTGCGCGATGCGCTGCGCACCAATGAACATGGCGGGCTGCAACTGGGGCCGGAAGCGCGGACGATCCTGAAGGGAGAGACGCCGCTGTCGCTTGTGGTGCCGCCGCGGCGAGAGCGCAAGCGGCGCGGCGGGGCGACCCCCAATCCGGTGGGCGATCCCATTTTCGATGCATTGCGCGCCCGGCGGCGCGAGCTGGCCGAAGAAGCGGGCGTGCCACCCTATGTCATCTTCCATGATGCGACATTGCGCGAAATGGCGCAGATCAGGCCAAGGAGCCTGCGCGACATGGAGCTGGTGACGGGCATCGGCGCGCGCAAGCTTGAAGCCTATGGCGATGCGTTTCTGGCTGTTCTAAAGAATTTCTAGGAGGATTGAGCGCATGTTTCGCAAGCTGACCAGCGACATCATCGTGTCTCCGCAAATCGGCGTCGATGCCGTAGCGGAAGCAAAGGACATGGGTGTTACGCTCATCATCAACAACCGCCCCGAAGGCGAGTCGGAGGATCAGGTGCCCGGCGCCGAGATCGAAGCGACCGCGCGCGCGGCAGGGCTCGACTATGTCGCCATTCCCATCACGCATTCGGGCTTCAGCCAGCCGCAGGTGAACGCCATGGTGGCCGCCCTTGAAGGGGCCGAAGGCAAGGTGCTTGCTTATTGCCGCTCGGGCACGCGCTCGACGCTGCTCTGGGCGCTTGCCGAATGCGCACAGGGTGGCGACCCGGATGCGCTGACGAACATCGCCGCCAAGGCAGGCTATGATGTGTCGCCGGTCCGTCCGCTCATGGACATGCTGAAGGCGCAAGCCTGATGGACGGCGAACTGGTCAAGCTCGGGGCATCGCTTATTGCGATCCTTGCGCTGGCCTGGTTCGCCAAACTCCTCAAACTCGGCGGCGACATCCGCATCAGCGATGCCGCACAGGCGCGCGCGATTGCGAGCGAGACGGTCTATGGCTTCGAGCCGACCGATATCGTGCTCGACAAGGCGGGCATTGGCGCGTTGCTGAAAGATGCCCAAGGCCGCCAGATGCTCATCCGCCGCCACGGCGTCGCCTTTGTGGGGCGGCTGCTCGACCGCAAGGTCGATGCCCGGCTGGATCGCAACTTCCTGACGATTGGCACGGGCGAAAAGGCCTTTGGCAAGGTGACGCTCGATCTGGGTGAGGCCGCGCAATATTGGGCGGCGGGGCTGAGGCATTTGCCCGCATGATACCGCACCTCCCCAATCCGGTGGACTATACCGTTCCGGCCTTTGTCCTCCTCATCTTCCTTGAGATGCTCTGGGCGCGTCGCCGCGCGCCTGAAAAATATGAGCCGAAAGATACGCTCGTTTCGCTCGCCTTCGGGCTGGGGAGTACGGTGGCGGGGGCCCTTACGGCAGGCGCGGTGCTGGCGATGGCGCTGTGGACCTGGCAATACCGGATCGTGACCATTCCCTTCACCTGGTGGGCGTGGATTGCCTGCTTCGTGCTCGATGATCTGGCTTATTATGTCTTCCACCGCACCGCGCATCGCGTCCGCTGGTTCTGGGCGAGCCATGTGAACCATCATTCAAGCCAGCATTATAATCTGTCGACCGCGCTCCGGCAGTCATGGACGGGTTTCATCGCGCTGGGGTTCATCTTCCGCCTGCCGCTGATGCTGATCGGCTTTCATCCGGCGATGGTGTTCTTTGTCGGCGGATTGAACCTCATCTACCAATTCTGGATTCACACCGAAGTCATCCAGCGCTTTCCGGCGTGGTTTGAGGCGGTGATGAACACGCCGAGCCACCACCGCGTCCACCATGCGACCAACCCGCGCTATCTCGACCGCAATTATGCCGGCGTCTTCATCATCTGGGACCGGATGTTTGGCACCTTCACGCCCGAGGTGGAGGAAGAGCCGATCCGCTATGGCATTGTGAAGCAACTCGGCAGCTTCAACCTCTTGTGGTCGGTCTTCCATGAATGGGTGGGCATAGCGCGCGACGTCTGGTCCGCGCCCTTCCGGTACAAGCTGGGCTATGTCTGGCGCCCGCCGGGCTGGACGCATGATGGCAGCCGCGACACGAGCGATACAATAAGAGAGCGATGGCAGGAAAATCAGGCATGGACGAATTCGACATCGTCGTCATCGGCGGGGGTTCCGGGGGCAGCGCAGCCGCTGGCCGACTGAGCGAGGACGGCAAATACAGCGTCTGCATCATCGAAGCGGGTGGAGACAATAAGAGCTGGCGCGTCATTGCGCCGGGGATGCTTCCTTTCCTGCCCAAGGCGGCCAATTGGCGCTTCGAGACCGTGCCGCAAAAGGGCCTCAACGGGCGCACCGGCTTCCAGCCGCGTGGCAAGGGGCTGGGCGGATCGTCCGCCGTCAACGCAATGCTCTATGTGCGCGGCTGCGCGTGGGACTATGACAATTGGGATGCGCTCGGCGCGACCGGTTGGGGCTATAAGGATGTGCTCCCCGTCTTCCGCCGCGCCGAAGGCAATGTGCGCGGGGCGGATGCCTTTCATGGCGGCGATGGCCCGCTTTCGGTGAGCGATCAGCTCTGGCCCAATCCCGGCAGCGTTGACTTCGTCGAGGCAGGCACCGAACTGCAACTGCCGCGCAATCCGGACTTCAACGGCGCCAAATTTGAAGGCGTAGGCCTGTATCAGGTGACGCAGCGTGGCGGTGAGCGCTGGACGGCGGCGCGCGCCTATGTGCTGCCGCAACAGGCCGCTGGGCGCCTCCATGTGGAAACCGGCGCGCTCGTCGAAAAGATCCTCATCGAAAACGGTCGGGCAACCGGCGTGCGTATCCGGCAGGGATCGAAAACGCGTACCCTGCGTGCGCGGCGCGCGGTCATCCTCTCGGGCGGGGCCTTTGGCACGCCGCAAACGCTGATGCTCTCAGGGATTGGCCCGGCGGCGCATCTCAAGGACATGGGAATTGAGGTCGTCGTGGACCGGCCTGCCGTGGGCGCCGATCTTCAGGACCATATCGACTATGTCGCGGGCTTTGAGACGGGCGGCGACGTGTTCAACGGCACGACGCTTTCGGCTTCGATCCGCTTCCTCAAATCGGTGTTCGAATGGCGCTCAAAGCGCACGGGAACGCTGACGACGCCTTATGCCGAGGCAGGCGGCTTTGCCAAAACGCGGCCCGATGTCGCCGTGCCGGATGTGCAGCTCCACTTCGTTCCCGCGATCCTTGAAGACCATGGGCGCGAGTCGGTGAAGGGCGTGGGCTATTCGATCCATGTCTGCGTGTTGCGGCCCGAAAGCCGGGGCACGGTGCGGCTGGCCAGCAGCGACGCACGCGCAGCCCCGCTGATCGACCCCAATTTCCTCGCCGATGATCGCGACATGGAGGTGATGAAGGCCGGTGTGCGGCTTGTCCATCGCATCAATGGCGCGCCCTCGCTTGCCAAGTATGGCGGGCGCGATCGTCATGCCACGCCGCTGGATGATGATGCGGCGCTCGAGCAACTGATCCGCAACCGGGCAGATACCGTCTATCACCCGGTCGGCACCGCGCGCATGGGGTCTGACGAGGCTGCGGTATGCGATCCGCGCCTGCGCGTGCGCGGGGTGGAAGGGCTGTATATCGCCGACGCGTCGGTGATGCCGCGCCTTGTTTCGGGCAACACCAACGCGCCCTCGGTGATGATCGGGGAGCGGTGCGCGGACTTTGTGAGGGCGGACTTGGGGTAAGTTACGGCCAGCCCCGGGCTGCAATCTCGACACGAACGGATATTTGAAGCGCGTTCTTAGCGCGCGAGCTCGGTGAGCATCGCGGGCGTCAGCACCTGTGGAAGCTCCTTGGGGTCTCCGCCGCCCTTGGGGTAGAAGAGGTAAAGCGGCACGCCTGAGCGGCCCTGCGCTTCGAGGAAGCGGCCAATTGCCGGGTCGCCATTGGTCCAGTCGCCGACCATCACGGTCACGCCGCCCTTGGCAAAGGCGCGCTGCACCTCTTCGCGGGCAATCGCGGCGCTTTCGTTGACCTTGCAGGTGAGGCACCAGTCTGCCGTGAAATAGAGGAACACGGGCTTGCCTGCCTTGCGCAGGCTTTCCAGCTTCGCCTCGCTAAAGGGCACGCCTTCGCCTTCGGAGACGGCCGGGGCCACGCGCGTCGCGGGGGTGGCAAAGGCGGCGAGGGCAAAGCTGCCTGCCAACAGGGCAAGGCCGATCATCGCGGATGACTTGCCCGCCGCCTGCACGCGGCCCAGCCAGAAGAGCCCAAGCGACAGGATGAGCGCGCCGCCCGCGCCAATTGCCAGACCGGTGGCGCCCGTCTGCCGCCAGAGCAGCCAGCCGAGCGCCAGCGCTGTCAGGAACATCGGGACAGAGAGGATCGCCTGGAAGCGCGCCATCCACGGACCGGGCTTGGGCATCCGGCGCCGCAGCGCGGGCACGAAGCCGATCAGGAGGAAGGGCAAAGCGAGGCCAAGGCCCAGCCCGGCAAAGATCGCCATGGCGGCCGCAATCGGAAGAACGAGCGCCGCACCCAAGGCCGCTGCCATGAACGGCCCGGTGCAGGGCGTGGCGACAAAGGCGGCGAGCACGCCCGTCCAGAAGGAGCCCGCAACGCCATCCTTGCCTGCCAGCGCTTCGCCGCCGCCAAAGCCGCGCAGATGGAAGACATGCGCGAGGTTGAGCGCAATCGCGGTGACGAGCAGCAGCAGCAGCAGGATGACGCGCGGCTCCTGCAACTGGAAGGCCCAGCCAATCGCCAGCCCGCCCGCGCGCAACGCCAGCAGCAGCCCGCCAAGCGCAAGGCAGGTGAGGATGACGCCTGCCGTATAGGCCAGCGCCTCGGCCTTGGCGGCACGCTCATCGCCGCCTGCACGGGCAAGGCTCATCGCTTTCAGGCTGATGACGGGAAAGACACAGGGCATGATGTTGAGCAGCAGTCCGCCAAGGATCGCGCCGCCGAGCGCGAACAGGATGGTGACAAGACCAGAGCCGCCACCGCGTGCAGGCGCGACGCTGCCGGGGCGGGCGGTAATCTCAAAGCCGCGCGACGGGCCTGTCGAGATGACGCCCTCGATCAGCGCAGGCGTCTTGCCCTTGGCTTGTGTTTCGATGACCAAGCGGTCGCCTTCGCGCACGATGGTCTGCGGCGCGGCATAAGCGAGCACGTCTTCGGTCGCTGAAAAGAACCACGCATCGCCCAGCGGCGCGTTGGCGGGGAAGGGGAGGGACATCCGCAGCCGGTCCCCATCGCGCTGGAAGGTCGCCGGGCTGCCAAGCGGAATGGCGAGCTTGGCGCGCCACGCATCGAAGCGCGCGCGATCCTCCGGCGCAATGCGGCCATCGCCGATGACGAGGTCAAGCGACAGCGTGCCGCGTTCGGGCACGCAGATCTTGTCGGTACAGGCGAGCCATTGCGCCTCGGCACGCAAGGGAAGCCTCGATCCGGGCGCAAGGCCTTTGGGCAGCGTCAACGGCAGCAGCAGCGCATGGTCGCCATTGAAGACATGGTTCATCAGCCCCGCAACAACGAGCCGCTCGGGCACCGGCCAGCGCATGGCCCCAAGCGTTGCGCCCTTGGGCAAGCTCCAGTCGAGCGCAATGCCGACGCCCGCATCGCCGGGGTTCTTCCAATAGCCATGCCAGCCGGGCTTGGGCTGCATGTCGATGGCGATGAGAACGCGTTGCCCTGCGGCAGGCATTGTCGTTTCGGCAACGAGGCGCGCGGTGATGTTGTTTTCCGCCCGCACCGGCGCGGCCAGACCGGCGAGCGCAAGCAGCGTCACCAATATGTAGCGAAGCAATGGAAAGGAAAGGCCTTGCCGGGTCATTGGCGGCTCTATAGCCAATGTCCGCGCTGATTGCACAGGAGATCATTTGCATGACAATCGCCCGCTGGCTCGCCGCTGCCACGCTGATGGTGGCAATGCCGGTCCTCGCCGAGACCAAGGCCCCGCAGAGCAAGCCTCCCCGGCTGGTGGTCGCCATTTCGGTCGACCAGTTTTCGAGCGATCTCTTTTCGGAATGGCGCGGCAAGTTTTCCGGCGGGATGAAGCGGATGACGCAGGGCGTCGTCTTCTCCGGCGGTTATCAGAGCCACGCCGCGACCGAAACCTGCCCCGGCCATTCGACCATTCTCTCGGGCGTGCATCCGGGCCGTGCCGGGATTGCCGCCAATGACTGGTTCGGGATGCGCGGTGACAAGTTTGATGAAATCTACTGCGTTGAAGATGAGGATGTCGCGGGTTCGACGCATGACAATTATGTCGTGTCGCTCAAGCATCTGAGCGAGGAATGGCAGACGCTGGGCGACCGGATGAAATCCGCCTTCGGCAACCGCACGCGCGTGTTCGCGGTGTCGGGCAAGGATCGTGGCGCGACGCTGATGGCAGGCCGTCGTGCCGACCAGACCTGGTGGTATGACTGGCGCGCCAAGGGCTTCACGACCTATGACAAGGCCGACCGCGCGAATGTGGAGAGCGTCATCCCCGCGCTGAAGACGGTCAACGCCCGCATTGCGCAGTGGATTGCCAAGCCGACGCCCGTTCCCGCGCTGCCGCCGCAATGTGCGGCGAGCGTTGATCCGGTGAATGTCGGCAAGTCAGTGATCGGCGATGGAGCCGAAAAAGCGCCGCGCACCGACAAATGGCAGAACACCGCCAAGGATTACCGCGCCAGCCGCGCGATTGACGTCGCCACGCTCGATCTGGCCGAAAGCATGGTGCAGGCCAACCGGCTGGGCCGTGGTGCTGGCACCGATGTGCTGGCGATCAGCCTGTCGGGCACTGATTATATCGGCCACACTTATGGCACCGAAGGCTCCGAAATGTGCGGGCAGATGGTGTCGCTCGACACGCGCCTCGGCAAGTTCTTTGCGGCACTCGACCGGCAGAAGATCGACTATGTCGTGGCACTGACGGCGGACCATGGCGGCTTTGACGCGCCCGAGCGGCATGATCGCCACGCCTATCCGGCGGCCGAGCGCGCAACGACCAGCCTTGTCGCGCCCGCGCTTTCTGCCATGCTGGGCCGTCAATTCGGCTGGCAGGGCACGCTCGTTGAAAACCGCGCCATTGGCGGGGATTATTGGTTCACCCCTGCGGTTCCCGGCAACCGCCGTATCGAGGCGGCGGCATGGCTCAAGGCGGCGGTCGAGCAGAACTTCAAGGGCCAGTATGCGGGCGTCTTCACCAAGGCGGAAATCGCTGAAATGCCTGTGCCTACGGGCGATCCTTCGCTCTGGACCATCGCGCAGCGCGTGCGCGCCTCGTTCGTGCCCGATCGCTCGGGCGACATTTATATCGCGCTGCCGCACGCAGTGATGCCCATTCCGGCGGGCATTGTCGGCTATGTCGCAACGCATGGCAGCGTGTGGGATTATGATCGCCGCGTGCCCATCCTGTTCTGGCGCAAGGGGATGACGCCGTTCGAGCAGCCTTTCGCTGTCGAAACCACCGACATTCTGCCGACGCTGGCAAGCCTTGTCGGCCTGTCGGTGGACCCTGCCACCATTGATGGTCGCTGCCTTGATCTGGAAGCGGGCGCTGCGAGCAGCTGCAAATAAGCCGGAGCTTAGCCGCGCGCGTCAGCGCTCGTCATAGGGTTTGAGGCCAGCGCTCAGCTGGTTGCCCGAAAGACGCAGCGCGTCGCGCGTCCAGTTGGCGACAAAGGTCGAGCGGCGCTCAATGCCCGGTGCAATCTCGGCGCGGTTGGCGGTGATCAGCAGCCCGTCCGACGGGTGGTTGATCGTCTCGGCGCCGACCGCGATGAAGGCGGAGTAATTCTCCTTGTTGCGACCCTGCACGAAGATGTTGCGCGTAATCGTGCCGACTGACCCTGCGGGCAGATCGATCATGTAATTGGTGCTGGTGCCGCGCGTGTCATCAAAGCTGCTGTCGCTGATATCGGCCTGCGCTGCACGGCTTTTCACATAATGGCCGCCCTTGCCCTGCTCGAAGCGCGAGCGGGTGACGACAAGTCGCCCGTAATTGCCGATATAGATGGAATGCGAGCACATGCCGTCGGGGCAGCCGCCCAGTCCGGAAAAGGTCGTGTGATCGATCGAGATGGTCGCGGCTGGATCGTCATGCGTCAAAATGCCCTGTTCCGAATTGCGGAACACGCTGTCGCGCACCGTCAGGTCGCCGCGCTCCAGCCGGATGCCCGAGCCGTTGCGGTCTGCCACGCGGAAGTTCTGGAAGATGATCCCCTGCACATGCGCCGCGCGTCCGCGCAGGACGAGGCCTGCCTTGCCCTCGCACGCAATGCCGTTGAAGATGACGCTGCCCGGCTGCCGGGCGGTATAGGCGACACGGCCTTCGGACTGGACGGCACATTCGCGATAGGTGCCCGGCGCGATGGAGATCGTGCCATCGCCTGCACCGATGGCGGCGACGGCATCGGCAAGGCGCGAAAAGCCGCGGCCGCTTTCCTCAATCACGAACGGCGCGGCCTGCGCCTGTGCGAGCAGAGGTGCTGCGACAAGGACAAGGGCGACGGAAATAGTTCGAAGCGACATGGTGGTTCCTGCAAGAAATCAATCCGAAATGGCGGATGTGCCAGGCCGGAGTCGAGGCTGATTGAGGGTTAACCATGCGCGCAATTCGGTAAATTTCTCGCTAGCCGATGTAATATCAGACGTTTTTTTGATTGCGCCGACTTCGCGCTTTCCTGTACCGCAACGGACATGTCTGACTGCGATGCCTGTCTCGTCCGGAACCGGGCCATTTGCTCGGCGCTCTCGACGGATGAACTTGATGCCCTGTCCAAGCTGGGGCGCAAGCAGATGGTGACGCGCGGCCAGACCCTGGTCTGGGAAGGCGATGAGGCGCTTGTCGTCGCCAATGTCATCCAGGGCGTTCTCAAGCTTTCGGTTTCCACGGCAGATGGGCGCGAGCAGATTGTCGGCGTCGTTTTCCCGTCGGATTTCATCGGGCGCCCGTTCGGCAAGGAAAGCCCCTATGGCGTGACGGCGCTGACCGATGCGGAAGTCTGCATCTTCACGCGCTCGGCCTTTGACGGCTTTGCCAAGGACCATCCCGATCTCCAGCACAAATTGTTGCAGCGCACGCTCGATGAGCTGGACCGCGCGCGGCAATGGATGATGCTCTTGGGCCGCAAGACGGCAAGCGAGCGCATCGCGACGCTTCTTCTGGAAGTTTCCAATCGCCTCGGCAGCGTGGGTTGCTCGGCAATCAAGCCCTTCCTCGACGAATTCGAGTTGCCAATGGACAGGCAGCAGATGGGGGATGTCCTTGGACTCACCATCGAAACGGTCAGCCGCCAGCTTACCAAGCTGAAGGATGCGGACATGATCGAGCTGCCTGACCGCCGACGTGTGATCATCAAGGATCGCCGTCGTCTGGAGAATCTCGCACTCGCAGCATAGGCTTTGACATAGGTCAATGCCGGGGCATCGCCCTGCTGCGAACGGGGAAATAGGGATTTGCCGCATCCAGCGGTGTCTCGGGGAAAGACCATGGAAGAACTAGTATTACGCGGCGGGGCTTGGTACCTCGTTGCCTTTATTGCGTTCCTGGCGGCGGCAAGTGGGGTGGACACTGCCTTCTCGGTGCATATGTCGATCGTTACGGTCGCGGCACTGATCGCTGCCTTCGCTTCAAATCGCGGCTTTGATTTCAAGGCCGGGCGGTTCCCGTCGCCCAGCGCGGCCACGCTGTCGCGCTATGATGACGATCCGATCCGCTGGGGGGTAATTGCAACGCTTTTCTGGGGCATGGCGGGCTTCCTCGCCGGTCTCTTCATCGCGTTGCAGCTGGCATTCCCCGTGCTCAACCTCGGCTTTGAATACACGACCTTCGGGCGGCTTCGTCCGCTGCACACGTCGGCTGTTATCTTCGCCTTTGGCGGCAACGCGCTCATCGCGACGAGCTTCTACATCGTCCAGCGCACCTGCCGCGCGCGGCTGGCCCTCCCCGGCCTCGCCCGCTTTGTTTTCTGGGGCTACCAGCTCTTCATCGTGCTTGCGGCCACCGGCTATCTGATGGGCGTGACCGAGGGCAAGGAATATGCCGAGCCCGAATGGTATATCGACCTCTGGCTGACGGTCGTCTGGGTGGCTTACCTCATCGTCTTCGTCGCAACGATCCTGAAGCGCAAGGAACCCCACATCTATGTGGCGAACTGGTTCTTTCTGTCCTTCATCCTGACCGTTGCGATGCTGCACCTGGTCAACAACCTCTCGCTGCCGGTCAGCCTGGTCGGCTCGAAGAGCTATGCCGCCTTTGCAGGCGTGCAGGACGCACTGACCCAATGGTGGTATGGCCATAACGCGGTCGGCTTCTTCCTGACCGCAGGCTTCCTTGCGATGATGTATTACTTCGTGCCGAAGCAGGCCGAACGTCCGGTCTATTCGTACCGGCTGTCCATCATCCACTTCTGGTCGCTGATCTTCCTCTACATCTGGGCAGGTCCGCACCACCTTCACTACACCGCGCTGCCTGACTGGGCGCAGACGCTGGGCATGGTCTTCTCGATCATGCTGTGGATGCCGAGCTGGGGTGGCATGATCAACGGCCTGATGACGCTCAACGGCGCATGGGACAAGATCCGCACCGACCCGATCATCCGCATGATGGTGATGGCGCTTGCCTTCTACGGCATGTCGACCTTCGAAGGGCCGATGATGTCGGTGAAGGCCGTCAACAGCCTGTCGCACTATACCGACTGGACCATTGGCCACGTGCACTCGGGTGCGCTCGGCTGGAACGGCATGATCACTTTCGCGTCGCTCTATTATCTGGTCCCGCGCCTGTGGAACCGCCCGCGCCTCTATTCGCTGCGCATGGTCAACTGGCACTTCTGGCTCGCGACCATCGGCATCGTCTTCTACGCGGCGGCAATGTGGGTTGCCGGCATCATGCAGGGCCTGATGTGGCGTGAATATGGGGCAGACGGCTTCCTCGTCTATGCGTTCAGCGAAACCGTGGCGGCCATGCATCCGATGTACCTGATCCGTGCCGCAGGCGGCGCGCTCTACCTCGGTGGTGCGGTGATCATGGTCTACAACGTCTGGATGACGATTGCCGGCAAGGTCCGCGTGGAAGCGCCGATGACCGAAACCCCCTACAATCCGGAAGCTGACCGTCCTGCGGTCGCTGTGCCCGCCGAATAAGGAGTTAGGAACATGGCTATCAAGGCACTCGACCACGGCAAGCTTGAGCGCAACGTCGGCCTGCTCGGCCTGCTCGCGCTCATCACGGTCACCATTGGCGGCATCGTGGAAATCGCGCCGCTCTTCTGGATCGACACCACCATCGAGAAGGTGAAGGGCGTTCGTCCCTACACCCCGCTCGAGCTGGCGGGCCGCAACATCTACATCCGCGAAGGCTGCTATGTCTGCCACAGCCAGATGATCCGTCCGTTCCGCGATGAAGTGGAACGTTATGGTCACTACAGCCTGGCGGCGGAATCGATGTACGACCATCCGTTCCAATGGGGCTCCAAGCGCACCGGCCCCGATCTCGCCCGCGTTGGCGGTCGTTATTCGGACCAGTGGCATCGCGAGCATCTGAAGGACCCGCGCTCCGTGGTGCCGGAATCGATCATGCCGCCCTACGCCTTCCTGGCCGAAAAGGACCTGAAGGCCGGTGACATGACCGAGCATCTCAAGACGCTGTCTGCCGTTGGTGTTCCCTACACCAAGAAGGACATTGAGCAGGCGAATGCCGACCTTGCCGCACAGGCCGATGCCGATGCGGATGCAGGCGACCTGCTCAAGCGTTATCCCAAGGCGCAGATCCGCGACTATGATGGTGATCCGAGCCGGCTCACCGAAATGGACGCCCTGATTGCCTATCTGCAGATGCTTGGCACGCTGGTCGACTTCAAGGCCGCCGAAGCACAGGAGCAGCCGAAATGACCTATGATGCACTCCGCCACTTCGCGGACAGCTGGGGTCTGGTTTTTATGGGCGTGCTCTTTGTCGCCTTCGTGGGCTGGGCGTTCCGCCCGGGCTCGAAGGAAATCGGCGCGGACGTCGCCAACATGATCTTCAAGGACGATGACAATGGCTAAGAACGTCAAGGAAACCGGTTCTCGCGTCGACGAGCCGACCGGCACCGAATTTGTCGGCCATGAATGGGACGGCATCGAGGAACTCAACACGCCGCTTCCGCGCTGGTGGTTGCTGACCTTTTACGCCTGCATCATCTGGGCACTGGGCTATACGGTCGTATATCCCGCCTGGCCGATGGTGAACTCGGCGACGAAGGGCCTGTGGGGCTGGACCAGCCACGGCCAGCTAGAGCAGGACATCAAGTCGCAGACCGCCAAGCGTGCGCCGATCGTGGCCGCGATTGGCGCGACGCCGATTGAGCAGCTTGCGGCCAAGCCCGAGCTGATGAATGCGGCGATCGAGGGCGGCAAGGCGGCCTTCAAGGTCAACTGCGTCCAGTGCCATGGTTCGGGTGCGGCTGGCTCCAAGGGCTATCCCAACCTCAATGACGATGACTGGCTGTGGGGCGGCGATCTGACCGCAATCCACTACACCATCGAAAACGGCATCCGGAACCCGGATCACCCGCAGACGCGCCAGTCGCAGATGCCCGCTTTTGATGGCGTGCTGACCCCGGCTGAAATCTCGGCAGTGGTTGCGCATGTCCGCACGATCTCGGGCCAGCGCAAGGCTGACGGCTTGTCGCAAAAGGGTGCGGCATTGTTCGCTAATAACTGCGCAGTCTGCCATGGTGCGGATGGCAAGGGCGGTCGCCAGGTTGGCGCGCCGAACCTGACCGACGGCATCTGGCTATATGGTGGAGACACCGAAACGATTACCGAAACTGTCCGTAAGAGCCGACAGGGCGTCATGCCGCGTTGGGGCCACAAGCTCGACGCTGCCACGATAAACATGCTCGCGGCTTATGTTCATTCGCTGGGCGGAGGAGAGGCGACCCCGGCACCGCAGGAGGTCGCAGCTTCAAATGTCGAGCGCAAGTGAACTAGAGAACAACCAGTCTCTCTACGCCAAGCGGAAGGCCGTCTACCCCAAGGCGGTAGACGGCTTCTTCCGCCGCCTCAAATGGGCCATCATGGTCGTCACATTGGCGATCTACTATGTGACGCCGTGGTTGCGCTGGGATCGCGGGGCTTACGCCCCCGATCAGGCGGTTCTCGTCGATCTGGCGCACCGCCGCTTCTACATGTTCTCGATCGAAATCTGGCCGCATGAATTTTATTATGTGGCCGGGCTTCTCGTCATGGCGGGGATCGGCCTGTTCCTCGTGACATCGGCGGTCGGCCGCGCTTGGTGCGGCTATGCCTGCCCGCAAACGGTCTGGACCGATCTCTTCCAGCATGTCGAACGCTGGATCGATGGCGATCGCAACGCCCAGATCCGTCTCGACAAGGCATCATGGGGCGTCGAGAAGATCGCCAAGCGCCTGTCCAAATGGACGGTGTGGCTGCTGATCGCTGTCTCGACCGGCGGCGCCTGGATTTTCTATTTCGCCGATGCGCCGACCTTGGCGCGCGAGTTTTTGATGGGGGACGCGCCTGCCGTTGCCTATTCCACCGTTGGCGTGCTGACCGCCACGACATTCATCTTCGGCGGCTTCATGCGCGAGCAGGTGTGCATCTATATGTGCCCATGGCCGCGCATCCAGACGGCGATGCTCGACGAAAAGTCGATGATCGTCACCTATAAGGACTGGCGCGGCGAACCCCGCACGCACGGCCTGAAGAAGACGGCCGATGCGCCGATGAAGACCGGCGATTGCATTGACTGCCTGCAATGCGTTTCGGTCTGCCCGACGGGCATCGACATTCGCGAAGGGCCGCAAATCGGTTGCATCACCTGCGCCTTGTGCATCGACGCGTGCGACAAGGTGATGGAGCAGATCGGCAAGCCGCGCGGGCTGATCGATTATTGCACGCTCGATGATGCCGCGGTTGAAAAGGCCGGTGGCAAGGCGCAGCCGCATCTCAAGACGATCTTCCGTCCGCGCACGATCATCTATCTCGGCATCTGGTCGTCCATCGGCTTTGCGATGCTGTTCGCGCTCGGCTCGCGCACGCGGCTTGATCTCAGCGTCCAGCATGATCGCAACCCGGTCTATGTCCAGTTGTCGGACGGGTCGGTGCGCAACAACTACACCGTCAAGGTCCGCAACATGGAAGCGCGCCCGCGCGAAGTTGTTCTGAAGATTGACGGGCTGTCGGGTGCTGTTGCCTGGACGGCGGATGGCGAACGCGAAGGCGCGTCCGACACGGTCACCGTCAAGGCACCTGCCGACAGCGTGCAAAAGGTCC
>ENA-UOYA01002368-UOYA01002368.1-activated-sludge-metagenome-genome-assembly--contig:-NODE-2368-length-18259-cov-10.558668_pt1 | contig 18259 bp, 12 predicted proteins | sample MGYA00238163_ERZ764804 | MGnify/ENA primary metagenome ERZ764804 (study PRJEB28919, sample SAMN05720223) | activated sludge metagenome | isolation source: Anaerobic digester | place: Hong Kong... | reverse complement strand
CCACCTTGTATCAGTTTGGCAGCTTCGCGTATCATCTTGCCCGCATTCAGTCCGTGGTCTTTCACCATGTCGTCGCTCAGCATCACGCTCAGCAGCGGTTTGTCGTTAGCCGTGGAACCAATCACGCATACAAGATTCTCCGGGATTGCTTCACGTATTTTGAACACGAGGTCTTTGGCAGCGTTGGCTTCGAGCGGAAGAACCGCCTTCACCACTGTCACACCGTTTACGGTCTCAGCACGCTTGATAAGTTCTTCCTTAGCGCGTTCAACGGCTTGTGCCTCGAATTTCTCAATATCTTTTTTCATTGCATCGTGCTCTTCGATGTATTTTGCGATAACGCCTTGCAGGTCTTTCGCATTGTTGAAGAGTCCTTTGATGCCTCTGAGCAGGTCTTCCATCGTGTAAACAGCTTCCTCGCAGGTCTTGCCCGTCATGGCTTCTATACGGCGGATGCCGGCTGCCACACTACTTTCGCTCACAATCTTGAACATTCCGATGCGGCCAGTGCTGCTGGTATGGATACCACCACAGAATTCGCATGACGGTCCGAAGCGTACCACGCGCACTTTGTCGCCGTATTTCTCGCCGAAGAGGGCAATGGCACCCAGTTTCTTCGCTTCATCCATCGGCATGTCTCTGTGCTCGTCGAGCGGAAGATCCTGACGAATCATATCGTTTACGATACGCTCTACCTGGCGCAGTTCATCGTCTGTAACTTTTTGGAAATGAGAGAAGTCGAAGCGCAATGTGTCTGCGGAAACGAAAGAGCCTTTCTGCTCTACATGGTCGCCTAACACCTGTTTCAGGGCATAGTCGAGTAGGTGAGTGGCTGTATGGTTGGCTGCACTGGCATTACGCTTGTCGATGTCCACACAAGCCATAAATTCAGCCTCGATGTTCTTAGGCAACTCTTTCACGATATGGATGCTCTGGTTGTTCTCGCGCTTGGTGTCGATGATGTTGACGGTTTCGTCTTCGCTCACGATGACACCTTGGTCGCCAACCTGTCCACCCATCTCTCCATAGAAAGGAGTGTTGTCGAGTACCAGTTCGTAGAATGTATTCTTTTTCTGTGTCACTTTGCGGTAGCGCAGAATGTGGCAGTTGTATTCCGTATAGTCGTAACCCACGAACTGCTGTTCGCCGGCATTGATTTCCACCCAGTCGCTGTTTTCCACCTGTGCGGCATTGCGGGCACGGGCCTTTTGCTTCTGCATTTCCTCGTCAAATTGTTTCTCATCAACGGTATATCCGTTTTCCCGACAGATGAGTTCGGTCAGGTCAAGAGGGAAACCATAGGTGTCGAACAGACGGAAAGCCTGTACACCATCAAGTTCAGTCTTGCCCTGAGCCTTCAATTCGTCCATGTCGCCTGATAGCAGGTTGATACCTTTATCGAGTGTACGCAGGAATGAATCTTCCTCTTCTTTCATCACGCGGCCGATAAGTTCGCGTTGTGCTGGCAGTTCAGGATAAGCCTTGCCCATCTGTTCTATGAAGATAGGAAGCAGTTTATACATGAAAGCCTCTTTCTGTCCGAGGAATGTGTATGCGTAGCGCACGGCACGGCGAAGGATGCGGCGGATCACGTAACCTGCTTTGGCATTGCTTGGCAGTTGACCGTCGGCAATGGAGAAAGCCACGGCGCGCAGATGGTCGGATATCACGCGCATAGCCACGTCGATCTTTTCGTCTTTGCCGTATTCATGTCCCGATAAGCGGCAAATCTCTTGGATGATTGGCTGGAAAATGTCGGTATCATAGTTGGAGTGCTTGCCTTGCAGAGCGCGGACCAGACGTTCAAATCCCATACCTGTATCGATGACGTTCATCGACAGAGGTTCGAGAGAACCGTCAGCCTTGCGGTTGAACTGCATGAACACGATATTCCAGATTTCAATGACCTGTGGGTCGTCCATATTCACGAGTTCTCGTCCCGGAGTTTTTGCTTTCTCTTCGGGTGTACGAGAGTCGAGATGGATTTCAGAGCAAGGTCCACATGGCCCAGTGTCGCCCATTTCCCAAAAGTTGTCGTGCTTGTTGCCGTTGATGATATGGTCGGCTGGCACGTGTTTTGCCCAGTAGGATGCAGCCTCGTCGTCACGTCGCAGGCCCTCTTCAGGTGAACCTTCGAAAACGGTGACATACAAATCAGCTGGATTCAGATGCAGCACGTCTACCAGATATTCCCATGCATAGTCGATGGCACCCTCTTTGAAATAGTCGCCAAAGCTCCAGTTGCCGAGCATTTCGAACATTGTGTGATGGTATGTATCGTGTCCCACCTCTTCCAGGTCATTGTGCTTGCCGCTCACGCGGAGACATTTCTGAGAGTCGGCACGGCAGCGCGGTTCCGGTTGTTTGGTGCCAAGGATGATATCTTTCCATTGGTTCATACCTGCATTTGTAAACATCAGCGTAGGGTCGTCCTTGATAACCATTGGGGCGGAAGCTACGATGACGTGTCCTTTCGACTCGAAGAAATTTTTGAATGAGTCGCGGATTTCATTAGCTGTCATCATTTTATTTTACTTTAATTTCTATTTTCCTATAAAAAGTTTTGCAAAGATACTTTCTTTTCAGTATTTTTGCAAATAAATTAATCATTGTTTGATAAAAAGCTTTGAATTATGCCATTAAATCCAGATAAAGACTTAAAGTTGTACTACTCTATAAAGGAAGTGGCGGAGTTGATCGGTGTCAACGAGAGCACTTTGAGATACTGGGAAACCGAAATACCTCAGCTCAAGCCGAAGACGCAGACCGCTACCAAGGTGAGACAGTATACTGTGAAGGATATAGAACTGCTGAAAAGTATTTATATGCTCGTCAAAGTGCGCGGATTTAAATTGGCGGCAGCGCGGAAAATGATTAATGAAAACCGTAAAGGCGTAGACAAAAGCGCTGAAGTTCTTGAGGCGATGATCTCGGTTAGAGACCAACTCCAGGAACTGAAAAAACATCTTGACGGAATAGTTTGATGCTTTTGATGAGGCTAACAGCCGTTCGTAGCCTCACAATCAAGCATTGGTAGTCCAGCTACTGCACGTTAATAGCCCAGCTACCACACGTTAGTAGCCTGACTACTAGACGTTAGTGGTCACGCTACTAGATGTTAGTGGCTGCCATACTAAGCGTTGGCAGCTAGTCGTAAACGTAAATCTGATGTTTAGCTAACTATTGTGCAACGGGAATCCAATCGTTGCACTCTTTGAAAACTTCTGAAAGTGTAATCTTTGCAGCTTCTTTCTTCGTGAGTTGTCGGCACCAACCTACACGGTTTGATGTCTTGGCTCCTGCGCCTGTATTGTTATATTCCATATAACGGGCAGTCTTTTCGTTTTCGGGATTGCTCCAGTTGAACCAGCCTTCGGGACGAATGTGCTTACCTAGGTCGCAATTCATGAAAAGAGTATAGGCGAATGGGCGCCAAGGACGGCCCAAATATACTTGGTTCACATTGTCATCGGCTATGAGACGGCAATGATTGAAAACGTAGCCGTAGACTTGGTCTGCAGGGGTGGAGGCGGCAGTGACGTATGAGTTGATTTTGCTCTTGATGGTGCAATTTTCAAACCATGCCGTGGACGGTCCGAATATGAAATCGGTGGTTCCTTCGATGTAGCAATCTTTGAAATACAGTCGGGTGCCGGCAATGCCTGTGTAGATAGTATCCTGATTGCCAAGGAAACGGCAATTGACGAAGACCAGTTTGTCTCCTTCGGTGTGCAAAGTTACGGCCTGACCAAGTTTTGCTGCATTGTTTTCGATGGTGATATTTTTCAGCGTGATATTATTGCCTTCTATTTTCAAGGTATAAGTGCGGAATGTGCCCATCGGTTTTCCCGTGGCTGGAAGTTTGATATTGGCGTGGTCGTCATACGTGATGATGGTGTTATCGCGGTCTTCTCCACAAATCTCTATGTTGTTGAGCCATGACGGGATAATCACTTTTTCCTTGTAAACTCCCTTTTTCACAAAAATCACTTTATGATATTCCATAAAGGCGCGGCACACCTCAATGGCATCATCAATATTACGAAACTCGGCAGTGCCATCTCTTGACACAAATAATGTGTCGGGATTATCGTATTTGTTGGCAGCATTGATTTGCATTGATGTCATTACGGCAGCAATAAGTAGAATTAGTTTGTTCATAGTCTGTGTGTAGTTTTGTTACATTATTTCTTGTATCTCTTGTATGTCGTCTATCTTCTTGAGGCTGTCCATAATGATTTTGACATCGTTTCTGTCGTGAACTCTTATTTCTATGGAGCCTTCGAAGATTCCTTCGTCACTGGAGATGGTCAACTTATGGATGTTGACATTCAATTGTTCTGAAATCACTTCGGACACGTCGCGCAACATTCCCTTACGGTCGATGCCGTGAATCTCGATGGTTGCATCGAAGAACAGAATGCGGTGCATTTCCCATTTGGCATCCAATATGCGGTTGCCGAAACTGGATTTAAGTTTGCTTGCCACGGGGCATGCACGCTTGTGTATCTCAATTTGGTTTTTATTGTCGATATATCCCAGTATGTCATCACCGGGGATTGGATGGCAGCAGTGTGGGAAGATATACATGTCGATGGTCTCCTCGGAGATTTTGCATGGTCGTTTCTTGTCGAATTCCTTGCCCACAACCAGAAGTTGAGGTTTGTCATTTTCGCCTTTTTTCTTCTTGTCATGGCCCAGGAACGGTACGTATTTTCTCCATCCCGTAGACTGGTCGTTCTTATTCTTCTTTTTCCCGATGATTTCATCGTAGTCCTTGTCACTCAGAATAATCGTCTTTTCTCCCAAAGCGAGGAAGAAATTTTCATGCTTCTGTATGTCATGGAATTCGCACAGTTTGTCGAGAACCGAGGTGGTGAGCTCCAATTCCTTATTCTTCAGCCAGTCGTTGAGCACGGCTTCACCCTTTTTCTGCACTTCACGGTTGTCACGGCGCAATATCGCCAGAATCTTACCTTTGGCTTTGGCGGTATACACGAAATTCGTCCATGAGGGTTGCACATGCTGTGATTTGGATGTGAGAATCTCCACTTGGTCGCCACTCTGCAACTTATGGCTCAGCGGAACCAATTTGTGGTTCACCTTCGCGCCAATACAATGGCTTCCTAGGAATGTATGAATCTGAAATGCGAAGTCGAGTGCCGTACACCCGGCGGGCATCGTCTTGATTTCACCTTTGGGCGTGAACACAAAAATCTCAGATGCAAAAAGGTTGAGTTTGATTGCATCGAGGAAGTCCATCGCATCGGGTTGAGGGTCGTCAAGAATCTCCTTGATTGTGCGGAGCCAGTCGTTCAGTTCGCCTTCGTCTTCAGCTATTTCTCCACCTTCTTTATATTTCCAGTGAGCAGCAAAGCCCTGTTCGGCAACCTCGTCCATACGGTCGCTACGTATCTGAACTTCAATCCATCTGCCCTGTTTGCTCATCAGCGTGACGTGCAAAGCCTGATAGCCATTTGCCTTGGGATGATTGAGCCAGTCACGGAGGCGGTCGGGATGTGACTTATAGATTTTGCTTATCGCAACGTAAATATTGAAGCATTCATTGATTTCGTCTTCACGGTGATTGGGTACGAAAATAATGCGGACAGCCAGAATATCATAAATCTCTTCGAAGGTGACATGCTTGGTCTGCATCTTGTTCCAAATGGAATAAGGACTCTTTACTCGTGCCTTGATTTCATATTTGATGCCCATCTTGTCGAGGGCCTCACGGATTGGCGATGTGAAGAGGTCGAAAAGATGATCGCGCTGCTCCTTGCTCAGAGACAGCTTCTTCTGGATGATTTCATAGTCTTCGGGATGATCATAGCGGAAGCTCAAGTCTTCCAGCTCTGTCTTGATCTTGTTGAGTCCCAGTCGGTTGGCGAGTGGGGCATAGATATACATTGTTTCTCCGGCAATCTTGTATTTCTTATTGGCGGGTTGGCTTGCCAGCGTGCGCATGTTGTGCAGTCGGTCGCAAATCTTAATCAGGATGACACGGATGTCATCGCTCATGGTGAGCAGAAGTTTCTTGAAATTCTCTGCCTGTGCCGATGCCTTGTCTCCAAAGATACCACCGCTGATTTTGGTAAGTCCGTCAACGATTTGAGCGATTTTGGACCCGAAGATGTTTTCAATGTCTTCTACGGTGTAGTCGGTATCCTCGACGACATCATGCAGCAACGCTGCACAGATGCTTGTAGATCCAAGTCCCATTTCTTCGCTTGCAATCTGGGCTACAGCGATGGGGTGCATGATGTATGGTTCACCTGACAATCTGCGCACGCCCTTATGAGCTTGGCGCGCGAAATTGAAAGCCTTGGTAATAATATCTACCTTTTTCCTATGGCGTGATGCAAGATAGCTATCTAGTAGACGCTGAAACGCGTCGTCTATCATTTTGTCTTCTGCGGCTTCCTTTTCCTTGTCTTTCAAGGTGTTGTCATCTGTATCCATACTCATTTAAATTATAAGGTGTAAGAATCGTATTACTTGATTTTAATCTTCTTTCCCGCTCTGATGCTGGAACCATTGATATGGTTCAACTTCTTCAGTTTTGAAACTGAGGTGTGGTGGCGCTCTGCAATCTCCGACAGTGTATCACCGTCTTTGATAGTCACGTTCTGTCCCACACGCTTGCGTCGGCTGCTTTTTGAACTTCTTGAGTGCCGACTGCTCTTATGTCTGTAATAACTTCGGTGTGAAGTTGTGTATGTCGTGGGTTCTTCTTCAACAACGTTGTTTACAGCCACTTCAGTCCGTTTGTTGAGCAATTCGCTCGTATTGTATGCGAAAATAGAATCTTCTTTGTCGATAAATTTGTTGACCAGAAATGCTGGCAAGCGCAACGATGAAGGTTTCGTATTACCATTAATCACATTGTGGCGATATTGGGGATTCAATTCTTGCAGCTGGTCCATGTCGATTCCCAAAACATGGGAAATTTGCTCGAAGTGCAAATCACGGTTCACCATGACTGTATCGCTTTTGGCTGGCAAATCGGTCATCATCGGACAAATGTTGTGGTCGCAATAATAAGTCATGATATAATTTGCTGCGATGAATGCGGGGACATAACCGCGAGTCTCGCGTGGCAGATATGGATAAATCTGCCAATAGTCTGTTTGTCCTTTCGAACGGTGTATTGCCTTGTTTATTTTATCCGGACCTGCATTGTAAGCAGCGATGACAAGATTCCAGTCACCATAGATTTTATATAGGTCACTCAGATAATTGGCGGCGGCATACGATGCTTTGACCAGGTCGCGGCGCTCATCCACCAATGAATTTACTTCCAATCCATATCTCTTGCCAGTGTCAAGCATAAATTGCCACAGACCTGTGGCGCCGACTCTGGAAATTGCTTTTGGGTTTAGTCCCGATTCAATGACCGGCAGATATTTCAGTTCCAAAGGCAGACCATAAGTCTCCAATGCTTGTTCGAACACGGGCATGTAGAAATTAGATGCGCCGAGCATATAACTTACGGAACGGCGCAAATGGCTGCTGTATCTGTCGATGAATTTTTGGATGACATCGTTGTAGGGCATTTCTATGATTGAGGGAATGCGGCTCAGACGTTCCTTGTACACCTCTTTATCATATACAGGATTCACATCCGGCATATTGCAGCCAGTGTCTGGTTTGAGATAAGTTTTGCTGTTATAGAGCCGTAACAGACTGTCGAGTTCATACGTCATGGCCTCTGGCAGGTCTATCACTTCCTCTTTTCCTTCTGCATTGGTCACAGTGATTTCTTTATTATTGTCATTTTCGTTTTGTGCCTGCATCGCGCAAGTACCACCGAATATCATTGTGGCTATCAGTAAATAAATTTTTTTCATTATGTTTTTTCTCTAATATCTTGTTCTTGATTAATAAACTACTACTTAATTTTAAAAGTTCAGGCTGCATTGTAAGCCGACAGCCGAGGATTTTAGCGGGTTGCGTTCCGTGTTATTGTTTATTACTGTCGGTTCGACTCTCAGGCTAAGATTCGGCGAAATGTCGAATTCGGATAAAGATGCATCAACGTAGGCATCAATCACAGACAGACCATATACACCGACGAGGCAGAAAAAACTCAAATCTCGCCAACGGCGGTAGCGGTCTTTACGCTTTTTGAAAATCGTTTTATATCTTTCAATGTTGTCGCTCGTGATTGTGCTTCCTAAATGCAGAAACTGATTATAGCTCTGCGTCTGTGGGTCGCTGTCCATGATATCCATATACGCCTGTGAATAGTCGTGAAACATCATGTCGTTCCAACGCATGGCATAAGCACATCCCACGAAACCTCCATATACGATAGGCAATTTCCAATATTTGCGGTTATATATCTGACCGGCTCCTGGTAGCACAATGGCCAACCACAAAGCTCGCTTCGGATCGGGACGCCATGTGGCCCAGTCGCGTTTTGGTCTTTTTTTGCCAATGCTATCGCTAGAGATGAGTTGCAGACTGTCCTTGTGAGTCAAAATCTTGTCGGCTGCGATAACCTCTTTGTTGTCAATGCCAACGGTATCGCTCACGAAGTCGGTCTTCGCCTTGTTCTTAGCTTGTGCCTGCGCATCCAGAGATATGATGACCAGTATACTACTGATTATCGTAAATTTACACAATATATTATTCTTAAATATACTCACGTCGTTATTGCTCCTTCAGTTTGTCGAAGATATTCATGATATGCTCCAACTCTTCTTCGTTGGCGAACGGTATACTGATTTTTCCTTTTCCCTTTGGTGAACAGACCATCTGCACCTTTGTATTTAAAAAGGAGGAAAGTCGTTTCTTCAGCATCACAAACTCTTCTGGGAGTTGAGCCTTGGACATGATTTTCTTCTTGCCGCTCTCGATGTCTTCACCGTTCTTCAACTGTTGAACCATCTCTTCGACTTTGCGTACGGAATAACCGTTTTTCTGAATCTCTTTGAATAATTTTATCTGCATCGACGGACTTTCCAATGAAAGTAATGCACGGGCATGTCCCATGTCGATATCTTTCTTCTGGAGAGCCATCTGAACTTGAGCCGGAAGTTTCAGAAGTCTCAAGTAATTGGCTATTGCAGTACGGCTTTTGCCTACACGCTCGGAAATTTTTTCCTGCGTCATGCCGTTGTTTTCAAGCAGATGTTCATAAGCCAAGGCAATTTCTATGGAGTTGAGGTCTTCACGTTGGATGTTCTCCACGAGAGCCATCTCCATCACGTTCTCATCGTCAATGGTTCTGATATATGCCGGAATCGCCAGTAACCCGGCAATCTGTGATGCACGCCATCGGCGCTCACCTGCAATAATCTGAAATTTGTTTTCTGCAATCTGGCGCAGTGTGATTGGCTGTATGATTCCAATTTCACGAATGCTATTTGCTAGGTCGTGCAACGATTCCTCGTCGAATTCACGACGGGGCTGGTTGGGATTAGCCTGTATTTGATCGATTGCTATTTCGTTGATTGTCGAACTGCCTTGGGTGCGCACAGCCTCTGTAGAGATAAGTGCGTCGAGTCCTCTGCCCAGTGCGTTGAATTTCTTATGTACAGCCATTCTATCTGATAAATTATTAAATGAAGAGTTTGTAAGTGAAACTAATCCAGCTCTTTACAAGTCTGTTGTTAACTGTTCTTGTTGATGATTTCCTTTGCAAGCGACAAATGGTTCTTAGAACCGGTGGATTCTGCATCATATAATATGACAGGCAATCCGTGGCTTGGACTTTCGCTCAACTTTACATTACGCTGGATGACGGTCTTGAATACCAGTTCCTGGAAGTGACGTTTCACTTCGTCATAGATCTGATTGGCCAGACGCAGACGACTATCGTACATGGTGAGCAGGAATCCTTCGATTTCAAGTTGAGGATTCAACTTGCTCTTGATGATTTTGATGGTGTTGAGCAATTTGCTGATACCTTCCAAAGCGAAGTATTCGCACTGCACAGGGATGATAACCGAGTCGGCTGCTGTCAGTGAGTTGACGGTGATCAGTCCCAGTGATGGTGAACAGTCAATCAGAATATAGTCGTATTCGTTGCGAATCGGTTCAAGCAATTGTTTGATGACTTTTTCGCGGTTATCGATGTTCAACATTTCTATTTCTGCACCAACGAGATCGATATGGCTCGGAATGATATCAAGGCCTTGGATATCTGTGGTATAAATGGCATCGCGAACATCTGCATGGTCAATGATGCACTCGTAGATGGAGCAGTCTACCTCTTTGATATCGACGCCAAGTCCGCTGGAGGCGTTTGCCTGCGGGTCGGCATCAACAACGAGAACTGTTTTTTCCAAAGTTGCCAGCGAAGCTGCCAGATTGATCGTGGTCGTAGTTTTCCCTACACCGCCTTTCTGGTTAGCTAATGCGATAATCTTTCCCATTTTTATCTTTTCACTTTAAAATTAGACTGCAAAGTTACATATTTTATGCGAGAAAGATGTAAATTAAACCTTTTTTCGTACTTTTGCAAAGAAATAATAGCAAAATTATGAATTATAAAAAGCCATTAATACTAATTTCAAATGATGACGGTTATCATTCGAAAGGTCTGAAAAGTCTCGTTGAGATGATTAGCGACATGGGGGACATCTTGGTGTGCGCACCAGAATCGGCGCGTTCAGGCTTCTCTTGTGCTTTTTCGGCTGTGGAACCGTTACGCTTGAAATCTCGCAAATCAATAGCTGGGGCGACAGTCTGGTCATGCAACGGAACTCCTGTGGACTGTGTCAAATTGGCACTTGACCAGTTTTGCTCTGAACGTAAACCTGATTTGGTGATAGGAGGTATCAATCATGGTGATAATGCATCGGTGAATACCCATTATAGTGGAACGATGGGAGTGACCATGGAAGGGTGCATGAAATATATTCCGTCTGTGGCTTTTTCTCTTTGTGATCATAGTGATGATGCTGACTTTTCTCCGTTGTGCCATCTTGTCAGACTTATTGTGCAACGGTTGCTTGATGAGGGCTTGCCAAAGGGCGTCTGCCTGAATGTCAATTTCCCTCTTGGAAAAGAGTTCAAAGGAGTTCGGATTTGCAGGATGGCTTGTGGTACATGGGGTCATGAATGTGTGAAGATGCATCATCCACGTGGATATGACTATTTTTGGATGGTGGGTGAATATACCAATGATGAACCTGATGCCGATGATACTGATAATTGGGCTCTCAATCATGGTTATGTGGCTATCACACCTACGCAGGTGGATGTGACCTCTTACGAGATGTTGGAGCAAATGAAGACTTGGAAGTTCTGAAATACTGGTATTGACAAATCATGAAATATTACCTGATAGTGGGAGAGGCGAGTGGCGACCTTCATGCGTCGCATCTCATGGCCTCGTTGAAGAATATAGACGCAGAAGCTGATTTCCGCTTTTTCGGTGGCGACTTGATGGCAGCTGTCGGTGGAACTCGTGTCAAGCATTACAAGGAACTTGCTTACATGGGTTTCGTTCCTGTGCTGATGCATCTTAACACGATATTCAAGAACATGGCGATGTGCAAGCGTGATATCGTAGAGTGGAACCCGGATGTGGTGATTCTGGTGGATTATCCAGGATTTAATCTCGGCATCGCAAAGTTTTTGAAAACCAAGACCTCTATTCCCGTTTATTACTATATATCCCCGAAGATATGGGCATGGAAGGAATATCGTATCAAAAATATCAAAAGGGATGTGAAGGAGATGTTTTCCATCTTGCCATTTGAAGTTCCTTTTTATGAGGGCAAACATCATTTCCCGATACATTATGTAGGTAATCCTACGGCAGACGAAGTGGCAAAGTTCCGCGCTTCTTATCATGAAGGCAATCCTGATTTCTGTCAGCGGAACGTACTGAATGCCCAAATGCCGATCATCGCTCTGTTGGCTGGCAGCAGGAAACAGGAAATAAAAGACAATCTGCCGTCCATGATTGAAGCGGCGAAGAAATTTGCTGATTACCAGATGGTTGTGGCTGGAGCTCCGTCGATAGATGATGACTATTACGCTAAATATATTTCTGATACAGACGTGAAAATAGTCAAGAATCAGACATATCAATTGCTTTCCCATTCAGTTGCCGCACTTGTTACCAGTGGTACTGCAACATTGGAGACGGCTCTTCTCGATGTACCACAAGTGGTATGTTATGAAACGCCTGTGCCGAAATTGATTCGTTTCGCATTCAATCATATTATCAAAGTGAAGTATATTTCGCTTGTCAATCTGATTGCCGATGAGGAAATAATCCCAGAATTGCTCGCAGACCGTTTCACGTTGGATAATATTACTACGGAATTGCAACGGATACTTCCTGGAAGTCAAGAGCGAGAGCAAATGTTGAGGGGGTATGAAGAGGTGCGCGAAAAACTCGGTAATACCATCGCTCCTGATAATGCGGCGAAGATCATGTATGATTTGTTAAGGCAAACTAAAAACGGAGACCCATGAAGCCTCCGTTTTTTATTTGAGAAATATAGTAGCTGTTTAAAATAGTGATAAAGTGTAGATGTAAATCACTGATGCTGGTATCGCCATCAGGGAAGAGTCGAATCTGTCGAGTATGCCGCCATGTCCTGGCAGGATGTTTCCACTGTCTTTAATGCCGAGGGTTCGTTTGAAAAGACTTTCCACTAAGTCGCCCCATGTACCGAAGAGGACAACTGTAAGTCCGAGCCCGAGCCATTCCAAAAGGTTCAGCCCAGAAAGGTTATCTCCTTGGTTCTCCAAATAACCGATGACTCCCGCTACTATCAAAACCAGGATGCCACCACCGATACTGCCTTCCCAACTCTTTCCCGGTGATATGCGTGGGAAAAGTTTATGTTTGCCGAATAGTGTACCGCTGCAATATGCACCGGTATCGTTGATCCAAAGAAAGATAAACACGCTTAATGGCAACAGATAGTAGAAATGAGTGCTGCCATCGAGTGATTGTCTGAAAGCCAATACGTTTATCATTGAAAAAGGAAGGGCGATATACATCTGAGACAGCATGGTGTAAGCCCAGTCGTGAATGGCATTTTCATTCTTTGTATACAGTTCACTGACAAAGAGATAGACGATGGTCAGAATATATGGTATGAATACTCCGTTGGACTGGATAATACCACCATTAACACCCGCAATGGCAAGGAAAAAGTAAACTCCTGCTACCGTGGAAATAAATCGGTTGACAGTGACGTCCTTTATATCGTTGACCAATCCGCAATATTCCCAAATGGTCAGTCCCGTGATAAGGGCAAAAAGGAATATCATTGCTTGTGGGCGTAAAAAGCCAGCCACCATGATAGCAACAAAAAGTACTCCAGTTATAGTCCTTACAATTAAGTTTTTCATCTTGCCACTCATAATACTAAATTTTAGAAGATTAGGGCGGATTATTTGTCCGCCCTAACCGATAGTTGCTTATTCGCTTTCTTTATCTGTTTCTTTCTTTCTCTGGGCTTCAGATTTTCTGTATTCTTCCTCTGCCTTTTTCACTTCATCGGGCATGTCCTCAATCTTCGGCTGGTTATCGTCCATGATTTCCTGGGAACGACTGACCCAAGGACGTTTACCAAAGATTTTTTCCACGTCTTCTGCCATGATGACTTCACGCTTGATGAGGAGTTCAGCCAATTGATTATGACCTTCCTTGTGCTCCATCAGCAGTTGTTTTGCACGTTTATATTGATCGTTAATCATCTTCAGAACCTCATTGTCCACAACCTTTGCAGTTGTCTCGGAATAGGGGCGCTGGAACTGGTAATCTTGGTTGTTGTAATAACAGATGTTTGGCAATTTGTCGCTCATACCTAAGTAAGCAACCATGCCGAATGCACTTTTTGTGGCGCGTTCCAAATCGTTCATGGCACCTGTCGATATATGTCCTGTGAAAAGTTCTTCTGCGGCACGTCCGCCAAGTAGTGCACACATCTCGTCGAGCATTTCCTCTTTGGTCGTTATCGACCTTTCTTCGGGCAGATACCATGCGGCACCAAGAGCACGTCCTCGTGGAACGATGGACACTTTGACTAATGGGTTGGCATGTTCGCAGAACCATGAAATCGTAGCGTGTCCTGCCTCATGCAAAGCGATGGCGCGCTTCTCATTGGCAGTCATCACTTTGGTCTTCTTTTCCAAACCGCCAATGATTCTGTCTACGGCATCCAGGAAGTCTTGTTTTCCAACGGACTTTTTGTCATGCCGTGCTGCTATCAGCGCTGCCTCGTTGCATACGTTCGCAATGTCAGCACCGGAGAAGCCTGGAGTCTGACGGGCCAGCAAATCTATATCCACTGAGCTGTCTATCTTCACAGGTCTCAGATGAACTTTGAAAATATCTTTACGCTCGCTCAAATCAGGTAAATCTACATTTATTTGACGATCAAAACGTCCTGCACGCAACAATGCCTGGTCGAGCATGTCCACACGGTTGGTGGCTGCAAGGATGATGACACCACTGTTGGTGCCGAATCCGTCCATCTCGGTGAGCAACGCATTGAGCGTATTTTCACGCTCGTCGTTTCCTCCCATTGACGGGTTTTTACTGCGGGCACGACCGATGGCATCAATCTCATCAATGAAGATGATGCTTGGAGCCTTTTCTTTCGCTCTTTGGAATGTGTCGCGGACACGGCTTGCACCTACACCGACAAACATCTCAACGAAATCGGAACCACTCATCGAGAAGAATGGTACACTGGCTTCGCCGGCCACTGCTTTCGCCAACAGAGTTTTACCTGTACCCGGAGGACCAACGAGCAGCGCGCCCTTTGGAATCTTTCCTCCTAAATCCGTGTATTTTTGTGGATTCTTCAGAAATTCCACAATCTCTTGTATTTCCTGTTTGGCACCTGCTTGTCCTGCCACATCTTTGAATGTGACACCAATTTCGGTTCCTTTCTCATACATCTTGGCTTTGCTCTTGCCGACGCTGAACACGCCGCCACCGCCGCCACCGCCGCCGCCCCAGCGACGCATCAGGAAAATCCAGATGACAATCATCAGGATGAATGGCGATAGATTGATGAGTAAGTTGACAATGTCATTGCCTTTCTTGTTTTCATAACTGAAATCCATCAGTTTGCCGGCCTTTTGTTCATCGGTAAGATATTTCTCCAGTTCGTCTACAGAACCAAATTCCACATCCACGTAAGGTTCGGCACCCACTTGTTTCGCATTCTGGTGGAACACGTCCTGAATGTTTTGGGGTTTGACAAACATTTTCAGCGTGTTTTCATCTTTGTTGATGACAACACTTTTGGCATAGCCTTTTTGCACATATTGTTTAAACTTTGAGTAAGTGGCTTTTTGGCTTGTCCCACTGCTGCCAAGCATATCGCCACCGCCCGAAGCAACAAAGATCAGTACTAGGATAATAGCGACAATATAGAGCCAATTCATGTTGAACCTTGGCATCTTTGGCTGATTGTCATTATTTACATTCTTGTTGTTGTCCATTCTTTAATATAAGTTTTGTTTAATCTAGGTCTGGAATGTGGGTCAGTTTCGCATCTTCCCATAAGTTTTCGAGGTCGTAAAATGACCGCGTTTCCGGTAGGAAAATGTGTACCAATACATCACAGTAGTCCATAGCCACCCATTGGTCGGTGCCAAGACCGACTACGTTAATAGGCTTTTCCCCAGCATCTTTGCGTACAAAATCGCCCACCGATTCGGTGATCGCTTCTATCTGCGAAGGGGAGTTGCCTTGACATATTATGAAATAATTGGCAATAGATCCATCTATATTGCTTAAGTCTGCAATAACTATGCCAGAACCTTTTTTCTCTTGAATACCTTTGGTAATGGTGTTAACCAGTTGTTTTGTCTCTGTCATTAATACATATTTAGTTTATCGTACAAAGTTACATCTATTTATTGGAAATACAATAAAAAAGTTTTTTTATTTGAGATTTTTATGAAAAACGCTATTTCCTGTATGTCCGTTATCAGAACATTTACTTAATCATCGAAAAAATATAATCAACGCCTTAAAAAAATGATGAAAAATTTTGTTGATTTGGAAAAAAGCGCTACCTTTGCACTCGCAATTCAGAAAAGAGCTGAATATTAATTTATTGGGATATGGTGTAATGGTAACACTGCAGATTCTGGTCCTGCCATTCTTGGTTCGAGTCCGAGTATCCCAACTTGGTAAATCGCTAAGCCGCTTTAAAACAAGCCCTTAGCGATTTTTCTTTTTCCTTATGACATCTTGTTTTTTATAATTATGTGTGCCAAGGGAACTAACAAACGATGGAATTCTATCATGGTGTTGTCTTTGCAGACTGATGTTGCAAATCAATCATCTACCAATATAGGGGTATATTGGTCTGCGATTTGATGCTTGTGACACTCCGTTTTGATGTAAAACGTCGACCAATATACCCCTATATTGGTCAGTCGTTTGATGTATTTGACTGGATAGAAGCATTACTCCTGTGTATTTAAAGGGCATTAAGAAAGAATAGACACCATGTAATTGTATGTACATGAGAATGTAGACGCTTACATATAGACCTAGGTTTTGTCAAATATCATTTCGAATTTGGCTCAGGTGTAAAACTTTAGCACATCGTACCGCTATCGTTATGTAAATCGCATTCTTTAATAACATATGAGACATCAAGTTTCTTGATTATTTTAAAGTAGTTTGTTGTATTGATGTTTTGAAGTTTTAGGAATAAAAAAACAGCCACAAATGATGAGGAATTTCATCCCCATAATTTGTGGCTGTTATCAGTATAAGAATTCTTTAATTCTGTTCTTCTTCCTGGTTCTGTTTGTCGATTGTTTTGATCTTCTCACGAACCAGATTCATGTCATCTTTTAGCTTCTGTACCTTGCGGTTCATCTCATCGATAAGACTATTTCCTTTTTTGCTGCTTGCATTGAGGAAACCTAAGTTGTTTTCATAAGTCTGAACCTCTTGTTTTATCTGTTCATAGCGGCGCATGAGTCTGCCACGCTCATTGTCCATGGCATCCTCACCTCGTTTGGCAACGTTTTTGAGGTTGTTTCTGAAATTGTCAAGGCGACGGCGAGCAATGGAAATGTTCAACTCTTTATACAGTTTGTCGAGAATGTCGTGATATTCTTTGAATATTTTGTCTTTCTCTTTATATGGTACATGTCCTATCTTGTTATATTCGTCGACCAGAGCCTGTACCTTCTCCTGTGCATCTTCTACAGCATTTTCAGCCATAGCTTTGAGCTGTTCAATGATTTCACGCTTCTTGTCCAGATTGGCATGTTCCTCGTTGCGTGTTCCTGCATTCGCTGCATTGCGGGCTTCGAAGAATTTATTGCATGCACCGAGGAAATCATTCCACAACTGGTCTCCCAATTTCTTAGGAACCATACCGATGGTCTTCCATTCTTTTTGCAGGGCAATCAGTTTGTCGCTTGTAGATTTCCATTCAGTACTGTCTTGCAGAGCTTGAGCCTGCTCCACCAGTACTTTCTTCTTTTCTGCATTCTCGGCAAAACGGGATTTCATCTCTTTGAAGAATTCAGCCTTATGGCCAAAGAATTCATCGCAAGCTGCACGGAAGCGTTCGAATATCTTGACATTCATCTTTTGAGGTGCAAAACCGATGGTTTTCCATTCTGCTTGAATCTCAATGATTTCCTTAGTGTGCTTTTCCCAATCAGATGCACCTTTATTTTCCTCTTTGGAAATAGCTTCTACTTTTTCGCAGAGAGCCGTCTTCTTTTCCAAATTTTCTTCTTCTTTGGCACGTAATTCCTCGAAGTGCTGTTGGTGACGTTTGTTGATGATGGTGGAAACAGCTTTGAAACGGTTCCATATCTCTTCACGCAAATCTTTGGATACAGGGCCTATCTCGCGATATTCCTGATGCAATTCCTGTAGTTGATGGAAAGCACTGATGACATCGGGTTCGTCTACCAGTTTCTCTGCAGATTCGCAAAGCTTGATTTTCAGTTCAAGATTCTTCTTGAAATCGTATTCCCTTGCTTCACTGTTCAATTTCAGATAATCATAGAACTGTTCCACATATAGCTGATAATTGCGCCAAAGTTCATTGGCTTTCTCAGCGGGTACAGCTTTAATTTCTTTCCATTGCTGTTGCAGGTCTTTAAATTCCTGATATGATTTGTTGGCTTCATCAGGTGATGTAGCCATCGCCTTTATCTTTTCGATAATCTCAAGTTTCTTCTTCAGATTTTCTTGCTTTTCCTCTTCCTGTTCCTGGAATAGTTTGGCGCGTTTTTCCTTAATGATAATCATTTCGGCCTTGAAGGTCTCTTCGTCATCATCAGG
>ENA-UOYA01002367-UOYA01002367.1-activated-sludge-metagenome-genome-assembly--contig:-NODE-2367-length-18265-cov-5.027403_pt1 | contig 18265 bp, 18 predicted proteins | sample MGYA00238163_ERZ764804 | MGnify/ENA primary metagenome ERZ764804 (study PRJEB28919, sample SAMN05720223) | activated sludge metagenome | isolation source: Anaerobic digester | place: Hong Kong... | reverse complement strand
TCCGTCAACAAGCGCGCAGTTACACTCAAGACTGATGTCTTTAGTGGTAAACAGCGAAACTATTGCCTGAATGACACATGGATATCCGCCGCCGTTATTGCGCAGATCAATCACAAGACGCTTCATTCCCTGTTCGCGAAGCTCTTCAAGCTTTCCGTCAAACAACGCAGTCATTGAAGGATAATCATCAACAATTGAAGCCCATGTATCCTCGGCAGTGTTATTCTCTTCAGAATTGACAGCGATGTATCCGCAATCATCCGAAATCATTGCGGTGCGGAAATTTGAATTGTCCGCCAGATAGCTGTCCAGATATGCTTTTCTGTCTTCTTTATCCAGAGACAACATATAATCCGTATCAAGATACGGCATATGATAAAACATACACAGGGTCTCATTCATTCTTCGGTAGTAGTTGCCGGTTGATGTAAGAGTAACAGTCTGCTCTGCTCCGGCTTCATCAAGGAAAGACACGTCAATTCTGTCTCCGCCGGTACCGGCGAAATAAACCGGCTTCACCATCTTCTCATTTGCTTCTACCGGAGCATCGGAACACAGCAGCAGATCGGCATTGTCAATTGCCTCGGCGATATTATCGCCTCCCCATCTTGTTATTACGGTTCCGGCGTGAATACCGGCAGCTTCCGCGGCGCTTCCTTCTTCAACGTTAACTGCGATTGTCTCCCCTGTATCAACAGTGAAAAGTGAGAAACCATAGTCATTGCCTGCCAGTCTTTTCTCAACTTCAGTACTTGCTTCCGCGCCTGCCTGAGTCATAGGCATAACCCATATGTGTCCATCGTGGAATTCTGAAGTGTATCTCAGTAACGCCTCATAATATCCGGCGGGGTCGCCCTCCGCCTTCTCAAAATACGGAAGCATTTCTGCCTCAAGTTCTTCGTAATTTATACCCTTCCAGTCGCTCATGACGTAGTGTTCTCTCATCTCTTCCGTCATGACGTTCAAAGACTCCGCGTAGTCCTTTCGCGTGGCGTTTCCGATTACAACATTCATTTTGACGACGTCGATTATTATCAGCGAGGCAAAGACTCCCCCGATTGCTATCACACCTGCCAGAATGGGCATAATTCCTGCAGTATGTTTTTTCGCGCCATCGTCATTCTTCTCGAAAACTGCCCACAGGGCCAGACCCAGAGCCGCCAGATACATAGGTCCGTAAAGCTCCAAAGATAAAAGCATGATTCCTTTAAGTGAGTATATGCACCAGTGAACTATGCACACAGCGAACGGCACAAAACCCGATATCTTCCACCACCTGTAAGTCAGTTTCTTCTTCCGGATAATGTGATGGCAGACTGCCATAACAACAAACCAGATAATGCAAAGTGCACACAGCAGCATTGTAAATCTCTCCGTCGTTATCAGATAAATTGCAATCGTGCCCATAAGTACCTCCGTCATTCGCTAATCTTTTATCAGATAGCGATGATCGTCCAATCATGTATTTTTCGGAGAAAAATCATTTATCGGGAATTCTCTTCGACATATCTTCTGTCGGCATTATTCCGTCTTTTGCACAAACCGCAGGAACGCCGGTTAATCCCAGCTCTTCACATCGTTTCTCGATAATGAAATCCTGTATGTATTGCCAGAGACCGTATTCTATGCTGATTTGCTGAAGTTCCAAAGCTGAACAGCCTTTGTCATACAGTTCACCAAAAAGAATATGCAGGTCATCCGGCTTAGGTTTTATTAGAGACTTGATCATTAATACAACAAATACAGCAACAGGTAAAACTCCAAACACAATTCCAAATAATGTTGCAAACTTAGGGAGATAGATACAGAAAAACACCAATAAAGCCGCGTATACCGTACCGTACCCTATTATTGATGACCAAAATAGAAGCATAAAATGCTTCTCCCTGAATCTTGCTTTTTTCAGATAGGTCTGAATTCTGTTTATCGTCTCTTTATCCATTTAGTTCTCTCTTTATGTTCATTCTACCACTTCAGCATTCAGTTGTTTTATGAGAAAACTATATTCTTGTCATGCTCCTCAATTACTACAGATGGATCTGTGGATCTGTTAAGCTCCACATCCAGCCCCTTGAGATATTTCTCAAGCATAAAGAGATGTCCTTCGAGAAGATGCTTATACATAATGTTACTGTCAAGTCTTCCAACCATAAATGCGGCCTTCAAAAAGAACTTTACATCTGTAAATCCGATATGCTGCATTCTCGAAAAGACTGCAGTATAAACCGGTGCTTCATGGTTTATAAGAACACCAGACTCTGCATTTATGTTCTGGCTGCATGAAAACTGATAAAACGGTTTTTTCAGAGCACTGTCTCCGTATTCTCCGAACAGACCTCCATCAATATTCAGTCCGACTGTAAACTCTCCCTCGTCATGACACAAAGCATATGCTGTTGCACCTCCGAACGAATGACCGCTTACGGCAACGCCGTTTGTCAAATCCAGATGCTCCGAATACCGGTCCTTAATGCTCTCAAGCGCCCTGTAAGTATCCTTCTTCCATTCGGGGATTCTATCAATCAGATACGGTGTGTGCTCCCTCTGGAACTTATCGAATTTTTTACTCACCTCTCCTGCATCGCCCTTATCTTTGAGAAGCCTGTTCAGTGCGCGAATTGCACTTAATGGACCTCGCATATACATTCTCCTGTTGATTGATTTGTCGTAATATATTGCACTTCCATCTTCAAACTCACAGGCAACTGCTTCGTAGGGATGACCTATTGATGCAACTACATACCCCCTTGCCGCAATGTCCCTGAACAGATAAGTATTGGATTCAGCGAAGCTGTTGTAGCCGTGGCTGAACATAAGAAGCGGGAATTTTCCTTCCGCCATGGACATACCTTCATATACAGGAACCTTCTGTTTCATAATCGCCTTTTTGGGAATCAGGAAAGACTTGCTTACAGCAAGAGCTTTTCTTTCACTCAAATACGCTGATTCATTTCCGCCTTTTCCTGCAATCGGATAATAAACGATAACTTCAATCCGGCGTCTGGATTTTCCGTCTCCTAAAACATCGATACGGTCATCTTCAACGCTGTATCGTTCAACTCCTGTCTCAAACAGATTATTCATATCGTCATCCTCCCTGCATTCAGACAAAAAAAATCAAGAATCGCCTTTATTCAGTCGTACTATAGATTAACCTTCTCATTCCATCTACATCCCGGTCAGTCTGCCTTTCAAGAAGGAATAGAATATCCTGATTAAAATTAGTTATTGTATTAATGTCAGCGCCTGAATCTATAAGCTCTTCCATTATTTCTTCTCCTTCTCCGCCGGACATATTATCGGCACACATTAATACGGGAGTAAAACCGCAATCATTAGAAAGATTTACATCTGCGCCGTTGTCTATAAGAAAATCTATTACCTCTATACTTCGGCCGTCGCGTATGGCAAATAACAACGGTGTATTTCCGCAAGTATCATCCGAATTCGAATAGATATCTTGCGGATCCTGGTATGTATGCCGTTCCAAATCATTACAGATGTCAGTCTGCTGTGCGTTAATATCAGCTCCATATTCCAGAAGAAGCTCCATCATTTTAATGTCATTCGCGTCCGTCTCATCCTCATGCCCGAGATTATCATCAGAGAATTCATAATGAACGCTATCCGCTACATAAGAGCATCGATATGCAATACACATAAGCGGCGTCCGTCCATACCTGTCTCTTTGATCCGGGTCTGCGCCGTTCTCCAGAATCTTCTCTGCACTCACATAATCATTACGGCTCAGCGCATTTGCAAGATTTGTGTGTCTGTCTATAGCTGTCCTGACCGCAGAATAAACCAACACCAGCGCGAAAAGCACTAACGGTACGGCAGCAATTACTCCGCTAATACGAAGAACTATAACGTACCACGGCTGCGATACCCTGGCACCATTCTCAGCCTTGCGGCGCTTAAACGACATGATAAGTCCTGATATGATAAAGCACGACGCACAAACAAACAAACAGACGATTAAAATCACAAGAATTATGACCAGATACATCAGAATAATACCCATAAACGCCATATGCTATCCACCTCATTCCCAAAATTGCAATTAAATCAGCTTATTTTAACATATATGGCATTATTGATGAACGCCTTGTTCTCTTCTTTTATCCCTTATAAAGTTCAATCCTGTATTCCTCCGCGAAATTCTGTTTTGTTGATTTCCCTATGGTGTTCTGTATTGTATCGGTTCATCTCATAATCTTGAAACAAAAAAAGTCCTGTACCCGACGGTTTACCGTCTGATACAGGACTTCTTTAATCTATTATCGGAAAATACCAAGAAACCGTGATTCTCGGGTTAATCCTTACTCTTGATTGCAGCCTGTGCAGCCGAAAGTCTGGCGATCGGCACACGGAATGGTGAACAGGATACATAGTCAAGACCGATTGCGTTGCAGAACTCGATCGACGTAGGATCTCCGCCGTGCTCGCCGCAGATTCCGAGATGAAGGTCAGGTCTTACTGATCTGCCCATATCTATAGCCATCTTCATCAGCTTGCCGACACCGTTCTGGTCAAGACGTGCAAACGGATCAGATTCGAAAATCTTTGCGTCATAATATGCGCTCAGGAATTTACCGGAATCGTCTCTTGAGAATCCGAATGTCATCTGTGTCAGATCGTTTGTTCCGAAGCAGAAGAACTCAGCTTCCTTTGCAATCTCATCGGCAGTAAGTGCCGCACGCGGAATCTCAATCATTGTTCCGACCTTGTATTTCATTTCAACACCGGACTTCTTTATCTCTTCATCAGCGACTGTAACAACGATGTCCTTTACGAACTTGAGCTCCTTGATCTCGCCGATAAGCGGAATCATTATCTCCGGTGTAACATTCCAGTCAGGATGTCTGGCATTTACGTCGAGAGCGGCGCGAATAACAGCTCTGGTCTGCATTTTCGCAATCTCAGGATATGTAACTGCAAGACGGCAGCCACGGTGTCCCATCATAGGATTGAATTCATGCAGAGATTCAATCATTGTCTTAATCTCTTCTACAGTTTTGCCCTTCTTTGCAGCAAGCAGCTTAATGTCTGCTTCTTCTGTAGGAACAAATTCATGAAGCGGCGGATCAAGGAATCTGATTGTGACAGGGTGTCCTTCAAGAGCTTCGTAAAGTGCTGTAAAGTCGCTCTGCTGCATAGGCAGAATAACTTCAAGTGCGGCCTCACGCTCCTCGACAGTCTCGGAGCAGATCATCTCACGGAATGCTTCAATTCTGCCTTCACCGAAGAACATATGCTCCGTACGGCAGAGACCGATACCCTCTGCGCCGAGTTCTCTTGCTTTTTTGGCATCTCTTGGAGTATCGGCGTTAGTGCGTACTTCAAGTCTCTTGAACTCATCGGCCCACCTCATGATACGGCCGAAATAACCGTTGTTGGGGTCAGCATCAATCTGGGCGATTGCGCCGTCATAGATATTACCTGTTGAACCGTCGAGGGAAATAACATCGCCCTCGCAGAATGTCTTGCCGTCAAGAGTGAACTTCTTGTTCGCCTCATCCATTGCTATGGCGCCGCAGCCGGATACACAGCACTCACCCATACCGCGTGCAACAACTGCAGCGTGTGATGTCATACCGCCGCGCACTGTAAGAATGCCTTCGGCAGCCTTCATGCCTTCGATATCCTCAGGTGATGTCTCGAGACGTGCAAGAACAACCTTCTCGCCACGGTTATGCCACGTTTTCGCGTCCTCAGCAGAGAAAACAATCTTACCGCAGGCAGCTCCCGGAGAAGCACCAAGGCCCTTGCCGATAGCATGCGCTGCCTTGAGAGCAGCCGGATCGAACTGCGGGTGAAGAAGGGTATCGAGGTTACGTGGCTCAATCATTACAACCGCTTCCTCAGGTGTTCTCATTCCCTCGTCAACCAGGTCGCAGGCGATCTTCATAGCGGCCTGCGCGGTTCTCTTGCCGTTGCGCGTCTGAAGCATGTACAGCTTGCCGTGCTCAACGGTAAATTCCATATCCTGCATGTCGCGGTAATGCTTCTCGAGTGTTGAACATACATCCTTGAACTGCTCAAATGCCTCAGGAAATTTCTGCTCCATCTCGGTTATATGCATAGGGGTTCTGACACCGGCGACAACATCCTCGCCCTGTGCGTTTGTGAGGAATTCTCCGAACATGCCCTTGTCGCCTGTTGCAGGATCTCTCGTAAATGCTACGCCTGTGCCGCAGTCATCACCCATATTGCCGAATGCCATTGACTGAACATTGACAGCGGTACCCCATGAATAAGGAATATCGTTATCTCTTCTGTAAACGTTCGCGCGCGGATTGTCCCATGATCTGAATACAGCCTTGATTGCCCCGACGAGCTGCTGCTTAGGGTCTGAAGGGAAGTCTTCGCCAATCTTTGACTTATACTCTGCCTTGAACTGTGAAGCGAGTTCCTTTAAATCATCGGCTGTAAGGTCAACATCGAGCTTAACGCCGCGAGCCGCCTTCATCTTGTCGATAAGTGCCTCGAAAAACTTCTTTCCCACTTCCATTACTACATCAGAATACATCTGGATAAATCTTCTGTAGCAGTCATAAGCCCATCTCGGATTGCCTGATTTTGCAGCAATTACTTCAACTACCTGCTCATTGAGACCGAGGTTAAGAATTGTGTCCATCATGCCCGGCATTGACGCTCTCGCGCCGGATCTTACAGAAACAAGAAGCGGATTCTCGATATCACCGAATTTCTTTCCGGTAATTTCCTCAAGCTTCGCAATGTACTCCATAATCTGGCCGAGGATCTCATCATTGATCTGTCTGCCGTCGTCGTAATACTTTGTGCATGCCTCTGTAGTAATCGTAAATCCCTGTGGCACAGGAAGACCGATGTTGGTCATCTCAGCGAGATTCGCCCCTTTGCCGCCAAGGAGTTCACGCATGTTACCGTTGCCCTCGGTAAACAGGTAAACATACTTCGTCATAAATTGCCCACCTTTCATTAATGAGTTGTAGCTTATTTCATATGGCATCTCAGCCCTTGAAATCTTTGTCTCGCCGCCATAACGGGGCGGTTCTTTCTGCGATTTGCCGAAGGGCTCCGCGCAGAAGTACCTTCATAATATCAGAAATCAAACTTTCCCTCAAAAAATTCTTCAAGTCTGTCAATCGGGAATCTGATATTGCCCGGCTCATACTCGATGTTCTTCATCGAGTCTCTCTCTCTGATTGTAACGCAATTATCCGTTTCTGAATCAAAATCATATACGACACAGTACGGCGTACCGATCTCATCCTGTCTTCTGTAACGCTTGCCGATGCTCTGACGCTCGTCAAGCTCGCACATATACTTCCTGGACAGCTTCTCATAGATTTTGCCTGCAGGCTCGGTAAGCTTTGCAGACAGCGGAAGTACTCCGATCTTGATTGGCGCAAGGAACGGATGAAATCTCATAACGGTTCTGACATCTCCTCCCTCGAGTTCCTCTTCGTCGTACGCGGAGCAGAGGAAAGCGAGCGTAACACGGTCAGCACCGAGAGAAGGCTCAATTACATAAGGAACATACTTCTCGTTCCTGGCAGGATCGAAGTAACTTAAATCCTGTTTGGAATATTCCATATGCTGCTTAAGGTCATAGTCTGTTCTGTCGGCAACACCCCAAAGCTCACCCCAGCCGAACGGGAAAGTGAACTCAAAGTCTGTCGTTGCCTTGGAATAGAACGCAAGCTCTTCCTTGGCATGGTCTCTTGTGCGAAGCTCTTCCTTCTTGAGACCCAATCCAAGAAGCCACTCGTAGCAGTAATTCTTCCAGTAATGGAACCAGTCGAGGTCAGTGTCCGGCTCGCAGAAAAACTCCAGCTCCATCTGCTCGAACTCGCGGGTACGGAAGATGAAGTTGCCGGGAGTAATCTCGTTACGGAATGACTTGCCTATCTGGCATATACCGAACGGAATCTTTCTTCTTGAGCTTCTCTGAACGTTCGCGAAGTTCACGAAAATTCCCTGGGCAGTTTCAGGTCTCAGATATACCTCGTTCTTGGCATCCTCTGTAACGCCCATAAATGTCTTGAACATAAGATTGAACTTGCGGACATCTGTAAAATCATGACCGCCGCAGTGCGGACACGGTATGTTCTTCTCCTTTATGTATGAGACAAGTTCGTCATTACTCATACCTTCGACGGAAACGCCGTCAATACCGTTGTCACGGTTGTAATCCTCAACCAGGTTATCGGCTCTCTGTCTTGACTTGCACTGCTTGCAGTCAATCAGAGGATCGGAGAAACCTCCGACATGTCCTGATGCCACCCAGACCTGAGGGTTCATAAGAATTGCGCAGTCAATCCCTACATTATAAGGATTCTCCTGAACAAACTTCTTCCACCATGCAGCCTTGACATTGTTCTTGAGCTGAACGCCCAAAGGACCGAAGTCCCATGCATTCGCAAGTCCGCCGTAAATATCGGAACCGGGGTAGACAAAACCTCTTACCTTGGCCAGCGATACTATCTTATCCATTGATTTCTCAATTGCCATCTCTGTTCACCTTATTCTTCTTTATTCATTTCTTCTTTTGCAATATCATCGTCTGTCGGCTCGATATCCTCGGACTCATCCAGTTCATCATCGATGTCTTCGTCTTCCAGAACTTCAGCATTGTTAACCTGCGCGAGAAGATCGTCTATTCCGTTGCCTCTGCTCTCATTAAACTGCTGCTGTTCTGCTACCTCTTCCTCATGAGCTTTGCGCTTTGCTTCTTCCTCTTCAGCACGGCGGATTCTTTCAGCGCGTGTAATCGGAACACAAGGCTCAACGTCGCCTTCAACGGCAACAACCTTATCCTGCGCGACTTCACGACATGCAAGTGAAACCACATTTGCCGCATCACGGTCATCAACCATAGGCTGTGCCCCGTCGACAAGCTGCCTTGCGCGCTTTGACACAAGAACCGCGACATCATAGGGGGATGCGCCCTTTTCCTTAAGTTTCTCAATTGATGGATCTGTTAACATACGTACTTACCTCTTTCTTTATTGCAAATTTTTTATTGTCTGTTTCTGCCGTGCAGCCTTCAGCTTCTCACTGTCAATTATCTTAATTATATCCTGTGCAGCTTGTTCTACGCTGTGGTTGCTGACGATATATTCGAATTCACCGGCTCTGGCAATCTCAACACGTGCCTGTGCCATTCGTCTGGCTATTTTGTCTTTGTCCTCAGTGCCGCGACCCGTAAGTCTGTCTTCAAGTTCTTTGTATGACGGAGGCAAAAGGAAAACCGTGACGCAGTCGTCCGGGAACCTTCTCTTCAGTGCCAGCGACCCTTCTATCGTGATATCGAAAAACACATCCTTCCCGCTCTCCACCATATCCGCGACAGGTCCTGCCGGCGTGCCGTAATAATTGTCTACATACATATCATATTCGATTATCTCACCCGCGGAGATCATATCCTCAAACTCACGCTTCGTCTTGAAATAATACTCAACTCCGTCGCGCTCTCTTCCCCTCGGCTGTCTCGTGGTGGCTGATATTGAACGGCCTACAGAACCCGGCCTTTCAGCCGCGATGAGCTGTTCCGCTCTTCCGAGCACCGTTCCTTTCCCCACTCCCGACGGACCGGATACTGCGATTATAAGACCTCTCAAAGCTTTGTCAGTCATCAAGCTTCTCCTTTATCTCACTCACCTCAAGTGAACTCAGAATTACAGAATCCCCGTCAGTTATAAGCACCGAGCGGCACTTCTTCCCGCTGCAGCAGTCCACGCATGTTCCGCGGTCTTTGGCATCCTGAATCATTCTGCGGGAAGGCGCCGAGTCAGCACCAACGACGCAGACAACGCGACTTCTTGCCGCGATGTTACCGAATCCGATATCTATAAACTCTGCCATTTATCCTGTTACCCGCCAGTCTTAAACCAGATTCTGAATCTGTTCTCTTATCTCTTCTACAGTATTCTTCATCTGAAGAACGCTGTTGGTTATCTCAATATCATTTGCCTTTGAACCCGTAGTGTTAATCTCGCGGTTGATCTCCTGTACAAGGAAATCCATCTGCTTCCCGAGCGCTCCGTCCCTTGCGAGAATCTTCCTGCCCTGAGCGAAATGGCTGACAAGTCTTTTAAGCTCCTCGTCTATGGCGCATCTGTCAGCAAATACGGCAACTTCAGCGGCAAGCCTCTCATCGTCATAAAATTCACGCTGTTCACTGGTGAGCAGTTCATCCATGCGTGATGAAAGCTTGCTTCTGTATAACTCAACTACCATCGGCGCCCTCGCTGCTATCTCATCGCGAAGAGTCTCAAGTCTGTCAAGTTTTACAAGTATATCTTTAAGAAGGTTGTCGCCTTCCCTCTTTCTCATCTTTATCATACCGTCTATGGCACAGTCGACTGCGGTAATCAGTTCGTCTCCGAGTTTGTCCTCATCGACCGCGGAAGAAGACACACTGAGGACATCAGGATATGCAGCAAGTCTCGAGGTGCCGAGATCATCTGCTCTGCCCGTCATTGAAGCTATAGCCGCAGCCGCATCAGAATATGCCCTGACCAGTCCGGAATTAATGGCGACCGTCTCGGCAGCGCTGTTGGAGTCATCATAATTGATGAACACATCGACTTTGCCGCGTAAAAGCCTGTCCGTAATCTGTTTCCGGATTCTCGCGTCCGCGAAATTGAATATTCTGGGCATCCTGATATTGATATCACAATAGCGGTTATTGACCGACTTCAGTTCAACCGTATACTTCCTTGTATCGAAAATCTTCTCGCCACGGCCAAAGCCCGTCATACTATATGCCATTATTCGAATACTCCTTAGATAAAAAAAGCCTCGTGCCGAAGGCTATATCCTTCAGTTCAAAGCTCTTTTTTAATTATAAATCATAATAATCATTCGTCAATCAATTATTATTTATCTGTTCTTGCAAGCCGCTAACTGTAAGGCTCTCGGGAAGCAAAAAAATTTGCGGCGTTGACTCCGGGACTTCTCACGGACGATAAGGTCTGCCGCCACACGCATTACTAAACACTTATCATCCCGTTATTCCTGATCAGCCGGGAATATCCTGACCGGCCTGAATCCGCAATAGTCTGACGATGTGCATATATATCTGCAGCCGTCTATCGCCTCTCCGTTATATGCAAAGGAATGCGCGTGGGCGTGAAGATGTCCGTAAACGCATATATCCGCCCCGGAGCCTATTGCGTCCGTAAAATCCGTCTTCGTTCTGTCGCAGGTCAGCGGCGGATAATGCAGCATAAGTATGCGCTTGCGTCTGTGATCCGGGTCAGCCTTTGCAAGTTCATCGATACATAGCGACACTCTGAGAAGCTCCCGCTCATAAATCTTCCTGTCCTGCGCCTTCATCGACGGAGAAGGAAGCATCCAGCCTCTTGTGCCTGATATTAAACAGTCTTCGGCTTCTATCACATTTGTGCGGCAGACTTCTATGCCGGGCAAATCATGAGACAGGAAGTACTCATCCATTTTCTTTATAGATGTCCACCAGTAATCGTGATTCCCGCGTGATATAATTTTACGTCCGGGCAGGCCGCAGAGAAATTCAAAGTCCTCAAAGGCCTTGTCTATATATGTAGCCCATGATATGTCGCCCGCTATCAGTACGGTATCGCTGTCTGTCACGCAGTCGCGCCAGTTGTCGGCAATCCTGACAAGATAATCCTTCCAGTAATCTCCGAATACATCCATCGATTTCTCAGGATTACTGAGACAGAGATGCGTGTCCGCGAGCGCAAATATAGCCATTCTATTCTCCGTGAAAATACTTGTAGATTGCCGCTGCGTTCTCTTCGCTTATTCCCTTGCAGCCTGCAAGGACTTCAGCCGAGGCGTCACCGACTGCCTTAATTGTACCAAAATGCGCGAGCAAATTCTTGCGTTTCGCAGGTCCGATTCCGCTGATGTTCTCCAGCTTGTAACGAATATTACGTTTGCCTGCCAGACGGTGCTGGTATGACAGCGCAAATCTGTGAACCTCGTTCTGTACCGTAGTGAGGAATCTCAGGAGCGATATCTCTTCATCCTTAAGCTCGCGGCCTTCAAACGATATCTGTCTGCCATCCTCGAAAACAATCCCCGCAGTCTTATGTCTGTCATTCTTGACCATACCGCATATCTTGATTTTCCCGGTATCCGGAAGCGCGCGCACAACCCCGGCTATGGCATTAAGCTGCCCAATACCGCCGTCCGCAAGTATCAGGTCAGGATATTCAAATCCTTCCTCCCTGTGTGCGAATCTGCGTTCAAGCGTCTCCTCCATTGATGCGAAATCATCCTGTGAAGTGACCCTTTTCATCTTAAAGAGACGGTATGCCTGTTTGTCAGCGCGTCCGTTTATGAACACACACATTCCCGAGCAGATGTCGTCATTGCCGAGGTTGCTTATATCGTAAGCTTCGGCGCGGTGCAAAGAGCCTTCTTCGACACCCATAAGCTTCTCAAGATAGCGAAGCGGAGCTTCAAGGTCGGCATTAGCTCCTCCGCCGCGAAGAATCCTTCTTACCATCATCTCACGCGCGTTGTTCTGCGCCATAATCTCGAAGTCATGAAGTTCTCCTCGCTCAGGAACATGAAGTCTTACACGATGCGACGCCCTGAAAGACAGGAGCTGTTCCGTAACATCAGTATCATCGGCATCATCTACGTCAATCGCAAACGGAATAAGAATCTGCGGCGGAATCTGAGACGCGCTCTCGTAATACTGAAGAAGGAAACTCTTCAGTATTACGCGCTGTTCACTCTCGTCACCGTTCATAAAATACGTTGAAGAACCGACTACTCTGCCCTGTCTCAGTTCAAGTTTGCGGACGCAGGTCTCACCCGCGTCAGAATAAAGGCCTATGGCATCGACATCTCGTTCGATGCTTAAGAACACATGCTGACTCTTCTGCACATTTTCGAGCGCATATATCCGATCGCGCATGATTCCGGCCTGCTCGAATTCAAGTCTGTCAGAAGCCGACTTCATTCGTTCGCGTATGTCACTTATTATTCCGTCATACTTGCCGTCGAAAAACATAACTATCTGCTCAATCATCGCCCTGTAATCACTCTGACTGACAGTTCCGAGGCACGGAGCCATGCACTTGCCGATATGGTAGTTGAGGCACGGACGTTCCTTGCCGATGTCACGAGGAAAAATTCTGGTGCAGCGTTTAAGAGGAAAAATATCGTTTATACTAGCCAGAACTCCGTTACAATCAGAGTTCATATAAGGTCCGTAATATGCGGCGCCATTCCTGCGGGCAGAAGCGTCCGGCCTGAAAGCCTTGAAAACACGCGGATAGGGTTCGTTGAGCGTGATGCAGATATAAGGATACCCTTTGTCGTCTCTTAAGAGAATATTGTAGTGCGGCTGATATCGCTTGATAAGGTTGCTTTCAAGAAGGAGCGCCTCGGATTCGGATCCGACCACAGTGTATTCAAAATCCGCGACGTGCGAGACCATTGCCGCGACCTTGGGACTTGATATGACGCCGCCTCCGAAATAGCTGGTCAGGCGATTGCGCAGCCTCTTTGCCTTCCCCACATAAATAACAGTCCCCGAGCTATCCTTCATCAGATAAACTCCGGGACTTAAAGGTACTGTATCCAGTCGCGCGTCGAAATCGCGGGACAACATCACACTACGGGATTCTTAAGGTGGGCGATGAGAACCTTCACTGCTTCAGCTGCATCGTCTCCGTCAGCTTCAATCTCAATCTCAGCGCCATTCTCAATACCAAGGGACATAACACCGAGAAGACTCTTCGCATTCGCACGTCTTCCGCTCCTTACCAGATAAATCGTGCTTCTAAACGCCGATGCCTTCTGAATGAGAACCGCAACCGTCTTCATCTGCAGACTGTCTTCACATTGAAATACAATTTTCTCGTTTATCATGGTTAATACCCCCAGGAAATTACGCATTAAGTATATTTTTGCAGAACGCGAAAAGCAACACAAAAAAGGACGGCGTGGACATTTTCGGCTATTTTACTCAAATGCCTGTTATTTGTGTTTGCCTTTTGTTTAAAATCACAATCGGCACTTCATAAGCAGTGCGTCAGCACCTTGTCCGTAGTAGTCCCGCCGCCTGTTATACACTTCAAAACCGCATGAACGATACAGTCTCATGGCCGGCTCATTGCCTTCTTCAACCTCAAGGAAAACCTCTTCAATCCCGATCGTCCGCAGACATCCGATAAGTGTTCTCAAGAGCCTGGTTCCGACCCCTTGTCCTCTGCAATCGGGACAGACCACAATATTGCCGATATTGGCTTCCGGCATGACCCACTCGGCACCGGCATATCCGGTTATCCGTCCTTCCGTATCTTCTGCCGCAACGGCGGTTTTGCACCCGTCGGTTATAAGTGCCTCTATGTCCTGCAGAATCCAGGGATGAACAATCGCGCCTTTCTCAAGCTCCATTATCGCTCCGACATCCTCAGGCCTTGCTTCGCGAATGAGCATATCACTTTCCCTCGTAATTTCTGCCGTCAAGCGTCTTTACTCTCGAAGCAGCGCAGTAAGATGCACATATGTCCAGGCCGCTTACAAGCGCCGAATCTTTATTTGTCCTAACGGCGGCAAAAGCTGCCTTTGCGACTCCTTCCGGAAGTATGACCGCGCCCGGTGCGTAATAGATATTCAGTGTCGCGCCGAGTCTTTCAAAAGCCCTCTTCATCGCTTCAGAGCCGCTTCCCACAACAATTATCTGTCTTCGCGCGCCGTATATGATTTCCGGGATTCCGGTCACTGCGAGTGCAAGTTCATCAGCATCATAGGCATTCTCACGTATCAGACTTTTCGCTGTGTCATCTTCCATTACCTGTGCGAAAACTCTGTTATTTCGGGCATCAAACGCCGGAATCATTATCGTCTCACACGGCTTTGTCGCAGTCACGTTCTCACAGCTTCTTTCGAGAGCTTCAGTCGAAGACACTGCGACGCATGGTTTGCCGGAAGCTGCCGACATTGCTTTAACGGCAGCAAGCCCGATCCTTATACCGGTAAATGATCCCGGTCCGGTCACCGCCGCATAACAGTCAAGCTTATCGTGCGTAATCCGAGCCTCTGCCATCATCTCATGAACAAGCGGCATAAAAGTCTCAGAGTGTGTCCTCGGCTCCATATTGAGCTTGCCCGACAGACGCTTCCCGTCTTCAAAGACTCCGGCGCAGCATGTCGAATTTGAAGTATCACAAACAAGCATCATCATAAAGTCTCTATCCCCGCTTCCCTGACTGCCTCTGCAATTCTCTCAGACATTGAATCGCGGTCATCGTCACCGTCGTCGTCCTGGCCGGCCTCGAAAAATCTCTCGTCGCCGGTTCCCGTTATTCTGAAATGGATTGTGCCCTTCGGCAGAATGCCTTTGATTACCTCACTCCACTCAATCACGCAGACGCCGCCGCGGTCAAAATACTCATCGAGACCGGCATTGATAAAATCATCTTCGTCTTCAAGTCTGTAGGTATCAAAATGGAACATCATGAACCTTCCGCCCTCGTACTCGTTTACGATTGTAAACGTCGGCGAAGAAACAAACGATGTCGCGCCAAGCCCTGCGGCAAGTCCGCGCGTCAGACAGGTCTTACCCGCGCCGAGATCTCCGTCCAGCGCAATCACATCACCGGCAGCAAGCCGCCTGCCGAGCGCCTCTCCGAAATGCTCGGTCATCTCCGCTGATGTTGTCTTGAACTTAATCATCTATCTTAAGAAGCCTCACCGCATTGTCACAGAGCACCATACGCCGTTCTTCATCCGTCAGATCCATCTTCGAAAATCTTTCAAGCTCATCGTTAATGTCCCACATCGGATAGTCCGTACCGAAAAGCACTCTGTCCGCACCATATTCCCGCACAAGTTCAGTCGCCCTGCCAGGCTCAAGCGCATACAGGCTCGAAGAACAGTCGACGTATAAATTCTTAAATCTGCCTGCAAGAAGCTGTGCCGCCTCGTCCCACATGCTCCATCCGCCAAAATGCGCACCGATCATGGTAATCTCCGGCACCTTCTTAAGGAAGTTCGCCACTCTTTCAGGGTTAGACAAATCATACCTGTAATCTCCGCAATGCACAAGAATCGGAAGCCCGGCATCCGCGACCATATGACTTAGCCTGACAGATCTCTCTCCATCGATATGATAGTGCTGAAAATCAGGGTGCATCTTAACACCTTCAAGTCCCAGCTCAATCAAACGGCTGATATCTCCTTCCATATCTTCGCTGTCGGGATGGAGCGTTCCGAAACCTGTAATAAGCCCTTTGTGAAGCTTAACCTCTTCGCTGATAAACTCATTAATTGAATTGACCTGCTCAGGTTTGGTCGCTACGGAATGGCACAGGAAATGTGTTACTCCTGCCTTCATCTCACGCTCCAGCAGGTCTTCAACAGTACCCTTTGCGTCCATCTTCAGATCATAAAAACGGTTAATTCCTTCTACTGCCTTTGGCGCTATCTTGCGCGGATAGATGTGGCAGTGCGCATCAATAATATTCTGCATAATCTCTCCTGAAAGTCTCTGCTTACAAGATTATATTAATCACCAACAAAACAGTGCGCAATTGACGGAGTGCAGTAAATGCTTATTGCCGGCGATGCCTCGGGTTGACAATTTGCAGACGAAAGCAGGTATATGTCGTCAGGTCTTTTGTTCCGGCTGCTATTATTCTGAAAACAAAAAGGACCGACAGGATTATTAATCCTGTCGGTCCCTGCTTCCTGACTTATGCTATGTAAAGCAGCGATTAACGCTTACTGAACTGCGAAGCCTTACGTGCCTTCTTGAGACCCGGCTTCTTTCTTTCCTTCATACGTGCATCACGTGTGAGAAGTCCGGCTGCCTTGAGTGCTGCCTTATAGGAAGCCTCGTCAGCCTGTACCAGAGCGCGTGCGATTCCGTGACGGATAGCGCCTGCCTGGCCGGATATACCGCCGCCGATGGCCTTTACGATTACATCAAACTTTCCGTCTGTATCTGTAATTGTGAATGGCTGACGAACGATAATCTTGAGTGTCTCGAGACCGAAATACTCATCAATATCCTTGCCGTTGATTGTAATCTTGCCCTTGCCGGGTACGAGACGTACACAAGCTACTGCATTCTTGCGGCGGCCGGTGCCATAGTAATAAACTGTTGCTTTCTTTGCCATTTATGTACCCTCCGATTAACCTTCAAAAGTGTAAACTTCCGGCTTCTGCGCTGAGAGATTGTGCTCTGCACCTGCAAAAACATGAAGTTTTCTGAACATCTGACGTCCGAGGGGGCTCTTTGGAAGCATTCCCTTAACAGCAAGCTCGAGTGCCTTCTCAGGGTTCTTGGACATCATCGTGCGGTATCCAACTTCCTTAAGTCCGCCCGGGAAACCAGTGTGATAGCGGTACGTCTTCTCATCGAGCTTCTTTCCGGTAAGAACCATCTTGGAAGCGTTGATTACGATAACATTATCTCCGGTATCAATGAAAGGAGTGAATGTCGGCTTGTGCTTTCCGCGAAGAAGTCTTGCGACTTCTGTAGCGAGACGTCCGAGGGTCTTGCCGTCAGCGTCTATTACGAGCCATTTCCTCTCGATTGAATCCTTGGTTGCAACATATGTACTCATGTGCGTTCTCCTTAAATTCGTTTCATTCGTTATTATTCTGCTTCGCGAAAACATCTTTCCCGAAGTCAGCCTGCTTATAATAGTCGCGTCATGAGGATAAGTCAAGCTTTTCGAGAAAAAATCTTGAAGATTTTCAAATAATCTCCTGAATTCACGCTTTTTCGCGGTTATTCTTCACACTCAGCTCAGTCGGCGCCGCTTGCGTCCGGCTGTGCGGATTCGGTCACCGTTGTAGGTGCAGGTGTGGCTGCAGGCGTGACAGAAGAATCAGATGTGCCCGGTTCGCCGGAAGTTGAACTGGCGGACACGCCGGACGCGGCACTTTCAGTACTGTCCGATACAGACGGATCCGACACTGCCCCTGCCGAAGAACCCGTAGTTCCGCTGTCTGTTTCCGGTTCTTCTCCCGAAGATCCAGACAAAGACTCACTGCCGCAGTCTTCTGAACCGGTGCCGGTCTGAGCGCCCGCGGCGGAAGAAGCGGCCGGTTCCGAAGAAGCAGTACCTGCGGCCGGACCGCCGGCCCTTGCCGGATATGCAGCAGAATCAAAGCAATGATACTGATCGAGCTGCGCATCCGTGAGCATAAAATAGATACCGCTGTGGCCCATAAATGATGTCGCGTCACAGTGATACCATCCGCCGTTCAGATATACCAGATTCCAGAAATGCGAGGAATCGGTTACAGGGTATCTCTT
>ENA-UOYA01002366-UOYA01002366.1-activated-sludge-metagenome-genome-assembly--contig:-NODE-2366-length-18267-cov-5.489403_pt1 | contig 18267 bp, 14 predicted proteins | sample MGYA00238163_ERZ764804 | MGnify/ENA primary metagenome ERZ764804 (study PRJEB28919, sample SAMN05720223) | activated sludge metagenome | isolation source: Anaerobic digester | place: Hong Kong... | reverse complement strand
ACACACAGGCATACACTCTTTCCCTACACGACGCTCTTCCGATCTCGGCATCGAGGCCGAGGCGATCGAGAAGCTCTTCGGCGAGCAGTACAAGGGCAAGGAGCGGCTGCTCGACTCGAACGTGAAGGCGCTGCACCTCGGGCGCGACTACGCGTCGCAGTGCCTCGAGCCGATCGGCCTGAAGGTCGAGCGGCGCGACGCGGTCGGCGACCGGATCTTCATGGAGGGCAACTCGGCGGCCGCGCTCGGCGCGATCTACGGCGGCGCGAGCGTCTGCGCGTGGTACCCGATCACGCCGAGCTCGTCGGTCGCCGAGGCGTTCACCTCGTGGGCGAAGAAGTTCCGCACCGATCCCGCCACCGGGCGCTCGCGCGTGGCGATCGTGCAGGCCGAGGACGAGCTCGCGTCGATCGGCATGGTCGTGGGCGCCGGCTGGAACGGCGCGCGCGCGTTCACCGCGACCAGCGGCCCGGGCGTCTCGCTGATGACCGAGTTCATCGGGCTGGCCTACTTCGCCGAGATCCCGGCGACGATCGTCAACGTGCAGCGCGGCGGCCCGTCGACCGGCATGCCGACGCGCACGCAGCAGGCCGACCTGCTCGCCTGCGCGTACGCGTCGCACGGCGACACCAAGCACGTGCTGCTGCTGCCCGAGGACCCGACCGAGTGCTTCGAGCACACGGCGGCGGCGCTCGACCTCGCCGACCGGCTGCAGACGCCGGTGTTCGTGATGACCGACCTCGACATCGGCATGAACACGCGGCTGTGCCGCCCGCTCACGTGGGACGACACGAAGCGGATGGACCGCGGCAAGGTGATGGACGCGGAGATGCTCGAGTCGGGCCGCGACTTCGGGCGCTACCTCGACGTCGACGGCGACGGCATCCCGTTCCGCACCTATCCCGGCACGCACCCGACCAAGGGCGCCTACTTCACCCGCGGCACGACGCGCAACCCGTACGCGAAGTACTCCGAGGCCGGCCCCGACTACGTCTACAACATGGAGCGCCTGCTGCGGAAGTTCGACACCGCGAAGACGCTGGTGCCGCAGCCGGTGGTGCGCCGCGCGAAGAAGAAGACGCCCTTCGGCGCGATCTACTTCGGCTCGACCAGCCCCGCGATGGACGAGGCGCTCGAGGTGCTCGAGGAGCACGGCGTCGCGCTCGACACGATGCGTCTGCGCGCGTTCCCGTTCCCCGACTCGGTGCCCGAGTTCATCGACGCGCACGAGACGGTGTTCGTCGTCGAGCAGAACCGCGACGCGCAGATGAAGTCGATGCTGGTCAACGAGCTGCAGGTCGACCCCGCTCGGCTGGTCTCGGTGCTGCACTACGACGGCACGCCGATCACCGCCCGCTTCATCATCGGACGCATCCTCGCCGCGGCGACCCGGAGCGCGAAGAAATGACCTACATCGCGAAGCCCAAGCTGCACCACCCCACGCTCTCCCGCAACAAGGTCGGCTACCTCCGGCGCGACTACGAGGGCGCGATCTCGACGCTGTGCGCCGGCTGCGGCCACGACTCGATCTCGGCCTCGATCGTGCAGGCCTGCTGGGAGCTCGACATCGAGCCGCACCGCGTCGCGAAGCTCTCGGGCATCGGCTGCTCGAGCAAGACGCCCGACTACTTCCTCGGCAACTCGCACGGCTTCAACACCGTGCACGGCCGGATGCCGTCGGTGCTGACCGGCGCCGCGCTCGCGAACCGCGACCTGCTGTACCTCGGCGTGTCGGGCGACGGCGATTCCGCGTCGATCGGCCTCGGTCAGTTCGCGCACGTGATGCGCCGGGGCGTGAACATGGTCTACATCGTCGAGAACAACGGCGTGTACGGCCTCACCAAGGGCCAGTTCTCGGCGACCGCCGACCAGGGCTCGAAGTCCAAGCGGGGCATCGTCAACAGCGACTCGCCGATCGACATGGTGTCGCTCGCGCTGCAGCTCGGCGCGACCTACGTCGCGCGCGGCTTCTCGGGCGACAAGAAGCAGCTGGTGCCGCTGATCAAGGGCGCGATCGAGCACCGCGGCGCGGCGTTCATCGACGTGGTGAGCCCCTGCGTGGCGTTCAACAACCACGCGGGCAGCACCAAGAGCTACGAGTACGTGCGCCAGCACAACGAGGCGGTCAACCGGATCGACTTCATCGACCTGGCCGAGGAGGTCACCGGCGACGTGGCGCCCGGCGGCTACGTCGACGTGCCGCAGGCCGACGGCACGGTGATGCGGCTGCGCCGGATCGCCGAGGGCCACGACGCCACCGACCGCGTGGCCGCGATGAACTACATCGCCCAGCAGCAGGCGCGGGGCGAGGTGGTCACCGGGCTGCTGTACGTCGACCCGCACGCGGTCGACCTGCACGACCACCTGAACACCGTCGAGACGCCGTTCAACCGGCTGGGCGAGGCGGAGCTGATCCCGGGGCGTGCGGCGCTGGAGGGCGTGAACCGGTCGCTGCGCTAGCGGCGCAGCGGGCCGCCGCGGCGGGCCACCCGCCCGATGTCCGCGCGCTCGATCCCGAGGTCGCGCAGCAAACGCGCGTCGAGCTCGCGCAGTTCGGCGACGCCGCGCGCGATGCGGCGCTCGCGGCGCCAGGCGCGCCACGGCGCGAGCGCCGCCCGCACGAGCGCGGACGCGGCGGCCCGGGCGGCGCCCGAGGCGCGGTCCCGCGCGCGCGGCGCACCCGGCGCCGCCGACGGGCCCTGCACGCGTCGCCCGGCGGGCGGCGCGGACGCCTCCCGCGCGACGGCCGCCCGCGCGCGTCGGGACGCGGCGGCCCACGCCGCCAGCGAGCCGCCGTCCTGCCCGGCGGCGCCGAGGTCCCACGCCGACGCCGACCCCGCGTCGAGCCGCACGGCGGCGGCCGGCGCGGGCCCCCACTGCATGCGCGTCGCGACCCGGTTCCAGGCGGTCGACGCGCGCGCGCCCGCGGTCCCGAGGCGCGCCACGGCCGGTCGCGCCGCGATGCGGGCGGTGCCGTCCGCGGGAACGAGGGGTACGGTGCAGGCATCGAGGCAGGCGGACGACATCGGAGGCTCCTTCGGGGCCCGGGCACGCACCGCGCGCGACCCGGTGCATGCAGTCTCGGCCGCGCCCCCCGGTCCCGACAAACGGAAATCGCGCCGTGCATGCATGAGGAAAACGCATGCATACTCCGACGCGTGCCGACGCCCCGAACCCGTCCCCTGAGCCTGTCCGGCCTGCGCGGTTTCGAGGCCGCCGCCCGCCTGCTCAGCTTCACGCTCGCCGCGCAGGAGCTCGGGCTCACGCAGTCGGCGGTGTCGCGCCAGGTGAAGGGCGTCGAGGACGAGCTCGGCCGCGCGCTGTTCCGACGCGGCGTGCGCAGCCTGCAGCTCACCGATGCCGGCGAGCGGCTGTTCCGCACGGTGCACGCGAGCCTGCTCGAGATCGACCGCGGCGTCGACGAACTGCGGGGCCACCGGCGCCGGCGGCGGATCTCGCTGACCACCGCGGCCTCGCTCGCGTCGCTGATGCTGGTGCCGCGGCTGCCCGACTTCTCGCGCGCGCACCCGGGCATCGACATCCGGATCGACGCGACCGACGTGGTCCGCGACCTCGAGGCCGAGGGCATCGACATCGCGATCCGGTTCTTCCGCCACGAGCGCGCGCCGCGCGGGCTGCGCCTGCTGCACGACGAGCACATGGTGCCGGTGATGAGCCCCAGGCTCGCGCAGCGGATCGGCCCGCTGCGCCGCCCCGAGGACCTCGGCCGGACGACGTTCCTGGTCGAGGATCCGCCGACGCCCGGCGACGATCCGGCGTGGGACCGGTGGTTCGCGTCCGCCGGCGCGACGATGCCGGCCGACGCGCCCCGCGTGATGCTCAGCTTCACGCACCAGGCGCTCGACGCCGCGCTGCGGGACCAGGGCGTGATGCTCGCTCCGACGATCTACGTGCGCGAGCACCTCGCGAGCGGCACGCTGGTCGCGCCGATCGGGCGACCGATCCGCTCGGGCTGGGGGTTCTACCTGGTGGTCAACCGCGACTCGGCGCGCCTGCGGCACGTGGGTGCCTTCGTCGAGTGGCTGGACGGGCTGTTCGACGGCGGACGGCCCGCGGCCGGGTGACGTCGCCCGCGCGCGCGGGCCGCACCGGGTCCGGCCCGCCGACGACGCGCCGCCGTCTCAGCGTCGGCGCGCGGCGGGGGCCGGGGCGGCGCAGCTCGCGCCCGGCATCGTGTTCACGTTGTGCCCGGCGATCGAGACCAGCTGGCAGTCGCAGCCGAGATCGGCGCGGCAGGCGGCGAGCGCCTTGCGCCGGGCAGTCGCGGGATCCGGATCGCAGGCGACCCAGCCCGCGTCGACGCCTGCGGCGGCGGCGAGCGCCGAGGCCTGCCCTGCCGGGCACCCGCCCGCGTGGCGGCACGCGGCCGCGCCGGCGGGCCCGGCGGCGGCCCGGCACGCGCGCATCGCCGCGTCGCGGGCCGCGGTCTGCGCGCACATCCGGCCGGACAGCGGTGCGCTCGACTCGAGCCGACGCACGTCGAGCACGTGCCAGTCGCCGAACGCGCGCGGCTGCGGCGGGGCGACGCGCGGCCGTCCCCTGCCCGGTCGGCACGCGAGGCCCGGCGGCGTGCCGCGCAGGGACACCGCGAGCGGCGGCGCGCGCGTCGGCACCCGCGTCCCGGCGTCGGTCGCGGCGTCGCGTCCGATCGCCAGCGCGAGCAGCGTGGCCTCGCTCGGCTCGGCGCCGGGCGGCGCGGGCGGGTCCGCGTCCAGCAGCAGCGTGCGCGCGACATCGAGGCTCCAGCCGCCGGCTCCCGGGGGTGCGGTCCGCAGGGTCTCCTCGCAGACGAGCGCGAGCGTCGACGGCGGCTCGGTGCCGCGGCGGGCGGTGACCGAGGCCCCGGTCGCGCCACGGGAGGCGCTCGCGCCGCGCGCGCCGGCCGCGTCGCGCGGGCCGGTTCCCGCCGGCGCGGCGGCCGGCGGCCCGACGCCACCGGCGCAGACCGCGGTGAACGCGTCGCCGACGATGGCCACGCGCAGGCGCGACCCGTCGAGCCGCCAGGCGACGTACGAGCCGGGCATCGGGTCGAGGCGGTCGCCGGGACCCACGCGCAGCAGGTCCGCGGTGCCGTCGCCGTGGAAGCGCAGGGCCGCGAGCTCGCCGCCCGCGCGATCGGGCGGCGCCTCGGGCCGCCACGGCGAGCCCCGCAGCAGCAGGCCCGCGTCCAGGGGTTCCGGCGGCGGCGCGGCGCCCGCGCGCGCGGCCGACGATCCGGGTGGGCCCGAGGCCCTCGCCGACGCGCCCGACCGCGCCGCGCGGGATGCGCCGGCCGCGGGGTCGATGGGCGCGGCGGACCGCAGTACCGCCGCCGATCCCGCCGACGACGGGGACGGGGGCGACGACGCCCGCGAGGCCACGGACGGCGCGGACGCCGCGGACGACGTGGCCGGCCCGGTCGACCCGGACGACCCGGACGCTGCGGACGACGCGGACGCCCCCTCGCCGCCCGGCAGGGCCGCCGCCGGACCGAGCCAGGTCGCGAAGGCCGGCAGTCGGGGCGACGGCGGGCGGCCCGCGCCGGCGTCGAGCAGGGCCAGCAGCTCGCCCCGGTTCCGCGTGGCCGCGTAGGTGGTCGCGTCGCGGCCGTACCGGTCGCGATGCCCGGGGCGCGCGCCCGCCTCGACGAGCAGCGCCACGATCGGCGCACGCGCGTCGGGCGGCGCATCGAGCACCGCGCGGATCAGCGGCGTCGTGCCGTCGGGATCGAGCTCGGCATCGGCGCCCGCGGACGGCAGGTAGTGACGGACCGCACGGACGTCGCCGGCCCGGATCGACAGGTCGAGCGCCCGGCGCACGTCGAGCGCCGGGCCCGAGCGGGCGATCAGCGCGTCGGCCCCGGCGAGGTCGCCGGCGTCGATCAGCGCGCGCAGCGCCTGCGCCGGCGTGGCGGGTCCGCCCGAGGTCGCGCAGCCCGCCAGCGCGAGCGCGGCGGCCAGCATCAGCGCGAGGCCGGTTCGCGGCCGTCGCCGGCGGAGGGGGCGGTGGTCGATCATGCGTGGGTGCCGGCGCGAACGGGCGCTTCGATCATCGGCCGTCGCGCGGCCCCGTCGCGTGCGATCCGTCACACGATCGCCGCCGGCGCGCGGGCCCGCAAGCGGAGCCGGTCCGCGCGACCCCTCAACCGGTCGCGTCGGGCATCTCGAACGCCTCGCGGGCGGCGTCCGACACCGCGGCGCGCAGCCACGCGTGCGACGGGCGGGCGGTGTTCCGGTGGTGCCACAGCTGGTCGACGTGCACGATCGGCAGGTCCATCGGCAACGCCCGCATCACCAGCCGCGACGCGATGCCGGTGCTCGGCACGAAGCGGCGCGGCAGCACGGTCAGCAGGTCGGTGAGCGCGACCACCTGGCCGGCGGTGAAGAACTGGTTGACGGTCAGCACCACGCGGCGGCGGCGGCCGATCGCCGCCAGCGCCTCGTCGACGAAGCCGAACGGCCGACCGGAGAAGCTCACCAGCAGGTGCCGGGCCTCGCAGTACCGGTCGAGCTCGAGCGGGCCCGAGGCGAGGGGATGGCCGGCCCGCATCACGCAGACGTACTCGGAATCGTAGAGGCGCGTGTGCTCGATCGATTCCGGGCCGCCCTCCTGCATCGCGGCGAGCTCGATGGCGGCGACCGCGGCCGGGAAGTAGCCGATCGCCAGGTCGAGCTCGCCGGACGACAGCAGGCCGCGCGGATCGCGGGTCAGCAGCGGGCGCACCCGCAGCGACAGCCCGGGCGCGTCCGCTTCGAGCCGCCGGACCAGCGGCGGCATCACCAGCGCCGCGGTCGCGTCGGCCATCGCGAGCACGAAGCTGTCGCGCGAGGCCCCGGCGTCGAAGTCGCCCGGCTGGATCGCCGCGCGCAGCCCGTCGAGCGCGGCACGGACCGCCGGCCACAGCTCGAGCGCCCGCGGCGTCGGCTGCACGCCGTATCCGGCCCGGACCACCAGCTCGTCGTGCAGCGCATCGCGCAGCCGGCGCAACGCGTTGCTGACCGCCGGCTGCGTCATCGCGAGGGTGGCGGCCGCCCGGGTCAGGTTGCGCTCGGCCATCACTTCGTCGAACACGCGCAACAGGTTCAGGTCGAGCGTCCGGAAGTTCGCCGGGATGGACGGTCGACCCCGATCGATGAATGGTCTCTGCATACGACTATTCTATTGGTGAATGGTTTGGATCATCAACATCCATTGGAAAAGCGTGCTGCAGTGCGTCATCTTGGGTGCGTGACGGACCGATTCCGGACCGTCGTAGAAGGAGCAACCGAGATGACGACGATTCACATGGCCCCCGGCGCGACCGTGATCTCCGCTCGGACCCATGGGGGTCTGGAGCGGATGACCGCCGGCGTGACGATCCTCGCCGCACTGATCGGCGGCGCGATCCGCGCCCTCGATGCGTGGCGCGACGCGCGGATCGAAGCGCACAACGACGCGATGCTGGTGGAACTGGCCGCGCACGATCCGCGCGTGGTCGCCGAGCTGCGCGCCGCCCGCGACCGCAGCGGGTGCTGAACCCGTCCGGCGGCGGCACCCCCGCCTCCGCCGGACGCCACTTCCGCCGGGCGGCCGCCCGGGCGCGGGCACGGCCGGGCGTCGTGCCGGCAACGGTCGACCGAACGCCGACCCATGGGCCGACATTCCGCTCGGGTCGGGCGCGGGTTCGAGAGCGAACACTCACATTCAGCGTTCGGCACCGAGCCGATCCGACCCGGTCCGGGAACGCCGAACCCGCGACCGCGTCCACGCCCGGGTCGCGGGCCGGCGGCCGGACACGAGCCGACCGATTTGCGCTTCGGCGAGACGCGCATTGGTCATACAATCGCGGGATGGCGAAGACTCCGTCCCGCAGCGCGCTGCTCGCGCGCGAGCTCCTCGGGCGGATCGCACGGCGCGAGCTGCGCCCGGGCGACCCGATCGACCTGCCGGCCCTGGGCCGGCGCCACGGCGTCAGCCGGACCGTCGTTCGCGAGGCGCTCGCCGACCTCGGCGGGAAGGGACTGGTCGTCGCCCGGCCCAAGGTCGGCACGACGATCGCACCCGAGTCGCAGTGGAACCTGCTCGACCCGGTGCTCGTCGGCGTCGCGATCGCGGAGTCCGGCCCCGACTCGATGCTCCACGAGGCGTCCGAGCTGCGCCGCGTGATCGAGCCGGCCCTGGCGGCCGACGCCGCGCGCGACGCCGGCCGCGCCGCCCAGGCCGCGATCCTCGACGCGGTCCGCGCGCTGGCCGGGGCGGTCGGCACGCTCGACCGCGACGCCTGGGCCCAGGCCGACGCCGCGCTCCACGCCGCGATCGCGCAGGCCTGCGGGAACCGCCTGCTGCGCTCGATCGACCATGCGCTGGTGCCGGTCCGGACGCTGCACCGACAGCGGCTGCTCGCGGCCCAGCCGGCCGAGGGTCCGGCCGGGCCGCCGCTGCTCGGCGCGCTCGCGACGCAGACCGCGCTCGGCCTGGCGATCGTCCGCCGCGACCCCGAGCGCGCCGCCGCACACGCGCTGGCCCTGGCCACCGCCGCCCGGCCTGCCCCCGTCGAACCCGCGGCCCCCGTGCGCCCGAACGCGCCGGCAGCGCCCCCCCGGTCGGTGCCGGTGTTCTCCCCGCCGGGCCGACCCGACCCCGCGGCCGACGACTGGCCCGAGACCGAGACGCTCGTGCGCCCGGGCGAGCCGTTCGCGCCGCTGCGCCGGGGCCGGCTCGAGCCCGAGACGACGTCGTCGGCGCTCGTCGTGCCGGCGCTGCTCGGCGACGCCCCGCGCGATCCCTCGATGCGCGCGGGCCTGCACTGACCGCGCACGCGCCGGCCCTGCCCGCGGGCCGGCTGATCGCGGTGCTCGCCGCGATCACCGTCGTCAGCCAGTTCCACCGCTCCTCGCTCGGGGTCATCGCCCCGGAGCTCGCGCGCGATCTCGCGCTCGGTCCGAGCGGACTCGGCCTGGCCGGCGGGATGTTCTTCATCGTGCTGATCGCGGTGCAGATCCCGATCGGGGTCGCGTTCGACTGGATCGGGCCGCGCCGCCTCGTCGGCGCGCTGACGGCGGTCGCGGTCGCGGGTTCGCTGCTCACCGCGGCCGCGGCCAGCGAGGCCGGGCTGGTCGTCGCCCGGGCCGTGGTCGGACTCGGCTGCGCCGCCTACTTCATGGCGGCGGTGCTGCTGTGCTCGCGATGGTTCTCCGGCGAGCGGCTCGGCACCGCGCTGTCGCGCGTGTTCGCGCTCAGCCAGATCGGGAACCTGCTCGCCGGCTGGCCGCTCGCCGCGCTCGCGGCCACCGCGGGCTGGCGCGCCGCGTTCGTGATCGCCGCGCTCGCGACCGCGGCCGCCGGGTTCGCGTTCTGGCGGGTGGTGCGCCACGACCGACCCGACGCGACCGACGGGCCGCCGCCGGTGCCCGAGCCGCTGCGCGCGGTGCTGCGCGGGGTCGGCGAGGTGCTGCGCGCGCCCGGGCTCGCACCGGTGATCGCGATCCAGACCGTCGCCTACGCGGTGGTCTCGACGGTGCTCGGGCTCTGGGCCGGACCCTACCTGCACGACGTGCACGGGCTCGACGGCGGCGAGCGCGGGCAGGTGCTCGCCGCGATGACGATCGCGCAGCTCGCCGGCGTGCTGGTCTGCGGCCCGCTCGACGCACGCTTCAACACCCGCAAGCGCGTCGTGCTCACCGGCGGCGCGCTGACGCTGGCGACGCTGGTCGCGCTGGCCGCCTGGCCGCGGCCCCCCGCGGCGGTCGCGATCGCGCTGCTCGTCGTGCTGTGCGGCGTCGCGAGCTACGGCGTGACCATCGTCGCGCACGGCCGGAGCCTGTTCCCGGACCGGCTGCTCGGCCGCGGGATGACGACGCTCAACCTCGCCCAGGTGGTGGGCGCCTCGGTGATGCCGGTGCTGACCGGTGCGGTCGCCGCGGCGCTCACCCCCGACGCCCCGGGCGCGTCGACCCCGGAGGGCGCCTACCGTGCGATGTTCGCGGTGATCGGCGCCTGCCTCGCCGCCGGGCTCGCGCTCTATTCGCGCGGACCCGACGCGCGGCCGCGCCCGCTCACGACCTAGCGGCCTGACCGGTCGTCCGGGCGACCGCCTCGCCGTCCTGCAGCGCCCGCGCCAGGTGCTCCGGCGTGGCCGGCTTGAGCAGCACGCGATCGGCGCCCGCGGCCCGCGACCGACCCTCGTGGGCCGGTTCGCCGGTCAGCACGACGATCCAGCACGGCGGCCAGCCGTTCGCACGTTCGGCATCGCGGATCGCGGTGATCAGCGCGACGCCGTCGCGCCCCGGCAGGCCGAGGTCGGTCAGCACCCAGCGGGTCGGCGCGCGCAGCCAGGCGTCCAGCGCCTCTTCGGCGTCGTCGGCGCAGGCCACGTCCCAGCCGAAGCGCGACAGCTGCTGCTCGAGGGTGAACTGCACCACGCGGTCGTCCTCGACGAGCAGCAGGCCGCCCCGGGTCGCGCCGCCCGCCGCGAGGGTCGGCCGCGCGAAGCCCGCGTTGAGGTCCTCGAGCAGCGAGCCGCGCTCCGCGGCCACGGCGTCGAACCGCACCGGCAGGCGCAGGTCGCGGTGCACGCCGGCGCCCGGGCTCGCGAGCAGGTGCAGGCTTCCGCCGAGCGCCTTGGTGATGCGGGCGGCGCGCCACATCGCGACACCGACGACCGCGTCCGAGTCGACGCCGCCGAGATCGCGCGCCGGCTCGGGCACGTCTCCCTCGAGCGCGGCCTGCAGCCGCGCGGCCACCCCGGGGGCGGGGTCCGGCCCGTCGTCGATCACCTTCAGCAGCAGCCAGCCGGCCTCGCTGCCCGCGGCCTCGCGTTCCCAGCGCAGCTCGACGCGCACGTCGCCGCGATCGACCCGCGCGATCGCGTCGCGCACGAGTGCGTCGGCCACCTGGCGCAGCCGCGCCGGGTCGACGTGCATCGCGGGGATCGGGTGCTGGGGCGCGAACAGCGAGAACGCCACGCGGCGGTCGGCGGCGTCCACGGCGGACTGCGAGGCGACCTCGCGGACCAGCGCGAGCACGTCGGTGCGCTGCGGCCTCACGCGGACCTGGCCCCGCTCGATCGCGTCGTAGTCGATCGCGTGCGCGAGCTGGGCGGCGAGCGCCGAGGCCGCGCGCCGCACCGTCGCGAGATGCAGGCGCACGCCGGGCTCGGGGCGCGCCGCATCGAGCAGCCGCATCGCGCCGTTCAGCGACTCCAGGCTCGCCGACGCCTCGCGGCCCATCGCCGCGCAGTGGCGCGCGCGACGCGCCTCGGCCGCCTCGCGCGCCAGACGCCCGTCGGCGAGGACGCGTTCTGCGGCGAGCCGCGCGGCACGCTCCGCGACCACCCGCCGCCACACGACCGCCGCCACGCCGACCGCAACCGCCAGCGCGACGCCCAGCGCCTCGACGAGCCATGCCGACGACGCGCCGGCGCCCGCGTCGGTCGCCGCACGGCACGCGTCCGCGGCCGCGCCGGCGCCCAGCGCGCCCGCGACCCGCAGCCCGTCGATCGACCGTTCCCGAGCGGACATCGTCCTCGCCTCCGCGAGCCCGAAGAGCGGCACGATTGTCGAGCGCGTGCCCCGGGACGTCCTTCAACGAGCGTTAAACCGACCCCTTCGAACGATGCGAAGTGTGTCGCCGCGCATCACTTGTACAGCACCTCGGGCAGCCAGAGCCCGATCTCCGGGAACACGTACAGCATCGCGAGCGCGATGATCTGGATCACCATGAACGGGATCATCCCCGCGAAGATCTGGTTCAGCGTCACGTGCGGCGGCGCCACGCCCTTCAGGTAGAAGGCGGCCATCGCGACCGGCGGCGACAGGAACGCGGTCTGCAGGTTCAGCGCGACCAGCAGGCCGAAGAACAGCGGATCCACCCCGAAGTTGTCGAGCAGCGGGATGAAGATCGGCATGAAGATCACGATGATCTCGGTCCACTCGAGCGGCCAGCCGAGGATGAAGATGATCGCCTGCGACAGCAGCAGGAACTGCACCTTCGACAGGCCGAGCGACAGCACCCAGGTCTCGATCAGCTCCTGCCCGCCGAGCAGCGCGAAGGCGGCCGAGAAGATCGACGAGCCGACGAACAGCCAGCACACCATCGCGCTCGTCTTCGCGGTGAGGAACACCGACTCCCGGACGACGCCGAGGTTGAGCTGCCTGTACGCCGCCGCGAGCAGCAGGCCCCCGATCGAGCCGACCGCGGCCGCCTCGGTCGGGGTCGCGAGGCCGAACACGATCGTGCCGAGCACCGCGACGATCAGGAACGCCAGCGGGAAGAACGACGCCAGCAGCATCTTGAAGACTTCGAGCCGGGCGAAGGTCAGCAGCGCGTAGTAGGCGACCAGCACGGCGGCCAGCACGCCTGCGAAGATCCACCACCACAGCGGCGTCGGACGGCGTTCCTGCGCCTGCGCGGCGTCGGCCGTCGCGGCCTCGGCCTGCGCCGCAGCGGGCGCGGCCGCGGGCGTCTCGGCACCGGCTGCCGTCGCTCCCGCGGGCGCCGCGTCCCCGGACGCGGTGGGCGCCGCTCCGGCGTCCGCCTCCTTCGGCTCGTCCTCGGACGGCGGCTCGGCGAGCCCACCCGACTCCGACGACGACTCGGTGCCCGGCGGCTCCGCCAGGCCGGCGCCGGACTCGGGCTCGGCGCCCGCCGCGCCGCCCATCTCGACCAGCCCCGAAGTGTCCTCGACCGGCAGCGGCGCGGTCGACGCGCGCCAGGTCAGCCCGAGCAGCGCGACGACGAACAGCGCGGGCAGCGCGGCGACCAGCGCCTGGCGTGCGACCTCGCCGAAGCGCAGGTCCGCGTTGCGCGAGCCCTTGAAGGCGCCCGCGAGTCCCGCCAGCACCCGCGGACCGAAGCGCCCGGCGATCCTCGAGGCGACCGGCGACAGCGGCACGCGCCGCTCCGACTCGGGCAGCGGCGGCATCAGGCCGGGCCGCAGCTTCGCGAGCCCGATCACGTACACGACGTACAGCCCCGCGAGCATGATCCCGGGGAAGAACGCGCCGGCGTACAGCTGCACCACCGACACGCCCGCGGTCGCGCCGTAGACGATCAGCAGCACCGAGGGCGGGATCAGGATGCCGAGGCACCCGCCCGCGGTGATCACGCCCGAGGACACGCCGGTCGAGTAGCCGGCGCGCAGCATCGCGGGCAGCGCGAGCAGGCCCATCAGCGTCACCACCGCGCCGACGATGCCGGTCGCGGTCGCGAACACCGCGCAGGTGAACAGCGTGGCCACCGCGAGCGAGCCCGGCACGCGGGCGAGCGCGAGGTGCAGGCTCCTGAACAGCTTCTCGATCAGGTTGGCGCGCTCGACCAGGTAGCCCATGAACACGAACAGCGGGATCGAGATGAGCACGTCGTTGCTCATCACCGAGTACGCGCGCTGCACCATCAGGTCGAGCGTCTGCCCGAGCGCGAGGTCCGGATTGCGCGACCGGTAGGCGAGGAACGCGAACAGCATCCCCATGCCCATCAGCGTGAACGCGGTCGGGAAGCCGAGCATGATCGCGACCACGACCAGCGCGAGCATCAGCAGGCCGAGGTGGCCGCTCTGCATGTTGCCCCACGGCATGAACACGACCACGGCGCCCACGATCAGCGCCATGATCGCGAGGCCGAAGTACATCTCCTTGCGCATCGCTCAGCGCTCCCCGGCGGCCGACACCGGGCCCACGTTGTGGGTGCCCTCGCCCTCGTGCGTGACCATCGCCTTGAGCTTGTCGACGTCGACCTCCTCGACGTCCTGCTCGCGCGACGGCCACTCGCCGTCGCGCAGGCACACGATGCAGCGCAGGATCTCGACCAGCCCCTGCACCAGCAGCAGCGCACCGGCGACCGGGATCACCGCCTTGAACGGGTAGATCGGCGGGCCGTCCGCGGTGATCGACGAGTGCTCTCGGATCGCGAAGGAATCGGCGGCGTACGAGTAGCCGGCCCAGGCGAGCGCGATCACGCCGGGCAGGAAGAACACCAGGTACAGGACCAGGTCGAAGAACGCCTGGGTCCGCGGCTTGAAGAAGCCGTAGAGGATGTCGCCGCGGACGTGGCCGTTCTTCGACAGCGTGTACGCCCCCGCCATCATGAACAGCGTGCCGTACAGCATGATCTGCACGTCGAACGCCCACGGGTGCGGGTCGTTCAGCACGTAGCGCGAGAACACCTCGTAGCCGATCAGGCCGGTCAGCACGACGATCAGCCAGGCGAAGGCCTGGCCGGCGAACGTGGACACGCGGTCGACGGCGAGGAAGAACTTCTGCATCGGGGAACCCCTGGACGCGTCCTACCCGCTCGGTGGTCGCGATTCCGTGTTGTCGTCCGGCCGCTGCGGGACCGGCCGCGTCGCGGCGGAGACGGGCGCGTCCGCAGCGGTGACGTCGCACCGCGGCGGACGTGCGGGCGGGAGACGCGGCGCGTCCCCCGCCCGGCCTGCCTCAGCCCTTCTTGCCGAAGTAGTGGGTGTAGGCCATCCGCCGGTTCGTGTTGGTGTCCATGTCCCAACGCACCGTGCGCGCGGCGAACGCCCGCTGCGACTCGACGATCTCCTTGAACAGCGGATTCTCCGCGGACTTCTTGGCGACGACCTGGTCGTAGACCTTGAGCTGCTGCTGCAGGATCGCGTCGGGGGTCTTGTAGAACTTGATCCCCTGCTTCTGCTGCATCTCCTCGTAGTCCTTCGAGTAGCGGTCGACCGCCTTCCACGACATGTCGGCCGACGCGGCCTCGACCGCGTTGTCGATCACGGCCTTCAGCTTCGGCGCGAGCCCGTCGAGCTTCGCCTTGTTGAAGAGGATCTCGAACTGCTCGGCGTTCTGGTGGAAGCTCTGCAGCATGCAGACCTTCGAGACGTCGGGGAAGCCGAGGATCCGGTCGGAGCTCGCGTTGTTGAACTCCGCCGCGTCGAGCAGCCCGCGGTCCATCGCGGGGATGATCTCGCCGCCGGGCAGCGCGTTGACCGACACGCCCATCGCGGTGAAGACGTCGATCGAGATGCCGACCGTGCGGTACTTCAGGCCCTTCATGTCCTCGGCCTTCGCGATCGGCTTCTTGAACCAGCCGAGCGGCTGCGAAGGCATCGGGCCGTACACGTACGAATAGACGTTCGCGCCGACCGCGCCGTAGAGCTTCTCGAGCAGCGCCTTGCCGCCGCCGTACTTGTGCCAGGCGAGCAGCATGTTCGCGTCCATGCCGAACGCGGGGCCCGAGCCCCACAGCGCGAGCGCGCTGTTCTTGCCGTAGTGATAGACGACGACCCCGTGGCCGCCGTCGAGCGTGCCCTTCGACACCGCGTCGAGCAGGCCGAACGCGGGCACGACGGCGCCGGCCGGCAGCACCTCGATCTTCAGCTCGCCGCCGGTCATGTCGTTGACCTTCTTGGCGAAGTCGTTCGCGTACTCGTGGAAGATGTCCTTCGCGGGCCACGTGCTCTGGAAGCGCAGGTTCGTGGTCTGCGCCTTCACGATGGCCGGGAAGCCCAGAGCCGCGCCGCTCGCCGCTCCCGCGGTCGCGATGAAGCGACGGCGTGCGCCGGTCGATTGGGTCATGGTGGTGTCTCCTTGGGTGGGGGCCGCAATGGTAGGCGCAGGTGGCTGCGCTGTCACCTCAACCCCAGCGCGGCCGCGGGCGAAGTTCACGGTCGGGACACGATGCCGCCGCGCTCCGGGCCCGCGCGTTGCCGCAGCGACCCCTGTCGCGCGTCGCACCGGCTCCGTCCGGACGCGCGGGCGCATCCCCTCCCAACCGCGCGCACCTGCCGCGCGGCTGACCTCGACCGCAAGGAGACGATCATGACGAACCCCCCTCTTCGAACCCGGGACGGGCGCACGCGCACCGCCCGGATCGGCCTGGCGACCGCGGTCGTCGCGCTGTCGAGCCTGTCGGCCTGCTCGATGTGGCACGGCATGACCGACCGGATCGCCGGACGCGGCACGTCCTCGGACACCGCGCGCGCGACGCGACCGGCGACCTCGACCGCGGGGCCGTCCGGCGGCACCTGGGGCGGCGGCGCGGGCATGCCGTCCGGCGCGACCGGCGCGGCGTCGGGCGCGACCGGCGGGTCCGCGCGCGATCCGTCCGGCATGGCCGGCGTCCAGGGCGCGACCGGCGCCGGCGGCGCCTACGGCACGCCCGGCACGGCGGCCGCACCGGGCGGCATGGGCGCGCCGGGAATGTCCGGCGCGCGGAGCATGTCGGGCTCGCCGGGCGTGCCGGTCACGACGGACGGGGCGGCCGTGCCCGCGGGTCCGGTCGTTCCGGGCGCGGACGTCAGCCGCCTGCGCGGCCCCACGCTGCCGCCCAGCGCCGGCCGCGGGGCGCCGACCTTCCGCTCGTACAACGAGTGCCGCAGCTGGCTGGCGCAGCAGGCCCGGATGGCGAACCGGGGCCCGTCGTTCGGCGGCGAGATCACGATGTCGGACGTGGACCCGTGCCGCGACATGCCGCGGTCGTGACGCCCCCGGGGGCCGGCGCCGCCCCGCGCTAGAAGAAGCCGACGCTCACCTGGAAGAGCTTCTCGACGCGCGGGATCAGCCGCTTGTTCGCGACGAACACGATCACGTGGTCCTCGGGCTCGATGACCGTGTCGTGGTGGGCGATGATGACCTCGGTGCGATGGCCCGGCGCCTGCCGGACGATCGCGCCGATGGTCGCGCCCGCGGGCAGGTCGACCTGCTCGATCCGCCGGCCGACGACCCGGCTCGACTTGGGGTCGCCGTGCGCGACCGCCTCGAGCGCCTCGGCCGCGCCGCGGCGCAGCGAGTGCACCGCCGCGACGTCGCCTCGCCGCACGTGCGCGAGCAGTTCGCCGATCGTCGCCTGCGCCGGCACGATCGCGATGTCGATGCGTCCGCCCTCCACCAGGTCCGCGTAGGCGCGCCGGTTGATCAGCGCGATCACGCGCTTGGCGCCCATCTTCTTCGCGAGCAGCGAGGACATGATGTTGTCCTCGTCGTCGGAGGTCAGCGCGCAGAACAGGTCCATCTCGCCGACGCTCTCCTCGTCGAGCAGGTCCTCGTCGGTGGCGTCGCCGTTGAGCACCAGCACGTTAGACGGCAGCTCGGCGGCGAGCAGGTCGCAGCGGCTCGACAGCGGCTCGATGATGCGCACGTCGATCCGCCGTTCGGCGAGCCGCTGGGCGAGGCGCATCCCGATGCGCCCGCCGCCGGCGAGCATCACGCGGCGCACCGGCCGGTCCATCTTGCGCAGCTCGGTCAGCACGGTGCGGATGTGCTCGGTGGCGGCGAGGAAGAACACCTCGTCGCCCGGCTCGATCATCGCGTCGCCGTCGGGGTAGATCGTGGTGTCGCCGCGGAAGATCGCGACGATCCGGGAGTCGACGTTCGGGATGTGCCGCTTGATCTCGCGGATCGGCCTGCTCACCAGCAGGCCCTCGCGGTTCGCGCGGACCGCGATCAGGCTGACCGCGCCGTCGGCGAACTCCAGCACCTGCAGCGCCTCCGGGAACTCGACGAGCTTGGCGACGTAGTCGGTGACCGTCTTCTCGGGCACGATCAGGTGGTCGACCGAGAACGCGCCCTCGCCGACCAGCTCGGGGTTGTCCTGGAAGTCGGCGCCTCGCACCCGGGCGATCCGCGTCGGGACGTTGAACACCTGCGCGGCGAGGTGGCAGGCGACGAGGTTGGTCTCGTCGCTCTGCGTGGTCGCGATCAGCATGTCGGCGTCCTCGGCGCCCGCGTTGCGCAGCACCGACGGCTGCGCGGCGTTGCCGGTGACGGTGCGCAGGTCGAGGCGGTCCTGCAGCTCGGCGAGCCGCGCCCGGTCGGTGTCGACGACGGTGATGTCGTTCTGCTCCGAGACGAGGCTCTCGGCGACCGACGCGCCGACCCGGCCGGCGCCCAGGATGACGATCTTCACGGCGCGGCCGTGCCGGTGCGGGCCGCGGGGCTCACTGCGGCGTCTGGGTGCCCTTGCGGTACGCGCCCTTGGACAGGTCGATGCCGAGCTGCTTGAGCTTGCGGTACAGGTGCGTGCGCTCCAGGCCGGTCTTCTCCGCCACCCGGGTCATCGAGCCGTGCTCGCGCGACAGGTGGTGCTCGAAGTACGCGCGCTCGAACGCGTCGCGCGCCTCGCGCAGCGGCAGGTCGAGCGGCAGCTCGCGCGATTGCGCGGGCGCGCCGCCGGGGCCGGCGACCGGCGCGGTCAGGAACTGCGCGGACGGCGAGGCGAGGGGCATCGTCGGGCCGTTGGCGCCGACCGGCAGCATCGTGATCGTCGGCGCGCCGCCGGTGCTCGCGGCGAGCGGGTGATAGGCCTGCGGCGCGACCTTCGGGG
>ENA-UOYA01002365-UOYA01002365.1-activated-sludge-metagenome-genome-assembly--contig:-NODE-2365-length-18273-cov-4.577451_pt1 | contig 18273 bp, 19 predicted proteins | sample MGYA00238163_ERZ764804 | MGnify/ENA primary metagenome ERZ764804 (study PRJEB28919, sample SAMN05720223) | activated sludge metagenome | isolation source: Anaerobic digester | place: Hong Kong... | reverse complement strand
GTCGGCGGGCCCGGCATGCTTGCCGGGCCCCGGCCCGGAGGGCTGAGGCGGGGCGCCGAGCACTGCTCGGCGGTCCTCTGCGCCGCGCCGCGTCGGCGGGCCCGGCATGCTTGCCGGGCCCCGGCCCGGCGCGCCGCTCAGAGCAGCTTCATCGCGCCGAGCAGCAGGGCCGTCTGCGCCGTCAGCGCGGTCAGCACCCACCGGATCACCTCCGACTTCGCATCCGCGATGCGGGCCGTGGTCGAGGCGTCGAGCGTGGCGATGCGTGCGGACAGCGTTGCGTCGAGCTCGGTGATGCGGGCGGACAGGCTCGCGTTCACCTCGGCGATGCGGGTGTGCAGCTCGGCGACGTCGCGCTTCGTCGCGAGCACCTGGGCGTGCAGCGAATACCGCTCGTCGATGCGCCGGTCGAACAGGTCGACGACCGCGCGCGCCCGCTCGGCGGGCACGCCGATCAGCAGCAGCGCTTCGAGCAGGGCGGCGTCGAACGTTCCCATGCGGAGCAGGATAGCCGCACCCGCCGCGCCGGACAATCGGCCGCGGGGCCTAGGTCGCCGTGCGCATGCGATCATCCCGGCCGCCATGGACCTGCGCGCGCTGCGCTACTTCGTCGCGGTCGTCGACGCCGGCAGCCTGTCGCGGGCAGCCGGCGGGCTCTACGTCGCGCAGCCGGCGCTCACCGCGCAGGTCAAGCGCCTCGAGGACGAGTTCGGCGTGCTGCTGCTCGAGCGTTCGCACGCCGGCGTGCGGCCGACCGCGGCCGGGCTGAGGCTCTACGAGGACGCGACGCGGCTGCTCGCCGAGGCCGACGCGCTGAAGCGGCGGATCGGGCGGCCGGCGGGCGAGCCCGAGGGCACGGTCACCGTCGCGATGCCGGGCCTGCTGGTGCCGGTGCTGGCCGGGCGCTGGCTGATGCGGTTGCGGGCCGCGCACCCGAGGATCCGCGTGTTCGTGCTCGACTCGGCGAGTCTCGGCGTCGAGGAGGCGGTGCGCGACGGGCGCGCGGACTTCGGGCTGCTGGTCGATCCGACGCCGGCGGCGGGGCTCGCGTCGCGCCCGGTCGTCGACGAGCCGGTGTACTTCGTCGGCCTCGACCTCGACGGCGCGGCGCGCGCCGTGCTGCGCGGGCCGCGCTCCGCGCGGCTGCGCGCGAAGGCTCCGGCCGGCGTCCCGCCGCCCGACCCCACGATCCGCTTCGCCGACGCCGCGCGCTTCCCGCTGGTCATGCAGTCGCGGCGCTTCGCGATCCGCCGGCAGGCGGCCGAGACCGCCGCGTCGCTCGGCCTGCGGCTGGACGTCGTCCACGAACACGATTCGGCCGCGGTGATCCGTGCGCTGCAGCGCGCGGGCGCCGGCTTCACCTTCACCCCGAGCTGCGCGGTGCAGCGCACGGCCTCGGACGCGCGCTACCTGCACGCGCGCGTCGTCGAGCCCGGGCTGCGGCGCAGCTACGCGATCGGGCGGCTCGCCGGCCGCCAGCTCGACGACGCGGCCCGCGCGGTCGAGCGCGCGCTGCGCGAGGAGATCGGCGAGGCGATCGCGCAGCGGCGCTGGGTGGCGACCCACCTCGGATCCGGGGTCGATCAGGAAGATTGATAGAAGCCTATCGGCGATCGGTATTTGTGTTCCCCGAACGCCCGCGCGAGCATCTCCCCGCGACGCACCGAGCGTCCCCGAGGAGATCCCATGGCCCCGATCGCCGTTCCCGCCGACGCCCCCCGCGGCACGCCGATCCCGAACGTCGGCGCGCTGACCTCGCGCTACCTGCGGATGCACGGCCGCGGCGAGGCGGTGCGCACCTCGACGTCGTCGATCACCGGCGCCGGACTCGACCGTCGGAGCAACCGCCTCGCGAACGCGCTCGACGCGCTCGGACTGCGCCGCGGCGACCGCGTCGCGGTCTGGCTGCCGAACCGCATCGAGGTCGTCGAGGTCGAGCTCGCCTGCTACAAGGGCGCGTTCGCGAAGACGCCGGTCAACGCGCGGCTGTCGCCGCGCGAGGTCGCCGCGGTGCTCGCCGACAGCGGCGCCGCGCTGATGGTGACCACCGCGCAGCGCGCCGAGTCGCTGCGGCCCGAGCTCGTCGGCGAGCCGCCGCGCCTGCTGCTGCTCGACGTGCCGGCGACCGACGCGCGCGCCTACGAGGCCGCGCTCGAGCGCGCGAGCGACGCGTTCGAGCCGCGCGCGGTCGGCCGCGACGACCTCGCGGTCCTGCACTACACCTCCGGCTCGTCCGGCGTGCTGAAGGCCGCGATGCAGACCTTCGGCAACCGCCTCGCGCAGCTGCGCAAGTTCCTGATGCGGCCCGACGGCCGCGGCGCGCCCGGCGACATCCTCGGCCTGGTCGGCCCGATCACGCACGCCTCGGGCATGCAGCTCGCGCCGGCGTTCTGCTCGGGCGTCACCGTGCGCCTGTTCGAGAAGTTCGAGCCCGAGGCCTTCCTGCGCACGATGCGCGACGAGCGCATCACCTCGACCTTCATGGTGCCGACGATGATCGGCATGGTGCTCGCCGCGATCGGCGACGGCGCGCGCCCCGCGCTGCCCGCGCTCAGGCGCCTCGGCTACGGCGCCGCGCCGATGGCGCCCGCGCGCATCCTCGAGGCGATGGACGTGTTCGGCCCGGTGCTCACGCAGGGCTACGGCGCCGGCGAGACCACCTCGGGCGTCACCACGCTGTCGGTGCACGACCACGTGGTCGCGCGCGAGCGCTTCCCCGAGCGGCTCGCGTCCTGCGGGCGGCCGTTCGCCGAGTCGCTGGTCGAGGTGGTCGACGACGCCGGTCGCGTGGTCGCGCCGGGCGAGGTCGGCGAGATCGTCGTCAGCGGCGAGGACGTGTTCGCCGGCTACTGGGGCGCGCCGCAGCTGACCGCCGAGGTGCTGAAGGACGGCCGCTACCACACCGGCGACCTGGCGCGCGTCGACGAGGACGGCTTCGTCTACATCGTCGACCGCAAGAAGGACATGGTGATCACCGGCGGCTTCAACGTCTATCCGACCGAGGTCGAGGCGGTGCTCTACCAGCACCCGGCGGTCGCCGAGGCCTGCGTGTTCGCGGTGCCCGACGACACCTGGGGCGAGGCGGTCGGCGCACACCTGGTGCTGAAGGCGGGCGCGGGCGCGACCGTGCAGGAGATCGACGCGTTCTGCGCCGACCGGCTGGCCGGCTTCAAGAGGCCGCGGCTGGTGAAGCTCGTGCCGCAGGTGGCCCGCAACGCGAACGGCAAGGTCGCGCGCCGCGAGGAGCAGGCGCCGTACTGGGCCGGCCGCAGCCGCAACGTCAACTGACACTGGAGCGACGATGGACGCACCCGTCCCGTACTTCGAGGGCTCGGAGAAGGCGCGCGCGCTGATCGGGCGGATCCGCGCGTTCGTCGCCGACGAGCTCGAGCCGCTCGCGCGCGAGCACGGCGTCGACCACGAGCGCGGCGCGGACCGGGCGCTGCTGCGCCGGGTCTGGAAGCGCTCGCACGAGCTCGGCTTCTACGGCATGACGCTGCCCGAGAAGATGGGCGGCGCGGGCCTGTCGCTGCTCGACCACGTGCTGGTCAAGGAGGCGATCTACGCCTGCGGCTCGCCGTTCGCGCCGCACGTGCTCGGCGAGCTGTCCGGGCCGCCGCGGATCGGCGCGCTGGTGCGCACCGCGACGCCGTACCAGATGGAGCGCTTCATCGTGCCGGTGGCGCGCGCCGACAAGGCGATCTGCTTCGCGATCACCGAGGAGCACGCGGGCTCGGACGCCGGCGCGCTGCGCACGAAGGCGGTCCGCGACGGCGACGCCTGGGTGCTGACCGGCCGCAAGCGCTTCATCTCCGGTTCGCCGTTCGCCGACCTCGCGGTGGTGATCGCATCGACCTCGGAGGACCCGGCGGTGCGCGAGACGACCGCGTTCGTCGTCGAGCTCGACGGCGCGGGCGCGCGCGTCGAGGGCGGCTACCGGACGATGGCCGGGCAGTCGCACACCGCGGACATCGTGCTCGAGGGCTGCCGCGTGCCCGACGCGCACCGGATCGGCGAGGTGGGCAAGGGGCTCGGGCTCGCGCTCGGACGGATCACCGTGAACCGGCTGCTGCACTGCCCGGCGATGGTCGGGCTCGCGGCGGTCGCGCTGCGCGACGCGCGCGCCTACGCGCTCGAGCGGCGCCAGTTCGGCCAGCCGATCGCCGGCTTCCAGGCGATCCAGCACCTGGTCGCCGACATGGCGACCGAGCTGGCCGCGGCGCGCGGGCTGATGCTGTCGGTCGCGCGCGAGCTCGACGCGGGTGTCGACGCGCGCGCGAGCGCGTCGATGGCGAAGCTCTTCTGCTCGGAGACCGCGTTCCGCGTCGCCGACCGCGCGGTCCAGGTGCTGGGCGGGCAGGGGATCGTGCAGGGCAGCCGGGTGGAGTTCCTGTTCCGGATGCTGCGCATGTACCGGATCCTGACCGGCACCAGCGAGATCCAGCGCAACACGATCGCGAAGGAACTGCTCGCGCCGCCGCGGGCGGCCTGAGCGTCGGGACGACACGGGAGACACCATGGATCGCAGGACCTTCGTCGCGGCCGCGCTGGCCGCCGCGGCATCCCCCGCTCGGGCCCAGGCGTGGCCGACGCGGACCATCAGGTGGATCGTGCCCTACGCGCCCGGCACCGCGCCCGACCAGACCGTGCGCGTGGTCGCCGAGGCGATGGCCGAAACGCTGAAGCAGCCGGTGATCGTGGAGAACAAGGCGGGCGCCGGCGGCAACATCGGCGCGCAGCTCGCCGCGCGTGCGCCGGCCGACGGCTACACCTGGGTGTATTCGGCCACGCCGATGGCCGCGGCGATGGCGATGCACCGCAGGCCGGGCTTCGACGCGATGAAGGACTTCGTCCACGTGTCGCGGATCGGCGCCTCGGACGTGCTGCTCGTGGTCCCCCCGGACTCGGGCCTGCGTTCGGTGAAGGATCTGGTGGAGCGCGCGCGGCGCGAGCCGGGCCGGCTGAACTACGGCTCGGGTGGCGTCGGCACGCCGGCGCACCTCGGCGCGGAGCTGATGCTCGCGACCGCCGGCGTCGAGGCGACGCACGTGCCGTTCAAGGGCGCGGTCGACGCGGTCAACGCGGTGATCGCGAGGCAGATCGACTTCAGCCTGCCGATCTTCCAGGTCGCGCTGCCGCACGTCGCCCAGAAGCGCCTGGTCGCGCTCGCGGTCGCGGGGCCGCAGCGCAACCCGAAGCTGCCCGACGTGCCGACGCTCGCCGAGGCCGGCGTGCCCGGCGTGTCGCTGGTGTCGTTCGGCGGCCTGTCCGTGCCCGCGGGCACGCCCGCGCCGATCGTCGCGAGGCTGAACGCGACGCTGCGCGAGGTTCTCGCCCGGCCCGAGCTGCGCGCGAAGCTCGACAACGGCGGCCTGATCGAGCCGAGCTCGCCCGAGCAGTACACCGAGGCGCTGCGCGCCGAGATCGCGAAGACCGAGCGGATGGTGAAGCTCGCGAGGATCGAGCTCGACTAGGCGCCCGCCGCGGGGCGCCCGGCCGCGCCGCGCAGGTGGGCGCGCAGCCCGGCCTCGCCGGCGCGCATCACGCCGTCGTGGTTCCAGCGGAACGCGGGGGCGAGCAGCGGCGACAGCGCGCGCATCCAGCCGCGGGCCGGCCGCACCCGCCACACGTGGGTCACGTCGGTCGCCGCGCCGTCCGCGCGCAGCAGCCACAGGCCCTCGCCCTCGAGCCCGCCGCGCGAGCGACCGCGCAGGCGCAGCGGGCGCACCGCCTCGAGCGCCTCGACCTCGATCGCGATCCGGTACGGCAGGCGCGTCGACCAGTCGATGCGACGCACGCCCCCGATGCCGTCGGGACCGCCCTCGCGCAGCGTCCGGACGCGGCGGACGTACGGCCACCACCCCGGCCAGCCGGCGGGGTCGGCGAGCGCGGCCCACACCCGCTCGACCGGTGCGTCGAGATGCCAGTGGCTGACCAGGTCGAATCGGCCGGTCGTGCCGGGGCGCGGGGAGGCGTCGCGGTGCATGGAGGGGGGCGGGGCGGGTCCCGATCCGGTGTACGCGCGTCGCCGCCGACCGGATGCGGCCCGGAGCCCGCGGCGGTGGCGTCGGGGCACGGCCGGGCGCCGGCGCCGCTTGACGTCGGGCCCCGGGGCGCCTTGAATCCGATCGTCGCGCCGCTGCGTAGGTTCGGCATGGACCCTTCCGATGGCCAGACCCCCGCCGTGCCCGGCCGGGCCCGCGCGGTCCGCCGGCGCCTGATGGAGCGCGTCGCCGACGCCGACGGCTCGCACCTCACGGTCGTCCCGGACGACGAGGGCTGGCGGCCGTTCCTCGACGGCATCCGGATCAGGGTGCTGCACGAGCGCGACGGCGTGCTGTCGTACCTGCTGCGCCTGGCTCCGGGCGCCTGCCTGCCGGCCCACCGGCACCCGCAGGACGAGGAGTGCGTCGTCGTCGAGGGGTGGCTGCAGGTCGGCACGCGCGAGGCCTTCGGCCCCGGCACCTACCACCGGGCCCACGCCGGCGCGCTGCACCCGACGATCCGCACCGAGACCGGCGCGACGATCTTCCTGCGCGGGGCGGTGCCCGCGGCCGACCAGCTGCTGGAATGACCCCGTCGACCGACCCCGGCCACTCCCGGAGGTGCCGAATGCATCCAGCCGAGACACCCCCGGACGACGACCCGACGGTGCCCCTCGTGCCGGGGGACGACGACGATCCGCCCGCTCCCGGCGACGGCCCGTGCGACGAGGGCCGGGTCGGACGGTCGGCCGGCGCCGCGGCCGCGGCGCCGGCGCCCGCCGCGACGGATCCGCAGCTCGCGGCGTGGCTCGCCGCGATCGTCGAGCAGGACGAGCGCGCGCTGGCCGCGCTGTACGACGCGACGTTCGCGCGCGTGTTCGGCCTGGTGCTGCGGATCGTCCGCGACGCGGCGCTGGCCGAGGAGGTGGTCGAGGACGCCTACTTCCAGGTCTGGCGGCAGGCCGTGCGCTTCGATCCCTCCCGTGGTCGGGCGCTGACCTGGCTGCTGTCGATGGCCCGCTCGCGCGCGATCGACGCGCTCAGGCGCGAGGCGCGGTTCGCCCACGAGGCGCTCGACGAGGACGGCGGGCCCGAGCCCCCGAGCGCCGATCCCGAGCCCGACGAACTGCTCGAGCTGGCGCGTCGCCACGCCGACCTGCACCGCGCGCTGACGCGGCTGGGCGCGCAGCCTCGCCAGCTGGTCTCGATGTCGTTCTTCCGCGGCCTGAGCCACGAGGAGATCGCCGTCCAGATGGGCCTGCCGCTGGGCACGGTGAAGACGCAGATCCGGCGCGCGCTGCGGGTGCTGCGCGACGCGCTCGGCGACGCCGGCGCGCCGCAGCCGGCCTCCTGACGGTCCCGTCGTGCCACCGGGACGCCGATCCCCCGTTCTGCAGGACAATGCCGCCATGGCCTCCCGCCGCCCGCCGCCACGCATCGACCCCGCGCCCGACCCGGTCGATCCGGCGCTCGCGCCGCTGCTCGGCGAGCCGTTCGCCAGCGCCTGGTCGGACGGGCCGGACGCGTCGCGGGCGTCCGGCCCGCTGCGCACGCGCCTGCTCGGGCGCCTGGCGGCGTCGAAGGCCGCGTCGGCCGCCATGGTCACGCGGCGCTTCGCGCGGCTGCGGCCCGAGCCGGCGGGCGAGGGCGTGTCGGTGCGAACGCTGTACGCCGCCGAGCCGGGGCGCGCGCCGCGTCCCGGCGAGCCGCAGCGGGCCGCGCTGGTCGAACTCGCCCCCGGCGCGCGCTGGACCGCGCCCGATGCCGGCGTGCGCCGCGAGTGGCTGGTGCTGCGCGGCAGCGTGCGGATCGGCACCGAGCCGATGACGGTCCGGGACTACCTGAACGTGCCGGCCGGGCATCCGCCGCAGGCGGTGCGCAGCGACGACGGCGCGCTGCTCTTCCTGCGCGCCTCGCAGGTGCCGGGCGACGCGGGCGGCGCGGCGTGCTGCGTGCGCGACGCCGAGGTCGACTGGCCCGAGTACGCGCCCGGCATCCGGCGGCGGGTGCTCTGGCGGCACGGCGCGCAGGCCGCGCTGCTGTACCACGCGGCGGCCGGCGCATCGGTGCCGGTGCACCGGCACGGCCACGACGAGGAGTGCCTGATGGTGCAGGGCGAACTCTTCCTCGACGACGTGCTGCTGCAGCCCGGCGACTACCAGCTCGCGCCCGCGGGCACCGGGCACCGCGTCACCGAGACCGACACCGGCGTCGTCCTCTACGCGCACGGCGACCTCGACCTGGACTTCGTCGACGGCTGAATCCGCGCGGGCCGCGCGGCCGTATGGCCCTTCATCGCACCCGATGGAGGCCGACGATGAGCACCGCACTCGAGACCGTCCAGCAGATCTACGCCGCGTTCGCGCGCGGCGACATCCCCGCGATCGTCGAGCTGCTCGACGACGACGTGCAGTGGGAGACCTGGGAGGCGAACGCCGCGCAGGCCGCCGACGTGCCCTGGCTGCGCGCCGGCACCGGCAAGGCGGCCGCCTGGCGATTCTTCGAGGAGATCGCACGGTTCAGGTTCGACGACTTCCGGGTCCTCGGCCTGATGGCCAGCGACACGCAGGTGGCGGCCGAGGCTGTCGTCGACGCCGTCGTGCCGGGCGGCAAGCGGCTGCGCGACGAGGAGCTGCACCTGTGGAACGTCAACGCCGCCGGCAAGGTCGTGCGCTTCCGCCACTACGCCGACACCGCCAAGCACATCGCGGCCGCGCGCTGAACGGCCGTCCCGCAGGAGACCCCGCCATGGACCTCGACCCCGCGAGATCCGCTGCCCGGCCCGACCCGGCCTCGCGCGCCGTCGTGCTGGGCGCCAGCATCGCGGGCCTGCTCGCCGCCCGCGTGCTCTCGGAGCGTTTCGACGACGTGGTGCTGCTGGAGCGCGACGCGCTGCCCGACGGACCGCTGCCGCGCAAGGGCACGCCGCACGCGGTGCACCCGCACGGCCTGCTCGCGCGCGGGCTGCAGGTGCTCGAGCAGCTGTTCCCGGGCTTCACGCTCGAGATGCAGGCCCGCGGCGGCCTGTCCGGCGACATGACCGCCGACGTCGCCTTCGAGGCCGGTCGGCGACGCTTCGCGCCGTGCCGCGCGGGGCTGCAGGCGCTGGTCGTCAGTCGCCTCGCGATCGAGTCCGCGATCCGCGCGCGCGTGCTGGCCCGACCGAACGTGCGCGCGCTCACCGGCGTCGCGGTGCTCGCGCCGAGCCACCGCGCGGGCCGCGTCGACGGCGCGCGCTGGCGCGACCCGGACGGCACCGAGCGGACGCTGCCCGCGGCACTGGTCGTCGACTGCACCGGCCGCGGCTCGCAGGCGCCGAAGTGGCTCGCCGACTGGGGCTACGCCGGCCTGCACGAGGAGCGCGTCGAGATCGGCATCGCGTACGCCAGCGCGTACTTCCGGCGCACGGGCACCCTCGCGCGCGGGCCGGGCCTGGAGAAGGTCGGCGTGTTCGGCGCGGTCACGAACGCACAGCCGCGCCCGGGCGTGCTGCTCGCGCAGGAGCCCGACGCGCAGGGCACGCCGCGCTGGGTGGTGGCGGTCGGCGGCTTCCGCGACGACCAGCCCGACGCGACGCTCGAGGGGTTGCGCGCGCACGCGCGCTCGATCGGCAGCCCCGAGCTGGACCGGGTGGCGCACGAGGGCGAGCTGCTCGGCGAGGTGATGCGCTACCGGATGCCCCACAGCCAGCGCCGGCGCTACGAGTGGATGCGCCGGCTGCCGCGCGGCTTCGTGGTGACGGGCGACGCGATCACCAGCTTCAATCCGATCTACGGGCAGGGCATGACGGTGTCGGCGTGCGAGGCGCTCGCGCTGCAGCGCGAGCTCGCGCGCACCGGTCGCGACGTGGACCCGAGGCGCTTCTTCCGGGCGGCCGCGCGGGTGGTCGACATCCCGTGGCAGGTGGCGGTCGGCGGGGACCTGTCGATCGACGCGGTGCCCGGTCGCCGGCCGCTGCCGGTGCGCGCGGTCAACGCGTACATCGCGCGGCTCTACCGGGTGGCGCCGGACGATCCGGTCGTGAGTCTCGCGTTCCAGCGCGTGGTGCACCTGCTCGACGCACCGGCCGCGCTGTTCGCGCCGAAGGTGATGGTGCGCGCGTTCGTGCCGCGGCGATGGGTCGCGCCGGACCGGCGCGCGACCGCGGCGACCTCGACCCCGGCGTCCGGCTGACGGCGCGTCCCGGCGGCACGGCACGCGCCCGGACGCGAGGTCGCGCCGGGACGGCGCGCACGCCGGCACCGGCGCGGTCCGCACGGCCACGGTTTAGAATCGGTCCGACCGCCGTCCGACCCCGCCGCCGTGCCCCCGGCTCCGTCCACCGCCCACGCTCCCGCCGACCCCGACGCCGCACGGCCCGCGCTGCGCGTGGCCGACCTGCGCCTCGCGTTCGGCGGCCTGCGCGCGCTCGACGGCGTGAGCTTCGACGTGCGCCGCGGCGCGATCACCGCGCTGATCGGCCCGAACGGCGCCGGCAAGACCACCGCGTTCAACGTCGTCTCCGGCCTGCTGCGCGCGGACTCGGGCGAGGTGACGTTCGAGGGTCGGCCGATCGCCGGCCTGCCGCCCGAGCGCATCGCCGCGCTCGGCCTCACGCGCAGCTTCCAGATCGCGCGCGGCTTCCCGAAGCTCTCTGTGTTCGAGCACCTGATGGTCTACGGCCCTCGCCAGCCGGGCGAGCGCTGGCTCGCGTCGCTGGTCGGCTCGACCGCGGCGCGCCGCCACGAGGCGCGGCTCGCCGAGGGCGCGCTCGCGGTCGCGCGGCGGCTGCGGCTCGAGCGGGTGATCGACCACCGGGTCGGCGAGCTGTCGGGAGGGCAGAAGAAGCTGCTCGAGATCGGCCGCGCGCTGATGGCCGAGCCGACGACGATCCTGCTCGACGAGCCGGCCGCAGGCGTCAACCCGACGCTCGCCGAGGAGATCGGCGACCACCTGCGCGCGATCGTCGCCGAAGGCCGGACGATCCTGCTGGTCGAGCACGACATGGCGCTGGTCGAGCGGATCTCGGACCACGTCGTGGTGATGGCCGCCGGACGGCGCCTCGCCGAGGGCGCCTTCGAGGCGGTCCGCGACGATCCGGCGGTGCAGGACGCCTACCTCGGGGCGCGGCGGTGAGCGCGCTCCGGGAGGCGTCTGATCGCAGAGGCGCGGAGGAGGTCATCGAGAGGTGCTCGCTTCGGGGCGCCTTCGGACCGCAGAGGCGCAGAGAAGAGCGGAGGCGCGCGAAGACAGGAAAGTCTGTCGGCCGAGGCTCGGGGCCTTCGGCGAACCTGCGCGTCCCGGTAGTCATTCTCGAGGTTCCTCCTGCGCCTCTGCTTTTCTCTGCGCCTCTGCGTCCCGGAAGCCCCGAAGCGCCCACCCGCATCGATGCGATCGCAAGGGCAGGCCGATGAGCGCCGCGCTGGAGATCGAGGGCGTGGTCGGCGGCTACGCGTCGGCCGACCACGTGGTCAAGGGCGTGAGCGTGCGCGTGGCCGCCGGCGAGTGGGTCGCGGTGATCGGACCGAACGGTGCCGGCAAGTCGACGCTGCTGAAGCTCGCCGCCGGGCTGCTCGTGCCGCGCGAGGGCCGCGTGCGGCTCGCCGGGCGCGACGTGACCGGCCTGTCGCCGCAGCGGCTGATCGAGGCCGGCCTCGTGATGGTGCCGCAGGAGCGCAACGTGTTCGGCGCGCTGACCGTCGACGAGAACCTCGCGATGGGCTGCGTGCTCGCGCCCCGCCTCGTGCGCGAGCGGCGCGACGCGGTGCACGCGCGCTTCCCGCTGCTCGCCGAGCGGCGGCGCCAGCTCGCGCGCACGCTGTCCGGGGGCCAGCGCCAGCTGCTCGCGATGGGCCAGGCGCTGATGGCCGCGCCGACCGTGCTGTTCCTCGACGAGCCCACGGCAGGGCTGTCGCCGAAGGCGGCGGGCGAGCTGTTCGACACGATCCGCGGCATCGCCGACGGCGGCGTCGCGATCCTGATGATCGAGCAGAACGCGCTCGAGGCGCTGCGCCGCGCCGACCGCGCGTACGTGCTGGTCGACGGCCGCAACGAGCGCGACGGCGACGCCCGCGCGATCGCGGCCGACCCGGCGATCCGCCGGCTGTTCCTCGGCGGACGCGGCGGCCCGGCCGACGCGTCCGTCGCGTCCGACACCACCCGTCCCGCCGTGCCGCCGGGCGCGGCGACCGGCGTCCGCTGAAGTCCACCGAACCCCCCACCCCGAAGGGAGACGACGATGAGCCCCACTCCGAACCGCGGCCGCCGCGCGCTGCTCGCCACCACCTCGGCGCTCGGCGCCGCCACGCTGGCCGCGCCGTGGCCGACGCGCGCGCAGCCGGCGCCGATCCGCCTCGGCACGCTGACGCCGCTCACCGGCGCGGGCGGCCCCTACGGCCCGGTGATGGCGAACACCGCGAAGGCGGTCGTCGACGCGGTCAACGCGGCCGGCGGCGTCGCGGGCCGGCGCGTCGAGCTGGTCTCCGAGGACGACCAGACGAACCCCGAGGCGGGCGTGCGCGCCGCGCGCAAGCTGATCGACGTCGACAAGGTGTCGGCGGTCATCGGCACCTGGGCCTCGTCGGTGACCACCGCGGTCGCGCCGCTGTGCTGGGAGTCGAAGACCTTCCTGTGCACGGTGTCGGGCGCCGACTCGATCACCCAGCTGCCGCACCAGGGCTACCTGATCCGCACCCAGCCGAACACCACGCTGCAGGGCCGCAAGTTCGGCGAGTACGCGCTGCAGCTCGGCGCGAAGCGGATGTTCTTCATGACGCCGCAGACCCCGTTCGCGCAGTCGGTGTTCACCAACACCAAGGCCGCGCTCGAGAAGGGCGGCGGCACCGCCGAGCTGCTGATCTACGACGACAAGAAGCCGTCGCTGCGCACCGAGGTCGACCAGGCGCTGCGCTTCAAGCCGGACATCGTGTTCATGGGCGGCTATGCGCCCGACACGACCGTGCTCGCACGCGACCTGTTCCGCGCCGGCTTCCAGGGCAAGCTGCTGTCGTACGGCTACGCGGTCAACCAGAAGGTCGCCGAGGCGAACGCCGAGGCGACCGAGGGCGCGTACACGATGTCGCCGTCGCCGGCCGAGGGCTCGGGCGCGTTCAAGCGCGTCGTCGAGATCACGAAGTCCGCGACGCCCGATCCGTACTCGTGCCAGGTCTACGACCACGTGTCGATGGTGCTGATGGCGATCGCCGCGGCGAAGGACGCGTCGGGCACCGCGATCCGCGACACCGTCCGCAAGGTGTGCCAGGGCGGCGGGCGCAAGGTCGACAACGCGGTCGACGGCATCAGGGCGATCCTCGCCGGCGAGAAGGTCGACTACGACGGCGCCTCGGGCCCGTGCGACTTCACCGACCTCGGCGACATCGTCGACTGCCGGTTCCGCTACGAGCAGGCGCGCAAGGGGCGGATCGAGCTGATCCGGATCGCGTGATGCGCGCCCGCGGCGCGCGGCCCGGGCGGCGGGCGCGGTGATCGACGCGCTGCTGCAGGCGACGGTCAACGGGCTGATCGCCGGCACCATCCTCGCGGTGCCGGCGATCGGCTTCTCGGCGATCTTCGCGGTGCTCAACTATCCGAACTTCGCGATCGGCGCGCTCGCGGCGGTCGGCGCGTACGCCGGCTGGCTCGCGAACGCGCGCTTCGGCTGGCCGCTGGAGGCTTCGCTGGTCGCGGCGTTCGCGGGTGCGGCCGCGGCGGGACTGGCGGCCGAGCGGCTCGCGATGCGCCCGCTCGAGCCGGCGGGCGCGCTGATGATGGCGATCGCGTCGCTGGCGGCCGGCCTGGTGCTCGAGAACCTGATCCGGCTCGCGTTCGGCAACGACCCGCGCGGCTACGCGCTGCCGCTCGCGCGCGACCTCGTCGTGGGCGGCCTGCGCGTCGGCCCGCAGCAGCTGCGCAACCTCGGGATCGCGCTCGCGATCATGGCCGCGGTCTGGGCGTTCCTGCGCTGGACCCGCACCGGGCGCGCGATGCGCGCGGTCGCCGACAACCGCGACCTCGCGCGGCTGCGCGGCATCGATCCCGAACGCGTCGCGATGACCACGGTCGCGGTCGGCGCCGGGCTCGCCGGCTTCGGCGGGCTGCTGGTCGGCGTCGACACCGCGGCCGAGCCGGTGATGGGGCAGCGGCTGGTGCTGTCGATCTTCGCGGCCGCGGTGCTGGGGGGCCTGGGCTCGATCCCCGGTGCGGTCGCCGGCGCGCTCGCGATCGGCATCGTCGAGGAGTGGTCGGTGCTGCTGCTGAATCCGGCGTATCGCACCGCGATCGCGTTCGCGGTGATCCTGGCCGTGCTGACCGTGCGGCCCGCGGGCCTGTTCGGCACGCGCGCGGACTGAGCCGGCGATGGAGAACTACCTCGTCGCGATCGGCGTGACCGCGGGCCTGTACGCGCTGCTCGCGCAGTCGGTGACGCTCGCCTGGGGCATGACCGGGCTGGTGAACCTCGGGCTCGCCGGCTTCTGGGCGATCGGCGCGTACGCGTCCGCGATGGCGACCGTGCAGGGCGGCGCGCCGGTGCCGGCCGGCGCGCTGCTCGCGGTCGTCGCGGGCGCCGCGGCGGGGCTCGTCGTCACCGTCTCGACGCTGCGGCTGCGCGACGACTACCTGGCGATCGTCACGCTCGGCTTCGCCGAGGTGGTGCGGCTGGTCGCGTCCAACGAGATCTGGCTGACCAACGGCACCGACGGCATCTCGCGGATCCCGGGCCTGTTCGCGCGCACGCCGCCGCTGTCGTTCAACCTGTCGTGGCTCGCGGTGGTCACCGCGCTCGTGGTCGCGGTCTGGTGGGCGCTGCGCCGCCTGTCGGCCTCGCCCTGGGGGCGCGCGCTGCGCGCGATCCGGGAGGACCCGGTCGTCGCCGCGGTCGCCGGCAAGCCGGTGGTGCGGATGAAGGCCGAGGCGTTCGCGATCTCGGCGGCGATCGCCGCGCTGTCGGGTGCGCTGTACGGCCACTTCAACGCCTTCGTCGCGCCCGACCTGTTCCTGCCGCTGGTCACGATCTACGTGTTCCTCGCGGTCACCGCGGGCGGCAACGGGCGGGCGAGCGGCGCGGTGGCGGGCGCCTACCTGCTGGTCGCCTTCCTCGAGGCGACCCGCTTCGCCGCGCACGCGCTGCCGGGCGCGACCCCGCTGCAGGCGGCCGCGCTGCGCGAGATCGCGGTCGGCGTCGCGCTGATCGTCGTGCTGCGGTTCCGGCCGCAGGGCCTGTTTCCCGAACGCAACCAGAAGGCACCCGCATGAATCCCGTCCCGTCCGCCGCCGACGCCGTCGACCGCCTGGCCGCGCTCGCGCGCGAGACCGGGCGGGCGGCCGACCCGCAGGCCGCGTTCCGTGCGTCCGACGCGGCGATCCGCGCGCTGGTCGGCCACCGCCTGTACACGCTGCTGTTCGTCGTGCCCGGCGGCGCGGAGGTCGAGCGGATCTACTCGTCCGATCCGGTCGCGTACCCGCTCACCGGCCGCAAGCCGATGGGCCCCACGCCCTGGGGCGAGCACGTGATCACCGGGCGGCGGGCCTGGCTCGGCCGCGACATGGACGCGATCCGCTGGGCGTTCTTCGACCATGCGCTGATCGCGAGCCTGGGCTGCGGCGCGTGCATCAACGTGCCGGTGTGCGCGATGGGGGAGGTGGTCGGCACGCTGAACGTGCTGGACGCCGAGCACGCGTACGACGCCCGCCACCTCGCGCTGGTCGAGGCGGCGGCGCCGGCGCTGGTCGCGCCCTTCCTCGCGGTCACCGGACGGCTCGCGCGCTGAGCGCGCGCGGGCCGGACCCGGCGCGCGCCCGACCTCAGCGCGCCGCGGTGCCGAACGGGCGCTGCAGCTGCCGCTCGACGAACATCAGCCGGTCCTGGCCGTAGAACAGCTCGCCGTCGACCACGTAGGTCGGCGAGCCCGGCACGCCCAGGCGGATCGCCTCGTCGGTGCACGCGGCGAACTCGGCCATCACGTCGGGGTCGAGGGCGTGCGCGAGCAGCGGCGCGGCATCGATGCCGACGCCTTCGGCGATCCGCGCGAGCTCGGCGGGGTCGGCGATGTCGCGGTCGTCGCGCCACAGCGCCGCGAGGATCGCCTCGGACAGCGCGTCGACGTCGAGGCCCGCGCGCTGCGCGACCAGCACCAGCCCGGACGGCAGCTCGCGGTCGCCGTAGTGGTGCGAGGGCTCGACGATCACCGGCATGTCGAGCCACTCGCTCCAGCGCTCGACCTCGCGACCGAACTGGTAGGCCCGCAGCGCCGGGCTGCGCTGCGCGAACGGTGCGCTGCCGGCCGCGGGCACGACCTTCGACAGGTCGATCGGCCGGTGGCGCAGTCGCCGCCCGAAGCGGCGGGCGAGCTCGGCGGCGCGGCGCGCGCCGAAGTAGGCGTAGATCGAGCGGACCGAGTAGAAGCAGTCGATGCGCGGCGCGTCCGCGCCGCGATCCGGCGTCTGGATGCGAGTCGGGGTCGCGGCCGGAGTCGGGGTCGGGGTCGCCATCGTCGTGAGCGTCGTGCGCCGGACCGTCAGCCCGACTTCAGCCCGGCCTTGCGGATGATCGGCCCCCACTTCTCGTGGTCGGCGCGGATCGTGCGCGCGAAGTCCTGCGGCGTGCCGCCCACCGGCTCGAAGCCCCGCTCGAGCAGGGCGGACCGGACCTCGCCGTCGCGCATCGCCGCCGCGTACGCGCGGGCGAGCCGGTCGCGCTCGGCCGCGGGCGTGCCGGCGCGCACCACGACGCCCTGCCACGAGGCGGTCGAGAAGCCCGGGATCGTGTCGGCGATCGGGGCGAGCTGCGGCGCGAAGGCCTGGCGCCGCTCGCTGGCGACGCCGAGCAGGCGCAGCTTGCCGGCCTGCGCCTGCGGCCCGACGGTCTGGAAGCTGTCGAGCATCAGCCCGATGCGGCCCGCGAGCAGGTCGGGCAGCGCGGCCGCGCCGCCCTTGTACGGCACCACGGTGATCTCGAAGCCGCCGATCGACGCGAGCAGCAGGCCGCCCAGGTGGGAGCCGCCGCCGAGGCCGGACGCCGCGATCGTCAGCTTGCCCGGGTTCGCCTTCGCCCACGCGACCAGCTCGGGCATCGACTCGACCGGCACCGCGGGCCCGGCGGCGAGCACCAGCGGGATGTCGACCAGCAGCGAGACCGGCTCGAGGTCGGCGAAGGTGTCGTACGGCAGCCGGTCGAAGGTCCAGGGGTTGAAGGCGAGCGACGTGTAGACCCCGACCAGCGTGCGGCCGTCCGCCGGCGCGGCGAGGCCCGCCTGGATCGCGGCGATGCCCGCCGAGCCCGGCTTGTAGTCGAGCACGATCGACTGGCCGAGCTCGCTCTCGACGCGACGGTGCGCGGTGCGCAGCATCACGTCGGTCGGGCCGCCGGGGCCCGCCGGCACGTAGTAGCGCAGCGGCTGGCCGGCCTGCGCCCGCAGCCCGCGCGGCAGCGCGGCCACCGCCCCGGCGGCGGCCAGCGCCCCGCCCAGTCTCCCGAACCCGCGTCTCGACGCTCGCATCGACGGCACCTCCTCGCCGGCACGCTACCACGCGCCGCGCCGCCCTGCGCGACGCCGGCGCCGCGGCGCGGCATCGGTATCATCCCGCCGGAACGGACCACGAGGAGACCCGGACCATGTACACCCCCTTCGACCTCACCGGCCGCTGCGCGGTCGTCACCGGCGGCAACGGCGGCATCGGCCTGGGCATGGCGCGCGCGCTGCTCGCGGCGGGCGCCTCGGTCGCGATCTGGGGCTCGAACCCGGACAAGACCGCGAAGGCGAAGGCGGCGCTGGCCGAGGGCTGCGGCGACGCCGCGCGCGTGCACGCGTTCGTCGCCGACGTCGGCGACGAGGCGCAGGTCGACGCCGCGTTCGCCGCGTCGGTCGCCGCGCTCGGCAAGGTCGACGCGTGCTTCGCGAACGCCGGCGTGTCCTCGAAGGGCGTGCTGCTCACCGACATGTCGCTCGAGGAGTTCCGCCGGATCCAGCGCATCAACGTCGACGGCGTCTTCCTGACCTTCCGCGCGGCGGCGCGCCACATGGCCGAGCGCGGCGAGGGCGGCGCGCTGGTCGCCACCGCGAGCACCGCGGCGGTCGAGGGGGCGGCGCGCAACAGCCACTACGGCGCGTCGAAGGGGGCGGTCACCTCGCTCGTGCGCGCGCTCGCGGTCGAGCTCGCGCGGCACCGCATCCGCGTGAACTCGATCCTGCCCGGCTGGATCGAGACCGACATGACCGAGCGCTCGTTCGGCAACGACAAGTTCGCCGCCGCGGTGCTCCCCCGGATCCCGGCGCGCCGCTGGGGCGGCATCGACGACTTCGGCGGGATCGCG
>ENA-UOYA01002364-UOYA01002364.1-activated-sludge-metagenome-genome-assembly--contig:-NODE-2364-length-18275-cov-4.822283_pt1 | contig 18275 bp, 16 predicted proteins | sample MGYA00238163_ERZ764804 | MGnify/ENA primary metagenome ERZ764804 (study PRJEB28919, sample SAMN05720223) | activated sludge metagenome | isolation source: Anaerobic digester | place: Hong Kong... | reverse complement strand
TGGTGATAATCCCTCGATTATCATAAGAGCCACGCCCAAAAAGTAACAAATATTTAGGCAAATCATCAGGTCGATTGGCATTCAAAGCTCTGTCGTAAAACATTTTCATTACCCAGCGATAAGCAGTAGCATCTGGCGATCCGGAAGAAAATTCATTGTAAACCTCTTCGGTAGTAGCTACAGCGACTCTTAAATTATCTTTTTCACGATGAGTTTGGGCTAAATTTTCTGCTTGTGACTTGAAATTTGGATGAACAATAATAACCATATCAACAGGCTGGAGCCCATGCAAATTCTGGTTTACAACCTTACCCACTGTTTCGGGCGTACTAAAAGAAGAACCCGCAGTTGGATCAATAGCCAAATAGGTATGTAATTCGTAACCTGGAGCAGTGAATTGTAAAGTATTATCATTCACCATAGTAAATGGTACTCGTGTAATATTTTGTGGATCAGTAATATCCCATATTTGAATATTACTGTTAACATTACTGAGAATATAATTATTATAATTCGAAGATTTATTCAGATAATCTATATTTTGAAATTGCATTACAGAGCCACTCATTTGTAATCTTCGACGGGCATTGACTTCAATGTAATTCAAATAACCTACCGAAGTAGAAGTAGATTTAATATAATCAATTTTAAAATTTAATGTTTCATTATTAGGCGTGAAAGTATAAGATCCTGTAGCAGCCTTGCCCATTTCATAATGATCCCCTGATACTTTTTGAACTATTAGCGACTTTGTTTGAGTATCATTTAAACTAATTGAAAATGAAGAATTTGCTGACGAAGTTGCTGCTACATCAACTGTTACTTTTGTAGTATTTGTAAAAACGATATTCGGGAATTTAAAAGAAAAGCTATAGCTGGTAACATTACTAAATACTTCTCCATAAAATTCTTTTCCAGAACTGCACAAATTAACTTGATCTTTTTCGTAAACCTGGTAATCAGTAAATTCTGTAATTTGATGAGTTACAACGTCTGGAGGGATTTCAATGGTTTTTTCTTCTATCTTTTTACCAATTCCTGCATCAGAAGTAATAAAATAATATCCATAAAAAGAATAAGGATTATTTACATGTACAAATTTTGATTTGGCATCATCATAATACCATTTCACAGGTCCTTGTGCATAAAATAAAATATAATCACCGCTGTTGAAAATGCCATCTTTCCCTTTTTCCATCCAGATGGCTACTTCAGGCAAATCGTCAATCTTATTTTTGAGAAAACTTTGTTCTAATACTCCACCGCCATATCCAAAAATACGAACATTAGCAGGATCAATCCCCATTTTTGATAAATCGTCATAAGTGATTTTATAAACTCCAGTACTGGCAACTCTTATTTTTATAAATTTCCCTTGAGCCAATACTGAAGAAGTTGCATAAGTGTGAAGAGTGGATGTCTTAGCTTTTTGCGGAGCACTTGTTTTTTTGATCACCAAATCGAAACTTAACAACTTAAAATACTCCCCTTCCCGTTCAACAAAAGGCAAAATATTTACATTGAAAAAAGAAACTCCTTTTTCAACAGCTATATTTGATTTTACTTCTGCCTCGGGAGAAAAAGAATATTGTTCAACAATTTTTAGTTCTTCAGGTGTAACAGGAATCCATACTGGATTTGCTATGGAAGCTTCGTAGGAAAAGGAAGGTTCCATTTCCTGTTTATAGTTAAAATATGGCAGAAAATTATCTGAAGGATAACAAGCATTTTCAAAAGAAATAACATTGATATAGCTTGAATCAGCAAACCATTTTTGAACGCCTATCCAGTTGATTTTTTGAGCAAATGAAAAAGTTGTTTGAGCTTCACTTTTTCCAATAAAAAGTAGGAAAGGAAAAAACAGAAACAGAAAATGTTTTATTCTCATAAAAAGAAATCCCTCACAATACAAAGTTAACAAATATGAAACGCTAAAAAAATTTATTTATTATTTGAGCTGAATTTTGAAATTATTTAACAAAAAAATCAAACATTTTTTCCTCAAAAATATAACCTTCCAAATGGTCTCCTACAGAAACTTTTCCCACTCCCGCAGGGGTACCCGTGAATAAAATATCCCCGATTTTTAAGGTAAAAAACCGACTTACATAAGCAATCAATTCATCAATGGAAAAAATCATATCTTTTGAATTGCCTTTTTGAACAGTTTTCTCATTTATATTCAAATGAAAAGAAATATCTTGTAAATTTTTAAAATAACTGATAGGCAAAAAATTACCAATAACAGCCGCATTATCAAAAGCCTTGCAAATTTCCCATGGTTTTCCTTCGGCTCTTAATTTTCGTTGTAAATCACGAGCGGTAAAATCTACGCCTAACCCAATTTCATCATAATAACGAGAGGCAAATTTAACTGCAATATTTTTACCTAAACGATTGATTTTCACAATCAATTCCGTTTCATAATGCAACTCGTTGGTAAAATCTGGAATATAAAAAGGTTTGTTGTTCTTCAACACTGCTGTATCGGGTTTTATGAAAACAACTGGCTCTCCTGGATTGGCAGTGTTAAGCTCCTTATTGTGTTCAGGATAATTTTCTCCGATACAAATTATTTTCATTTTAATTTCTTATTTCTATATTTTATTTCTCCAAAATGGCATTCAATCTGTTAAACATGACAGCCAAATGAGCATAAATAGAAGTATTTTGTACCACCACATTTTCAGGAACCCGTATGCGAAAAGGAGTAAAATTCCAGATAGCTTTTATGCCACCTTGTATTATTAATTCAGCCATTTTTTGAGCCTTTTCAACAGGTACGGTTAAAATTCCAATAATCACTCCTGTTTGTTTTTGCAATTCTGGAAAATGGTCAATATGATGAATAGGAATTTTATTAATGCTCGTTCCTATTAATTCATATTTTACATCAAAACCTGCAACGATTTTTAAACCAAATTGTTCTAACCCGTTATCATGCATCAAAGCACCACCTAAATTTCCTACTCCAAACAGGAAAGCTTTATGAGAAACATTAAACCCTAAAAAACGTTCCAGCACATAGATAAGTTCCTTGATATCATAACCTACACGGGTACGACCTGAAATCTTGACAAATGACAAATCCTTTGCTACAATGGAAGCATCAATAGCAATATCATTGGCAATTTGCGTAGAAGATAAAAAAGTTTCCCCTTTTTCAAGCATCAACTTTGCATAGGCTAAATACCACGGCAAACGACGCAAAGTAGGCTCAGGGACTTTAAAATCCATTTCTGGTTTGTTATTGTTCACTTCAATGGCATTATAAACATTTATCTCACAAAAATAATCATTTTTTTTAAATTTTTCTTTTTAAGTCATTTTCTTATACTTATATATGTTGTATTTTTAGTTAAATAATTGAAAATCAACAAATTTATTTTAAATTTATTTATCTAATTTCCTGAAAACCATCGCTTTATAAATCAAGTCACAATTTTTTAAGAAATAAGCAGATGCCGAAAAAATCAGTTTGTTTATCTCATAGGTAATATATTTTGATAGCGATTTGGTATACTGAGGTTTTTGGAAAAATATTGAAATGGATTGGCAACGCAAACAACAAAATTTAGAAATGCTTTTAGGAGTATACTTTTGAAAAGTAATCAAATTTAAAAATATAATGTTTGAAAATCAGAGAAAAAAATCCTGAAATTGAAATAGATTTCAACGAAAATAAATTAGAGAGTGTAAATATTTTAAGAGACTTTAAGGCGTTGAAGTTGACGGAAAGTTTTCAGAATTCAAGCATTTGAAAAGAAGTGGTTACAGTTTTCAATTGGTATTGTCAACAATGATCTGTGCAGTGACATTGGGGAGTAACACATCAGTATCTTTTTTGCCTCTATTAAGGGATAAAGGGAGCATGATGGGTAAGGAGGTATTGTATCGTTTGAAGAATATAATCGGGGGATCAATTGGCAGAAGATATTATGGCAAATTGCTTGTAAGTTTATCGGGATAACGGCAGAGGAGAGTGAAGGAGAATATAACGATGCCTCATATTTGATGATACCTTGCTTGAAAAGATAGGTAAAAAGATAGAAAAGATTGGGAAGGTGCATGATCATGTAACAAATGCTTTCAAATTGAGATCCAAGTTATTATTGGGATTGTATTGGGAATGGAAAGTCAATGATACGTTGGATTTTACAATTGTTGAATCTGGGAGAATGTCAATCTAATGATTTTGATGCCCAGATAGCAGATACCACTGTAAGCATGACTTATATTTTGTTATCTTTTCTTTATCGATCTGAGCACTATGAATCGATGGGAGAACTTTTCAGGGTAATGAATACGGAATGTTTGCAGCAGACGCTTGACAAATGTCTTTGGGAATTATTTTTGAATTACTGCGTGAAATATGCGAAGCATTGGAGAAAGGATATTGATGAACTGTTTGAGTTGATCATGAATTGTCCCAATACAGCAGAATTGGTTTCAAGAATGCTTACTCTTTCGCTACAGGAAGCAGTTTGACGAAAATTGAATTATTAATGTATTGGTAATCAGAGAGATAATAACTAAATTGCACTTCTTTATTTTCTGTCTTTCAAACTATTAAATCGAAGTGCGAAACTTTAGTTATTTTACTTTCCAAATAAGCAAATTATAATTTGGTAGTACTATTCAAAAAATAGTTTGTCGAAAAAATTATCATTTTATTCGTACTTTTGCAAAATAAAATCATCAGGATGTATTTAACGGGTTTATTGATTCTGGGAATTGTTGCTGGGATTTTATCCGGTTTATTTGGTATTGGAGGTGGCATTGTATTAGTGCCCTGTTTGCTGGTCATTTTTGGTTTAGACATTCTTCAAGCCAATGCCACTTCACTTACTGCTATGTTGTTGCCTGTCGGCATTTTAGGGGTATGGGAATATTACAAAGCAGGTCAAATCAATATTAAAGAATCATTATGGATTGCATTGGGTTTGTTTTTAGGTTCATTTGTTGGAGGAGAAATTGCAGTCAACATCAATGAAAAACTTCTGACACAACTTTATGCTTTTATTTTACTATGTATAGCCGTTAGCTATTTTGATTTGCCAAAATATTTTCATAAGAAAAACCAAGTTGTTGTAAAAGAATATCCTGTCATTTCTAAGTCTTTCTGGATGTATATTTTAGTTGGCGCAGCTGCTGGAATTTTTGCCGGACTATTTGGGAAAGGTGGCGGTATCATCATTGTTCCATTGTTGATTCATTTTTTTCAATATGATGCAAAAAAAGCAGTTGCCACTTCATTGGCATCTTTACAGTTACCAGTAGGTTTACCCAGTGTAATTATTTATGCCAAAGAAGGATATTTGAATTTACTGTTTGCAGCACTTATTGCTGGTGGAATGGTAGTTGGAGCTTTTTTAGGATCAAAAATAGGGATTAGAATCTCATCTGAAATATTTAAAAAAGTTTATGGTGTTTTTTTATCAGCAGTTGCTGTTTATTTGGCAATTAAATATATATAATTATCTGTAAATGAATTAATTACAAAACTTTTAATAAATTATTTAATTATGAAATGTTTTGCCAGCGATAATTATTCTGGAATTCATCCTGAAATCTTAAATGCCATTATCAAAGCCAATGTTGATCATGAAATTTCGTATGGTGAAGATAGTTACACCAAGCAAGCACAAAAAGTTTTTGAAAACATCTTTGGCGATGTTGATGTGTTATATGCTTTTAATGGAACAGGAGCTAATATTGTTAGTTTGAAATGTTGTACCTTGCCTTTTCAAGCAGTTATTTGTGCTGAAACGGCTCATATTAACACGGATGAATGTGGTGCAGTAGCTCAAAATATTGGTTGCTCTCTTTTAACAGTTCCAACTCCCGATGGCAAATTAACTCCTGAAATGATTGAACCTTTTTTGTATCGAATTGGAAATGTTCATAATTCTCAGCCAAAAGTGATTTCTATCAGTCAAAGTACAGAATTGGGAACAATCTATTCAGTTTCAGAATTAAAAACATTATGCAAATTTGCCCATGAAAACAATCTTTATGTCCATATTGATGGAGCAAGGATTTCAAATGCTGTTGCAGCGTTAAATGTGGGTTTGAGAGAGGCTACAGTAGATTGTGGCGTAGATATTATGAGTTTTGGCGGTACAAAAAATGGTTTAATGTTGGGGGAAGCCATCTTAATTTTTAATAGAGAACTAAGAAAAAATGCTGCTTTTTATCAGAAGCAATCCATGCAACTTTATTCGAAAAATCGTTTTATTGCATCTCAATTTATTGCCTTCTTATCCAATAATTTATGGTTACAGTTGGCATTACATTCCAACCAAATGGCACAAATGATGGCAGAAAAATTACAAATTATTCCTGAAATAAAAATTACACAACCGGTACAAACCAATTCGATTTTTGTAATTATTCCTGAAAAAATAATTGAACCATTGCGGAAGAAATATAAATTTTACACCTGGAATGAGCAAACAAACGAATTACGCTGGATGTGCTCCTTTGATACTACAGAAAAGGAAATTGACGATTTTGTTGAAACCATAAAGCAATTAGTTGAAAAAATCAAATCTTAAAAACTTTAAAATCAACAATTTAATATTGTGTTTTCGGAAATCATTCCAAATTTTACAAAATTATTTAAATTAATGAGTATTTTTGCAATCTTGATCTTTTCTCCTTCTTGTGAAGGAATTTTTATAAAACAGAAAAATTGTCTATATGTTTAAAAGCAACAGATTATGAAGTTTACTAAAATGCACGGCATCGGTAACGATTATATTTATGTCAATGGCTTTGAAGAAAAAATTGAAAATCCGAATGAACTTTCTATTCGTTTGAGCGACCGTCACAAAGGTATCGGCTCCGATGGGCTAGTATTGATTTTGCCTTCCTCTGTTGCTGATTTCAGGATGCAAATGTTTAACGCAGACGGTTCTGAAGGCGAAATGTGCGGAAATGCAGCCCGATGTATTGGTAAATATGTTTATGAAAAAGGATTGACAAATAAAACCGAGTTGACGCTGGAAACGTTAGCTGGTATAAAAAAACTCAAATTATTTTTAAATGATAACCAAAAAGTTGAAAAAGTGACGATAGATATGGGTGAACCTTTTCTTGAAGCAGAACAAATTCCTGTTCTTTTTCAAAAATCACCTGTTGTGAACGAACCAGTAGATTTTGGGAATGGAATTAATTATGCCATTACTTGCGTTTCAATGGGAAATCCGCATGCCGTGATTTTTACAGATAATATTGATCAACTTGATATTAAAACGATAGGTTCTGTTATTGAAAACAGTTCCATTTTTCCAAAAAGGATAAATGTTGAATTTGTGGAAAAAATTTCGGAAAATATTCTGAAAATGCGTGTTTGGGAGAGAGGTTCAGGTGAGACAATGGCTTGTGGAACAGGAGCTTGTGCTGCAGTTGTGGCGGGCGTTCTGAACGGAATATCTTCTCGTAAAACTACTGTTAAATTATTAGGCGGTGAACTTGAAATAGAATGGAATAATAATGATAATCATGTTTACTTAACGGGTCCTGCTGAAACCGTATTTGAAGGTGAAATTGATTTGTAATTATTTGTTTTACAATTATTTAATATTAAAAATTTCTAGAATTTTTCAATCAAAATAGAAATATGGCATTTATTAATGAAAATTTTCTCAAAATCCCTGAAAATTATTTGTTTTCAGAAATTGCAAAACGAGTAGCAGAACACAAAGCAAAAAATCCATCAGCCAAAATAATTCGTATGGGAATTGGTGATGTAACACTTCCTCTTCCCGATGTGGTAGTTGATGCTATGATAAAAGCTGCTGAAGAACAACGTCATAAGGAAACTTTCAGAGGTTATGGACCTGAACAAGGATATGAATTTTTAAGAGAAGCTATTGCACAGCACGATTTTCAGGAAAAAGGAATAAAAATAGAAGTGAGTGAAATATTTATTTCTGATGGAGCAAAAAGTGATACAGGAAACATTGGCGATATTTTTCATATTAACAATCGAGTGGCTGTTACCGATCCAAGCTATCCTGTTTACGTAGATACCAACGCTATGGCAGGTCGAGCTGGTGTACCGAATGAATACAATCAATGGAGTAATCTTGTTTATTTACCTTGTAATGAGGAGAATAATTTCGTTCCCGCTTTGCCAAAAGAAAAAGTAGATTTAATTTATCTGTGTTATCCAAATAATCCTACAGGCACAACTTTAACGAAAGAACAATTGAAAGTTTGGGTAGATTATGCCATAGAAAATCGAGCTATTATTCTTTTTGATGCAGCCTACGAAGCTTTCATTACTGAAAACAATGTTCCACACAGTATTTATGAGATTGAAGGAGCCACAGAAGTAGCGATAGAATTCAGAAGTTTTTCTAAAACGGCTGGTTTTACAGGTACACGTTGCGGTTATACCATTATTCCACAGCAAGTTATGGGATATACTCGAAAAGGTGAAGCAGTGTCACTTAATAAATTATGGCTACGAAGACAATCAACGAAATTCAACGGGACTTCTTATGTTGTTCAACGTGGGGCGGAAGCAACGTTTACTCCAGATGGAAGAAAACAAGTTAAAGCTCTTATTGATTATTATTTGGAAAACGCTCGAATCATTCGAGAAGGATTGACCAAAAATGGTTTTGCTGTTTACGGTGGAGTCAATTCGCCTTATGTATGGGTAAAAACACCACAAGGAATGAACAGTTGGGATTATTTTGATTTTCTGTTAAAAGAAAAAAATATTGTGACTACTCCTGGTGCAGGTTTCGGTATCAGTGGCGAAGGTTATATTCGTTTTTCCGCTTTTGGCAGCAAAGAAAATACCATCGAAGCTATGAAAAAATTAGCATAACAACCTAAATAATAGGACTTTATATTGTTTAAAAATGATTTTTAACGCTTTCTTTTGATTTTTTTCTATTTCACAGAAAAATACTACTTTTGTAAGATAAGATTATTAATCAATAAAATTCAAGAAAATGGTAAGTTATAAAGAATTAGGTCTTGTAAATTCAAGAGAATTGTTTAAAAAAGCTATTGAAGGCGGCTATGCAATTCCAGCATTTAATTTCAATAATATGGAACAATTGCAAGCCATTATTTCTGCTTGTGTTGAAACAAAATCACCAGTGATTTTACAAGTATCAAGTGGAGCACGTAAATACGCTAATCAGACCTTATTGCGTTATATGGCTCAAGGTGCAGTAGAGTATGCAAAAGAATTAGGTTATCCAATTCCTATTGTGCTTCATCTTGATCATGGCGATAGCTTTGAACTGTGTAAAAGTTGTATTGAATTTGGATTTTCGTCTGTCATGATTGATGGTTCACATCTTTCTTACGAAGAAAATGTAGCATTGACCAAAAAAGTAGTTGATTATGCTCATCAATTTGATGTTACAGTCGAAGGCGAATTAGGTGTTTTGGCAGGGATTGAAGACGATGTGAAAGCAGAACATCATACTTATACTGATCCAGATCAAGTAGTTGATTTTGTAAGTCGTACAGGCGTCGATTCATTGGCAATTTCTATTGGAACATCTCACGGAGCTTATAAATTCAAACCTGAACAATGCACACGTGATGCTAATGGAAAATTGGTACCACCACCTTTGCGTTTTGATATTTTAAAAGAAATTGAAAGACGTATTCCCGGATTCCCTATTGTACTTCATGGAGCTTCTTCGGTGCCTCAAGAATATGTGGACGAAATCAACCGTTATGGTGGTCAATTAAAAGATTCTATTGGTGTTCCAGAAGACCAACTTCGCGAAGCAGCCAAATCAGCAGTTTGTAAGATTAATATTGATTCTGACGGTCGTTTAGCTATGACTGCAGCTATCCGAAGAATATTATGGACACAACCAGCAGAATTTGATCCACGTAAATATTTGGGCCCTGCTCGTGATGAATTGAAAAAACTTTACATGCATAAAACCCAAAACGTTTTGGGAAGTGCTGGCAAAGCGTGATTAGTTTATAATATAATAATGCCAATCAAGAATTAAAAGCTTCAATAGGGTTATCTGATTTAGAAAACAGCAGAAGAGAAAAAATCATTAAAAAACCTGTCACGTTGTTTAATTACCTCAAGCCGGTCTTTGACATTTTTTATGGGAGTAAGCATTTCAATATTTGAGTTGTTTTTTAGAGTTTTTTTTATCTGAGTATGTTTTTTGTCTCCAAAGATAAGTCTAAAAGAATTGTATCATCCCAAAAGAGTTTAAAGACAGAAAGATCATTTTCTCTGCTGCATTTGTAATTCTCAAGCTTTCAGGGAAATGAATAGTTTTTCTTCTCTGAAAATTCAAAGTGTGAAATTTACATCTGGAAGAATAATATTTTTTTGAAGTAATGTCAGGTGTAACTTTACTGATGTGATTTTACTTGAACAAGTAATTTTGTGAATGGTGTTGTTCAAATGCGGCAAAAAGATAAATAGTCATAATTTCTTGATCAGTGAATAGAGGATTGGCATTATTACTGAATCGTTGACAAGTGAAACGAAGTTTTTTTCATATAGAATCGCATATATATATAAAAAATATATAGTAATTAATTTAAGCTCTTTTTCCTTAAAAATCATATTTAGAATGATTTATAGAATTATTTTCTAAGACAATAATTTACAGTGAATTAAGCAAATTTTTAGACAATTATTTTGTTAAAAAACAATTTTAAAATACAAATGAAAGGTTTTTTTACTCTTGATTCGCGTTATCACCAGAAATTAAAGATACTCATCTTTTCTATATTTTCCTCCGTGAACATCTTCTAATATATTGAGATAACTTTGATATCTTGACAAACTAATAGTTCTATTTTCTACAGCTTGAATAACTGCACAACCTGGTTCATTAAGATGCAAGCAATTATCAAATCTGCATTGAGAAGATATTGCAAAAATTTCTTTAAAATAATGGTCAATTTCATCTTCTTTCATATCAATCAATCCAAATCCTTTTATACCGGGAATATCAATGACGTGACCACCAAAAGGCAATTCATACATTTCTGAAAAAGTAGTAGTATGAACTCCTTTACGATGGTAAGAAGATATTTCAGACGTTTTCGCATTAGCTGTGGGTGAAAGTGCATTAATAAGTGCCGATTTCCCGACCCCTGAATTACCAGCAAAAAGAGTAATTTTATCTTTTAAAAAATCTATTAAGGGAGCTAAATTGATAGCATATAAAGCCGAAACTTGAAAAAAAGGATAGCCAATGCTTTCATACAAATAAGTAATAGCATCAAGATATTCCTTTTCTTCCTCAGAATATAAATCAATTTTGTTAAATATCAAGCAAGCTGGGACACTGTAAGCCTCAGCTACAGCTAAAAAACGGTCAATAAAAACGGTTGAAGTTTCAGGATAATTTACCGTCACCACTAAAGCTGCAGTATCCAGATTAGCAGCTAAAATGCTAACTTCTTTTGAAAAATTGGACGAACGACGAATAATATAATTTTTCCTTTCACCGATATCATAAATTATTCCTTTACCTTCTCTGTTTATTTCGAATTCTACCCAATCGCCTACCGCAATAGGATTGGTGCTACGAATATCTTTTAAACGAAAATTACCTTTAATTTTACAATTAATTCGTTTACCATCGTTAGTTTTCACCTCATACCAACTCCCCGTATTTTTTACTACAAGACCTTTCATGAATAATTCAATTGAAAATTTATTAGGTAAGCATTCAGAAATAAATGAAAAAATTAAAAGAGAAAGGTAATTTTTTTGTTTTGGAAAAATAAAAAATCAATTGATAAAATTCTTTTGAGGGAGGAAGAATTCTATCAATTGAACCTTATAAAATTATATCAGCACCAATATCTAAACTGTCATAATTTCTTTTTCTTTGGCAGCAAGCAAATCATCTATTTTTTTAACATAGTTATCATGAAGCTTTTGGGCTTCTTCTGTACCAACAGCTTCAATATCTTCTGATAACCCTTCTTTTACTTTTTTCTTAATTTGTTCAATCACATCTCGGCGAGCATTACGAATAGTTATTCTGGCTTCCTCTGCTTCTATGCGAACTTGTTTTACTAATTCTTTGCGACGTTCTTCCGTCATTGGCGGTAAAGTTAAACGAATAACCTCTCCGTTATCAGTTGGAGTAAAACCTATATTGGCATTTAAAATTGCTTTTTCGATAGCTTTTATCATTGTTTTTTCCCACGGTTGAATCAAAATAGTTTTAGCATCAGGTGTAGTAATAGAAGCTACATTGCTTAATGGTACATGATTTCCGTAATATTCCACTTTCACCACATCTAAAATGTGAGGATTAGCTTTTCCTGCACGAATACGCGCTAGCGAACTTTCTAAAAAATGAATAGTTTCTTCCATTTTCTTTTTTGCCTCATCCAGAATTGGTTTAATCTCTTCTGTCATCATAATGGTAGTTTTTATCACTTAATTCTGCATAACAGAAATTAGTGTGGTTAATTAAGTTTATTATTTATAAATGAAATAATTAAAAATATTCTCTAAATTTTCTCAAAAAACTATTTTTTTACTAAAGTGCCTATTTTTTCACCCAAAACTACTTTTTTCAAATTGCCAGGTTTATCCATATTAAAGACATAAATAGGCATGTTATTTTCCTTGCAAAGGGTTGTTGCTGTTAAATCCATTACTTTCAGATTTCGACGATAAATTTCATCGTAAGTAATTTCGTCAAATTTTACAGCATTGGCATCTTTTTCTGGATCGGCAGTATATACACCATCTACACGTGTTCCTTTTAACATAACATCAGCTCCTATCTCTATTGCTCGTAATGAAGAAGCAGTATCGGTGGTAAAAAACGGATTCCCTGTACCTCCTGAAATAATTACAATTTCTCCCTGTTGAAGGCAAGAAACAGCTTTTTGTTTGCTATAAAATTCTCCTATCGGTTCCATCCTTATGGCTGTCAGTACCCGTGATTTTGCTCCAATCACTTGCAAAGCCGAACACAGCGCCAAGCTATTAATGACCGTTGCCAACATTCCCATCTGGTCACCTAAAACACGATCAAAACCTTTTGATTCACCACTTAGTCCACGAAAAATATTCCCCCCGCCAATTACTATCCCTACCTCTACTCCAATTGACGAAATTTCAGCAATTTGAGTTGCATATTCCTGCAACCGACTTTCATCAAGACCGTATTGTTTTGTTCCCATCAAAGATTCACCGCTCAGTTTCAACAAAATTCGTTTATAAAGCAGCATATAAAATATTTTTAATTTTTTGACAACTTCTCCTTATAAATCTACAAAAAAGAAAAGATTATCTGACAAAAATAAATAAATAGAATGGTATTTACAAACAACCGAGAAAAAGAAAAAATAATTTCTCACCCCATCTAATGAATGTTAAAAAAGCGGGAATGCCCCGAAAAACACTAAAAATTTAAAATAAAAGCTCCTTCATTGGTTATGGAATAAAATTCAATTTGTTGTTTTTCACAAGTTTGTTGAATGTTGTCAGCATACCATTTTGAAATGGTTTTATCTACAATTACTTTGCGAGGATGAATGCACGATAAAAGTTGTTCCATACGTATTTTTTGTCCATTCCCAATAATTAGATAATCTACTTCGAGAGGTTTTTGAGCTATTTTATTTTTTAATTCATCATTAATAAGAATACATATGCGTTGCCCCTGAAAACACGCAAAGCCATTTGTAAACCAGGAAGTATTTTGTACTTCGATAGGGGGTTTTAGTTTGTGTTTTCTCCAATAAGAAGTAGCCACTCGTTCTGCTTCTTTTTCATCAGTAGAAAAAAGAAAATTATTTCCTCGATCAATAAAATTTACATGAGTATTTCTTTGCCCAGCATATACAATCATTTGACTGGTATTTAAGGTTTGATATCGAGCATAAAGATCGATAGAAAAAACAAACAAGATAGACAACAATCCCATTATTAAAGGCATATATTTTTTATAATAGAAATAAGCCGAGATGCCAAAAATGAAAAGAATAATAAAGAAACTTTGTTTGTTATCCAATGAAACTTGAGAAATAGAGTAAGGAAGTTGTTCAATTTTTACAATGCAAAAATTGAGGAGTTTAACAGAAATATTTAATAAAAGAGCTACAAGATTAGAAACATAAGGAACAAATGAAATAGCGAAAAGTCCAACAGCAAGGTAAATAATAATAGTGGACAATGGAATCACTATCAAATTGGTAAACAGGAAATAATTAGGGAACTGTTGAAAATAGTATAACGTAAAAGGTGCGGTGCCAATTTGTGCAGCTACTGAAACAGTTAGTAAATCGCGTAAACTTTTCAGTATTTTATTGCTAACAGGAATAAGAATAGTAAAATAAGGTTGAAAATAGATAATACTGAATATTGCTGCATAACTAAGTTGGAAACCAATATCAAACAAATAATTGGGGTTCACCAGCAACATGAAAAAAGCCGACATGCAAATAGTGTTGTAAATTTCAGATTTGCGGTCAAGGCAGGTAGCTACTGCTACAAAAGTAAACATCAAAGTAGCTCGAACCACTGAAGGAGATAATCCTGTAATAAAAGCATATCCCCACAATGATAAAATGAGAAGGATACTTTTTAGCAACTTTTGTGGCTTTTTATTTTGTAAAAAACCAAACAGAAAAAGCAACACCGCATAAACCGTTCCCACATGCAAACCACTTACAGATAATATGTGCATTGCTCCTGACGCACTATAACTTTTTTTCAAGTCAGGATTCAAGTCGTCTTTGTATCCTAAAGTCAATGCTGCCAACACACTGAATTCATCACCCTGAATATTAAATTTTTGATAGATTTTAAACAGATAATTTCTACATTGATCTGAAAAACGAATGAGCGAGAAGGAATGATTTTCACCTGTTTTTTTCCAATAACCAGTTGGAATGTAAGCAGTTGCACCAACACCTTGCCTTTTTAAATAGGCTGCATAATTAAATTCGTCAGGATTCAAAGCTTTTTCTGGAGCTTTAAATTCAGCCTCTATCAATAACTGGTCGCCAATAATCAGAGACGAAGCCGCACTATCTTTCTGAAGATACAGATAAGCTTTTCCGTGAGCAGTTTCCCAGTGATCATCGTTTAAAAACTGTTTTACTCGAGCAGAATAAAAGAATGATTTTGCTTTTTCTGTGGGAGCTGAAGTTAATTCAACAAGATAAATTCCCTTTTTATTTAAGGGAGAAAATGAAGTTGATTTTTCACGTTGGACACTTAATGAGTACCCCAGCATGGCAAAAAATAAAAAAGAACCTACGCCAAATAGCCATCGGAAACGAAATTGATTTTTTGTATCTTGAATAAAAAAAGGTGAAATAATTAGAAAAGTAGCAATTAAATAAATGGCATATTTTGTAAATGTGTATAATTCAATGTATTGATAGATAATAATTCCAATTATTAGAGCAAACAATAATCTTACAAAAGGAGTACGATATAAAAAATCCATACATCAAATGAATGAAATCGAAAAAATCAAGCTATTGTTTTTAATTGGTGGATAATTTCCAGAGGCTGATTTGAGTTAAAAACAGTATTCCCAACCACCAACACATCCACCCCTTGAGCAAAAAGTTTTGGAGCATTTTCCAAATTTATGCCACCATCTACTTCCAGCAAACAAGAAGGATTTTTCTGCTGGATTATTGACTGCAATTCATTGATTCGTTGATAAGTTTCTTCAATGAATTTTTGACCTCCATAACCAGCAAAAACACTCATTAACAAAACCATATCTACTTTTTCTATAAAAGGTTCAAGCACTTTTACTGGAATATCAGGATTGATGGTAATCCCTGCTTTCATTCCTGCTGTGTGAATTTGTTCAATAATTTCAGCAGAGTGTTCTGCTGCTTCATAATGAAAAGTAAGTATCCCAGCTCCTGCTTCTGCAAAACGTTGCACATATTTTTCAGGATGAATAATCATGATGTGGACATCCAGTGGTTTTTTACAATGTTTTTTTACAGCTTTAATTACAGGAAAGCCAAAAGAGATGTTGGGCACAAATACACCATCCATCACATCCAAATGAATCCAATCCGCTTCGCTCTGGTTAATAAGTTCGCATATTGCTTGCAGATTACTAAAATCTGCTGTTAATATTGAAGGAGAAATAAGTTTTTTGTTCATGCGATGCTCTAATTAACTTTAAAATCAAACAACAATTCTTTTGCAAAAATAACAAAAAATGTAACTTCACAAGTAGAAAAGATAGATTTTGTAAATCTTGATAAAAAGCTAAAAAGATTATTTTTAAACCTAAAACATCATTACAATTATAAAGCTTTGTTGATTTTATTTTTTGTCAGAATTACTGCAAAACTTAAATCTTCATTTTCAATAATTCTTTTGTTCTCAATTTTGTATAATTTATCTTGATATTTTATTATTTCACTTTGAAAATTTTCTGTTTCTTTGGGGTATCAAGTTTTTATCGAGTGATTCATTTTTTCAAAGCGTAAATTCAAGTAATCAATGCAACTTTTTCAGGGGAAATAAAAAGTAAAGGAAAATTATTTTTCAAGACAAAGGAGAAAAAAGAGCTTTTCCCCTTTGCTCTGATGGAATAAAGTGCTTTACTTTGGTCTCTTCCCCTTAAAAAAGTTAAAAAGATGAAACATTTAACCGTAGAACAAGGGTACACAATTTGGGTAATAGTACAACAAGGATTGAAACGAAAAGATATAGCGTTAGCTCTCGGAAAAGACAAATCGGTTGTATCGTGTGAACTGAGTCGTAATTCTGATAATCGACAATCATCTCCGATAACGGCAAAGAGTTTGCCGAACATAAAATGATCAGTTCGAAATTGAAAGTGGATTTCTTTTTTGCCAAACTCTACTATTCATGGGAAAGAGAAACTAATGAAAATACAAACGGACTTATTCGTCAGGATTTCCCTAAAAAAAACTTCTTTTGAAAATCTTTCTGATCAGGATATAAAGCGGATAGAAGATATTTTGAATAACAGACTAAGAAAAAAATTAAATTTCTTAACGCCAAATGAATTTTCATTACGAAATTTGTCTAACCAAAAAGTTGCATTTGTGACTTGAATTCAGCTATAATGAAACGAGATTTCATTTTTTAAAATGATCTGATTTGCTTTATTTCCTTTATTTTTCAAAAGTTTTGCCTGAAGAAAATATACTATTTGATTTGTTGGAATGCAGAAGCTTTTGTAGAAGTTTCTTTTGTGTTTTCTTCTGGATTTTCCTCAGATTTACTCTCCTCGTTTTTCTGAGAAGATTGATTTTCAGAATTTTGAGCAAGAAGTTCATCGCTTCTTGAAGCCCAAATTCGTTTACCAAAGATTTTTTCCATATCCTCTGCAAAAATAACTTCCTTTTCAATCAGTAATTCTGCCACTTTATTATGCCCTTCAGCATACTTTTTTAATATTTCTTTTGCACGAAGATATTGTTCATTGACAATTTTTTTAACTTCAGCATCAATCAATTCGGCTGTTTTTTCGCTATAAGGCTTTGTAAATGAAAATTCAGAGCTTCCCGTGGAATCATAATAGCATAAATTAGGTAATTTTTCACTCATTCCGAAATAAGTAACCATAGCATAGGCGCGTTTGGTAACTTGTTCAAGGTCATTAATGGCTCCTGTTGAGACTTGATTCAAAAAAACTTCTTCGGCTGCTCTGCCGCCTAAGGTTGCACACATTTCATCCAGCATGTGTTCACGGACGGTTAATTGCCGTTCTTCAGGAAGATACCACGCTGCTCCCAATGCTTCTCCACGAGGCACAATACTTACTTTAACTAATGGGTTCGCATGTTCCAGCATCCAACTGATAGTAGCATGTCCAGCTTCGTGGTAAGCGATTGATCTTTTTTCAGATTTTGTGGTGATTTTATTCCGTTTTTCCAGTCCACCAATGATTCGGTCTACTGCATCAAGGAAATCTTGTTTGTCAACAAAAGTTTTATTTTTTCGCGCTGCAATCAAAGCCGCTTCGTTACAAACATTTGCAATATCAGCACCAGAAAAGCCCGGTGTTTGTTTTGCTAAAAAGTCAACATCAACTGTTTTATTAATTTTAATAGGGCGTAAATGGACTTTAAAAATTTCTTTACGGTCATTTACATCCGGTAAATCAACGTGAATTTGCCTATCAAAACGTCCTGGTCTTAATAAAGCTTTATCCAAGACATCAGCACGATTAGTGGCTGCCAAAAGAATGACACCACTATTGGAAGCAAAACCATCCATTTCGGTAAGTAATTGATTTAAAGTATTTTCTCTTTCGTCATTAGCACCC